>Ga0209345_10003944_pt1 | contig 14734 bp, 13 predicted proteins | sample Cruoilmetagenom7_FD_187294 | JGI IMG/M metagenome (GOLD analysis project Ga0209345, IMG submission 187294) | Oil polluted marine microbial communities from Coal Oil Point, Santa Barbara, California, USA - Sample 7 (SPAdes) (version 2) | ecosystem: Environmental > Aquatic > Marine > Oil seeps ... | reverse complement strand
ACAGTTGTATATGCAGGTTTAGGCTCAGGGAATTGCTCGATAATTTGCTTGAGAAATCCGGATTTGATCCTCCAAAGATACCTCATCACCTGCTCCTCAGCTCTGGTTAATTCTTTCACTGAAAAACTAAAATTTATTTTGATGTTCTGGTAGTATACGGTAAAAATCCATTTTCGTTAACCAAACATTAACATTTTTTAACGATTATTTTATTGCAACTACGAAGTTTTTCGTATATATTTGCTACGAAACATTTCGTAAAAAACTGAAATGTTAAACAAAACCTCTATGAAACCGACTGATGCTGAACTTGAAATACTCCAGGTAATCTGGCTAAACGGTCCTGTCTCAGTCCGATTTGTCAATGATGAATTGAACCTTAAAAAGCGGGTCGGATACACGACCACTCTGAAGCTTATGCAGATCATGCGGGAAAAAGGCTTGCTTATACGATCTGAAGATGGCCGGAAACATGTATATAATGTTGTAATAAAGGAGAAGGAAGCAAAAAATCTTCTCCTTGATAAGTTTGTGAATACCGCCTTTGGAGGATCTGCCATGGATCTGGTCATGCAGGCTCTGGGGAATCATCACACAACACCAGATGAACTTGAGGAGTTGAAGGCATTAATTGATAAAATTGAAAGAGATAGTCAATGAAAACCCTGGTCACATTTATTCCTGATAACCTAATACATGCATTGGGCTGGACCATCTTCCACTCTATATGGCAGGGAATGATCATTGGGTTAATATTGTTTCTTGTTTTTAGATATCGCCGGAATATATCCTCGCAGACCAGGTATCTCCTTGGTGTTTTTGCACTGGCAGCTATCCTTATTTCATCCCTGCTTACATTTTTTATTGCATACCATCCCTTACCTTCTCAAGCTGAATTTGTATCATTATCATCTTCAAGTATTTCAAGCCTGGCGAACATTCCAGAAGGGACCGATGAATTATCCATATTGAATCCTATCTCATTAGGATGGCAACAAAGCGTGATCCGGACTTTTGATTTTGTTAGCTTTACCTGGTTTATAGGAGTACTATTGCTTACATTTAGGTTGGCTGGCGGTATGCGGGTCATTCATGGCATACGCCGGCAAGGAGTTTCCCCCCTTTCTGCTGAATGGGAAGAGAGAATGCAAGTGCTTGCTCATAGAGTGGGACTCCACCGTTCTGTTACCTACCTGCAATCAAATACAGTCAGGGTACCTATAGTTATTGGTGTATTGAGGCCGGTAATTCTTATCCCTGCTATGATAATTAGTGGATTACCTGCAGAACAGCTTGAAACCATCATCGTCCATGAACTTGCCCATATAAAAAGGAATGATTTTCTGATCAATATTGTGCAGTCCATTATGGAAGCACTTTTTTTCTATCATCCTGTTGTCTGGATCATATCTGAGAATGTACGGCAGGAACGGGAGAAATGCTGTGATGATTATGCCGTAAAGGTATGCGGAAAAGTTTCGTTGTACATCAGGGCGCTGGCCTGCCTGAGTGAAATGCAGATCAGTTCTGTCATCCCTTCCGTGGCCATCACCGGAAACAAAAAGAGTATTATACATAGAGTAGAACGATTAATAAACAATAAAAAGATGAAGAATAACACAACAGAAAGACTTTTTGCAGGGCTTGCCCTGGTGATATCTGTCCTTGTGATCACGCTGAGCACAGGTGCCACCCTTAAACCATCCAGCTTTGCACAGATGGAATCAATGTTCGATCTGAATTTCATTGATAAAAAAGTAGTTGTTCCAGTGACTGATCCGGAGCCTCTCGCTGAACCAGCTACCATTCCTGAACCCACTTCAGTAGTCGAATCTGCTACCTTTCCTGAACCCACTGCAGTAGCCGAACCTGCTACCTTTCCTGATCCCGTTACAGTAGCTGAACCCACTGCAGTTGCAGGAGTTTCCCTGCCAGGCCACCCCCTTCCTGCTGATACCTCTCACGTACACCATAGGGATAAAATTGAAATAAAAGACAATACAGTAACCAGGGAATTCCACAATAAAGAAGGTGATGACCATGAAATGAAATTCGTGGTCAAACAAGGAAAAGTTAAGGAGCTATATGTAGATGGCAAGAGGATCCCAGACAATGAATTTTCCAATTATCAGAAAGAAATAGATGTTACCCTGGAAGATCTTCAGGATATGGAACATGACCTGAAACATGCCAAGGAGGAACTTGAGCATATAGATTTTGATAAGATCACCGAGGATATTCATATGGAAATGGAGCATTTTAAGGAGCACGAAATGAAAGACTTACATGAGGAAATGCAGAAGCTCCATGATGAACAGCTTAAGCATCATCTTGACGAAGAAGAAATGAGGAGGGAAATCGAAGAAGCCATGCTTGATGTAAAGATTGACCAGGAAAAGATGGAGGAGGAAATGATTAAGGCTCAAGAGGAAATTACCAAGGCGATGGAGGAATTTGAACAAGGCAATCATGAACTGAGTGAAGAAGAATTTAAGCAGGTAATGAAGGATATGGAACTCGGACTTGCTGAGGCAAAAGAAGGCATGGAGATGATGGAAACGGAGGAAATGCAAAGACTGATGGATGAGGCATTACAGTCTGTGCAGAAAATTGATTTCGAAGAGATGCAAAGAGAAATTGAAGAGGCCATGAAAGAGATAAAAGAAATTGACTTTGCAGAAATTGAAAAAGAAATGCAGTTCGCCATGCAAAATATGGAAGAAGAAAAGCTCAATCTGGCCAAGGAGAAAAAGAATATAGACGAAATGATAGAAGAGCTTGAGAAACTGGAACTGGATAAAAGATAATCAGGGTTATTAGCCTGTTATTCAGTGGATCAACCCTTATTGAACTTCCTCACCCAGCATTCCCGGACTTATCCTGAATAAAAATGGATATGGCGGTGAATAATCCCAGGATCAGCAGCAAGATCAGATCCATCCTTAATCCCCCAACCATATTAGGAATGATCTCGATCAGGGATAATATGAAAACAATAATAGCAACAGCAGTAAGTACCACTATCCATTTAGAAGGTGGCCGTTCCCTGAGTATCGCTGCCAGGATCATTGGAGCTGCCATGGCAGTGCCTGCAAAACTGACCCTTGCAAGCATTACCAGCCTGTCACTGGCAATGAGTGAAAAAACCAGGGCAGCCAAAGCAAAAAAGATAATCCCTATTCGGGTCCTGGTTAAAGTCTTGTCCTTAATGGCAATAAGAGAACGTAACTCCGATCCCATCGCAAATATCTGTGAATCACTGGTAGATAGTGCAGCAGCTATCAGCCCTATGATGGTAGCTGCGGCAATGAAGCCTGGCTGGTCGAACAATAAAACCCCGGCGAGAAAATCTGCAGTATTACTATCCGGATAATTAACGGCACCATAAAAACCGATGAAGGCAGTTGGCAGAATGATCAGCATGGCAAAACAACCTACTGCTACGGCTAAACGGTGTGTAGATTTTAGATCCTTCATAATAACAAGCCTGGTGGTAAGCTGGGGCTGGGTTACCGGGATCATCACTATGACCAGCATGGTGGCCAGCAAGAATTGAAAGCTGAACAATCCATTTGGTCCCGGCACAGATAGTAAGCTTTTATCGATTTTTTCCACCTCGGTGAACATTTCTTTCATACTCCCAAAAGATTCTATGCAATTCCAGGCAATTAACCACACTATAATCAACAATATGGTGCCCTGCAGAACATCAGCGAACATGATGGCTTTGAGTCCACCCGTTTCACTGTACAACAACATCAGCACAATCATGGCCACGGCCCAGGCCCAAATAGGAAAGAATCCAGGGAATGCGGCATGGAGGAATATCGCGATTCCCCTGATCTGGATAGCTGTATATGGGATCAGAAATAGGAATATACAAGCGAAATAGACATAACCTGCCCACTTGAATTGATAGCTATCCTGCAGCAAATGGGACATCCCATGAAAACCCCTGGCTGCTACTTTTTTTCGTAAAACGTATCCAAAGAATAGGATAAAGAATACCATCACACCATCCGAGAAAGCAAGGAAGATCCAGGCCCCAACTCCATGTGTCCTGAAAAAGTCGGGCATGCCCATCAGGGTGAATGTGCTGAATAGGGTGGCCGCAAATGACATGAAACCTATAACAAGACCAATATTCGAACCGGCAAATATAAAATCCTTTGTTCCTTTGGTCCTTCTCCTTGTCCGAATTGCCAGAAAAGCAAGTGTAGAGACGTATAGAACTCCCAGTAATATTAACCACCTAATCATAGTTTTTCATTTTCGTTATTGTTTCCAGGATGAACCCTTGATCCGATGAAGGTCATCAGGACCAGGCTTATGCATACCAGGATACCCATCCATAAAGTGTATGGCATGCCGAGGAAGCCAGGTTTGAAAATACCCATGGGTATGACCACAGGTGACAGCCCGAGGGCTGTAAGGAGTATCACGATAAAAATGCAAATCCTCCAGTTGAAAATATTTCTTTGCGATTTTTCCATAAATTATTGTATATGCTGGGTTTGTTCTATAACCTGGGAATGCTTAAACCACCATCAACCATTATAACCTGTCCCGTGGAGTAAGGAAAATTGCCTTCAGCCAGCGAGGTTGCAACTTTTCCTACATCGTCCGGTTCGCCCCAACGGGCCTGAACACAAAGATCATTCTCCAATAGTCTATCATATTTTTCCTTTACACCAGCCGTCATATCAGTCTTTATGATCCCCGGTCGTATTTCATATACAGGAATGTCAAATTCACCGAGCCTGGCGGCAAAAAGCGATGTAACCATGCCTGTTCCAGCTTTGGAGATACAGTACTCACCTCTATTCACAGAGGCAATGGTGGCGGAAATGGATGATACATTGATAATGCAATTGAAAACTTCGGTATTTTCCTTCTTTTGGCTGACCATAAGGTTGGCCACCAATTGGGTAAGGAAGAAGGTCCCCCGCAGATTTACCCCCATAACATAATCGAAACTTTCTTCTGAAGTTTCAAGAATATCATTTCTTTCTTTGGGAGCAATGCCGGCATTGTTGACCAGGATATCAATCCTACCCATCTCAGCTTTAATCCTGTCAACGATTTGCTGTCGATCTTCAGCATGCCCTATATTGCCCTGGTAGTAGTTCACTTCCGGTCCAAAACTGCTCAGTTCTGCCATGGTCTCTTCAACCTGCGCTTGATCACGGACACCATTGATGGCCAGACTAAAATCATTAAGGACAAGTTTCCTGGCAATGCCCAGGCCAATGCCCCTACTCCCACCCGTAATCAATGCTACTTTTTTCATTTTTTTTATACAGTAAAATCAAGATCGGGAATATCCATCCATTTCCTCTTATCCCAGCTTTCCAATCCTCTTTCTGCCAGTTGAATACCTCTGGCTCCTTCCATGAGGTTCCAGGGGAAGGGTTCATTACCCACAACATGTTTCAGGAAAAGTTCCCATTGTACTTTAAAGGCATTGTCATATTCCTCCTCGGCACCTACCTCAACCCAGTTTTCCAGGAACCGGATCGGCTGTTCAACATCAGGATTCCAGACCGGCCTTGGCGTACCTTCATAGGTTTGTATATAACATTTTCTAAGTCCAGCGACAGCAGATCCAAGGGTGCCATCGACATGAACAGTCAGGAGATCATCCCTGCGAACCCTCGTGGTCCAGCTTGAGTTGAACTGGGCTATGATGTCACCCTCCAGCAAAAAAGTGCTGTATGCTGCATCTTCTGCCGTGCAGTCATAGGTTTGTCCACTTTCATCCACCCGTTCTGGAATATGAGTAGTACCCAGGCAGGAAACTGAATTAATCCTCCCGAACAGATTCTCCAGCAGGTATTGCCAGTGGCATAACATATCCATGATGATACCACCATCATCCTCTTTCCTGTAGTTCCAGGAGGGTCTTTGTGAGGGTATGCTATGACCTTCGAACACCCAGTAACCGAATTCCCCCCTGACAGAAATAATCCTGCCAAAGAACCCTTTGTCAATTAATTTCTTGAGTTTCATCATGCCTGGAAGCCATAGTTTGTCCTGAACGACCCCACTCTTAAGGTTGTTCTGAAGACAAAGATTATACAATTCCATGGCCTGCGCTGAATCTACGGCAGCTGGCTTTTCACAATAGATATGCATACCAGCTGCTACGGCTTTTTTTACCGCATCATACCTGCGACCGGTAGTCTGAGCATCAAAATATATTTTGTTTTTTTTATTTGACAATGCATCTTCCAGCTTTGTGGTATACCTGGAAATGCCACTCATCTCTGCCAGCTGTTGAAGTTTGGTTTCATTCCTGCCCACCAGCACCGGCTCAGGAATGATGGTTTCATTATCACTCAATTTTACACCACCCTGCTTAATGATCTCAACAATTGACCTCAAAAGATGCTGGTTGGTACCCATCCTGCCGGTAACGCCGTTCATAATGATGCCAATCCTGTTCTCTTTCATATTATCCTAGGATTATTCATAAGTTTCATGGTATGCTGTTATTATATCCCTGAGATATAAATCCTGGTCCTGTTTCCAATAACGGTTTGAGAAAATCTCGACTTCCCGGAAACCGTCAAATCCTGCTTCATCAACCCAATTGCTTATCTCATTCACCGGGATACAGCCCCGTCCCATTAATTCACGGTCCAATAGCAGATCCTGGGTGGGAACATTCCAGTCACATATATGAAATGCCAGTATATTTCCTTTCCTCCCGCACCGTTGTATCTGATCCTTCAGATCCGGGTCCCACCAAAGATGATAAACATCAATGGCCACGCCTACCCATTCAGAATCAAAATATTCTGCCAGGTCATTGGCGGCTGACAGGGTATTTATCGCAGAGCGGGTATCTGCATACATGGGATGAAGGGGTTCAATGGCCAGTTTTACGCCAAAGTCTGCTGCAAAGGGCAGGACAGCTTCAATACCATACTTGATCTGCTCCCTTGAATGCTGTAAGGACTGCCCCGGATCTGCTCCACATACAAGTACCAACAAGGGTGCACCAATAAGGGAGGCATCTTCTATCATCTGCTTATTTCTGTCGATGTATTTCTCCCTGTTTGATTCATTTAGATCGGGGAAAAAACCTCCACGGGCGTAGGATACAACTTTCAGTCCTGACAATCTCAATTTATCTCCCGTGGATTTAGCACCGTGATCCTTTATGGCATCTTCCCATATGGTAACAGCCGGGACACCGGATCCGGAGTATTTTTCAATCAGGGTATCAAGACTCCAGGGTTTGTTTGTAATACTATGAATGCACAGCCGGTTCATGAATTCATAAATATACTCATTAACTGAAATTATCCCAGCATGCTGAATAGATTAATAGACATCCTTCAGGTAGAAGTTTGTAGCTTGGTAAATTGATGCCTAAAATCAGAAAGCTTCGTGCTCGGTCCGTTTGATTATTTCATCCTGCAGGTCCTTACCCAGATCATTGAAGTAATCACTGTAACCTGCCACCCGCACGATCAGGTCCCTGTGCTTTTCTGGTTCCTTCTGGGCCTCCCGCAACGTATCAGCTGTGACCACATTAAATTGAATATGATGCCCGTTCATTTTGAAATAGCTCCTGATCAGACTGGTAACCTTCTTTACTCCCTCTTCGGAGTCCAGGAATGAAGGGGTGAATTTCTGGTTTAGCAGGGTTCCTCCTGTACGTAGGTGATCAATTTTTGAAGCCGAATTAAGTACAGCCGTAGGTCCAAAACGATCTGCTCCCTGGACCGGGGATATTCCTTCAGATAGCGGTTCTCCGGATTTCCTTCCATCTGGCATGGCTCCCATGACCTTGCCAAAGTAGATATGGCTTGTGGTCGGTAATAGATTGATACGGTAGCTTGCACCCCGGGGACTCGTACGCCCGTCAACTGCACTGAAGTAATATTCAAAAACCTCTCGCAAAACATCATCGGCATAATTATCATCATTCCCGTATTTCGGGGTATCATGAAGCAGGTCATAACGTAAAGCCTCCTGTCCCTTAAAATCATCTGCCAATGTATTCAGCATTTTATTCATAGAGAGTCTTTTTCTATCAAATACATGATATTTCAGGGCAGCCAGGCTATCGGTGACGCTCCCGGTCCCGACACCTTGGATATAATTGGTATTATATTTTGCTCCTCCGGCGTTATAATCCTTTCCATTTGCAATACAATCATCGATCAGGATGGACAGGAAGGGAACTGGCATCTCACTGGCAAAAACCTGTTCGATGATGTTGCTGCCCATGATCTTTATATTAATAAAATGCTCCAGCTGCTTTTTGAATGCGACCATTATTCCATTAAAATCCTTAAATTTAAGTGGATCACCGGTTTCCATGCCTATCATTTTACCGGTACGAGGGTCTTTGCCATTATTCAATGTTATTTCGAGCACCTTTGGCAGATTGAAATACCCTGTAAGGATATAACACTCCACACCGAAAGCACCGGTTTCAACACATCCACTGGCACCTCCCCTGCGTGCATCCGGTAAGGATTTCCCCTGCCTGGACATTTCCTTGATGATGGCATCTGTATTAAAACAGGATGGCTGGCCAAAACCGGTCTTAATGATATCCAGCGCTTTTTCTACAAAATCATCAGGATTCTTCCTGCTTATCTGGACCATTGAACTCGGCTGTAGAATACGCATTTCCTTGATCACCTCCAGCAACAGGTACGTGAGTTCATTTACGGCATCGTTGCCATCCGCATCCAATCCACCCAGATTGATCAGGCTGAAATCCGTGTAAGTATTACTTTCTTCCGCTGTTATGCCCACTTTTGGAGGTGATGGGTGGTTATTGAATTTAACCCAGAAACTTTGAAGCAATTCCCTGGCGGATTCCATATCCAGGCTGCCATCTTTAAGTCCCTGTTTATAAAAAGGATATAGGTGCTGGTCCAGCCTCCCGGGATTAAAAGAATCCCAGGGATTCAATTCAGTGATTACGCCAAGGTGTACGAACCAGTAGTACTGGAGAGCCTCATGAAAGGTTTCCGGTTTATTTGCAGGTACCCTCCTGCAAATTCTTGCCATTTCAAGCAGTTCAACCTTTCTCTCCTTATTTTTTTCTTTCCCTGCAAGTTTTTCCAGCTTTTCCGCATGCCTTTCGGCATATGCAATAATAGCCCTGGCTGTAACCTCCATAGCCTTTAACTCCTCCCGCTTGCTGATGGCCCTGGGGTCATTCAGCAAATCTAGCTTTGCTTCGGCTGCTTTGATATCATTAATAATATCCAGCATTCCTTTGTGGTATATCTTATCACCCAGGACCGTATGTCCCGGGGCACGCTGTTCCTGGAATTCAGTAAATACTCCTGCAGCGTAGGCATCATGCCATTGTGATGGCAACTGGTCCATGATCCTGTCCCGGTTGCTGTTCCCTGTCCAGAAGGGTATGATATCTTCTTCAAATGATTTCCTGGTCCGGGCATCCACGCTGAAAGATACTTTCTCTCTTGCATCTAGTATATCAAGGTCCTTTAGCGTATGGATACAAATCTCAGGATAGGTAGGTGTTGACTTGGGTTGGGGGCCTCTTTCACCTGTGATCAACTCCCCATCGTTGATGCATATTTCCTTATGCTTGAGAATGTACTCGTAACAAAAAGCCCGCTGCATGGGCCTTGAAAGATGCTGTATGCTTTTTTCCTGGTAAAACCGGGTCACCAGCAATCCACGTTCGGCGGATAAGCTATTCTCAGCGTTCAGGCTCTGATCGCGTAATTTATTTATTCTTTCATTCATTTTAACCTCCTATATTAACTGTATAGCCAGCATTGATCAATTCCTCCTTCAGGGAAATGACTGTTTCCGGACCTGGTGTACCAAACCCGTTTTGCCTGTCTTTTTTATGAAATCTTTTATATTTCTGTGTACCAAATGGATGATAGGGCAGAATGTCAACCTGATCCAGGTTTTTCAGATTCCCCAGGTAGGATAGCAGCCGTTGCTGATCCATGGCCGTGTCGTTGAATCCCGTAACCAGTGGAATCCTCAGCACTAACATGGCTTTTCCTTTCAGTGCAATCTCCAGGTTGTCCAGTATCCTTTTATTGGAGGAACCGGTATAATTCATATGTATCTTATCATCCAGTGATTTAAGATCATATAAGATAAGGTCGGCCAGTTCAGTGGCTTGTTGTAATATCTTTTCAGATACAAGTCCACTGGTATCTAGCGCCGTATGTATCTTTTGCGTCCTGCATTCTTCCAAAAGGGCAAATACTGCTTCATGTTGCATCAGGGGTTCACCTCCCGACAAGGTAACTCCTCCGCCTGATTCCTCCATGTAGACCCTGTCCTTCTTGACTTCCACCATAAGTTCCTCCAGACTAATCCAACGGCCAAGTGTAAGCTCCTTATCCAGCTTAATCCCATCAAATACCTTTTCTTCACTAAAGTGTTCAATATCAGGAGATATTCCCTCCGGATTATGGCACCACCAGCAATTTAGCGGACATCCCTTATAAAATACGGTTGTGCGTATTCCAGGTCCGTCGTGTACGGCAAATCGTTTAATGTCAAAAATGCAGGCTTTCATGAATAATGGGTGAATTGTTCGGAGAAAACGGGATGGTCAAAAAAAAGTGCGAGCAGGCGGAAAAATGCTCTGAGGAAATTAGTAAATGAGGCAGGAATACAGACCTCTGCCCATGCGTGTATACATTCTGGTAAAGATAAAAGGTCTTGTCACCACTCTTTGTTTTTGGTAAAAATAAGGTATAACAGGTGAAAAATCAAGGATTAATATCATACAATATGAATATTTGTTTAATAAATGTTAAAAGGAGCTTTCTGTCACCGGGGTGACATTTATGCTTTGCCTGCCAGGGTAAATTTGCTGCTAGTTATAAAACCAAAAAATAATACGATGAAAAAATTAATGTATTTATTAGCCGCTGTTACACTTATTGCTTTCGCAACAGAGAGTGCAAATGCACAATGCGGGGATGAGACAGCTTCTGCTGAAAAGTCCACTAAACTATACGCGTTAACCTTCCATGCAGACTACTGTGGAGCCTGCAAGAAGCTGAAGCCCAATGTTATGGAATTACAGACCAAGACGGAAGGTGAATCAGTTGAATGGGTAAGTTTCGATTTTTCTTCAGCAGAAAGCAAGGAAAAATCTGCAGAACTGGCTACCGAGCTGGGTGTTGCTGATCTATATAAAGAGAACCAATCTACTGGTTTTGTGTTGCTGGTTGATGCAAATACCAAAGAAAAGCTGGGAAAACTGACAAGCAAACAGTCAAGTGATGAAATGTATCAAACGATTAAAAACATTCTTTAATTAAATGCCAGACCTGTAGGGCAATTTAATTTGTGTTTTGTTCGAGAGGCTGTCCCAATGTGGGACAGCCTTTATTATTTCTACACAAGCTCTTTGAATTCTTTCTATATTTACTATTGTGGATTTAATATGTCTGACTTAAGATAAATAAGCATTTTGGAAAGAAGCCAGAATTGTTTGAGGAAGCTTGACAGGATGAACCGTGCCCTGAGGCATGAAGAGCCTGACCGTGTGCCTATCAGCGATTTTTTCTGGGGTAGTTTTATAAAGAGGTGGAGACATGAGATGAACCTGCCTGCCGATGCAGATCCCTATTACCATTACGATCTTGACTGGATTGTTACCACTCCTAACATGGATCCCAGGATCATGTCTTTCGAGACCATTAAGGAGGAAAAAAATGAAGTCATTGTGAAAACAGGATTCGGGGCTACCATCAGGAAGAAATTCGATTTCCCAATGCCCGAATTCATTGAATGGGAAGTTGATACCATTGAAAAACTGGAAGGATTCGAATTTGAGGATCCAAACTCCAGCCGCAGGTATTTCGAAGGGGGGGATAATCAGATTGCAGGAGTGGGTGATGGTTTTCAACGGAATTCTCCTGCATGGATTGAAACAATAAAAAAAATCAGACCTGACTTCCCTGTATATGGGAGTATGATTGAAGCTTCCGAATGCTTAACCAGGTTAATTGGACAGGAGAACTACCTGTTGTGGATATGCATGTACCCTGATCGTTTCGGAGAAGCAATTAATCGAATCGGCCAGTTTTATCTTGATAGCCTGATGGCAGAAATTCAGGCGGCGGATGGTTTACTTGACGGTATGGTAATTTGGGGTGATGTTGCCTTTTCCCGCAATATGTTCTTTGACCCGGAATACTGGCGTCGATATTTTAAGCCATGGGTTAAAGCCATGACAGATTACTGCCACACGCATAGACTGCCTGTGATCTATCATGGCTGTGGCAATGTGAATTCAATACTGGGAGATTTTGTCGAATTCGGATTGGATGCCTACAATCCGCTTGAAGCTAAAGCAAACCTTGACGTAATCGAATTGCGAAAAGAATATGGTCATCAACTGGGATTTTGCGGGAACAGTAACATTCAGGTCTGGGAGACTGGTGACCGGGAGCTTATCAGGGATGAAGTATTGAGGAAACTTAATGCTGCCCGGGGGGGAGGATATATCTTTCAGTCTGATCATTCCGTCAGCAGCAGTGTCACAGGACCTACCTACGATTATATAGTAAAGCTGGTACGTGAATACGGGAATTATCCGCTTGATCTTGGAAACTTTGACATAAAAATTTAATAAACAGATATATACAGATGAAACGTTTTGGTATGGTTTGCGGTATCAAACCGGATAGAATGGCAGAATACAAAAAACTGCATGCTGAAGTATGGCCAGAAGTTTTAGAGACGATTAGAAAGTGTAATATTCAGAATTATTCGATATTTCTGAAGGATGATTTATTATTCTCCTATTTTGAATACACAGGAGATAATTTTGAGAAGGATATGGAAATGATGGGACAAGATCCAGTAACCCAGCGATGGTGGGATATTTGCAAACCGTGTATGATCCCCCTTGAATCACGGGCAGAAGGTGAGTGGTGGGCCGAAATGGAAGAGATCTTTTTTATATAAATACTAAATTTACACCTCAAAATAGCGTATCCGGCCAGGGAACAGGTTTTCCATCTGATTTTCTTGTTGGCATCTGCGCATTCAGCTTTTTCAGATGATCAGTAAGTTCCCCTGCCAGTCCTGCAGCGATATCCCGGTTTGCTTCAATCAGGTTATGCTGTTCCCCGATATCCTTTCTGATATTGTACAGATAAAACTCCTCATTGGTATGGGTGTATATCATCTTCCATTCTCCCTTACGGATTGCACTTCCCGGCCCGTACCCATCATAGTTGCGAGACCAGAAGTTTGGAAAATGCCATACCAGGGTTTTTTGCGGACCGGTCTGCCCCTTGAGCAATGGTATAAAACTATGTCCATCAATGTGCTGGGGTGTATTATACTGGTTGATGCCAGCCAGCTCCAGGACGCTTGGGAAAAAATCTTCAATGATGATTAATTCATCACAAACTGAACCGGGCTCCGTTATCCCTGGCTGACACACGATCATGGGTTCCCGTATTCCCCCTTCCCACAGAGATCCTTTACCATATCGCAAGGGCAGGTTGTGAGTTTCCGGTTTACCATCTCGTCCGTGATTTGTCAATCCGCCATTATCCGACATAAAAAGAATTATTGTATTTTCAGAAAGGCCATTTTCCTCAACAAATTCCATCAGGTCACCCAGGCTTTTATCCATTCCTTCCACCATGGCTGCATACATCGCCTCCCTGGGTTCGTATCCTGCATCCTTGTATTGCTGAATGAAACGCTTGTCTTCTGCAAAGGGTACATGTACGGCGTAATGGCTCATGTACAGAAAAAAGGGCTTGTCCTGATCCAGGGCCTCCTGCAGCGTTTTTTTCGCCTCCACCGTAAGAGCCTCCGTGAGAAAAATATCCTCACCATGATACTTATCAAGTCCCGGCACATCCCATATCCTGGCAGCTTCATTACCAGCGCTCCGCCAGGCGGCACTGAAATTTTGCAGGCCAAGATAGCTTCCGGGTCCCCCTATCATATTTCCAGCTATATTAACATCAAACCCGATTGCCATGGGATCAGAAGCTGGTGTATGCTGGGCGCCAAAATGTGCTTTCCCGGCGTGGATTGTAAAATATCCATTCTCCCGCAGGATTTCAGGGAGTGCTTTGGCATAAATCGTTCTTTCAATTCCCTGTTCGGGAGACAATCCGTTCACATTCCACAACGGGGCATCCAGTTTGTCATTTCTTCCATCGTTGGAGGCATTCTTCCGCAGGGTCCAGTTTGTTACCCGGTGTCTTGCTGCATTCATCCCTGTCATCAGGCTTACTCGGGTCGGGGAACATACGGGACAGGCATAAGCACTCGTAAACTTCATCCCTTTTGCGGCAAGTTTTTCCATATTGGGTGTACGAAAGCCTTGATTGATAGATGTTTTCTCCTGCCAGAAAGGAATGGAAGTATCCTGCCAGCCCATATCATCTACCAGGAACAGGATGATGTTGGGTTTTTCAAACGGTTCTTTACTGCATGATAAAAGCATGATGCAGCACAGTAGTACATAAACCAGCAGAGAATTGTAGACTTTCTTCATTTGTTTTATTATCTATCCATGAATTTACCCACTTCTCGTAGTGTTTTTACATCAATCTCCCTGAGCTTCCCCTTATAGTTCGGTCCCACATCAATCGAAAAGATGTTGCCATATTTCAACGCACCCATATAATCCCTGTAAAGATCTTCAGCGGGTTTGCAGAGATTATCATGCTCCGGCAGTGAATAAAACCACATGGCCCCTCCCTCGTGTTCGGGCAGGATG
>Ga0209345_10003943_pt1 | contig 14741 bp, 2 predicted proteins | sample Cruoilmetagenom7_FD_187294 | JGI IMG/M metagenome (GOLD analysis project Ga0209345, IMG submission 187294) | Oil polluted marine microbial communities from Coal Oil Point, Santa Barbara, California, USA - Sample 7 (SPAdes) (version 2) | ecosystem: Environmental > Aquatic > Marine > Oil seeps ... | reverse complement strand
ATCGTTAAGGATCTCGGCCCATGTTGCCATGTCCCTTTTCTCTGCCGGCTGTGCATGGTATTTTCGAATTCGAGCATTAATTACCCCAACCCTGTCACGGTATTTCTGCTCAACTTGTCTTTCTTTCCAAAGCCTTTCCCTTTTTTCGGCTATCTGTGTCGGATTGAAACTAAAAGCCCTGTAAAGAGCGTCCGTTAAATTGGCCCGGATCTGCTCACGCCCATAGAAAACCGGCGCGTTTATCCTGGTTGTAACCCCTTCGGTTTTCTCCCTGTAGGCTTGTAGCGGTGCTCCGAGGGCTCTAGGGAGTATCTTCTCGGTTCCCTTGAGAACATCTCCCCTTAGTATTGATCTGCCGCCTTGAAATATGTCTGTAAGCACACTTCCGGGAGCGCCGGCGATATCTGCGAAAGTTGTGGGCAGATCAGTAACACCAATTGCGAGAGAGCCCTTTAGGGATATCCCGTGTTCGGGAGTGCCGAAAGCACCGTATCTTACAAAGTTCTCCGGGTATTGGCCCATATTGTCCTCAACCCATTCGTAAACCGCCTCTTCCGGATCGTCCCAATCAAAAAGCTTCCCGAGGGCTTGCATCACGATAGGCCATGCTACTGAAGACGCGGCCCCGGCTAATACTGCCGGCGAAGCCATCATATAAAGAAGACCGGTCTTGCTCTTTTTGTTCCATCCTAGGTCATACATGGTTTGCAGATAATTATGGCTGAATTTCCGGAAAACGTAGAACATTCTCGCAACATGAGCGGCGGCGTTTGTTCCCCGGGCAAGGTGGGGATAGGATATTTTCCCGTAAACGCCATGAGCCCTGTCAGAGATTTTCTTAGCCATTTCCAGAGCCTCGGCATGATTAAAGTAGCGTTTGGGAGTGTTCGCCTTGATCCCTGCATAAGAGCCCATGATGGTAGAGACGCGGTTAAGCTGCTCTGTGGCGCCGAAGGCCATCATTGAAACGTCCATTACCTTCGTCCATCCGGCCCCGGTCTTGCTTCGAAGAACGGAAAGGGCCTCCTGGTTGTATTGAGCCGTGTGCCATCCCTTATCGTGAATCTCGTCTAAAACCTTCTTTTTCCATTCCGGGAGGCTCTTTCTATCGCCGTAAAGCCCTTTATATACGGCGTAATCATTAGAGGCGTTCACCAAAAGATTGTAGGTTTTGCCTATCGGGATCTTTGCGTAGCCCTGCATAGCTGCCGGCACCGAAGTAACGAGAGCGGTTAAGTTGACCAGGGGAGCGGAGACGCGGCCCCCGATATACTTTAAGACCGCTAGGCCCTTGATCGTTCCTATAACCCTGTCGGAGAATTCTTCGTTTCGGAGCATATCCTCCATGTAGACTTTAACATCATGGTAAATGTTCGGCTGTCTGTGAGCATCTATGCGGCGTTCTTTTACTGCGTCCAGGTATTCATCGTAATCGCCGTAGTCCTTCCAATCGATATCCGTACCGGTTACGGCCCTGAGCATTTCCTGGGCCATGTTTTTCTTTGCCATTCCGTGAGAGATCCCTTGAACGTAACTAACTGCGGCCTTGAGCGGATCTTCTTCATACCCTAACCATACCTCTTTCCCGGTACCTTTACGCCTTTTCTCCATCGAGGAGCGAAAACCGCGAGATTTGATAATATTCGCCACTTCTACCGCGAGGCCCTGAGCAAAGAGCAATTCGCTGTCCAGGTAAGAGCTATCAACCACGCCCAAGGCCCGGAGGATCTTCTTTTCTATTCCCGGGGTAGCATCGGAAAAACGCCATACTTTAGGGGTTCCCTCTTCCATGCTGTACCATTTCCCGCCGAATTTCTTGAAGACTTCCGAATGTTTTTTGCTGAAAGGCCCGCGGATAACAAACTCTCGCTTGTCTATCCATTCGCCCTTGAATCCAAAATCTTCCCATCCGGAGGGTTTCTTTTGAGTGTCCAGTTTATCCAAAGCCTGATTGATAACCGACTGAATACCCATGGTTTGCCCTGCAAGCTGAAAAACATCTTCCGGAGTCTTCCCGGTTTTCGATTTCTGTACCTTATAACCCTGAGACGCTAACGCGCTGTGCCTCATGTTTATCATTGTCTTGGTGTCAAAAAATTCCAGGATAGGATTAGAGCCCTCTTTCGTGGCCTTGAGCATCCACCGGCCCCCGCGCCTTTTCCTGGGATGGTAATAGCCTCGGATATCCCCCATTTGAGCTAAAGCGACCTCAAGATTGATTGCTACCTTTTCACCATCAACCACTACCGCCACTTCCGGGAGTTCGATTCCCTGAGCCTTGTACGCCTCTATCGTTTGTCGCATCTGCTGAAAGAGTGCATCAAAGCCATTATCCATTATTTTCCGGTAAGAAGACCATGCCTTTACCGCGAGATCGGAGAATTTACGGGCCTTGATCTGCTCTTCGGTATAGGTGATCTTGTTTTGATCCGCGTGAACAATTAGCTTTGAGAGCCGGTTATATTCCGCGGTATTCTGTTTCTGTAAGAGCTTGAGCGGGGTAATCAGTGATTCGTTGTTTTCAGTCTCAAGCAATCGGTTCATAAAATGAAAAGCGTTATCCGTCTTCCTGGTAGCAGCCTCGAATACCCTCTTCGCCGCCGGCACCTTCTCGTAATAGTGTTCAGGAGTAGCGATCATTCGAGAAATTACGCTTGTATCCGGCTTTTCAACCTTCCATCCGGATTTTCTCTTGCTCCAAGCATCAACCACCTTTCCCGGAAGAGTGGAAATATCGGTCCCGAGGTCTTTCTCCATTGTGGCTTTGGTCTTGGCTCTGGTTTTGCTCTTGGTCTGTTCTTGCTCTAGTTTCTCAATGCGATTCGCGTACTCCTGGACGTTAGAGAGTGCTGCGCTTTCCTGTTTAGGCATGAACATCGGTTGCCCGGTATAAAGCGCGGCTTCTTTCATTTGCGGGGTTATGGGGAGGGAATGGACTGCAAAAGTAAGTGGGTTTTTTCCTAGTCTTTTGCCCATTTCACGAGTTCCTTCGGGATCAGTATGAAATTTTCCCTTTCCAACCTTCGCTCCCCACTTCTTGACATATTTATTGATAAACTTCGGCAGCATTTCATCGTAAAGGTGTGTAGCCCATTCACCACCTACTTTGAGGTCAAGACCTTCCAAAACCTTATAAGTTACTCCATGCTCATCTGTTTTTTCTGGTTGTGCTAATAATTTTTCAGCCGCTGGTTTTCCAATATAGTCAGAAAGCGTTTCTTCCGTTATGTCGTATTTGTCAATAACGGCATCCTCACCCTTATAGGCAAGCAACCCACCGGACCCATCCGTAGCATATTCGAGTTTATCTATGTGCTTACTCAAATCATACCGCTCAGCCGTTTGCTCTCCCGTAACCCAGGCAATACTTTCAAATCCGTTTTCCGCTCCCCACCTTATCATCCGTTTCATGGTAAACTGATACCACTTGTCACCCCACGGCAGGAGCTTCTTTAGATCATCAATACGCTTAATCTCATGTTCGGCAAGTAAACCTTGTTTGGCGCCTTCTTCAAGTTTACGAATTTCAGAGCTTAAATCACTCTGGATTTCTTCAATAAAAAGAGTGCGCTTTCCGTCTGCATCTACTCTTTCATTAAATCGAACGTGAGCTACAGGGTTGGGTTCTTGCCAGTGGGGGGATTTATAGCCCGTTTCTATCATCGCATCCGCTGGTTTATAGGTAAATTCATAGGCAGCATTCTCAGGGTTTCCTTTTAACGATTCAACGTTTTTTTGTGCAGCATCCTCCGTCTTAACTCTATGCAGAAATTCACCATCTTTGAATACTTCGTATCCTTGCAAAGGAACTAATTCTGTCACTGGCAAAGTCAACAACAGTTCCCGGTAGTTTTCGCCTCCGGGGGTGGTGTATTCGGAGAATTTGGTGGTATCTTCGCTTTCCGCTCTGGCCTCTTCTTCTCGTTGCTCAACTATAGCATCTTCATAGTCAGTCATATGGTCTGACCACGCATCTTCTGTCATGCCCAATATTTCTTCTTCCGTGAAAATATCCTCAGCATTCATTTGGGTTACATCATCTTCGAAATATTCGTAATCTTCATATTTATCTTTTGTTTTTCCGGTGCTTTCCCATATTTGATGGCTATCGTTTTCCCATGCTTTTTTTGCCTCTTCCCGCCTATAGCTTACACCACCTAAATAATCATCAAGATCAAACTCTTCCTCAAATCTTTCTCTTGCTGCGTCTTCTATTGGTTTCTCCGTAATAGTTTTACCCTTAACAACCTCCTCAACCTGAATCTCGTTCGCCTGCAAAAAATCCAGTACCTGCTCTTTCGTTACCGTCTGCTGGTCCCTAAGCCATTCCTCTATTCCCAACCAATCAAGTTCTTCCTGCTTTACTCCCTGCTGTTTCTTTATCAGGTTAATAAGGCTCTTGGCAGCTATTTTGTCCGGCATCTTAGCTTCTACGGCTTTGGTTACTGCGGAGTAAAAAGGCTTGGCTTGTTTCCTGAATGCTTCTTTCCCTGCAAACATCGCTCTCGTATCTACCTGAGTAATTACTTTCCCTTCATGGACAAAAGGCTTCACCTTTTTCGCAATCAAATCCTGTAAATCCGAATCCGTAATCTTGAATTTAAAATCGTATTGCCTAAGCCAATTCTTTATCCAGGTATAGATTTTCTGTAAAAGTCCTGGGTTCTCATTGGTATGAGCCATTAACGCAAGCTTTTCCCGAGCGGCATTTAGTTGGCCCTCGCGGGTGCTTAAGTCAAAGCCCCACTTCTCAGCGATGTCGGCCAGCCCATCATTGCCGTAAGAATGGTAAATTTGCTCCAAGAAGTGCTCAAATTTCTCCCCAAACAGCTTGGCGGGTCCATAATGGCCGTATAACTCATGAAAAAGTACTTCTTGCGCCTGAGCTGTGTTTTCGATGTTTTCAGCTACGAAATAGAGGTCTTCTCCGGCCCAGGCTCCCATAGTTCTCTTGATATTCTGTTTCTTCATTTGTGCCTGAATATCAGCGGGGAAATCGGCCTGCTTTTCTACGATGATGACGTTTGGCTTTACGCTCAGTTTCTTGACGAGTGGAGTAACGAAGTTTTCGAGGTCGGCTGTGCGGATGCCGGTGCCCCTGGTCGCGCCCTCTTTTTTGGCAAACGCTATTCTCTCGTCAATGGTGACTGCATCCTCGTCAAAAACAACGTAGTTTTTAATCTTGGAATCCTTAACGCCGGATAAAGTTCCAGTCGGATAGCGCACACCGTCAATTCCTGCGCGGAGAAGGAAGAGGGAGGCTTCTTTGTCCGACCTTAACTGTGATGCTAAGTGTGAATAAATATCTTCCCCGTTATATTCAGCCAGTGGATTAAGATTGTCTAGTATCGTTAAATCAATACCTTCTTCGTCAGCCTGTTTTTTTATTTTTGAAAGATTATCTGAAGGCGTAGGTTCATACCAATCCAACCACTCATATTCCCCCGGCTCTTTGCCTTTGTGGAGGGAGACTTTGTAGATCTGGCGACTTTTTTTGAATTTCAGCTTACCGGATTCAATATCTTTAATGGCTTTTAAGCCTTTTTTATATTCTTTATAATCGTTTTCAGTAAATCCCTCTCTTGCGGTTCCTTGTTTATAATTATGTATTGCCGCTTCAAACCTTTTCTTAGTTTTTGCTAGTATAGCGGTATCAATTAAAGTCAAGACAACGGGCGTATAAACACGGTCTTCATTTATGCCATATTCTCTTTGGATTTTTCGTTCAAGTTCAAAATATTTTTCGTCGTTTACGGTCTTCGCATAATGTTTGGCTATATCCTTCTCTTCCGTAAAATAAAGGCCATATCCAAATGCCTGCGCTCCTTCGCCTTCTCCTATATTCTCTGTTCTAAACTTATCGAATTCCGCGCTGGTGCCGTGATAGGTGGGGGAAACCATGAAATGAAATTGTCGTGCAAGGCTCTCCTTAACGACTCCTTGCTCATAGAATGTCTTTATGTCTCCAATGATAGTCTCAGTCTTAGCGCCTTTGTCGTATTCCTTATAAAATCGTTCTTTTGGCTGTTCATAATAATTCCCCTCTCGTTCAAGTTTGCCTAATCCATTTTCAAGCTCAACAACAACTTCTCCATTATTGCCGTTGATAAATTTCCGTAATGCTTGGAATTGTTTTGGTGTTGGTTTGTGAACCATGTTAAACATTCCAGCATTATAATCCATGCGAATATTGCCCAAGTCCTCAAACTCCTGCATCCCGAGAGTGCCCCCAGACCAGTTTTCATCCATGTATCCAATTTCACGATGATCCATTTGCCTGCCTTCTGGACGGTAAGCACCAAACTTAATCCCCGAGAAATCAAGCATTTTTCCATCAGGCATAATATAGCCGCCATAACGAAGTTCTTTGGTAATCCCAAAATACTTCTTAGCTTTTTTAAGGATTTCTTCAATGTTTAGACGAATTCCAGCGCCGGTGGGTTTTCCTGCGGGCATGAAAGAGACTTCCCTGCTCGGCTTATCCTTCTTCTCGGCAGTCTTCTTGCCCGCTGCTTTAGCATTCTCCCCCTCAAACAGCTTAAAGCCAGATTTTTTCAACACCTCTTTCCTAACACGATTTACAAAAATTCCCTTTTCGTCATAGACCTTATAACTTGTTCCTTTATTCTCACCTGAAATTATTGTTTTTGCTGTTTTTGGATCAAGATACTTTGTTCTTCCCTGCTCATCGGTCCAGCGTTCCATTTTGGAAACATCAACTTCCGGCTTCTGGGTTTCAACAGGTTTTGGTTTACCGTATAATTGCTCATACCTCAGAACCATTTCGGAATCCAGAACTGCTTCTAGTGTACCTTCTTTCACCCCACCTTTTAGATTGATATCCTTTCCAGCAACTGAGCCAACTACATTATCACCCTTTTTAAAAACAGCTGTCATACCTTTTTTGTTTACAAATATTTTAGCGTTCGGATGTTCACCTAGGATAACATCAAAAAAAACAGGGTCGAAAATAGTGTGAATGCCAGTTGAGGATTCGACATGAACAACATTTAAACCCTGATAGCTAAACTCTCCCCTGATTTCAGCGGGCACTGTATCTTTGGGGATAGCCCTTTCTATGTTGGGCAGTTTTTCGGTTTCAACAAGATATTTGGTCTTAGGTTGCTTGGATACCCGAACTATGTAATTGCCTTGTGTAAACCACTGGTTCTTTTTGTCATACCATTGTTGTGTTTGTTGTTTACCACCATTGGTAACGTCGGGCTTTTTTTCTACAATCTTCTGTTTTCTCGGCTTGAATTTATTGTAATACCATCCTTCTTCCGACCCTACGATAATACGTTTACCAGTTGGCTTGGGTTCGGAAGGTTTGCGAGTGGTGGCTGTTTTCTGTATCGCACTAAAAACATTAGCTTTAACCTTTTTACGGAACGTTTCAAGGGTTTGTTTGGTATTGAGGATAGTGAAGTCACCGTCGCCAGGAACTTCTATTGTTACCGTCCCATACCTTTCCCTGTTTGCTTTTGTGGCAGCTATCAACTCAGAGATATTTTCTGTTTGGTTTTTCCCAATACCTGCTGCTGGAGGATCTTTAACCTTTGGTGCTTTCTTGACAGCATCGTCAAGCTTATCCACAAGATAACGTTTCTGCTCTTTCGCCGTGATATTAGACGGTTTAACGTCAGGAGCCTTTACAATTTTATCAACAGGTTTCGGTTTAACTGGCTTCTCCACCTCATCAACGGAAGCTTCTTGATCTTTTCCCTGGGCCTTTTTTACAGCCTCAGCCTTTGCAGCTTCCTCCCGAAATGGCTTCCTGGTCTCCTCAAGAGCCTGTTCAAGAGTTTCTCCATCTTTAACCATAAAAGTGCTATTGGTTTCAGCGGTATCGGTAAACATTGGCATGGCTTCTTTGCCTGGTAATTCCTGCATGCCGTTAAAGACAATACCTATTTTTTCGGCTTGTTTTTGGTATTCGGCTTCGGGTATTTCGTGGATTGGTTCTATCGCCTTAGTTGATCCCCTTGCTTTCTTAGGGGATTCGGAAACGTCTTTGAGCCATTTCTTAAAATCGTCAACATTAAATGCAACGATACTGCCTAAACCTTTCCAGCCCTTCTCGTAGTTTTCGAGATAACCTTTTTTGGCTGCTTCCTCATCACCATAACCAAACATTACCTTGTGTTCGTCAAACTTACCCGTTTCAGAATTCACCTGATTGACTACGAATACTTTTTTGCTTTCCTGATTAGGCCCCAAGAAAACGTCTACCTGATCTCCGTCCTTCCCTTCGGTTCTCTTGAAATAACCGTAGTGGGCCTTCATTTCCTGCTTCCAGGGTTTGCCCTGTTCGTCCTTTCCCTCTCGGAAAGAGCCCTTGGGATTCTCAATGGAGATATCGAATCCTCGTAGTTTAACGTGTCCCTTGCGATAATTCCCGCTCTTTATTTGTGCCTCGGTAGGTTCCGTCTCTACCTCTTTAGCGGCATCTTCAATCTGCTTAGTCTCTTCTTTAGCTTGGTCTTTAATATCTTCGTCTGTTTTCTCTTCTTTTGGTATCTTTTCACTTGGTTTCTCCTCCTTCTTTTTGGGTAACTTAATCTCCTTTTTCGCCGCTCTCACAACATCTACATAATCGTTCATATCAGCGGATTTGAGATCTGCAATCAGTCGGTTGTAGTCCTCGTCCGTGTATTCGTTTAGAGTCTCGGGATCTGCGATAATCTTCCGAACATCGTCGACAAGAATGGCTTGCTGTCTTCCTCCGGCCTCCCCCATGACAGCTTCAAAAATCTCGCGCTGTTTCGGCGTTATGGGCTCGCCTGCCAGTACTCGCTTAATGGTTTTGTCTACATCAGGATTCTGATATCCGGAGATTACCTTCTTTAAACCTCTAGCCATCTGTGCTTCATGCTGGATCACTGCGAGAGCAGATTCATGAGCCTTGTCATAGGGAACTATCTTTTTCCTGTTTTCCTCTCTCACCTCTTCTCTTGCTGCCAGCCATTCATCAGCCCACTTTTCCCCGGAATAGTTCTTTACTGCCGCCTCTGATACTTTGGATTCTTTTTCTACGGCTTCCTTGACTGCCGTTTTGTGGTCCTTGTTTATCTTCTTAATAAACTTCTCCGCGCCCTCGGTAGGTCCGTATCGCCCTGTCCCCTCCTCACGCATGGCTTTATATGCCTTGTACGACATTTGCGCGGCTAGTGCCTTGTTCTCGGCTTCTAACTTCTCTGTTATCTTGGCCTCGCTGTCCTTCCTCCCTTTCCCCTCTTCCGAAATCTCTGGTGATACGGTATCCACTCCGGCGAGCCCCAAGTCGGCTTGGGTTTGTACGGTTTCGGGCTCTGGCCCTTCTTCTTTTTCTCCTGCTCCCGGCTGTGCGGTGATACCGGTTCCTGCCCCGGCTTCCTCTCCTGGTTGTACTTGATCGCCGCTATCTTTTTCGATTTCTTCAGAGATAGGCCCTTCCGGTGTAATTTGTTCCTGATCTTCTCGTATTTCAGTGGCATCTTCGGCCTCCTGTTCTTCTGCCGCTACTGCGGCGGTTTCTAGGGGAGCGGTTTTCCGGTCTTCTAGCTCTCCCTGATACTGCCTTATGGCATCTTCAGCGGAGGCCGCTAGATCCTCGCGTCCCTTCATTCGAAAAACATCACCGAGGAGCAAAGCATCCTGTATGGTGAAATTATTGCCTTTATCGTTCTTACCTGCTCGGAGAAAGCCTAGAGTTTCGTCTCTTACGCGGGTATTGATGAAATCGTTTATTTCGTCTGAGGTTTGAGTAACTGCCGCGTCCAGTTCTTCATCTGTGGCCCCGCGCTCCCTGGCTCTCAATGCAGCCTGATTAAGCTTTGTTGCGGTACCTCCAACGAGCCCACCGGTACCCGCGCCGCCGATAATTGCCTCTATGATCCCTTCGGTTAAAGCGCGAGAATCATCATAGCCTACCTTTGCAACGAGGTTTTGAAAGACGGTTTGACTAGCTTCCTGGGCCGCTTCCTCGGTACCGCCCTTCAGTGTCCCGGTAATGAATCCGGGCTTTAACAGGCTCTTTTTTGCTATCTTGGATAAAGGCTTTTTGCCGTATTTGAGCATCCGAGCAATGGGAAGATATTCGAGTAACGTGGTCCCAACCATGGAAGTAACACCGGAAGCCGCCGCCGATCCTTTGCCTTTCCCTGCTTCCCGGGCCTCTTCGTATTGGGGAGCCCCTTCAAGAGCTCCCAAAAAGGCTGCTCCCACAAGAGGATTGCCACTTGCTACGCTTGCAATAATCGCCGCACCATAAGAAGGAAAAGCTTCCGCTACTATCCCTGTGGCGCGTTTAAAGGAAGGATTTTCGAGAAAGGTTCCTTGGAATACTTCTTCATCTGCCTTGAATTTGCCCTCTGTCGCTGCCTTCATCCAGTAATCGGAGGCGGTTTCCCCGGCCTCTGCGAGAGGATCTATCCCGGACAATTCCCCTGCCATGTGCGCTATAGATCCGATCCCGGCGGCGATTCCCTGCACTCCTCGGGTAAGTCCTCGCCCTATGATTCCCGCGTATCCTGCTGGTTCTGGTTCCGGTGCTATGTGGGGGGTTAGCCCTAAACCTATAGACTTTCCGAGCATTTGAGGCTTTTCCGGCTTTGATATCTGTCGAATCCCGGGCTTGCCTCCTTCGGGAGAAGACCTTACCTCTCCGGGAGCTCGCGCTCCGCTCCTGCGCTTCTGCTCTTCCTGTAGTTCCTCAAGAGTCCAGGCCATTTACTTATTCCTTTTTCTTCTTCTTTTTCGTTCCCGGAATGGTAACATCTCCAATTGCGAGAGCCGCGCTTTCTCCGGCTTCGATAGCGTCTTTACCCATATAGCCTAATCCCTTCGCAACCTTACCACCTGCCTCCATGCTGCCCTTGACTCCCTGAGCTATCGCGCCGGCGTAACCTTCAATCGGGGCCATATCCGCTTGCATTTTGGTACTGAGGCCCTGAGCCCGGGCTTTAGCTCTATCTGCGCTTGGCATAACCGCCGCTAACAGTTCATCCCCGGTAATGTCTCCGAGGCTCCTGCCGGCTTCCACCATATTGCGAACGGTACCCATCACCATATCTTTCATCCATTTAGGTGATTGGCCTATGAGATCCCCAACCGTTAAACCGGAAGTGGAGGCTTTTGCTCCTCCAGACTTCTTCCCCTCCCCTTTATCCCCGCCCTGGTCGATCATTGCCGCCAGTTCTTCGTCCGTGGCACCCTGTAGGGCATGACTCCTTACTGCCGGATCTTTGCTAGTAGAAGCCTTATTCAGTTCGGAAATCCTGTGTTTGCTCACGCCCCCGCCTTTCTTCCCTTTGGAAGAAGGGGCCACCGCCGCCGGCGCTCCGTTGCCTCCCTGTTCCTGGCCTCCAAGATTGAATTGGCCTAGATATTCGTCAAAGCCCATTCCTCCAAGCGGCCCAATACTTCGAAAATCAATGGTTCTCCCATATTCGTCTTTAACCTCTTCAACGTTCTCCCCGCGCTGATAAGCTTCAAGGATCTTCAATTGATCGGTAAAGGGCTCTCGTTCTTGCTCATGGGCAAACTTCGCTTTATCCAGGGTAAGGCCCCCTGCGGCTATACTGCCTTCTCCGTGGGTAAGTTGCGTTCTGTCCATTGCCCCCTTGTTCGAAAGGCCCTGGCGCATAAGACCATAATATCCCGTTGTTGCGGCCTGTTCCAGATTCCCCGCTACTCTCTTATCCATTAACGCGCTTCGGCTCGCCTGGGTGCCTCTTACGTCTCGCTCAAGCCCTGCCTTATCCGCGAACGTACCCTCAGTCTCCCTCTTGAGATCCGCTCTTTGGTCGAAGGTACCTTTGCTTGCCGTTTCGAGAGCAATTTTCTCGTCATGCCTTCTTTTGAGATTCTTAGGATCTCGCAAATTAGCGAAAAACTTGCTGCTTTCATATAGTGAAGACATTTAATCACCCTCCGTTATTCGTTGTAATTATAATTGTAAGAGTGGGAAAGGCTCTCGCTGTAACTAACACTATGATTTCCGCTAAAGCTTTGAGACTGATTAGCAGAATAGCCTATGCTCGCGCTCGTATTTACTGCCGCCAGAGCACTCGCCGCAACCTGAGCGGAAATATTCCCGCCGGCCTGAGCCGCTTGGACTTGCATGTTGTGAGCCTGTAGCGCATTAGCAAGAGCAATCTCGGCCTGTTTGATTAACAATTCGGTCTGAGATCTATTTTGTTGTATCCGGGCCTCTAAAAGCTTAATCTGCTTCTCTACTTCCATTCCCGCTATCGAACCATCGGCTTTATAGGCTTCAATTTTCGCGCTGTAGGTCTTGATTACATTCTCAACCGTGGCTACCGCTTTCTCTATGTCGGCACGATACCGCGTGATATCGGCTTCATACTTGGCTATCTTGGCCTTATTCGCTTCGATCTGGTGGAGTATCTGAGAATTGTTGAGATCGGCTATTGATTTAACCGCGTCAACCTCCATGCCGTAGGCCCGTACTTGCTCGGTATAGGCTTTGATCTTTGCTTCTTCCCCGGCTACCCGGGCCTGATACATATTGAAAGAGGCTGTTTTCCCATTTACCCGGGCCACATACGCATCAACCTTAGCGCGGTAAGCATCGATTTTCGACTTCTGCGTTTCCAATTTTAGAGCAACACCCTTCATCCGGGTATTGTAAATACTGATTAAACTCTCAATGCCGGATAACTGAGCCTTGTAGACTTCGGTTCTAACCATCTGAACCTCTGCCGAAGCCTTAGCGCCCTCAACCTGGGCCTTATACATTTCAATGTTCGTTACTGACGCTCTGATCCGGGCCTCGAAAACCTGGGCCTCGGTTTTGTAGGCTTCCAATTGAGCGTTATACCGTTCTATCTGTACCTTGATCGTCAAATAGGCATAATCAACCGTGGCCTTTGCTACCTCGAATGTTCGTTGTGAAACATTGTTGGCATGGTTCATCAATTGATTTTCCATTTCCAACGCGGCCTTAGTCGCAAACTGTTGATTATTTTGGGCGAGTTCTGCCTGTTTAATCATTATCTCATTTGCTGCGGCTTTGTTGCTCCTGACAATCTCCTTCTGAATTTCGAGAATCTTACCGGCTAACGCTCCTGGGTGCTCGTCCCATCCCTTAGCGGAAAAATAGTTTTCAACTTCGGTATAGCGAGCAAGCTGCTCCGCTTCTACGCGGTCCAAGTACCTTTGAAAAAGCGCGTCCTCAACAGCAGAATCAAGACCGGTTGCTCCGTCCGTAATCCATTCGAGCAGGCGTGTATTTACCGCGTCTTTCAAGGTAGAAGTGTACTCTACCTCTGAATAGATAAAGAGAGAATCAGGTACCGAAATGATTTGAGTGGGCGCAACTCCATCAAAAGACGCGGTTTCTATCGCAATCATTGGAGGTATAACGATATCGGTTATATTCGGGGGGCTCGGCAAACCAGGATCGGGCGCGGCTATCTGCTCAACGTCTTCGAGAGGAGGGATATCTCCCGGCTCTTCCGGCAAAGTAGAATCAGGGGTATCAGGAAAACTGATAGGCGGAGCCGAAATACTGAGAACAGGCATACTAGGAATAGCCGCAAGATCGATTTCAGCGAGATCCTGGGCTACCGGCTCCGTGATTGTTTCGAGCTCTAAATCCTCGTCTTCCGGAGGAACGGGCCTCTTGCTCTCTATATCGTCAACGATACTGCCGGCATCGTACTCCATTTCTATTGTTCCCGAAGGCATAACGGCGGTAGTAGCAAGATCCTCAAGCTCGTCAAGGAAATCTTGCGTAAGCCTCCACGCATCATCAGCGTATTGCTGCGCGTTTGAGAAACTTGTCTGCACTAAATTTCCGGTGAGATCTGCCCTTTGGTCGATATCAGTGAATAAAGTGCTTGGTTGTGTGTCTGTTAAGCCGCCGCTGGTCATGTTATCAACCTCCTTTTTCTGAATATACGAGCATTAGGCGATATTCGTTTTCTAGCAACGAAAAGCCTATTGAACTCAGAAAATTTTGTTTAATTCGTTCAGTTACATCACGCCACTCGAATGTATCAATACCCTCTATCTTTTTAAGGAAAATCCCAAAGTTAGGAGTGCCGATATCTTCAGCTACCCAATCGGGTTCCATGTAAATTTTAACCAAAAGAAGATAATCGCCCATTCTGGCAAAATGAAAACGGGCAACGTGGTAGTCGTCAACGGTAGGTGGTAATGTAAAAGTCACATTTCCAATATTCGGTGTATAATCTAAAAATTGATGGTTATAATTTTGTGGTGGGTTGATATAGCTACCCTCGTAAGTCTTTGTATGAATTATTTTTGCTGGTACGGGAAACAATGTCCCTATTCCATTCGGGCCACTGTACCATTTTGCGTCACCCCAAGGTGGAGAGTCGCTAACTTCCGTTTCGATGATTTCTGAATATTCCTCAGTTTCCAGATCAATGTAATAAGCCAGCATCTTGCTATGATCCCATTGACTCTCCTCGCCTCTCGAACTTCTCATTAATGCGTGTTGCCAGTCCTTTTTATACGGGTTAAAAATACAAGTTCCATAATCTAAATCAACTTCATCACTCCAACCTACATAATAGGAAGTTGGATACACAAAAGGATCACCAGGATCTGGATAATCGTTTGGCCTGAATAAACGATCATGTAATGCCACCCTCCAATTAGCCCAACTTCCGTAAGCCGTTTCATTTGGCCCTGAAATAATATCGAATGTTCCCGTAGTTTCAATATATTCATAAAGGGTATCCCAAATTTTGAATATATTGAAACTACGG
>Ga0209345_10003942_pt1 | contig 14745 bp, 16 predicted proteins | sample Cruoilmetagenom7_FD_187294 | JGI IMG/M metagenome (GOLD analysis project Ga0209345, IMG submission 187294) | Oil polluted marine microbial communities from Coal Oil Point, Santa Barbara, California, USA - Sample 7 (SPAdes) (version 2) | ecosystem: Environmental > Aquatic > Marine > Oil seeps ... | reverse complement strand
AGGGAGCAACAGCGAAAATACTTCAACCACTTGGTAGCAGCATGGATGAATTTATAAAAAATGCACCTAACCCGATTGAATACACACCTATGTCATTAGAAGATTGGTATTTGGAGGTGCAAAATGAAGCAGATTAGTGCAACATTAAAGCAATTTTATTTTAGACATCCGAATGGTAATTTTCTATTTTTACTTGGTATTTTAATATTAAGCATCTTAAATTTATCATTGTACCAATTTAATGTCGATAATACAGATAGACCAATAAGAGCAATAAGATCTATTTTATCAATACAATTAATATCTGGCACATTTGGTATAGTTTTACATAACTGTATAAGAAGTCTATCAAATACATATTTGTGGACAATTAATCTTCAATATAGGAAAACTGTATATTTATCGGTATTGGTGATAGTTTGTATAGTATTTATTACTCAATTACCTCTTATTATTAAATTTGAAAATTATAGTATTTTTGTTGGAATATTGTCTTTAACGACAATGCTTACTTTTTCACTGTTTTTCACACGAAGTAATCATATTTTGTATTTAATTTTTCCATATATGATTCTTAATAAAGGTAATGATCTTGAATTCAGTTTTAAACAAATTATATTTGGATTGTTGGTTATGAATTTTATGATTTTTTTGTTGAAATATATTGATTATAAAAATCCTGAACTAAACAGTAAGGTGAAAATTAAGGAAGGATGGTCTAATAAAATATTAAATATTGGATTAAATAAAAACAAAATTATAAATAAGAAAAGAAGCCTAGATTTAGCTATAGCAATGCCAGGAGTTTATCTGGGTATTAATACTGTCTTCTATTTTTTATTTTTTAGTGTTAATTTAGTTGTTTTTAGTATATTAGGTAAAAATATTACGAGTGTATTTGCAATATTAATGTTGATGTTCATGCTAAATTTTATGTATTTATTACAAATTCTTAGAAGTCTACCTCAAGTCCTATCAATAGCGCATGTATTTAGTGGTGCTAAGCAAAGTGGTATTAAATCAAGAATCGTAAATTCCACAGATAAAATTATTTTGATTAATAATTTGATTTTTATTAGTTTAACACTTATTGTGCTGAATTTGTTAAATATTGAAACAAATTATCCTTATCTAGTCGCATCAATGTTCATTTTTTTGATTGTCGTATTTAACAGTTATCTTTTTGTATTCTCAACAGAAATGGAATTGTCCTTCGAGCTATTAATTACCGTATTGTTGAGTTATTGGCTTGTCATGACAATAGTAACTTCATTTTTAAAAAACTATATCGAACCAATAACATTTTATCCCTTTATCAGTGTAATAATTGTGTTAGCGATGTTATCTAGAAAGCTTTCACAAAAAGCATTTGAAAATGTGTCTTTTGAAAGATTAGTTAAAATTAAGTAATTTGTTAAATCATTGGTTGTAGATGTATATTTTTTAATTAAATCTTTCATTTAAGCTATAGTCTTAAAAATACAAGCGAATAAACCTTTGTTAGCTTCTGTGTAATTTCTGAATTTATTCTGCTAAAATGTAAAGTTATTTTCATAGGAATAGCCAGATGCCAGTTCATGAAGTCAAACACCCATTAGTACAACATAAATTAGGTTTATTGCGTGAACGAGATATCAGCATCAAGTCATTTCGTGAAATTACTTCTGAAATTGGTACATTGTTAACGTATGAAGCGACCAAGAGTTTAGAGTTAGAAACTATTACAATAAATACGTGGGATGGTCAGACTGATGTAGATCAGATAGCGGGCAAGAAATTGACAATAGTGCCCATTTTACGAGCAGGGCTAGGGATGCTGGATGGCGTCTTACAAGTTATACCGAATGCAAGAGTATCCGTGGTCGGTTATGAAAGAGATGAACAAACCTTAGAGGCTAGGGCTTATTATGAGAAAATGGTTTCTGAAGTTAAAAAAAGACAAGTGCTTGTAGTCGACCCGATGTTAGCAACGGGTGGTACTTTTATTGCGACATTAGATGCATTGGTTGAAAAGGGTTGTGAAAATATTATTGGGTTATTTTTAGTCGCAGCACCTGAAGGTTTAGAAAAAGTTTTTGCTAAACATCCTGATGTGGAAATATATGTAGCAGCAGTGGATAGCCATTTGAATGAAAATGGTTATATCTTACCTGGGCTTGGGGATGCCGGTGATAAGATATTTGGTACGAAATAGAACAGTTTTTTGATAGATTCTATTAGGTATTAATTCAAGAATTAACTATACTTGTCTTATGTTAGAAATCCGACCAAATTGTGAATGCTGTGATAAGGATTTGCCACCTGAGGCAACCGATGCCTATATCTGTTCGTATGAATGTACTTTTTGCCGAAAATGTGTAGACAATGTATTGTTTAAAATTTGCCCTAATTGTGGTGGTGAATTTGTTAATAGACCAATACGACCAACCATTGCCCACCGAGAAAATACATCTCTTATATATCAACCAGCCTCAAGTGTACGTGTAAATACCCCATACTCAAGAGAAGAGATTACTGCTTTTAGTCATAAAGTTAAAATTTATAAAGCCGATAATGGCTGATTATTCGCGCAATATTATTAAAATTTTAATAGGTGCGATTATTATCAGTACTTCTTCTGTGTGGGTAAATATTTCAGAAGTGGCTCCTAGTGTTTCTGGATTTTACCGAATGTTTATTGGTGGTGTTTTATTGTTGATAATCTGCGGAGTACAAAGAATAGAATTGTGGCGTGGGTGGCGCTATTTTTCTTGGTTATTTTTAGCAGCGGTATTCTTTGCTTTTGATTTATATTTTTGGCACCGAAGTATTTTTTATATAGGTCCAGGATTGGCGACGGTATTGGGTAACTTCCAAGTGTTTTTTATGACTCTAGCAGGTTATTTATTTTTTAAAGAAAAAATTGGAATAGCTTTTATCATTGGTTTAATAGTGACAATAGTCGGTCTATTTTTGTTAGTTGGTATTAATTGGTCAGAACTGTCTACCCAATATCAAACGGGAGTAGTCTTTGCATTGGCAACGGCTATTGCATACACAGGCTTTATGTTATCCTTGCGTCATGTGCAATCCAGTAAGCATAGTTTATCAACTTTCGCTAATTTAGGTATTATGTCTATAATTTGTGCCAGTATTATGTTCCTAGAGCTTAAGTTTGAAGGTCTAAACATAGATATACCGAGCACCCAATCGTTAGTATCATTACTTATTTTGGGTGCAGGGTGTCAAGTTGTCGGTTGGGTGCTCATCACCAAGTCAATGCCGAATCTTCCAGCCTCAATTGTTGGGGTGGTTTTATTGTTACAACCAGCACTATCGATGGTTTGGGATATCATATTCTTTAATAGACCAACAGGTATGATTGATTATATCGGTTTAATGATGGTTCTTGGAGGTGTATACATGGCAACGTTAAAGAAGAAAATACCAAATGATTGAGTATTGTACTGCAGATACACAAGAAGATTTACAACAAATTCTTAATTTGCAAGCCATGAATTTGGCAGATAATATTTCTCAACAAGAATTAGAAGAACAAGGATTTGTAACTGTTAAACACACCCTAGAAGTTTTAACAAAAATGAATCTTCCTTATGGACACATTATTGCTAAATCATCAGGTGTGGTCATAGCTTATGCTTTGGTAATGCTCAGAGATTTTGCTAAAGATATTCCTGCATTATGGCCTATGTTTGAACAAATAAATGAGTTGAGTGTTAATGATGAATTACTGAAAGATTCTCGCTACTTTGTTATGGGACAGGTTTGTATTGCAAAAGAGTTTAGATCGCAAGGTGTGTTTCCAGGTCTTTATCAACACATGAAAACTTGCATGTCGCCAAAGATGGATTATCTGGTGACAGAAATAGCAGAACATAATGTTCGTTCATGCAGGGCTCATGAAAAAGTTGGCTTTAAAAATATAAAAACTTATAAGCACCAAAAAGATAATTGGAATATAGTTGTTTGGGACTGGATCTAGAACGACAACATCGATTATTTGACAATTTGTGAAATAACATAATGTGCGGCGGTAATCCCAAATATACTGACCACAGTCATATCCGTTCCAAATCCATTGTTACAATCTAGCTTTAAACTCGTTTGTTCGTCTTTGTTATCTAGATTACCTACTTCACACCAGGGCAATTGTGGCATTTCTGGGGAGAACACACATTGGATATGAAATTTTTTGTTTTTAAAGCGTGGGAATCCATATTTGTTACGTAACTCTTTGCGTAATTTACACAACAGCCTATCATCATAACTACGGCCTAAATCACATACTTGGATATCTGCGATATTTACTTTTCCACCAGCACCACCAATAGTGATTAAATTGATGCCCTTTTGTTTGCATAAAGCGATAAGCAAGCTTTTGTGTTTAATGCTATCTATAGCATCTATCACGAAATCAAATTTTGGAGCCAGTAATTCTTCGGCAGTTGACTCAAGGAAAAACGTGGTTTTTTGATTGATTTGACAATCCGGATTAATGCTTTTAATACGGCTTGCCATGGCACTGACCTTTTCTTGCCCAATTGTTTCGGTTAAGGCATGTATTTGTCGGTTGGTATTAGTCACACAAATATCATCAGCATCAACTAGACTAATTTCACCAATCCCAGCTCGAGCAAGAGCCTCAGCAGCCCAAGAACCAACACCACCAACACCAATCACACATATATGGGCATTTTGAAGTTTTTCAAAACCATCATTACCGTGTAGGCGAGCTACGCCACCAAATCTATCGTTGGATTGAGTCATTGTTAAGTTGTTGAATAAAATGGCGATTATAATCTACAGGTTACATAGATTACAAAGATTTCTTTATTTAAGCTCTTTCCGCACTACAATTATAACAGCCTGGATTAGCATTGTGGATATGCATATAGTGTGCGGATTTATTTTGAAACAATTTCAGAATTGTAGTTTTGAGGTTTTTCCCTTGAGTGGTTGATGCATCAATCATCATGTGTAAGGAGTCATAGACTCGAATTGACAAAAATCTATTTTGTAATATTTCTGGAATCTCATTCACTTTAAGTTTGGCAGTTTGCACATTACTCCTAATGAAAATTGGTCCAGTGGTATTGTAAGGAGATTTCACATCGTGATGATTATATGGAAATGCGATAATGGTTTCACCTATATTTGCATCCTTTAGACTAACTCGACAAGGATATCCAGGCTTTTCGTCAACTAAAATTCTTCTTGCATTACGTCTTGAAAGCTCATCCTTTGTTAAGCTAAACCAATGTTGAACTTCATTGTATTCAATTGCTTTGATTTGAAATTTAATTTTTATAGTCATATTAAGTCCTATTGGAATAAAGAGATAAAACTTTTATTAGTAACAATACTATTTATAGATTTTTCTAATTGAGAGACCATATTATTAAAGAGAAAAGGTCCCATACTGATACGTTTTACACCTAAAGATTCTAATTTATGAAAATCTGCTAAAGTCGGCATACACATAACATTAATAGGTAAATGAGTTGATTTAACTATTTCTCTTATTTCATTTTGATTGACAACACAAGGCACAAAAATCCCATCGGCACCATTGCTTTCATACAATTTTATTCTTTTAAGGGTTTCTTCTAACGGGTTGTCTAATCCCATAATATAAAAATCAGTACGTACATTGATAAAAAAAACCATGTTGTTTTTTTCCAGATAGGTCTTTATTTCATTAATAACCTCACTAAATTGATGTGCATCTTTGATTTTTCTTTCAGGATTTGAATAAGAATCTTCTATATTGACTCCAACAACTCCTAATTGGTATAGGCTAATAATATTTTCAATAATTTCAGAAGTATTATTGCCATAACCCCCTTCAATATCTACAGTTAACGGTAGATCAGTTTTGTCTTGGATATTTTCTACTGTCTGTAACAGTTGGCTAAATGGTATTTTTTCACCATCTTCATAACCTAATGTTTTGGCAACCGCATCACTTGATGTGCCAATGGCTTTGAAACCCAGTTTTTGAAAAAGTAGGGCGCTTTGAACATCCCAAACATTGCCTATTAATAATGGTTGATTTTGAGCATGTAGATTTTTAAAGTTTGTCATAATATTTTTCTAATTCATAAGAATGGTATATATTATCAGGCTAAAATATTCTCGCTACCGAAAATTTAACAAGTATGTTTTATTTAAAAAATTGTTGGCAGGTGATTGAACTTTGGTACTTTACTTGTTCAACTTTATGATTGGTTAGTTGTGTATAATAATTTATGATTTTAACTAAATTAGCAGGCTCATTTCGTAATTTATTATTGGGATAAAGGTTTTGATCCGGTGCATCAGTTTCAAACATAATACTGTCTAGCGGGCAATATTTAACTAATTTGTGTAGTTTATGAGCTTTAGGATTACACATTGCGCCGCCAAAACTGAATTTTAGGCCTTTATCCACTAATTGTTTAGTTTGCTCAATACTGCCGTTATAGCTGTGAATCATTGCATGGAAATAATCAGCATTCTTTAAAGCGTTGTAAACAGCATCAACGGCACTTCTTGCATGAAGAATTAATGGTAAATTATGTTTCTTTGCCAATTCTATTTGTGCTTCAAAATAGTATTGCTGTTTTTCTTTGTTTAAATCTTTAAGAAAAAAATCTAATCCACATTCACCAATAGCGCAAGATTGATTGGCACTTAACCAAAAATCTAAATATTTCAAATCATCTTCTTGATGTTGATCTATAAAATAGGGGTGTAAACCATAGCTTGGTTTGATACAAGTGTATTGAACAGATAATTCTTTCAATCGAGAATAACCAGAAACACTGACAGCAGGTGTAATAAAATGTGTGATCCCAGCTATTGTTGCATCTTTGATTAACCTATTTCTATCGGCATCAAATCTTCTGTCATCTAGATGTATGTGTGCATCAATCACAACAATGGGGTTTGGAATACCTTTTGGTTAAAGTCATGAACCGGTAGGTAATGATCGATCAGTAAGATGGCAAACAAAATCATCAAATACCAGATAGAAAATTTAAACACTTTCCAAGGTAACATTGGGTCTTTTGATGTTCTCATTTGTAATACTAATTGTAAGAATCTGGCTCCCAAAATTACTGCGCCGATTAAATACACCCAACCACTCATTCCTACTAAATAAGGAAATAATGAAATAAGAAACAGTAAAATGCTATAAAAAATCATGTGTAATAAAGTATGTTTAATACCATGAGTAACTGGCAACATTGGGATCTTAGCTTTAGCATAATCATCCACTCTATGTATAGCTAGTGCCCAGAAGTGAGGAGGTGTCCACAAGTAAATTATCGCAAATAATAATAACGCATCACCTGTTAAATTGCCCGTAATAGCAGTCCAGCCCAATACAGGTGGAGCCGCGCCTGCCGCACCGCCGATGACTATGTTCTGTGGAGTCACTCTTTTTAAGAAAAAAGTGTAAATAAAGGCATAACCAATTAAAGAAAAAAATGTTAACACAGCGGTTAAAACATTAATTTTCCAAATTAAAATAACCATCGAGATTAGGCATAGAACAAAGGCAAAGATAATAACATTCCAATCCGTTAAATCTCCTTGGGGTAAAGGTCTGTGCTGGGTACGCAACATGATAGCATCAATTTTTTGATCTGCCCAATGGTTTATCGCAGCTGCAGAACTGGCAGCAAATCCAATGCCAACTAAGCCATAAATCATTGTCATAATGGGTGGTATTCCTTCATCAACAGATAACAACATACCAACCCAAGCGGTAAATACAATAAGCAAAACGACTTTAGGTTTGGTTAGTTCAAGGTATTGACTAAAAACTGAATTTGAATGACTCATATAGATTTTCGTGTTTTGTAAAGTAAAGCAACAACTGTCAATAGCAACAATGCAGCCACACCATTGTGAGCCGTAGCAACAACCAACGGTAAGTTAAAGACAACATTAGAGATTCCTAAAGCAACTTGAATCACCAATAAAGCCATTACGGTAACCCCAAGCGGCATTAATTCACGGTTCTTCATTAATCGTGTTGAAAGCCAAATAAGGTACAATGAAAGCACGACAAAACCAATCCTGTGCGTCATTTGAATGGCAATTCGACTAGGTGCGTCTAATACTCCAAATTCATAATTGACGCCTAAACCTCTCCACATGATAAAGGCCTCTGAAAAATTCATCTCTGGCCAAACTTGTCCATTACATAAAGGAAAACCAGTACAAGCTAATGCCGCATAATTAGAACTTGTCCAACCGCCTAACATAATTTGAATAACTATTAACAATAAGGCAATAACCACCATCCATTGCTTAACATGTCCTCCATACCGATAAGGTTTAATACTGTTGGTATGTGATAGTGCCAGCCAACATAGTAAAGATAAAGTCAGCATTCCTCCCATTAAATGTCCCATAACAATAACGGGTTTGAGCTGTAATGTAACAGTCCACATGCCTAAAGCAGCTTGGAATACGATGACAAAACCAAGTATCAGGGGTAATGAATAAGATGTTTCTTCGCGTTTAACAAAAGCCCAAATAAACAAACCTAAAACAATTAATCCCAAAGCGCCTGCAAAATACCTATGCACCATTTCTTTCCAAGCTTTATGGGGTTCCACGGCTCTATCAGGAAAAGCTTCATTGGCTTGTGCAATTTCAGTTGTTTCGGTTGGCCATGCCGCTTGTCCATAACAACCAGGCCAATCAGGGCAACCCAATCCTGCATCGGATAAACGGACAAATGCACCTAGTACAACAACAAATAATGCCAGAGCTACACCAAACCACGCTAGTTTTGAGAAATTTTTCATGTTCTAAATGATAATCGTTATAATGATACTAAAGGTCACAGATTTTACTGCATCGGGCTTTATTTTTCTTTATCTAATTTTTAAATAGGTGTTTTATGTGTGAATTATTTGCCATTTCTAGTTCTTCTCCAACGGAAGTTTCCTTTTCTCTGGATGAATTTTCTAAACATGGAGGGCTAACAAACCATCATAGACATGGCTGGGGGGTTGCCTATTATGATCAAAATACTGCAAGAATTATCAAAGAAGCCAGTCAGGCCAGTGACAGCGCCTGTTTAAATTTCATTAAAGAATACAGCATTCACAGTAAAATCATAATGTCACATATTAGGTACGCTACCCAAGGCGAGGTAAGTTTTAGAAATACCCAACCATTTTCTAGAGAGCTGGCAGGAAAGCAGCATGTTTTTACCCACAATGGTGATTTGAAAAATTTGAAAGAAAACCCTAGATATAGCAACAAAAGGTATCAGCCAATGGGTAACACAGACTCTGAAATGGCTTTTTGTTACTTGATGTCAAAAATGGCAAATATATGGGATAATAATTCATCACCAGCGCTAAAAGAAAGACAAAATATTTTCTTTACATTTGCACAGGAAATGAGAACACTAGGCTTGGCCAATTTCATATACTCAGACAGTGAATATATTTATGTTTTTAGCGATAAAAGAATAGTAAAAAATAAAGAAAACATAGAAGTTACACTTCCAGGTTTGCATGTATTAAAGCGTCAATGTGATATTGATGTCTTCGATACAACTATAAAAGGTTTGAAGATAGAGAAAGAAAAAGCACAGAATGTTTTCTTAGTTTCGAGTGTGCCACTCAACGATGAAAATTGGGTAGCACTAGAAGAAGGTGAAACAATGGTCTTCAAAAAGGGAAAACTAATAGAATTAGTAGAGTTAGATTAGCCGTTATTCTTTCTTGCGCGCAATAATAAACCTAAATCTTTTATCACATCTCTGGGTTCAAATTCAGCTGGATAAGACATCATCAAAAATCCTTCAGGAGCTAACAAATAGAGTCCTTTTCCATTCTTGAAAGATTGGGCAGATAATTTTACGAGTGTTGTATGTAAACTTTCATCCTGTGTATAAGATTGCTTTTCAATTGAAGTATATTGTGCAGGAATATTAACAGTTGAACTTTCTGGATGTAAAACCAATAATTTTACACCTTTCATTTTGTGACCTTTAGTCAAGCGGATTCGATAAAGGGTGTCCAACATCTTCAAACAATCATCCTTACAATCACCCGTATGGTTATAGACAACCGTCCAAAATTCTTCATAAGATTTTAAGCTTTCTTTGTCAGTAATCTTTATCGGGGGTTGAATAAAATCACCATTGTTTTTATAAGATTCTGGTGAATAATTGATTAAATTAGAATTCATGACAATGGCAATAATAACAGGCGCTAAAAATAGTGCAGCTAGTGCAATGATCGAGAATTTGTTTTTTGATTGGGCTTGCATGTCTAGTTAATTGAAATAAAATAGGGCACGAATTTTAGCACACGTATGTTTTGAAAAATACTACAGAGACTAAAAGTTAAACTCAATAGGCAAAAAAAAGGCCGCTTGTGGGAGCGGCCCTACTACAATGGCTTTGAAAGTGGAAAATTGGATAGGGAATGGGGAACCACAATCAAAACAACTGAGCTAATTATATCTTCCTACTACCTGTAAACTGTGATGGCGGTCACAAAAAACAAAGTCGTTGATATTAGTTGTATAATTATTGAAATAGCTCGTTATGAAATAGAGTAAATCACTCATATAACTAGATAAAAATATAAATTATTGTCGTTATCAAAGCCACTGTTAACGCATACGGCAATTGCGTAATAACGTGATCCATATGATCACTACCTGCCCCAGTGGATGCCAATATAGAAGTATCCGAAACTGGCGAAGCATGATCACCGAATATTCCTCCACCGGCAATCGCTGCCACTGTGTGTAATAACAAATCATCCACCACACCACCATTAAGTGAATATACCATCGGCAATGATAATGGAATCATCAAAGCATAAGCACCCCACGAGGTTCCTGTGGCAAATGAAAACAAGGCTGTCAGCACAAACGTCATCGCCACCAGCAATGAAGGATTCATATAATCATTGGTCATTTCAACAATATAATTAGCCGCTCCCAATTCTTTAGTCACGCCATTAATGCTATAGGCCAAAGATATGATTATGATTGCAGGCATGACATCTTTAATTCCATTTAGCACCAGTGTTGTCAATTGTTCTATACCTTCAAACTGCTTTCTTAAGGCCATAATCAGCATTAAATAAGCAATAGCAGCCATAAATGATTCGACAATCATGACACTGTTATACAGCCATAGACTGGCAATAATTCCGCTAAATAATATCAATACAGGTATCAAGAAGTCCAGTATGAGATTGGTTTCATTAACCGCATTACTATCTAGATTATCAGCATGAGAGTCTAATAAAGGCAAACCACCATCACGAATCACTTTACCAGTTGTTTTAGCACGAAGTTCTGCTTTTTTCATCGGTCCAAAATCAGGAATAATTTTCAAAACAATAGCCAAAGTAAACAGTAACAAAAGAATGGAATAAAAATTGTATGGAATAGAATACAAAAACACCGAAAAAGCTTGTTCGAGTGATTTAACAGCCACCCCTTGTACCTTAATCAACCCCGTCATCATCGTACCCCAAGCCATAAATGGCATCAAAATACACACCGAAGCCGTGGTCGAATCCAAGATAAATGCCAGTTTTTCCCGTGACATCTTCACTTTATCACTCAATGGTCGCATTACAGCCCCAGACATCAAAGGCGAAAAATAATCATCAACAATTACCAACCCCATAAACCAAGCGGTCACACCCACTGACTTATGTGAGTTTGCCCGAATCGACATTTTTTGTGTAAACCCTTGAATCACGCCGGCATGCTTAAACAATTCAAACAAAATTCCTATCAAAAACACAATCAAACAAATCCAAATAAAATCCCCATTACCCAAGGAATTTTGGAATAAATTATTTAAATTAACCAATGGATTATTACTATGACCACCCGACCCACAACTTAACATCACCACACCAACCACACAACCAACAAACAACGAAAAAACCGCCGAACGCGTTTTAAAAGCAATCAGTAAAGCGATAACTAATGGTAGCAAGGAATATATTCCGAGGTTTAGAGTATTTTGCATATTGGTAGTTAGAATGTATATTCTATATTGTATTATTTATAAGCTAATTTTGTTTAACATATTGTTTGTTTAGTATTATGTTCATTTTCATTGTTTATCTTAATAGTTTCTCGTGAGTTAAACAATCTAATAATTCCAACGGCGATTAACATCGGTATAACAAAAACAATAAACTCTATTGGGTTAATCGTGGCAACCCCTATAACAGGGGCGGGGCAATAGCCTGAAATCCCCCAACCGATACCAAATAGGGCAGGTCCAAAAATAAGTGCTTTGTCGATTGTTCTTCTTTCGTGAAGAAAATATCCGCTTTCAAAGAGAGGATTTTTTAATTTAAATACGATTTTATAACCAATTATGGTTGTTAATAATGCAGCAATAAAAACCCACAATATCATCGGGTTAAAATCACCGTGTATATCAAAAAAATCTAATACTATTTGGGGATCGGTCATTTTTGAAAAGCTTAGACCTAATCCAAAAAGTACGCCAAATATTAAACCTAATAAATTCTTTTTCATGGCAATAACCCCAAAACAGTGTGAAACACATAGCGGGTGATTAATGCCAGTGCAAAAAATATAATCGTTGCAATCAAAGATCGTTTGGAAAATCGACTCAAGCCACAGATACCATGTCCGCTGGTACAACCATTGCCTATGGTTGTGCCTAACCCGACTAATATGCCTGAAAACGCAAGCCAGCCTAGTGGAAAGTTTTGTCGTTGTACAATGTGACCTGGATTGAAGTAATGAAAAACACTACAGCTTACTATTAATCCTATAAGGAAAAACACCCTCCAAGACTTATCATTTGACCACAAAGCCGCTTGAATTATGCCGCTGATGCCAGCAATTCTCCCTAATGTTAACATCAATCCTATGGCGCTTATCCCAATGAGTGAACCACCTAAAACACCGTAATAAATATTATTTATATTCATCTAATTTCTCTAATTCCTAAAATTTAAAATATGAAAAAAATAGAAAGGTAGGCAACGCATTCAAAAGGAATGGATTGCAATATATTAAAATTAACAGAAAATACTAAGGTGCATTGAAAGTGAATTTATTTATATTTACCTAACTAAAGGTTCAGGAATTGGCACTATCACTATTTAAGCGAATTTGCCTGAGGGTCATTGAGCCTGTCTCTTACCTCATCTTTATAAATGTGCTATTGCTAAGATTACAAAAGCATCTCCATGATACTGAATTCAACAAGAAAGACAAGAGAATTTTGGAATAAAGTTGAATATCCATATCTGAAATTAAGAGCGTTTTACTATATTCGTGAATATTAATTTTCATATGTTTCACATATATGACACAAATGTCATTTGTTTATCCTGAACCTTGTTCTATACAACTAAAGGCTAATAGAATTCATTAATGTTTTTTTTTAATATGGGGCTGTTAAAAATGTTATGGGAGTAACTCCAATGAAATTAAAGAGAAAAATTAATGTGTTAGCTATTACTGTATCAATGTTGTGCGGTGTTAGTAGTAATGCAATTGCTGGCGGCGATGAGTTCCAAAGACTTGAAGATAAAATTGCAGACTTAGAAAAAATGCTCTACAGTTTGAAAAAAGAATTGCATGATAGGCCTGTAAAAGAAGTTATCGTGAAAGAAAAAGTTATTCCAGCTCCTGTAGTTGCAAAAGAAGATACGGGTGAATCACATAGCTATAGTTTTGGTGGTTTTGTTAAAACGTCTGCTTCGTTTTCATCATATAGTGATGGCGATTTAGCCGCAGGCAGTGCAGGTAGGGATTTTTATATCCCAGGTACTGTTCCAGTAGGTGGAGATGGCGAAAGCACAGACTTTGATTTTGGAGCAAAAGAATCCAGAATAAACTTCAAAAGCGCCCATGCTTTAAAAAATGGCTCTAAAGTCAGTACGTTTATAGAAATGGACTTTTTATTAACACCTGGTGGAAATGAAAGGGTCAGTAATTCGTATGTGCCGCGTATGCGTCACGCCTTTCTTAAATATGATAATTGGTTATTTGGACAAACATGGAGTACCTTCCAAAATGTGGGTGCTTTACCAGAATCAGTTGATTTTTTAGCGGCATCTGAAGGTACAGTATTTGAACGTCAAGCGATGGTTCGTTATTCTACAGGTAATTGGCAGTTAGCATTAGAGAATCCAGAAACGACTATTACGCCTTTTGGAGGCGGTGGAAGAATTGTTTCAGATGATAACTCGTTACCTGATTTTGTTGTGAGATATAATCACAAACAAGACTGGGGACATATTACTGTTGCAGGATTGATGCGTTCACTTGAAAATGATAGCACGAGCAATAATGAAAGCGCTAGTAGTTTTGGATTAAGCCTTTCAGGAAAAGTTAAAGTAGGGGCTAAAGACGATTTCAGGTTTATGGTGAGTACAGGAAGTGGTATGGGCCGATACTTAGGATTGAATACAGCCAATGGTGCGGTCATTACCGCAGATGGCTCGTTAGATGCAATTGATTCTACAGCAGGTTTCCTAGCTTATAGGCATCACTGGAATGATACAGTCCGATCAAATCTTATCTATTCAACAATAGATATTGATAATGACACAAGCAATACCGGAATAGGTTTAACTAAGTCAACAACAAGTGTCCAAGCTAATGTTTTGTTTTCTCCCATTAGCAAAGTGACACTTGGACTTGGTTGGTTATATGCGACACGCGAGCTTGAGTCAGGAGTAGATGGTGAGTTGAATCGTTTAATCT
>Ga0209345_10003940_pt1 | contig 14753 bp, 14 predicted proteins | sample Cruoilmetagenom7_FD_187294 | JGI IMG/M metagenome (GOLD analysis project Ga0209345, IMG submission 187294) | Oil polluted marine microbial communities from Coal Oil Point, Santa Barbara, California, USA - Sample 7 (SPAdes) (version 2) | ecosystem: Environmental > Aquatic > Marine > Oil seeps ... | reverse complement strand
GCCTTGTTGGGTGTGCGGTCCAGTTCGATCATGCTCATGTCGATGGCCACCTGTTCGGTGGCGTCCATGCCCAGCAGCGCCTCGGCGATCTCGCCGTTCACGGCGGCGCAGGCCTCCAGCACGCCCTTGCCCATATAGCGGCTCTTGTCGCCATCGCGCCGCTCGACCGCCTCATGCGCGCCGGTGGACGCACCGGAAGGGACCGCCGCGCGGCCCATGGTGCCGTCTTCGAGGATCACGTCGACCTCGACCGTGGGGTTTCCCCGGCTGTCGAGGATTTCGCGGGCGTGGATGTCGATGATCGTGCTCATGCTATGGTCCTTGGGCTGTGGCGATGCGTTGCCGGGCTTTTAGAGGGCGCCGCGGCCAAGGAAAAGGGGCCCGCGGGCAGGTTTGCGCTAACCCTTGCAAGGTTTGCGCGAACGGTGGCAACAATCCTGCCGCATCGGGTGGATTTGTGGGCGTGAAAGGGGAAAAGCCCCGCGATCAGCCGCGCGCCAGACGCCGCAACCGTGCCTCGCGCCAGAATGTATAGATGCCGGAGGCCACGATCAGCGCCGATCCGGCCAGCGTGGCCACATCCGGACTTTCGCCGAAGAACAGCACCCCGAAGCACAGCGCAAAGACCAGCCGCGAATACCGGAACGGCGTGATCACCGCCACGTCGCCCATCCGCATCGCCGCGACGATGGCCGAATAGGCCAGAACACCAACCCCCAGCGCTGCCGCCATGAGGAGCCCTTCCAGAGGGGTCAGCATCCTGAACTCCTCTCCGGTGAAGACCAGCAAACCGTAGCCGGCCGGTACCAGCGTGGCAAAAGCATAGGTGGACAGCTGCATGGACGAGATCGAGCGCGGCACGATCCGGGTCGCCAGATCGCGCACGGCCAGACCCACGACACCCAGAACGGCAAAAAGCGAATTCGGCTCGAAGGCATCAAGCCCGGGGCGGATGATCAGTATCACGCCGCCAAACCCCACGAGGATCGCGCTCCAGCGCCGCCAGCCGACCTGCTCGCCCAGGAACAAAGCTGCACCCAGCGTCACGACCAGCGGCGTGGCCTGCAGGATCGCCGAGGCCGAAGACAGCGGTGTCAAGGCGATGGCCGTGATGAAGCCGATGGTTCCGACCAATTCGCCCGTGTTGCGCAACAGGACCGATCGCGCCAGCAGATCGCGCGACAGCAACCTGTCACGGCGCAGCAGCGCAATGGTGGCGAAAACAAGGGCCCCGCCGAATCCCAGCATGATCAGGATCAGGCCAAGCGGCACGGTAGCCGACAGGAGCTTGATGAACATGTCCTCGATGGCGAAACCAAGCATGGCCGCAGTCATCAAAAGGGAACCACGCAGGTTTTCCATTTGTCGTGCCTGTTGTTGGGAAAGACGGGCGAAGGGGGGCGACCATCGGGGGTGCGGCAGCGCTTAGTCGCGTGGCGCATCCGGTGCAAGGGGAGATATCGCGTCCGGAGTACCGGCGGGGCGTTGCTCGTTCGCGGCCGGTGCCAGCCCATAGCGCGCCGCGACCCGCCAGACATGATCCGGCACCATGTTCTTGAGGCGCGCGGGATAGGCACGACGCAGATGCAGGATCGTTTCGATCGCTTTCATTTCGACGCGGGCGCGGGCGAACTCCAGCCCGCGCGGCCCGATGCGCGGTTGCAGGAAGGACACGACAGGCCGCAGCCAGTCGGGCATGCGGCGCAGGGGCAGACCACCGGCGGCGCGCGCGGTATTGGCCATAAAGCCCTTCACCGCCCCCTCGCGCTTGCCCTTGTCGGTCAGGGGCATGGTTTTCAAGCGCGCGCCAAGGCTGGCCAGCATCTCGTCGCCGCGCGCATTGCGCGTTATGACCCATTGATCGCCGTCCCCGCCCATGTAGCCCACGGTGATATCGGCCAGCCGGTTCGTGTAGTCGACACAGGTCTTGCAGGTCATCGGAAAGAAATCGGCGGGCAGTTGCGAGATGGGCAATTGCAGGAAGGGGATCATCCGCGCCTTGCGCCCGTCGTCGAAGCGCAGCTCCACATGGTAATCCGCCCGGAACTCCAGATAGCTGATGGTATCAGGTGCATCGTCCAGTAGCCGCAGGAAGGCATGGAAATTCTCGGTCGTGGTATTGTCTGAACAGGGCGTGCCGATCACATAGATCCGCGCGAACCCCAGTTCGGCCTCCAAGGCGCGCAGGGCATAGACCTGACAGGGAATGCCGATCACCGCGATGCGGCTGTGACCGGCGGCGCGCGCCGGTTCCAGCAGGGCCAGCAGCGGCGCATAACCCATCCGCATGCCGCGACATTGGGCAATCGCATCGGGATCGGTGACAATGACGGGCAGGGGCTTCCAGCGGTCTTCCGGGTCGGGGGCCATGGTCAGAACGGCATCGACAGTGCCTGCGCGCAGCAGGTCCGCCGCCAGCGCGGTGGTGATGCCTGTCCATTGCGCGCCGGGGGCGGGCGGATCGAGACGCGCCCGCGTCATCTGCCGGATCGTGCCGAAGAAGGCTTCCTCGCCCCTCTCGGGATCAGCAGCGCGCCCGTGGGCCGCGCGCTCGAGCGTGGGGTAATCGGGCTGGATGAACTGGCAGGCCCGTCCGCAGGCGCGCCCGTCGCCCATGCGCGACACGCCGCAATCAGTGCACAGTCCGGGACGGGCCTCGCCGGTCAGAACCGGGGCGCTCAGGCCCGAAAAAGGGAGGGGTGCTTGGGTCATGCCCAAGACCTAACGCAGCTTCCGCACCCCGTCAGGTCTTTTTTGTGACCGGCTTGGTCGGCACACCATAAAGTTCCAGTTTGTGCCCCTTGAGGTCATAGCCAAGCCTACGGGCGATCTTTTCCTGCAAGGCCTCGATCTCGGGGTCGCAGAACTCGATCACCTCGCCGGTCTGCATGTCGATCAGGTGGTCATGATGCTCGCGCGCCCCATCCTCATAGCGGGCACGCCCGTCGCCGAACTCCAGCTTGTCCAGAATCCCCGCCTCTTCGAACAGTTTGACCGTGCGGTAGATCGTGGCGATGGAAATGCGCGGGTCGATGGCCGAGGCCCGGGCGTAAAGCTCCTCGACATCGGGGTGATCGTCCGACCCTTCCAGCACCGTGGCGATGGTCCGGCGCTGCTCGGTCATGCGCAGGCCCTTGGCCTCGCAGCGGGAAATGATCGTATCAGCCATGGACGTGTTCCGCGTGAATATCTGCCTGGCCGGGTTTAGCGGCACGCGCGCCTCAGTTCCACCCCGTTTCGCCCAAATCGGACCCAAGGGTTGACTTCCAAGGCGCAAAGGCGCATGTGCATCCGAAGCGTTGCCCTCTGCCGCGTGAGCAGAAGAAGCAAGACCCATGCGCCACCCTGACGGGACAGGCACGAAGGGCGGAACAGGGCAACGGTTGTTTTTCCCAAGATCACGCGTGGGGATCAGCGCTCTGGCGGCTGATCGGACATGTCGTCCATCGGTCATGACCAGTGTGCAACCACGGGTGTCCCGCGACGGGGCGCTGAGCATTGGCATGACGGAGTGTTCCGCATGCCCGTGAAGGATATGACATTGAACGAATTTGAAATGATGGGCCTTCCGGCCATTCTGGTGAAACGTCTGGCCGAAACCGGCATCACCGAACCCACCCCGATCCAGAGCCGGGCCATCCCGCATGCGCTGGACGGCAAGGACGTGATGGGGCTGGCGCAGACCGGCACCGGCAAGACCGCAGCTTTCGGCCTGCCGCTGGTGGCCCAACTGATGGCGGACCCCAAGCGCCCGATGGAAAAGCATGTGCACGGCCTGATCCTGGCACCGACCCGCGAACTGGCGAAGCAGATCGCCGATACGCTGGCCGGTTTCGTCAAGGGCACGCCGATGAAGGTGCACCTTGTGGTGGGCGGGCAGTCGATCTCGGCACAGGCCGGCCGCCTGATCCGGGGCACGGATATCCTGGTGGCGACGCCGGGCCGTTTGCTCGACCTGCTGGACCGCCGCGCCGTGCGGCTGGATTCCACCCGGTTTCTGGTGCTGGACGAGGCGGACCAGATGCTGGATCTGGGCTTCATCCACGCGCTGCGCAAGATCGCGGGCCTGCTGCCCAAGCAGCGCCAGACGATGCTGTTCTCGGCCACGATGAACAAGCAGATGAGCGAGATCGCCAGTGCCTATCTCGAAAACCCGGTGCGGGTCGAGGTCAGCCCGGCGGGCAAGGTGGCCGACAAGGTCACGCAGCTGGTGCACTTCATCGCCAAGGCGGAAAAGACCAACCTGCTGATCGAGCTGCTGGACAAGCACCGCGACGAACTGGCGCTGGTGTTCGGCCGGACCAAGCATGGCTGTGAAAAGCTGATGAAGACGCTGGAAAAAGCGGGCTTCGCGGCAGGGTCCATCCACGGCAACAAGAGCCAGGGACAACGTGACCGCGCGATCGAGGCGTTCAAGGCGGGCAAGATCCGCGTGCTGGTGGCCACCGATGTGGCGGCCCGTGGTCTGGATATCCCGGACGTGAAGCATGTCTATAACTACGAACTGCCGAACGTGCCCGAAAACTACGTCCACCGGATCGGTCGGACAGCACGGGCAGGCAAGGACGGGGCGGCCATCGCCTTCTGCGCACCGGATGAGATGAGCGAACTGCGCGACATCCAGAAGGTGATGAAGATCTCGATCCCCATCGCTTCGGGTCGTCCGTGGGAGGCGCTGGATGCGCCCGACGCGCCGAAATCCGGCGGCGGTCGCGGTCGCGGCGGCAACAAGGGCGGCGGACCGCGTGGCGGTGGCGCCCGCGCGAGCGAAGGCGGGGCGAAGCCCGGCACCACCCAGCAGCGCCGTCGGCGTCGCTCGGGCGGCGGCAAGGGTGGCCCTTCGGCCAGCCAGGCAGCTTGAAAACCAAAGAAAAAGGCACCCTCCGGGGTGCCTTTTGCATATCACGACAGCCGCAACCGCAGGGCTAGGCCTTTGCTGCGATATCCGCCCAGACCGGCAGGTGATCCGAGGCGACCCGCGCCGGGCTGCCCAGATAGGCCCCCTGATCCAGCGCGGTCAGATCGTCGGACAAGGCAAAGCGGTCCAGCCGCCCCACGGGACGCGCCGCCGGAAAACTGGGTACTCCGGGCAGGAACCGCAGCCCATGCGCCATCGTGTCCAGCGGCATGACCGAGCCCCATTCGTTGAAATCCCCCGCCATCACCGTCGGCATATGCGGCAATTCCCGCAGACAGCGCATGATCGCCGCGACCTGCAGGATACGGTAACGCCGGATCAGCCCCAGATGCAGGCCGATCACCCGCACGGGGCCAATCGCTGTGTCCAGATCGACCCGGATCGCCCCGCGCGGCTCCAGCCCCGGCAGATCCAGATGCGCGGTCGCCAGAAGACCGACATCGGGACGGATCAGCATGGCATTGCCGTGCCAGCCCAGGGATGCGCCGGGGCGATGCCCGCCGGTGCCGACAGGGACGATCCGCCAGCCGTCATCCTCGATCATGCCATGGGGCAGTGCGGAAGGCCGCGGCGGCAGGCGTTTGTCCGCCTCCTGCAGCACGACCACATCGGCCGCCAGCCCTTCGATCACCTTCAGGCTGCGATCAGGGCGGCGGCGCAGGTCAAGGCCCACGCATTTTTGCAGGTTATAGCTTGCAATTCGAAGGCGGGATGCGGACATGAAGGGGATATAGCTGTCTAAGAGAGGGGCGTCACGGGGTGTTTGCCGATCAGACATGGCTGGCCAAGGTCATCTGGACGCTTCTGGCCCTGTTCTGCCTTGATGCACTGATCCAGGCCAACTGGCCGCTGGCCTTTGTCGCGCTGGCGACACTGCTGCTGTCGCTCAGCCCGGTCTTCGTCGCCCGCTGGGCGGAAGTTATCGTGCCGCCCTCCTTCATCGCCGCCATCGTCGTCTTCGTCGGGGGCACGCTCTTTCTGGGTGAGGTCTTCGATTTCTACATCCGTTTCTGGTGGTGGGATCTGGTCATGCACGCAGGCAGCGCCATCGGATTCGGCCTGATCGGCTTCGTGCTGGTCTTCATGATGTTCCAGGGCGACCGCTACGCCGCGCCGCCCATCGCGGTGGCCTTCTTTGCCTTCTGCTTCGCGCTGGCCATCGGTGCAATTTGGGAGATTTTCGAATTCGGCATGGATCAGGTGTTCGGGCTGAACATGCAGAAATCCGGTCTCATGGACACGATGGCGGACATGATCATGAATTTCATCGGTGCCCTGATCGGCGCGGGCACCGGGTTTGCCTATCTGAAAGGACGCGCCAAGGGCGGCCTGATGGGGCTGATCGACGATTTCGTGCAGCGCAACCCACGGTTTTTCGCACGCCATCGCAAGCGCCGATAGGTGGCTTGACGATCCGCGCGATTTCCCCTCCACTCGCGCCATGGAACGCAAGGACAGGATAGACGCCATCGGGGCGGTGGCGTTGGTCGGTTTTGCGGCGGCCATGGCCTTCAATCAGGTGGTGATCAAGCTGGGCAACGGCGGGTTTCAACCCGTGTTCATGGCCGCGTTGCGCTCGGCCGGGGCGCTTGTGGTGCTGCTGCTCTGGATGCGCCTGCGCGGCGTGCGCTTCGATTTTTCGCGCGACACGCGCTGGCCGGGAATCGCACTGGGCGCGCTTTTCGCGGCGGAATTTCTCTGCCTTTTCTGGGCGCTGGATCATACCACGGTCGCCCGTGCCTCGATCCTGCTCTATTCCATGCCGGTGCTTCTGTCGATTTCGGCGCATTTCCTGCTCCCGGGCGAGCGGCTGACACAGCGGCGTATCATCGGGCTGGTGCTGGCGATGGCGGGGGTGGGCATCGTGCTGGGCCAACGCAGCAGCGGCGAGGCTTCGTGGCAGGGCGATCTGGCCGCGCTTGGCGCGGCCTTCGGCTGGACCGGGATTGCGCTGGTGGTGCGTCTGACGCCCATCCAGCGCGTCGTCCCCGAGATGCAGCTCTTCTGGCAGTTGTCCGTCAGCGCGGTCCTGCTGATGATCGCCGCGCCGTTGTTCGGCCCCTTGTTGCGGGACCCCGACATCACGCATCTTTTAGGGCTTGCCTACCAGATCGTGGCCGTCGCCAGTTTCGGCTTTCTGTTCTGGTTCTTCCTGCTCAAACGGTATCCGGCCTCGGGCGTTGCCAGTTTCTCGTTTCTGACCCCGGTTCTGGCGGTGGGGCTGGGCTGGCTGCTGCTGGGCGAGCAGATCGGCCCCGGTGTCCTGATCGGGCTGGTGCTCGTGGCCGTGGGGATCGTCCTGATCAACCGCCGCCCCAGGGTGCCGGGCTGACGCGTCAGGTGCCGCAGAAGGTCTGCGCTACCACCTCATGCGAGAGCGGTGGCCGGGTCAGGTCCGCAGCATCGGGTTGATCCGTGAAAGGATCGGACAGCACCCGCAAAAGCCGCTCGAACGGGGCCATGTCACCTGCGACAGCGGCCTGGATCATCTCCTCGACCCGGTGGTTGCGCGGGATATAGGCGGGGTTTGCAGCCAGCATCCGTGCCTCTGCTCCGTCCTCATCGCGCAACCGTTCTTGCCAGCGAACATGCCACGCGTCATAGGCGGCGCGGTCCGTGAACTGATCGCGCGCAGTGCCATGGGCCAGCGCCCGGAACGTATTGGTGAAATCCGCCTGACCCGCCTGCATCAGCGCCAGCAGATCCTCGATCAGCGCGGCATCGGCGGGATCGTCACCCGTCAGGCCCAGCTTGGGCCGGAAAGCGGCCAGACGCGCGGCGGCGATCAGCGCGGGCATGGCGTTGATGGCGGCAGTGAATTCCGCAATTGCCGCATCGGTGTCCGGCATCAGCGGCACCAGCGCGGTCGCAAGCTGCGCCATGTTCCAGACGATCACATTGGCCTGATTGTCATAGGCATAACGCCCGTGCGCGTCGATAGAACTGTAGACCGTGACGGGATGATAGGTGTCCATATAGGCCGCCGGGCCGTAGTCGATGGTTTCCCCCGACAGGCTCGTGTTATCGGTATTCATCACCCCGTGGATGAACCCGATCGACAGCCACTTCGCCACCACCTCCGCCTGTGCTGCGATCACGCCCTCCAGCATTTGCGACGGCGTTTGCGCCTCAGGGTAGTGGCGCGCGCGGGTATGTTCGTATAGCGCCTGCAACCCTTCCAGATCGCGCCTTGCCGCGAAATACTGGAAGGTGCCCACGCGGATATGGCTGGCAGCCACACGGGTCAGCACGGCACCGGGCAGGGCAGCCTCACGGTACACCGTCTCGCCCGTCAGCACGGCGGCAAGGGCGCGGGTTGTCGGTACGCCAAGGGCGAACATCGCCTCGGACAGCAGGTATTCGCGCAGGACAGGGCCCAGCCATGCGCGCCCGTCGCCCATCCGGCTGTAAGGCGTCTGGCCTGACCCTTTCAATTGAATGTCGCGGCGACGGCCTGCACGGTCCACCACCTCACCCAGCAGCAGTGCGCGGCCATCGCCCAACTGGGGGGAAAAGCCACCGAACTGATGCCCGGCATAGACCTGCGCAAGCGGGGCCGCCCCCTCCGGCACGGCATTCCCGGAAAAGATCGCGGCCATCTCGGCGGGATCGCCGGGCACAATGCCAAGGCTTTCGGCCAAGGTCGTGTTGAAGGCGATCAGGCGCGGGGCCTTTACCGGTTGCGCCACCTGCCGGGTATAGAACCGGGGTGGCAGGGCGGCGTAGCTGTTGTCAAAGGGGATATGCAAGGTCATGGGTCACATATAGGGGCAGGGGGGCTGGATTGCAGCGGGCTAGAGCACCCGCGACATGAACATCGTATGATCGCGCGGATGGAATCGCGCACGGGTGTAGAACCGTTGGGCGCGGTCATCGTCGCGCGCCACCTCAAGATGCAGCGCGCGCACGCCGCTGGCCCCCAGCGCCTTGGCGATGCCGTTCAGCGCCTCGAATCCCATGCCACGACCGCGCACGGGCGGGCGTATGAAAACCTCGTCCACGATGCCGTCCAGCCCGCCATATTCCACAGACCAGCCGAACGAGATCACGACATAGCCGACCGGCGCACGGCGCGGCCCCACCAGCCAAATCGCCCCGTGGGGCGAGCCTTCCAGCAGGGGCAACACAGCGGCCTGATGATGCGCGGCGTCGGTGTCATAGCCCATCTCGGCATGAAAGGCCGCGACAAGGGGCAGGATACGGTCAAGATCCTCGACACTCGCCAGATGCAGCAGACTCATAACCGGGCCAGCCTTTCCGTCAGCAGGGCAAAGAAGCCGTCGGCGTCCACATCTCCCATGAAGAGCGCGTTGGGCGCGCGGCCCGACACGCGCCACCAATCCGCGACGGTCATGCCCATGGTCAATTCGGACTGGGTCTCGATCTCGACATTGACATGCCGCCCGGTGAACAGTTCGGGCCGGATCAGCCAGGCGGTGACACAAGGGTCATGCAGTGGCGCCCCCAAGGAGCCGTACTTCTCCTTGTCGAAACGCTCGAAGAACTCGGTCATCTGGGCCACGGCGATGCCGACAGGGTTGCCGATGGCGCGAAAGGCGTCGTTGCGCTCTGCCGTGACCAGCGCCTTGTGCGTCACATCCAGCGGCATCACGACCAGCGGCACGCCGGACCGGAACACGATCCTTGCCGCCTGCGGGTCCACATAGATGTTGAACTCGGCGGCGGGGGTGATGTTGCCCACCTGGAAATAGGCCCCGCCCATCAGCACGATCTGCCGGATGCGCGGGATGATGTCGGGCGCCTTCTCCATCGCCATGGCGATATTCGTCAGCGGGCCCAGAGGGCACAGCGTGACACTGCCCGAGGCTTCGGACCGCACCGTGTCGATGATGAAATCGACCGCATGCTTGTCCTGCAAGGGCATCACCGGATCAGACAGCACCGGACCGTCCAGCCCGCTCTTGCCATGCACATGTTCCGCCGTCACCAGATCGCGCCCCAAGGGTCGGTCGCACCCCGCGAAAACGCGGATGTCAGGACGCCCGGCCAGTTCGCAGACCATCCGCGCGTTGCGCTGCGTCAGCGCCAGCGGCACATTGCCCGCAACGGCGGTGATCCCCAGAACCTCGATCTCGTCGGGGCTAGCCAGCGCCAGCAGGATCGCCACGGCGTCATCCTGTCCGGGGTCCGTGTCGATAATGATCTTCTGCGCTGTCATGAGGGGCGGAACCTGTCCTTCGCGTGTCGCGCCACCCTAGGGCCAAGCAGCCGCGGGGTGCAAGCGCACAGGCGTGGCGCGTGCGGCACAGTGCGGGAACCTGCCTGCGCAAATGGGCAAAAGCGATTGTCAGACCGGCCCGCCGCCCCCTAGACTGTGCGGCAAAACAGCCAGAGAGGCGGGCAGTGGTATGGTAAAGCAGGAAAAGATCACCAAATCCGATGCGGAAGAGCCGGTCGCGGACGCCGTGATGGACGCGAAGATGCGCGAAATCTGGGGCAAGCTGGAAAAACCCTGGGTGCGCAAGGTGCTCCAGCAATCCCTGCCGCCGACGCGGATCACCAGCATGGACTGTGAATTCATCGTGCATCCGCGCGACAACTTCACCGAATTTCGCATGTGGGAGAATGGCTTGCCGCCCGAACATGAAGCAACGCTGCATCTGGCCGAGGTGTTGGCTGACAGCAAGGCGGTGATCGTGGACGTGGGCGCTAATGCCGGGGCCTTCAGCCTTCCCATCATCAAGCGCGCGGGCAAGGGCGCAAGGGCGGCGCTGTTTGAACCCAACCCCGTGATGCGCGCGCGCCTTGGGGTCAATCTGGCGCTGAACGATCTGGGCGCGGCCCGCGTGTTCGACTGCGCCATCAGCGATACGGAAGGCACGGCGCGTTTGCATTTTCCGGGCAACGGCAATCTGGGCCAGGGCCGCATCGGGCAGGGCTATGACGGCCCGAACGCCCGCGAAGGGGTCGAAGTGCCGCTGCGCCCGCTGGCCGACTGTCTGGCCGAGGCCGGGTTCGATACCGTGGATCTTCTCAAGGTGGACGTCGAAGGGCTGGAAGACCGCGTTATCGCGCCCCTTTTGCAGACCGAAGGTGCCCCGCGCCCGCGCCTGATCTATGTCGAGGTCGAACATCAGGGCACATGGGCCTATCCGCTGCTCGAGGTGCTGGCCGAAGCGGGCTATGCCGAGACGCGCAGTTTCGGCAAGAACCGTCTGTTCCAGCATGGCGCATGATCCGCAATCTGCTGGCACAGACATGAAACTTGCCTTCATCACAATGGTCTGGCGCGACTACTGGCTGCTGGAGCGCTGGATCGCGCATAACGCCCGGCTTGTGCCGCTGCGCCATCTCTATGTCATCAACCACGGCGGCGACGCCGAGGTGGACCGGATTGCTGCGGGCTGCAATGTCATCCACCTGCCGCGCGACGAGGTCACGATCGACCTGACAGAACGTCGCTGGGCGCTGCTCAGCGCACAGACCAACGGTCTGCTGGCCTTCTATGACCGGGTGATCTGCACGGATGTGGATGAATTCCTGGTCTATCTGGGCGACAAGCCGGACCTTCTGGCCCATCTGGCGGACAAGCCCATGACTAGCGACGCATTGGCCCCCATCGGGCTGAACCTGATCCCGGTCCCGGCAGAGGATGCCGCCGACGACGCGCCGTTGCTGGCACGCTGGCCCCATGCGCTGCTCAATGCGAAATACACCAAGCCCTGCATTGCCGCCGAGCGTGTGCAATACACGACCGGCGGTCACGGCCTTCGGCGCGGCAAGTTCGAGATCGACCCCGAGATCGCGCTGCTGCACCTGCACTACGTGACCCCCGACTACGCCGAGCGCATGGCCGCGCGGGCGCAGATCGTCGAGGACAGCCGCGCCGCCAATGCCGCAAGCGCCTCACCGAAAGAGATGCCGGCCCGCTACTGGATCAACTGGGCGCGCAGCGACATGATCCGCGACAAGGAACTGGACATGTTCCGCCAGGCCGTGCCCGTCGATATGGCGCAGGCGGGCACCACCCTTGCGGCGGCCCTGACGGCGGCAATGCGGACCAAGGACCGCAAGACGGTCATCGAGCCTGCGGACATGCCCAAGCCGCCCCTGCGCTTGGAGTGGCCCGCCGACCGGGCCGACGCCATTTGAGGGATGCCGCGAAAAGTTGCGGGTAAAACAGGAAGGGGCGGCCCGAAGACCGCCCCAACGCGAAATCTACACTGTGTAGCGGGTCAGCCGTCGAAATCGACCGTCTCGGTCAGGCGCAGGGCCGCGCCGCGCAGCTTGGCCAGATCCATCAGGTTGACGTCATCGGCGGTGAAATCCCCCCAGCTCTTAACCAGAGCATCAGGTTCGGTGCCCGGTGCGATGGGATATTCGGCATTGGCCTCGGCATAGATCTGCTGCGCGGTGGGCGAGGTCAGGAATTCCATCATCTTCAGCGCGTTCTCGCGGTTCGGGGCCGCCTTGGTCATCGCCACGCCCGAGATATTCACATGGGTGCCGCCATTCTCGAAGGTCGGGAAGACGATATTGACCGAATTGGCCCATTCCTGCTGTTCGGGATCGGCCAGCATCTGCGCCATGTAATAGGTATTGCCAAGCGCGATATCGCATTCCCCGGCCCAGATCGCGCGGACCTGTCCCCGGTCATTGCCTTCGGGCTTGCGCGCCAGATTGGCCTTCAGCCCTTCAAGCCACTGCTTGGCCCCGTCCTCGCCATGATGGTGAATCACCGCCGCGGTCAGGCCCAGGCTGTAGGAATTCGTGCCCGAGCGTGTGCAGATGCGTCCCTGCCACTTGGGATCGGTCAGATCCTCATAGGTGGTCACCTCACCCTCGGCCACGCGGTCCTTCGAGGCATAGATGATCCGCGCGCGGGTGGTCAGACCCCACCAGTGCCCTTCGGGATCGTGATAGATATCGGGCACATTGGCGCGCAGGATGTCGCTCTCGACCGGCTGGGTCAGTCCGGCATCGACCACTTCGGCCAGCCGCGAGATGTCGACGGTCAAGACCAGATCGGCGGGCGAACGGTCGCCCTCGGCGGTCAGGCGCTCGACCATGCCCTTGTCCAGAAACGCCACGTTCACGGCGATGCCGGTTTCGGCGGTAAAGGCGTCCGTCAGCGGCTTGATCAACTCGGGCTGGCGGTAGGAGTAGACATTCACCTCCTCGGCAAAGGCGGGCAGCGCCAGCGAGATCGCGGTGGCGCCCAGCAGGGCGGTGGTCATATGTCGGGTCATGGCGTCCTCGTCAAAGGGATGTTTGATGCACCCTCTAAATCCGAGTTTTTTTGTCAGGTCAATACCTGAATGAAATAGTCGGACAAGGTCAGCCCGTCACAGCGATCAGGTCTTGGCTGCCTTGTCTTTGTGCTTGGCCTCGTTCCACAGCGCATCCATTTCCGCCAGATCGGACTGCGCAGGGGATGAGCCGCGTTCGGCAAGGCGCTGTTCGATATGGTGAAACCTGCGCACGAACTTGGCATTTGCGGCGCGCAGCGCAGCTTCGGGATCAATCTCCAGATGTCTTGCCAGATTCGCCATCACGAACAGAAGATCGCCGAATTCCTCTTCGATCTCGTCCTGCGAGAGGGTGTCGCGCGCCTCCGTCAACTCGCGGGCCTCCTCGGTGATCTTGTCCAGCACCTGACCCACATCGGGCCAGTCGAATCCCACCCGTGCCGCGCGTTTTTGCAGTTTCACCGCGCGCAACAGCGCGGGCAGACCGACCGCCACACCGTCCAGAACGCCGGCCTGCGCCAATGCCGCGCGCTCGGCCGCTTTGATCTTTTCCCAGTCTGCGGTTTGCTGTGCGGCCGATTTGTCGCGGCTCTCGTCGCCGAAGACATGCGGATGCCGCGCCACCATCTTGTCCGACACCCGCCGCGTCACGCTGTCAAAGCTGAAAAGGCCCGCCTCATCCGCCATCTGGCTGTGATAGACCACCTGCAACAGAAGATCGCCCAACTCGCCCTCCAGCTCGGGCCAGTCCTCGCGCTCGATCGCATCTGCCACCTCATAGGCCTCCTCGATCGTGTAGGGGGCGATTGTGCTGAAATCCTGCTCGATATCCCATGGACACCCCGTCTGGGGATCGCGCAACCGTTGCATGATCCGCAGCAGACGCGGCAGGCCACCGTCGGGGTCATGGATCAGGGCGTCATCGGTCATTGCGGCGGCTCCGGATTTCGGGTTTGGTGCAACCGTGACCGCAACAGCCCGAGGAGTCCAGAGATGGCCGTGATCAACCGTATTGCCGGATATGCCGATGACATGACCGGCTGGCGGCGCCATCTCCACCAGCATCCCGAGCTGGGTTTTGATTGCGTCAAGACTGCAGCCTATGTCGTTGAAAGACTGAAAGAGTTCGGGATCACCGATATTCACGAGGGGATCGCCAGAACAGGTATCGTCGCCATCATCGAAGGCCAGGGGCCGGGTCCCGTGATCGGCCTGCGCGCCGACATGGACGCGCTGCCGATTGCCGAGGAAACCGGCGCGGACTACGCCTCGACCGTGCCCGGCGTCATGCATGCCTGTGGTCATGACGGCCACACGACGATGCTCTTGGGGGCCGCGCGCTATCTGGCCGAGACGCGGAATTTCGCAGGGCGCGTCGCGCTGATCTTTCAGCCGGCCGAGGAGAACGGCGGCGGCGGAGGTGTCATGGTCGAAGAAGGCGTGATGGACCGTTTCGGGATCACCGAGGTCTACGCCATCCACAACGCACCCGGTTTTCCGCAAGGCTCCTTTTATACCACGCCGGGGCCGATCATGGCGGCGGTGGACACGTTCCATATCCATATCAAGGGCTTGGGCGGCCATGGTGCGATGCCTCACGCCACGCGCGATCCGGTTGTCGCCGC
>Ga0209345_10003937_pt1 | contig 14759 bp, 11 predicted proteins | sample Cruoilmetagenom7_FD_187294 | JGI IMG/M metagenome (GOLD analysis project Ga0209345, IMG submission 187294) | Oil polluted marine microbial communities from Coal Oil Point, Santa Barbara, California, USA - Sample 7 (SPAdes) (version 2) | ecosystem: Environmental > Aquatic > Marine > Oil seeps ... | reverse complement strand
TTCCATATGCGATGGCCGTTGAGGATATTGAGAGCTTGTTGCCGTGGAACTATAAAGCAGGCGGTGAAATATAATAAGGTGTGCTTGCTTTGGCGTTTACAGTAAAGCTGCAGCAACCAGAACTCATCGACGATTCACTGACAGATCTTCTCAGGAATGAAGCCAAAGAACTCATCAGCAAAGCTGTAGAAGCCGAACTGGCAGAGCTGCTATCGAAGTTCAGTGAGTTGCAGATAGATGGTAAGAGAGCGGTTGTTAGAGATGGATATTTGCCACAAAGACAGCTTTTGTGCAATGGCCAAACCAATAACACCCGCGCCAATAATTGTTATATCTACACCGTCTAATGAGGCTGGTGCAGAGTTTGGGCATGTCATATTTTTGACCGGAAAATGATTTTCTTGGCAAAGGGTAGCTTGGCATGCAGTATTTCTTTTTCATCTGTCGTAAGAATCATATTTATTGCGATGATACCATAGACACTGTAGCTCAAAAGACCCACGAAAATTAATTGAGTGAAATTGTGAATTACAGTCGTCTGATCAAGAAGAAATATTGGGATTTGCAGGGTTATAAGTACGGCTTGAATGGAGAATAACTTTATTGCATATTGTTTGATAGATAAGTTAATGAACATAGTTGCGTAAATTGGAAGAATGATCATTCGGGCGATGATCATGGGTACAGCAGTTCCTATTGCTATGCCTATTAATCCATATTCGTTGACCAAAAGGAGGCTGAGTATAACATTGGATACGCCTTCAGCTATTCCGATGTATGCGTATATATTGTGTTTCGACAATGCGAAGAGAAGATGTACCGATGGGATTTGAATAGCTTCAAATGTTATTGCGGTAATTAATATGACTAACGGGATATAAGCTGCAGTGTAAGACTCACCGAGCCATAAATGTATAAACGTATCTCCAAATATTAATAATCCGCCAGCGATTGTAGTTGAAAAAAATACCCCTATTCTCGTGACCAAAATGAAATTCTTTCTTAGGGCATCATAGTTATTAGTGGCTATATATTTTGTGAATAGAGGAAACATTACTGATACGGCGCTGCTAATGAGACTTCGAAAATACATGGCGAGCTGTGCGGGAATAGCAAAAATTGTGACACTACTTAAAGAAAGGTATGCGGTAATAATAAAATTATCGGTACTTTGCCTAAAACGATCAGATATCATGGATAGAAAAGTAAATTTCGCATAGTTCGCTAAATCAGGTAGGCGTTCCCTGGAATAATATTTGGGGCTAAATCGCATCTGTGGTGCAAGTCGTTTAGCCTGATGGAGGGTAATAGCGTAGCCGCTGATATCCACAACCGCCGTGATGATGGCCATGGCGACTAGCGAGTAGCCATGCATTAAAAAGTAAACTATCAGCAGAGTTCGTGTGACTAATTTAAAAAGTAAAATGTAGGATGAAATGTCGTAGCGTAGATTAGCTGATAATATGCCATTGACCACCATAAAGGGGAAATGGAGAGCCATTGTTATGCCAAGTATGGCGATAACAGATTGAAAAACAGCAATATCTCCTAGTTTGTCACTAAAAAAAGAGGATAGAAGAACAACGATCAACGTTATGACTGCGGCTGCGGCGCCAATGATTAAGTAGATAAAAAGAGATGTGTTTATTACTTCATTTAATGCCTTATCGTCGTTGGAGGGTAATACAAATGCAATAAACCGTTGGGTGGCGTTAGAGATTCCCAAGTCTAATAGGCTGTAAAAACTAAGTATTGATCCGATGAGCACCCATAGTCCATATGTTTTGTCACCCAAAGAATGAATGACGAAAGGCATCATAAAAAATGAAACAGCCATTGTTGTAATCAGTGTGATTACACGGAGTGACGATCCTTTGACTAAAAGTTTTGCTGTGCTGGTCATTGTTAGGGCTTATATTCCTTAACTCGTGAAGCCTGGATTTTTCTGAAATTTGGGTTTGCCAAGTTGTACTTAAATGGTAGTGCCAGCTTGTTTTTCACGTAAATGATTTCGGCCTTATTTATACAATATTCACTGGCAGTTGCTGAAATTATACTACAGTAATAGCAGAAAAATTCTACGGGCACGCTTTGTTGAGGGTAGTTACGAAGCGCATTTTTTAGAGTCTTTCATACTCAAGTCATCTATGTTCATGGGGGCTGAATGGCTAAGCAGATTTTTGTTTGTCAGCATATGTCAGGTGAGCTTAGCCACCCTTAAACGGTGGTTGATTTTATATGAAAAATGAGACTGAATTTGTATCTGACTCGCATTTATTCATGTCTAAGTCAGCCTTCTGATATGCCTCGTCGAGATGTAGACACACACCAAAGGAAGTATAGCGGAATACGGAATAGAACGTGGCTTAAATCTAAATTGACAGGCTCCGGATAAAAATGGGGGACTGTATTCACTTAGGTGTTACAAGTTGATACAGTCTCGATAGAAAGGGGGGAGATAAAAATGGAAGGGCTTGGCCATTTATGGGCTCGACGTCAGGCTCAATATGCGTATCCACTACTGTGCATCTCTCTTGCTTCAACCTAGAAACCTCAGTTGGGTGTGGCAAGAGCTTGGGCAGAATTTCGTACTCCAATTGCGGTTTCTAGGTTCAAGGTAGGTCGATGTTTACATCTTCTATGAGCACAGGTCGAAGATGAAGGTAGCGGGTGGCTTTGCGTTTGTTTTCAATATCTTTGTAGATATAACCGGCATGTTCTATGTCGATTTCAAGGTATTCTGCCAACACTTCGACGGGCTTGGCATTGCAATAGCACCACAAGGCAACGTCCATTTCCTGGTAAGGCAGTGAAAAATAAAACTCATCTTGTCCTTGTTCAAGGCTGTAGGTATCGGTGCTAGGGATAGCGTCACAAATAACCTCTGGCAACTCGAGGTGTTTTGCTAAGGCATACACTTGTGTTTTATAGAGGTGAGCAATGAGTTTGATGTCTGCGGAGCCATCTCCATTTTTCACAAAAAAACCTTGGTCGTATTCAAGCCGGTTGGGAGTACCTACAACGGCGTAGTTGAGCCTGTCAGCATGGAAATATTCGACAGTTTTGCGAATACGCTGTTTGTAGCTGGTGGCAGCAACAATGGTTCGGTATGCGTTTAACGGCATATGTTCTTCGAATTGCTGCCCTTCAGGGTTTTCTACAATTAACTTAAAGCTATTTATTTTCCCCTCGAGACCGCCTTGAATAGCAATTTTATTCTTCCAGCTGGCTTGGTAATCGGGAAAAAGGGTTCGAATTGCGTCATCTCTCCAGGCATAACAACCAATGGCTTCGAGAGTCGGGGCAATGTCCACTTTAAGGTATTTGATTCCTAAGTGTTGAGCCAATAACTCACCATTAGATAGGCTGCTGTCAGCGGAGTCGTGTTCGGGTAAAAGCAGCCCAAAGACCTTGTCTTTTCCAACAGCATTGACAGCCAGAGCCGCTGAGACAGAGCTGTCTATCCCGCCGGAAATGGCTACGACGAGGCCCCTTCGTTTTAACTTGGCTTGCAGGGCTTTACGTGTTGATTCGGCAATTTCTTTGATTGACTGCTCATAGTCCATTTCAAGTAGTGTAGACATAGTCTGTTTCATGGTGTGGTATCCGTGGGGAGTGGTGGTTTACGAAAAGTCAGTTTGGGAGCACGCTCTAAAAATGCACTTTTTGCGCGATAGCGACGTTACCGATTAAGGTTTTGCAAAACCGGCATGCAGTACATTATGAAAATTCCCCCTGTACTTGAAGCCCGCGTATGCCTTATACGCAAGGGCTCGTTGCGCGGAGCTTCCTTGTTCTTACATAATAATCACTATTTTCAGGTCTGTTTTGTAGATCATTCGATGATAAATTGAGCACGAATGGCACGTGCTGTACCCGCTTTGTCACAGATGCTTTCAATATTTTGATAGGAGCCACTTTTCTTAAGCCTTTTTTCGATGAATGGTGCTTGCCCTGCGCCGACTTCAAGACAAAGCCAGCCATTATGGTTTAAGTATTTTTTAGCATCTTTTATTATTCGGTCAAGAATTTTGATTCCAAATGGCCCCCCATTGAAGGCAAGTTCCGGCTCATGGTTCGATATTTCATCAGGCATTTTTTCGATATTAGAGCTGATAATATAGGGTGGGTTGCAAATGATCACATCAATGCGTTGATAAAAATCTGGAGATTCGAAGGGTGCAAGCAGGTCGCCGCTTTCAAACTTGATTCTGTCACTTAGTTTAGAAAAAACCGCATTCTTATTGGCAAGGGCGATGGCCTCTTCTGATAAATCAGCACCCCATATTTTTATATCAGGGCATTTATTTAGAATGCCGAGTGCGAGGTTTCCTGAGCCAGTACAAACATCGATAACATGCGCAGTGCCTTTTTCCACAGGGAGTTGTTTGATGGTGTCGATGGCAAGGTTTGCGAGTATTTCTGTTTCTTTTCTAGGAATCAACGCATCTTTGCTGGCTAACATCTCTAGCCCCATAAACTGTTGCCTGCCTGTAATATGGGCCAAGGGCGTGCCGCTAATACGTTGACGTATAGCCTCGTCTAGTGTTGTACGTTGCTGCTCATTGAGGGGTGATAATGAAAAGGAATGAGCTTGTGTGCTGGATATGGGCTGCCCTTGAGCAAAGGCCCAAAGTGCCTTTAAAGTGATTTCGCAAGTTTCATCAGGCTTGTCTGCCAGTATCTCCAGTGAAGCTTTTAATGAGGATAATAAATCCTCAAATTGAATGTCTTCAGGGCTTGCTGCGGGGTTTAATGCCATTTTGTTTATTTTGTTTGAATTAGTTTTTGGGAGCTCGTCCATAATAATAGTTTCTTTTGGGACCATGAAATTTTCTAAACGAGCGATGCAGTATTGACGTATTTGTCGGGGATGGAGATCCACGTCCTTGTCCAGTGAAACGAATGCCTTGATAACTTGTCCTTCTACGGGGTCTGGAATGCCGATGACGGCCGCCTCTTTAACCCCAGGCATGCTATGCAATACGTTCTCAACTTCGATCGGGCTTACCTTTTCGCCCCGGGTTTTTATTATTTCATCGGTTCTTCCCCTAAAATAGAGTAGCCCTTCACTGTCCATAATGAAACGGTCATTGGTACAAAGTACTTTTTCTCCTGCCACAATGTCTGTTCGTAGCATTTTCTGTGTTTGTTCAGGTTTATTCCAATAGCCTTGCATCACATGCTGGCCCCGAACATAGAGGGTTCCCTCTTGATCGGGGCCCACCGGCACGCCACTGGGGTCGAGCAGGAGTACTTCGGTACCAGGGATGGCTTTACCAACGGAGGACGCTTTGCTATCAATACGTTCTGGCTCTAAATAGCAGACACGTTTGCACTCAGTTAGGCCATACATTTTAAAGATCAACGCATTGGGAAATATGTTCTTTAAAGTTGGAATGTAGTCAGCCGGCAGGGCGGCTGCAGTATTTGTTACGCAGGTGACGGAAGGCAGGCTAAATGGCTTTTTCTGGTACATATTGACGAGTGTCGAAAATACCGTTGGCACGCCAGGGAAAACGGTGGCCTCTGTGCTGTTGATTTCATCAAATATTAAACCTGGGAAGGCAAATGACTTTTCAATGACAATGCATGCGCCGAGCCGAATCGCCATGAATATCTGGTACAAGCCATAATCAAATGCAAAAGGCAGAAAACAGAATATTTTTGACTCTTCATTTAGGCGAAGGTATTCCACAAGGCTGTCGCAAGTGAATACCATATTGGCATGGCTCATCATTACCCCTTTCGGGTCTCCAGTACTGCCTGAGGTATAGATAAGCGCAGAGAGATCTACAGAAATATTTTGGCTAGGTATTTTACTATCAGAGTTAGGGGGATCTTGATGTATTGTCTGAATGGGAATAAGGGGTGTTTGAGTTGATACGTCAATCGGTTTGCCTGCGTATATTACTGCCTTAATGTTGTTGCATTTTTCGACGGCAGGAATAAAGTGTTTTGATACCATCGTGTCTGAAAAAAGATGCGTGGCACCACTATCAGTTAAAATATAACCAAGCTTGTCTTGTTTGGTTAAGTGATTGATGACGAGAAAGGTGCCCCCAGCATATAAAATCCCAAATACGCTGGCGAGTATATTCCAAGAGTTTTCGATAAATACGGCACCTCGGTCACCCCTTTGAAAGCCATTGTTATGTAAATAGTGAGCAATATTTTGACTTTCATTGTAGAGATCGCGGTATAAATATTCTTTTCCTGAAAAAATAGCCACGACTTTATCAGGGTGTTTCTGATAGGCGAGGGTTAGGCTATCTTGAATTAATCGTCTGATTTCCATTTGTTTTTATTTCCCTTGCATGGGGGTGTTGTGCAAATGCATAGGCAGCAATATTAATTAAACACACGGGGTTTTAATCGCTACATGTGCTTAATAAACCCTTTTGTTACTGGCATGTTTGTTGGGCCTAGAAGGTAATGCTAATTAACATTACCTAATGTCAACTAGCAGTGCTTCATCGATAGATAGGTATAGTGCACCAGCCTTACTGCGTTTATTCGCCGCGCAACCTAAGATTTTGTTTTGTCTGTAACAAACTGAACAACCTTATTAATGGAGTCAAGATTATCAGGGGTCACTTCATCACCATCTACTTCAACATTAAGGTCTTCCGTTAGGTAATCAATGAGCTCTAGCACGCCCATGGAGTCCAATACCCCGTTGTCTAAAAAAGAGTCATCGTCGCCCAATGCACTTTCATCATCAGTGAAAAGGTAGTTGGTTAAAATAAAGGTGCGTAAGCCCTTTTTGATATCTGAATCGCTCATAAACTTCCTAGCTTAGTTATTACAAAAATTTTTGTGAATGATTTGTGTGCTTAAAATCCCCATCAAGGCCTGTGACTCTGATGTGGACAGAGGTTTTTTGCTGTTGGCCTTTTTAAGTAGCAACTCCACTTTTTTAGGCGCGAAGAAGCCCAGTGATTTTATACTCGCCGCTGAAAAGTACTCGTTAAATTGTTGACCAGTTAGGTTGTTCGCGCCCGTATTAACGTCAGGCGCTCGGTAGGGCTGTTTTGATCTGTGTGTTATTTTATCTGGCAGGTAGTTTTGCATTGCTTTTTTGAGTAAGTATTTTTCATTCATTGCTCGCATTTTATATTTCGGTGGGACCTTGTTAGCGAATTCAATCAGTCGATGATCAAGGAATGGAAAGCGGCCTTCAATGGAGTTCTTGGTCAGCATTCGGTCCCCTTGGCTAGATAGCAAGTACCCTGACATCAGGGTTTTACTTTCAATGTACTGAGATCGGTTGAACGGGTGGTAGTTTGATACTTTGCTAGGCAGCATATCGGTCAGGGTGTCGGTTGCTTTTGCAGTCAGTGCAGCGTTCATCTCATCGCTAAAGAATAACTTGGCTTTGGCGGTCGTGGTCCATCGAGGAATGTGCGAAAAGAACAGCGAGTCAGGCTGTTCCAAAGCTTGCCCAAAGAAGCGTTTCAAGTAGGCGCTTTCCCCTCCGGCGGGCAGGTTCAAATAAGGGTATAGGCGATTTAGCAGGAGTGGCCGCCACGCTGAATTAACATTTTTGGCCCAAAACTGTCTGACTTTTGCTTCCTTAAATATGTCGTAGCCCCCAAGAACCTCGTCGGCACCTTCTCCTGTGAGCACTACTTTGTAGCCTTCGTTTCTAACCTGTCCGGAGAGCAGCCCCATAGGTATGGGTGCTGAGCGCAGAATAGGACTTTCGGTATGGTTGATGGTGTCAACGAGTGCATCGCTGATGTCTTCGGGTTTTACAACAAGACGAGTGTGATCCGTGTCAAAGCGTTTGGTGAGTAAATCTTGAAAATCCCTTTCATCGAGGTTTTTATCTTTAAAGTTTAGGGAAAAGGTACGCAAAGGGATGCCGCCGTGTTTATGAATGAGCGCCACGATGGTTGAAGAGTCTAAACCGCCAGAGAGGTATGCGGCAACGGGTACGTCTGATCGCAGACGAATCCTTGTTGCATCAATAAGAAGCTCGGTGAGCTCCTCGGTTAGCTCTGCTTCGCTGCGCGTACTAAGCTCCGCGTCATAGCTCCAATCCCAATACTGAACATGCCGTGAGCCAGATGGCTCGGTAATCATCATGTGCCCAGGAGAGATTTCGAAGATATTTTCAAAAATCGTGTTAGGGGATACCGGCGCCCAAAAGGTAAAAACCTGATCCAGGCTGGAGGCAGACATAGACAGGCCATTTAATAAAGCGGGTTTAAGCGCTTTTATTTCGCTAGCAAATAGCAGGCAATCATTATCAAAGCTGTAAAACAAGGGGCAGATGCCTGTGCGATCTCGAATAAGGAGCAGTTTTTGTTGGGCAGAATCCCACAGGGCAATTGAAAACTGCCCATTTAAATACTGTACGAAGCCCTCTCCGTGGCGCTGGTACATGTGTATGATAACCTCAGTGTCGGAGTGTGTGACAAACTGATGGCCTTGCTTGACGAGTTCTTCTCGCAACTCAATGAAGTTAAATATTTCACCGTTAAATACCAGCGAAATGTTTTTATCCGTACTTAACATCGGCTGCTGGCCCGTGCTTAAGTCAATAATACTTAAACGTCTGTGCGCTAAGCCGATGTTGTCCTTAATGTATATGCCTTGTTCATCGGGCCCTCTATGCTCAATAACTCGCGCCATACTTTGTAACGTAGACTGGTTAATTCGATTTGTTTGTTTGTCACGTTGGCTTAATATTCCTGCAAAACCGCACATTCAGTGTTTTCCTCGGGTGTCGGTAGAGAGACGGTTCGCAAATAGAGATCTTGGCATGGGCTTGTTGGATGCTCTCCAATGGTTACGGTAACTTTCTGGTTTGTATTTTCTAACGCCACCTTATTGTCGGCGCGATATAGAAACACATAAAAAAGTCTTGTTACTAGATCCCTATTGACAAAATACGTAGCACTTTACCGGTTTTTATTTGGTAATAATAAGGGACAAAAGCCCTGTGTGTTGGGTAGGATCTGGCTCAAAATATCTATTTACAAGTACAAAGGTTGCGTTTTTGCTCGGTTTTTCATTGTTTCTGACTAGACTCAAGTAAGGGTGATTACCAAGCTATTTGATGTGCCCTTAAACACTATTTCCTTACTTAAGTTCCCACTATTGTTATTGTAGACTAAAATTTTATTCATAATATTTAATCTCGTAGTCGAAATTGCGGTCTTTTGTTTACATTCGAGGTGCGGTTTTAATAGTGAGCCAGACACAGCTGTTATAGAAGAAGGAAAGAACAGAAATGGTTTTTTTGAAAACAACATTTAGGATTTTGAGGTTGGCCTATTACGACCTTCGAACGATAACGGGCCGTTATCAGGTTGTACAGGCGGTCTTGAAAGACATTCCAGGCCGGTATGGCCAAGCGTTAAGAATTGCCTGCTATCGCAGCTATTTTGGCTCAGCGGGTGAGGGAATCGTTATCCACCTTGATGCAAGAATTCGGAATATTCAGAATATTAATATTGGCGATAGGTCGAGAATCGGAGAATGTGTCATGCTGCAAGCGGGTGGTGGTCTTGACATAGGTGATGATGTGTTGATTGGCCCCGGCGCGAAAATCTGGTCGATCAATCATGGGTTTGCCGATACCTCTGAGGCGATACAGGATCAAGGTTATGACTTTAAGAAAGTTACTTTGGGTGATGGTTGCTGGATCGGGGCAAATGTATTCATCATGCCTGGCACCACTTTGGGTGAGGGATGCGTTGTGTCAGCAGGGGCCGTTGTCAGCGCAAAAAGCTACCCCCCTTTCAAGGTCATTGGTGGGAATCCCGCGCGTATCATTGGCACCCGGTAATGAACATTAATATTTGAGACAATATGGAACCTCCCATTTTTTTACGTTGCCCTCGCTGCTATGGTGGTCTTTATTACCAAAGTGAGCGTTTAGTTTGTAAGGGTTGCAAGCATACTTATCCTTATTGTTATGGAGTGATTGATGTTTCGCCTAGAAACTCTACGTTAGACGCCAATGAAGCCAATAATGATCCTGAATCGCTTCAGGGCCTGTCGAGTTGGCACGAACTGGTTGAACACCAATGCACGGAGGCTCGCAGTGAGCGAGATTTGCAGGTAACGATTGATGCGTTGGTGGGCGATTTTTCAAGCACATTTAAAGTTCTTTTGCCGGATTTATCTGGGACAAGCATCTTGTATGTCGGTAAGGTTGGAAATGAGACACCTCAAAACATAGCCAAACAAAGTGGCTTATTGACGGTGATGACCTACTCAAACCGAGGGCTAAACCTTGTCAAAATAAAAAACCGACTACGCGATACCGAGCCTAATATTTGCTGCATTGCTGGTGAAGGGCAAGACGTCCTGCCTTTTGCCGATCAATGTTTCGATGGTATTATTTATGACCAAACTGTATCGAATGGCCTCTCAGAAGGGTACCCCCCCAATCCCTTAAAAAAAACCGTAATGACCGAGCTGGCGCGAACACTTAAGCCTGCCGGGTGGTTATTTGTAAAGGCTGAAAATCGCTATAATCGAAACAAAATATCATCAATGTTATCGATTCTTTCATCGCTGTGGACATCGGCGGGCACGACGAGTATGCAGCCAAGAAAAAACATCTTCGAAGTATTAAGCATTAAAAACCAGATAAGCCTGCTCGGCTGTCAATTGCGTCTCAGAATGTATGGGTTTTCTTGTCAGCGCATATCAGGGTTCGAAAACAATGACTCCGTTATACTCGATTTACGTAATTCTTTGCAGGTAGAGAGTTTTTTTTCTAGTAAAAAAGGCTTTTTAAAGTGTATTCCCACTTGGTTGCATCGATTTACGGCACCTACATTGGGAATTTTTTCTCAAAAAGAACGACTTGAACAAAGTGTGCTTGAAGGTGTGATTGCTTGCGTTGCCTCCGATATTGAAAGGCCTGTCGAACACTGCAACATCCTATCTGTAGAGGCCAACCAGAAATGTAAATGTATTGTTACGCTTTGCATTGGCTCCCAAAAAAGGATGGACTACGCACTGGTCATAAAAATTGCGATTGATGAGCTTGCGGAAAAACATCTTCAACACGGTTACCAGGGTTTAGTGTATCTTGAAGACAACTCTAATGACGTGCTTTTCCCTAAGCCAGTGAGCAGCGGCAGCTATCTGCAGACACGGTATTATGTAGAACAAGCGGTTAGTGGTAAGTCGTGGATAACACAGCCTCATGGTATGGGAGCGATAGACGGGGCGATTATTAACGATATTCTTGGAGTGATCTCATCGACCCAAGCGATATCATCTTGCGATGAGCGTCTTTCGAATCAAGAAGATTTTAACGCCAGAATTCAATGTTTGAAAAGCTACGCTGAAAAACGTTCACCACAAACCTTAGATGCCTTTACGCTTCTAACTGATGAGGTTGTGCAAATCGAAGCCGATCAGAATGCGCGTCAATATTTTTATAAAAGTGACTTCTCAGTCAGTAATATAATACTAAAGGACAACAAGGTATCGGGCATCATTGATCTGGATTTCTGGGGTTTTTCCCGGAACAAATTGGCAGATTACGCCGATTTTGTTGAGTCATTTTCTCGAAATTTTTTAGACATGAGTCAAGCAGATGTACTGGTTAATATTCATGAAGAGAACTTCTCGGTATTCAGGCCTGCGTTAGCGATAGAGGAACACTTAAAGCAGCTTGAGAGCGGGGTCGAAGAACTTAAAAGGGCATCGATCATTACCTGGGTCAACCGCGTACACCATACGTTTGAATTTGAGCGAGTAACACTCCATGAGGCACAAATAAATAGAATGTTTTTCGACCCTTTAGAGGCGCTCTTTGCCTATAAACAAAAAGGTAGATTAAAAACATGAAACCATTAAGCCAGTATTTTTCGATTTTTGCCGCTTTTTTCACCTTGTCAACACCATCCTTTGCCAACGAATCGCCGCCAGACCCTTCGTTCATGGGGGCGAAGTGGTTTTTTTTGGGTGATAGCCAGACTATCGGGCGTGCGAAACAGGAACACACTAAATCGCACGCAATTGCTTTTTATCGTATTTGGGAGGCGACCTTCGGAGAAAATGTCACGCAAACCGTAAATGGTGTTAGTGGACGAACGATGAAGCAAACCCGCACCTACTTCATCGATAATGCGAAGAAGAATAGTTCATGGGTGCACTTTCAGGAATCGGGGAATCAACTGTCAGACAATGGAAGCCAGAATACAGCGAAGAAATTTGTGAATCAGTTTGAGTCACTGGTTAGGGCTATCAATAAACTTTCTCCAAATGCGAAAATATCAACTGAAACCGCTTATTCGTTTGAAGCTGAAAAAATGAAAGGCCGTGATTGGAAAAAATACAATATTGCCTTGTATAAAAGCGTTGTAAAACTTCGGAGCGAGGGGATTACTGTCTATGTGGCAAATGTCGACAATAACATTAAAAATCTGGTGACAGCGAAGCGTAAAGAGCTGGGTGTTGATGGCGGGCAGCAGGCCGTTTGGGGTGGTCCTAGCAATGAGCTAAAAAGGCATTTTACGGGGCTTGGCAATTTTATGATAGCCTTGAGTATTTATGAGGCGTTGGGGTTTGATCTGGATAAATTGAATTTCAGACTAATACCAGGGAATGAGGTCAGTCAGGCTGATATTGAACTATGCCTTGCGGTTATTGAGCGGCATAGATCGACCCATACAAAACGTAGAACATACCGATAAGAACGGCCCTTTCCTAAGGGCAATCTCAAAGTGTATTTGAGCTGCGATACTAATTAGTAGGCCCTGAAAATGTGATAACCTGCTGATTATTAACGTAAATGATCCCTATTAGCGCCACATTTTGGGGTTCTGGGGACATCCCCGCCTAAAGTGACACTTATTGCTACAGCCCACGTCTTATAAGGTCTACAGAGGCACCTTGATTTTCATTTTGCACGATTGATTGCATAATTTCATTCATACTTATCATGTTTTGATCAAAACTGAAGCTGTAGGTGCCATTCAAATTGATATTATGCCAAGCGAGTGGCGATGCCTGCTTGATGATTTCTACTTTTTTATCTTCTCCTGTCTTTCCAAAGTGTTCAAATAAGTTCGTCAGAAGCAGTGAATTGAAATAGATAATGGCATTACTTATTAGCCTGGCACATTCATTCCATAAATTGATTTCATCATCATTTTTCCCCCTGAAGCGATTACCATTTACATGGGCAATCGCACGACGTAGCTGATGATAGGCTTCACCACGGTTCAAAGCCCTTTGTACGTAACTTCTTAAACTGGCATCGTCAATATAATCCAGTAAATACATGACTTTTAGCATACGGTTATACTCGGTCAACGCTTTTAACAATGGATGGTTCTGGCTGTAGCCTGATAGCTTTCTAACGAGTGTTGCTTGTGTCATTGTCTTTTGCTGCAGCGAGATCACAATACGCTGAATGATATCCCACTGCTCGATGATAAGTGCCGTATTTATAGGCTTTTTCATAGAGAGTGTCGCCTTATTATCTTTCCCTTCATTCACATCAAAAAGGTCGGAAATTACCGTGTTAAATTGCGCATAGCGTGGTGCAAACTGGTATCCAAACAGGTCGAGTAAAGCAAAGTTCACATGATGAACGCCATGCGTATCCGTCGACAAAATGTCCGATTTAATTTCTGATGTATTGTTATACAGCAGGTCAAGAATATAATGGGCATCTCTAAAAATTAAAATTTTTATTCGAGAGCAAGGAAGCACCGCACGGAAACCCGCACGACTCCATGGATGGAAGAGGTAGAGCGACGCAGGAAGCCAAAGCCGAGTGTACAAGGGCTACATGAGGAGTTGAGTACGGAGCTGACGCCGCTATCGAGTAAAAAGCCAATTTTTAGAGATGCCCTTAAGAATTACTTAAATTGCATGAAAAATGTTAATTGCACCGAGCAGTTCCAATATAACCAGAATCACAACGATCAGGCCCACTGTTCCAAAAAAACCAGAGCCTGCAGGAAGGTCTTCTACTTTATCATTTATTAAGGCAATTTCATCAACTGTGAGCTTATCAATCCGACTGGTCAATTGGTACTTGTCCACACCATACGCTTTAAATATGGCTTTAGCTTCGTCACGTTCTATGAGCCCGCTAATCGCCGCCCTATCAAGCTAAACATTTTCCTGTAGCGTCATTTTTGTTGTCACCATACCAGCATGGCTCACAGAAATTAACACGAACTGATTCAGTAGGATAAAGCAACTTAACAAAACCATCATTCTTTTTTTCATATTCACTCCTTGTCCATATTTCCTAGTCAATCTAAGCCTTTGCAAGGGCTTTCGCCAGTCCTATCGTAAGCATTGGGCTCCCTGATGCCAAAGTATAGCAACAAGCGCCAGGTTATTGAGGCGCTCCTTCTAATTCACCAATGCGCTTTCTAAGCTGCTTGTGCGGCAGTGAACGTGGGGACGAGCTATCAGAAATATTTCTATGGGTGCACTTGGAAGTTGAATTCGCCACAGGTCAGCCTGAAAGACCATTTACTATGTCCCCTTTGATACGCTTTATGCCTCGCAATGGGCTGAAACAAACCAAGGATCATACTGTGTTCTAATAAACGGGGCGACCATTAATGAACTAAAAAGTCAGTGTTTATCGCTGAGGGAATCGCTTGCAAAAAAAATCAGATGGAACACGAAAAAACACGATAAAAATTTAACAAAACATCTATTTTAACGAGGATATTTGCGTCACAGGGAGGCCATTAAAAATAGTCGGATAAAATCCACGGCAGCGCTTCTTTTGTGTAAAAGGTATTTTCAGTACC
>Ga0209345_10003936_pt1 | contig 14763 bp, 11 predicted proteins | sample Cruoilmetagenom7_FD_187294 | JGI IMG/M metagenome (GOLD analysis project Ga0209345, IMG submission 187294) | Oil polluted marine microbial communities from Coal Oil Point, Santa Barbara, California, USA - Sample 7 (SPAdes) (version 2) | ecosystem: Environmental > Aquatic > Marine > Oil seeps ... | reverse complement strand
ACAGGCTTTTCCTGTTCCGGGCATATCGCCTGATTTCAAATAAAACCGAATATTCAATTATCATCAGATTTGGGATGCTCTTCCGCTATTAACCTGACCATAATATTCACACTTCATATTCGGACAGGGTTGATCCCAATTCTGTGCCTTTCTCATGGTAATCCCTCCTAAGAGAGACCATACAATAAAGGCAAAGAATTTTTCCACCTGTGCAGTTGGTCGAAATATGACTTGAATGATCTTTGACGAACCTTCTTGATTCATTTTGAGAAAGATTCTTAGTGAGTGAAGCCAAAAATTGTAGATTGTTTGAGGGAGCTTGCGACCGAGTTGTCTGCAATTTAGCGCAGCGAACTTAGAATCTTCAAAATGAATCAAGCTGTGAGGAAAAGATTATTCAAGTCATAGGCGCTATTGTTGAGTGACTGCACAGGCAAAAATTTTTTAAAAGACGACCTCTCAGGTCGGTTCTTTCCAAAAGTGCTCCTACCAATGCTAATCCTGTATGGCTTGAAAGGCTCTCTGACCCATCTTTGAACTTGTAATGCACCAGCATGCCATTCTCCTCCTTTAACGTCATATTAGAGGCATAAAATAGCACACCTTTACAAAAAAATCTATCTTTTTCTCACATTATCTAAATATTTCATGTTATATTGAACTTGTAATTGACAGAATCAACAAAGAAATATAGTTTCACCATGTAGGTGAAACTATATTACATGTATCTGCTTGTTATTACAGGCAAACCAAAACCAGTGCCACTGATTCAGGATTTAGATACCGGGTTAGTAGAAATTCTTGCTTAGTGGGCAGTGCAAGCGGAATTATAATCGATACAGGGGCATACAACCTGCCATGAACCGAGAACAAAAAGATGGCCGAAAGAGAATCACAGGCCACATTATCGTGGTTGACGACGATCAGATCGCATTAAAGAACTTCCGTCGTATCCTTGAAAAGGATGGACATAGCGTCTCGACCTTTAGTAACCCATTGCGGGCTCTGGAAAAATTGGAAGACAGACCCTGTGATCTCATAGTCACTGATCTCAAGATGCCCTATCTCGATGGTATTTCTTTGCTCAATAAGGCAAAGCTCCTTTCCCCTTCTATTGAGGTGATTCTTGTTACCGGCTACGCAAGCCTGGACAGCGCCATAAAGGCCACTAGGCAAGGCGCATTTTACTATCTGGAAAAACCTTACACCCCGAAACGGGTACGTGTTTTGGTTGAGCAGGCCCTTGAACAGAAGTTTTTAAAGGAAGAAAACGCCAACCACCGGATGAAAAAACAGGAGTTTTCCGGGATATATCCTGTGATCATTGGAAAGAGCCCAAAGATTAGGCATGTTGAAGAAACGATCCGCCAAATCGCTCCTTCCGACTCAAACGTGCTGATCATAGGTGAAACAGGCACGGGCAAGGAACTCGCGGCCCGTGCTGTCCATGCGCAGAGTCCCAGGGCACAAGGACTATTCGTTGCATTCAACTGCGGGGCCTTCAGCGAAGATCTCATTGCAAACGAACTCTTCGGACATGAGAAGGAAGCCTTTACCGGGGCGGCCAGCCGTAAACAGGGACTCCTTGAAACGGCAAACGGTGGGACCGTATTTCTGGATGAGATTGGGGATATGCCTACTTCCATGCAGATAAAACTGCTCCGGGTAATCCAGGAGCGGGAATTTCTCAGGGTGGGCGGTACCCGATCCATACCTCTGGATGTCAGGATCATTTCGGCCACGGCCAAAGATCTCAAAGCCGCGGTGACCGAGGGGGAATTCCGGCAGGATCTCTATTATCGCCTCAATGTGGTAAATATTGTTTTGCCGCGGCTTAGCGAACGCAAACAGGACATCCCCTTGTTGTCCTATTATATGTTAGAAAAATTTCGTCACAGCATGCATAAGGATATCTCGGCTATTTCGAGAGACGCCCTTGCACTCCTGGAAAATTACACCTTCCCGGGAAATGTGCGAGAATTGGAGAACATCATCGAGCGGGCCGTGGTTGTGTGCCGGGACGCCACCATAAAGGTAAGTGACCTGCCGCCGGACCTTGTCGACCTAGAACTCTATTCCTACAAGAGACCCGACAGCTCTTTGTTAAACCTCGATGAACTGGAACAGGACTATATTCGTCACATTCTTAAAGTCACCGGCGGTGTACGCACAAGGGCCGCCGCAATCCTGGGAATAGACCGAGCTTCCCTGTGGCGTAAAATCAGGAAATATAATTTGGGATAATCTATTTGCTTTTGCAACCTGTATGTTCGCTTTTGCAATAGATTGTTCCTTCCTCAGTGTAGTGCTGCCGCGATGAATAAATATCTCGCCATGGTTGCAATTCGCAACAATATATTCCGCCTCTCTTCTGCCTCTGAATACCTTTTTTGACTTTAATTCCAAACTCTTACGTAATAATAAACTCCTGGCACAGGTTTTGCTGTATTTGGTTGTTAATTGTTAAACGGATGATGAGGTAAAACCATGTTCCAGAGAATTCTGGTTGTGTTTGAAGATGAAAAGGTCTCCAATGATTCACTGACATACGCACGTGAGTTGGCCCTGCGCATGGATTCCGAAGTGACCCTTCTTATGCTTATTGAAATGGACTTTCCGGATCGCTCCTATCTGGGATCCAAAAGAAGCGCCATCAGTGACATTGAAGAACGGATGGGAAAACAGCTGAGTAAAATAACCGGCCAGTTCTTAAAGGAAGGGATCGCCATAAGCGCGGCCCTGCGCATTGGGCATCCAGCTGAGGAACTTCTCAAATTCCTTGCCGAGAAACAGCCTTTTCAGGCGCTCATCTGGGGCAGCAGTGAATCTTTGCCTGAAAGCGGTCAGCTTCGGCGGGGGCATTGGATAAAGAAAGTGGCCAACAACCTGGAATGTCCTCTATTAACGGTGGCCAGTAGGAATGACGGAGACGTTTTGCCGGAATAAGTGAGAGAGCTCCGGATTTTAGGTCCGAATTTATCAATATTCAGGCAATTTAGACAAATGTAGTTTAAAAGAAATCTATAAAGGAAACCGTTTATGGAACCATTGACTACTGAAATGATCCTGGTAATGGCAATGATCGCAATTGCCATATTTCTCTTTATTGTTGAGTGGATACGGGTGGATGTGGTGGCTATTCTGATGATGGTGACCCTGCCCTTGTTGCATCTGGTCACACCCAAGGAGGCCTTCATTGGTCTGAGCAGCAACGCTGTGGTCTCCATAATTGCGGTGATCATCATAGGCGCAGGGCTTGATAAGACAGGGCTGATTAACCGCATTGTGAATCCGGTGCTTCGCATAGCGGGGAAAAGCGAAAAGCGTGTTGTTATTGCAATTTCCCTGACAGTTTCCGGCATATCCAGTTTTATGCAGAATATCGGAGCGGCAGCGTTGTTTCTTCCTGCCATTCAGAGGGTAAGTAAACTGCGAGAAATTCCTCTTGGCAAGCTCTTGATGCCCATAGGCTTTTCCGCTATTTTGGGCGGCACTATCACACTGGTGGGCAGCAGCCCCCTGATCCTTCTGAACGACCTCCTGGAACCGTTTGGCCTCAAGCCTTTCAATCTATTTGATGTGACCCCCATAGGATTGGCCTTAGTTGCAAGCGGTATTGCGTGCTTTGTGTTTTTTGGTCGTTTTATCCTGCCCAAAGGAAACAAGGAGGCAGATGAAGAGGGCGCTCAACCAGCCGAGGCGGATACCCTGCCGGCATTGCAAGAGGCATACGAACTGCATACCCCCGATGACTTTACCGATTATCGCGATCCAGTAACAGTAGGCGACCTGAGGCGACGCTACCTTGTCAATGTGGTGGCCATCACCGAACCACCGGACTTCAAGGTGCTTTCTCCCGGCCAGGATGTTCAGGTCCGATCTGATATGGATGTGGGCGTCTTTGGGCCTGAAAAGAACGTCAGACGTATGGCGGAAGGGGAGGGTATGGCCCTCAAAGATCATATAGACACATTCAAGGAAGACCTGGAGGACGGTTCATCGGGCATGGTGGAGGCGGTGCTGGCCCCCCGATCGGCCCTGGCAGGTAAGACCCTCAACCAGATCAATCTGCAGGAACGTTATAATGTTACCCCCCTTGCCATCTATCATCGGGGCGAGACCTACCGGGCTGAAATAGGTGATATGATCCTGGAGGTGGGAGATGCGATACCCCTGTATGGGACCTGGCGCAAAATTATAGTCCTGCAGAAGGAAAAGACCCTTTTATTTTCAACCCCGGAGGATGTGGAGCTGATGCGGCCCGAAAAGGCAATGGTTGCAGGTTTCTGGCTTGCGGTTGCACTGATGATGATCATGGTCTTCAAGATCCAGCTCTCTGTAAGCCTTATGACCGGCGCTTTGGGAATGATTATCACGCGTGTTCTTAGCATCGATGAGGCCTATCAGTCTGTGGACTGGCGAACCATTTTCCTGCTGGCCGGTCTGATCCCTCTAGGCATCGCCACCGAGAAGACCGGCGCTGCCTCATGGATCGCCCATGCTGTCTTGAATACCATCGGCACGGTTTCCCCTATTATGCTCCTCACTGTGATAGGAATACTTTCTACGATATTCACCCTGGTCATCTCCAACGTGGGAGCGACCGTGCTCCTGGTGCCTTTGGTTGTGAACATGGCCATTGCAGCCCATACCGACCCGCGCATGGCCGCCCTGGTGGTAGGCCTGGCCACCAGTAACTCCTTCATGCTGCCCACCCACCAGGTCAACGCATTGTACATGGGGCCGGGACGATACCGTAGCGTGGATTTTATGAAGGCGGGTCTGTTGATCAGCATAGTCTTTATTATAGTGATGATAGGAATGATATATCTATTATACGGGGTTTAACTCAGAAAAGATAAAGGGGGAATGAGGATGGCAATCATAACCATATCGCGAGGGTCTTACAGTAAGGGAAAGGAGGTGGCGGAGAAGGTGGCCGCCCGGCTGGGCTATAATTGCATCAGCCGTGAGGTGCTCCTGGAGGCCAGCAAACGCTTTAATATCCCTGAAATGAAACTCATACGAGCCATACACGATGCTCCGTCCATTCTGGATCGCTTTCAGCATAGCAAACAGGCCTACATTTCCTATATCAGAAGCGCTCTTACACAACGGGCAAACATGGACAATATAGTCTATCATGGGCTGGCCGGTCATATCCTCTTAAAAGGAGTGCCCCATGTGCTCAAGGTGAGGATTACGGTCAACATGAAAGACCGCATTGCGTCAGAGATGGAACGTGAATCCATAGGAGAAAAAGAGGCGCTCGCATTGCTGCTAAAGGATGACCATGAACGCCGCAAGTGGACAAAAAGCCTTTACGGCGTGGACCCCTGGGACAGTTCACTTTATGACCTTGTGATTCGCATATATAAACTCAGTGTTGACGATGCAGTGGATTTTGTCTGCCAGGCCGCCTGCCGCCAACAATTCAAGACCACTGATTCATCCCGTCATATAATGGATGATCTTGCCATAGCCTGCCAGGTAAAGGCATCCCTGGTGGATCATTTTTTTGACGTGGCAGTGACCAGTGAGTACGGAAATGTAATCATATACACTAAAACCCGGGAGCGTCAGGGCCAAAGATTAAAGAAAAAAGTTGAGATCCTTAAGGAAGAAATCGAAGGCATCAACAACCTTGAGGTACATGCGGGGTTGCCTTATCCCCCTGATGCAGTATAGTATGGGATTATGTCGATACACCGTGTGGCCTGAACCCACCCCTTAACAGAAAGGATGACGCCATGCCCATTATTACATTTTCTTCGGACTCTTATCGGAAGAGTAGAGAGATAGCGAAAAAGACGGCTGAGGCCCTTGGATACAAGTATGTGGATCGGAAGATCTTAAGCTCGGTAGCCGTAAAGTACGATATCCCGGAGGCCAAGCTAATCAAGACGCTGGATGAGACCCCGTCGTTTATGGGAATGTCTTCCAAGGCACATAAACAATATCTGGCCTATATACAGGAGGCCGTTCTTGGCGAACTGCTGGATGATAATGCAGTCTGTCACGGTGTGGCTGCACACCTGTATTTGCTCGGCATTTCTCATGTGCTCAAGGTGGGCATCCTTATGGACTTCGATGAGAGGGTCAGACAGGTGGCCGATCAGGAAAAGGTCTCCATCGAGAAGGCCAAAAAGATCGTTCGGCGTCAGGAAAAACAGCGCAAGCGCTGGTCTCTTGATAATTTTAACCTGGACGAAACTGACCCCTCTTTGCATGATATGGTGATCAACATCAGCCAGATCGATCCTGAAGAGGCCGTGAGCATGATAAGCACAGCGACAGGCTATAGAAAATTTAAGCCTATGACATATTCTATCAAGTGCATGCAGGACAGGGAGTTGGCAGCCAGGGTGCGGGTGGCTCTTTTGAAGGACTTTCCCGATGTCAGGGTGCAGGCCAGAGACGGCACCGTAGTTGCAGAAATCAAGGCGCTTAAACGTGAGAAGCACAGGAAGTCCTCTGCCGTTAAAGAGCTGGTTGGAAATATTTCCGGGGTTCATTATGTAGAAGTGCATGCTATCAACGACATCTTTCGGCAGGCCGCTGAAAGTGGGAGATAGGATAAACCACTGATCAATTGCAGAACATGAATCCACAAATTAATTTTAGGAGGAGACAGTCATGGCTGAGAAACTGGAAGTCTTGGTGCTGGACGACGAACCGATAGTCGGCCGGAGGCTTAAACCTGCCCTGGCCAAGATTGGGTGCGATGTTGAGGTATTCCAGGACCCCAAGGAGGCACTGGAACGTATCGGGCAAAAGGAGTTCGACATAGTGGTCACCGATATCCGCATGGATGAGATCGACGGCATGCAGGTTCTTGAGCATGTCATCAAGAAGTCGGAGCGCACAAAGGTTATCATGATTACAGGCTATGCAATGATATCCCTGGCCAGGGAGGCCATGGAGAAGGGCGCGTTTGACTTTATAGCAAAGCCGTTTCAGCCCGATGATCTGAGGTTGGTTATCGCAAAGGCGGCAAAGGCGCTCGATTCACCAATAGACTTCGAAATACCGCCCCCTAACGGGGCATGAAATCAGGATAAGCAATGAAATCGAAAAGCACTTCCGCTGATAAAGACAGTACTGAGCCGATAAAAACCCTGGAGGGGAGCTTCGACAGCAACAAGGCGACAGAATCAGCCCGCGACGCCCTCCTGGCCAGGCATCGTTTCAGTCTGCGCATGAAGATCAATGTGGGATTTTTTCTGATCTTCATATTCGTGTTGTGCATCTCCGCAGCGCTCATCATCACAATGTATCAGGTGGAAGTGAAACTGCGATTTCTGGAGATCGCAAACGATTACTCAATGGAGATCCAGGAGGCTCGGCGCTTTGAGAAAAACTTTTTCCTTTACGGCGCCGACTTAGACAATGCGCTTGAAACCGTTTACAAGGCAAAGGAAATATTTGATCGAAACTCTGAAGAGTTAATAATGGTCATTGGCAAGGGCGCCAATACTGCCATGGTCAGCAACATGGAAAAATACAAAGGGCTGTTGGAGCGACTCGCTAAACCGGATCGAGGAGGAGCGAATGGTCCGGAATATGATCGCGAGAAGAAGGAAATCGAGCTGGATTTACGAAAATACGGCCATAAGCTGTTGTCATCCGCTCAAGACCTGATGAACAGCGAAAGGGCCTATGTGTCCGGGGCCATACTGCGCTCCCGCAATATTCATATATACTCTCTCATCTTCCTGCTCATCTTCCTGCCCTCCTATGCCTACTTTATGGGCGGCCGCATCATGGGCCATATCAAACGTTTCGCAGAATATGCCCAACGCATCGCCTCAGGTGACTTTACCCCAATCACCCCGATCCGAAGGTTTCGCGACGAATTTACCGACCTGGCCTTGGCTATCAATCAGATGATTCGGGAACTGGAGAACCGCGAGGCAGTGCTCGTTCAGTCTCACAAGATGCGCGCAGTGGGAACCCTCACTGCCGGTGTGGCGCACGAGCTGAACAACCCTTTGAATAACATTATGCTCACCGCACATATGCTTCTGGAAGACTATGAAAAACTGCCTGATGAAGAGCAAAAGGATATGATAAGCGATGTGGTAAGTGAGGCTCAACGTTCAAAAAAAATCATAAGTAACCTGTTGGATTTTGCCAGGGAGAGCAGCTCTCAGTTGGAGCCCCTCAACCTGGATCATCTCTTAGAAGAAACCATCAGGTTGGCATCCAACCAGATAAAACTCTCGGGCATCAAGATCAATTTCCAGGCCACCGATAATCTCCCCCGCATCCATGGAGACAGCCAGCAACTTCAACAGGTTTTTTTAAACCTTATCCTGAACGCCATTGACGCCTCGCCAAAGGGCTCGAAAATCCAGGTCGTGGTGCTCCCTGCTGACGAGCCCAACAATCTGGCAGTAAAGGTCATTGATTTCGGCAACGGCATCCCCGAGCATATCCTGCCTTCAGTCTTTGATCCATTCTTTACCACCAAGGGCAAAGGCAAAGGAACCGGTCTGGGCCTCAGCGTCTCACAGGGTATTGTCTCCAAGCACGGGGGGCGCATACGTGTGAGCAGCAGGGAAGGCGCAGGAACGACCTTTACCGTCACATTACCGGTGACCACAATACCATCCGCAATCAGCGCCGGGGAGGTGAACCCCGATCTGATTTGACAGACCCGCTGCTATGTCGCGGCATGCAGAAAGGCTTCGGGTTCAATCTTTTTGACAGCCAGGCAAAATCAGTATTAAAAAGCTCAATATTTTAAATATCCTTTACAAATGATTTGATTTAGCGCATTTTAAGCGTCAATTCGTGCTTTGCGTAGCATACGAAGAGTCTCAACATACGTATTTAACATGTCAATTTTATGATGTCCCTGAAAGCTCATAATGCGGTTGGAATTGTATCATTTTTAAATCATGCGTTTCCCACACGCAGTTTGTCAAGAGCCTTATTCGGTCCCAGTAAAATCAGGATATCACTATCCTTCACAATAGATTGGGCGGTAGGAATTAGACTTATCCGATTCGGTACGGTCTCTCTGATAGCAATTACCTGAATACCGTATCGATTAATGAGGTCCAGCTCCTGCAAGGACTTCCCGATAAACCCCCTGGGCGGGGCTAATTCGATAATACCGTAGCCCTCAAGAAAGGGTAAATAGTCAAGCATGTTCGGGTTGTGCAACCGTTCAGCCAGCGAAATGCCCAGATCCTTTTCAGGAAAAATAACCTCAGAGGTCCCGATTTTATGGAGAATGCGACCATGGTCATCGCTGATGGCCTTGGCAAGAACGCGGTTAACTCCGATATCTTTCAGAATAAGGGTGGCAAGGATCGAAGCGCTCAAAACAGAACCAACGCATACTACTGCGGCGTCCATTTCTTTTAGTCCTAGTGACTCCATGGCCTTTCGGTCCGTACCGTCAGCAACCACGGCACGACTCACCCGATCCTTTATTTCCTGCACCTTTTTTGGGTCCTTATCAATGGCAAGCACCTCATGTCCTTTTTCAAAGAGATGGGTAGCCAGATAGTAACCGAAATTCCCAAGTCCGATAATAGCAAATTGTTTCATTCATCACCTCATCCGACCATAATATTTTCCTCTGCATAATGAAAGCGGGGGGCGCTGTGACGACTCACAGCCATGGCGACCATCAGCGGGCCAAGTCTCCCTGCAAACATCACGAAAGTAATAATAAGCTTCCCGGCCATGGAAAGCCCTGCCGTAACACCGGTAGACAGTCCGACTGTGCCAAAGGCGCTGACTACCTCAAAAAACAATTCCAGAAATTTCCCCCGGCTCAGAGGATGAGGCAGTTCTCCCAGCTCTGTCATAAGAATGATCATGGTAGCGATAATTACAACGAGGGCGCTGATAATCACAATGCTGACGGCCTTCCCCGTGCTCCCTTCTGAAATAGTACGATGGAATAGTTGGGGACGTTCCTGACCGCGAAGACGCGATATCCCCAGCACGGCCAGGGCCGCAAATGTGGTAGTCTTGATGCCGCCACCGCACGAGCCTGGAGATGCCCCGACGAACATCAATAACATCAGGACAAAGAGGGTCTCGTTAGCCAAATTCCCAATGGCCAACATGTTGAACCCAGCCGTTCGGGCGCTCACTGACTGGAAAAAGTCGGCAAGGAAGCGGCCTGGAACGGACAAAGGCGCAAGGCTATTATGCCATTCCATAGCGGTGATTAGAAGAGTGCTGAAAATAAGTAAAATTGTCGTGGAGAACAGCACCAACTTTGAATGAAGGCTGAGCCGTGACCATCTTCTTCGAGTAAATGGAAATTGTCTCTTGAGTTCGGAGAGAACCAGGAACCCGATCCCTCCGCTCACGATTAATAAACAGATCACCAGGTTCAAGACCCAGTCCCTTTGATACTCAACAAAACTTTGTGAAAAGAGAGAAAATCCCGCATTGCAGAAGGCGCTGACTGAGTGGAATAGAGATAAATACAGGGCATTAGCCACCTCTCTTCCAGGGAGAAAGCGAATGAACATCGCCGCCATACCAATACCCTCGATCACCAGGGTGAAGAGGACAATGTCCCGCAAAATGGAAGGTAGGGTTTGCTCTCCGTTTTGGGTAAACGTGTCCTGTATCACAACGCGACTCGCCAGGCTGGGTCGCCTGCCGGCTATTAACAGGAATAAGGTTGACAGGGTCATAATGCCCAACCCCCCTGCCTGAACCAGGACTAAAATAACCAGTTGTCCGAAGAGACTTAACGCGCTCCCTGTATCTACGACCACAAGACCTGTCACACAGGTTGCTGAAGTGGAGGTAAAGAGGGCGTCTACAAATCCCAGACTTTGGTCAGTCGCTGCTGAAGGGAGCAGCAGCAGGGCGGTCCCGATCAAAATGACACAGGCGAACCCGATTATCGTGGTACGCGGGGGAGACCTGATAAACGATTGTAAAATCCATTTAGTCAAAACATTATACCGATCTCTAACGGCAGTCATGTTATTCCTTTATAAACTTCTTCTTTTATTCCTTGAGATGAAATTGTCAAAGAAATAATCAAGGCTCTATATGGATTCCAGGTTGGTGGTTGTTTTTGACTTATTCTGAGGCTCTTCCACAAGAGGCATAGAACATAAAGTATAAATAATCCAATGGGTTACATGTAGGCATTTCAACTTACTACAAAGGCTATATGAGGGTATTGGTATACCAACCTGGAATCCATATAGAGCCTACTCCTAATGCAATCAACGCATTTACGACCGAATCATGTCTCATCCCTTCTACTCCCTTTTGAACCGGAATAGGGGCCTCTGGTGTGCACCGCATGAGATATGATAGGACTTTTGGAAGCTTTGAGGAAAGCATGATGCCGAGGCGTGTCCAGATTAAAGTGACGGTAAACACGTACCTTGGCCCAGTCCGTGAGAAAGGACCATGAGATCGAATAGCCCCAGACCAAGACGACTTCCGCCCAGCGGATCGGTGTGATCAGGCCGAAACCATAGGCCGCCAGAACAGTCGCCAGCAGCTTGGTCCCGATGCCCGACCAGATCAGGATGGGAGCAGGATAGGGTTTTTTTAGAAAAAACCCCTTGCTGCGGGAGACAAACAGCGTCAGGTGACCGGCAACGGCCATTTTCAGGAAGATATATGTCTGGACCTGGGGGATGGTCAAATGCAGCCAGTCAACGGCCAGATACAGCATCAGGAAGCTGCCGGAGACCCCGGTTAAGCCCATCACAGTAGAAACGAGAATGACCCGATGCATATCCCAGCGCACCGGCTTTGGATCAAGCCAGGTGTTGTCGTAGGCGATGGTCATGATAGGGACGTCATTGAGAAACGCCAGCAAAATGATCATGATGGCGGTAATGGGATAGAAGTTGAACACGATCATGGCCAGTACCACGAAGAACATGATCCGGATTGTCTCCGTGATCCGGTAGATAGCATAGCTGTTCATCCGCTCGAAGATCCGGCGCGCCTCTTCCACCGCTTTGATAATCACCGATAGCCCCGGCGCGGTGAGCACGAGATCCGCCGCTGCCCGGGCCGCGTCCGTGGCGCCGCTGACAGCGACACCCACATCGGCCTGCTTCAGGGCCGGGGCATCGTTCACACCGTCCCCCGTCATGCCAATAATATGGCCGCGGGCTTGCAACGCCTTGACGATACCATACTTGTGCTCAGGGAAAACCTGGGCAAAGCCGTCGGCCTGCTCAACCTGTTCCCCCGTATCAGTTGCCATTTGTCCTTCTTCATTGCCCGTTTTCAGCAACTTGTCCGCCGCGTAGATATTCTTTCCAAGCCCCAGTTGCCCGGCAATCTCGCGGCCGATGGCGAGGTTGTCTCCAGTCACCATTTTTACCTGAATACCGTGTGCTTGGGCTTGGGCGATAGTCTCGGCGGAGTCCTCCCTTGGCGGGTCATAGAGGGGCAGGATACCAAAAAAGTGCCAGGGACCCTCCTCCTCGGCCCGTGCTACACCCAGGGTGCGGTAGCCCTTGGCGGCAAAATCATTGATTACCTGCTCTGCTTTTGTTTTGTTGGCGTCGTCAACCCGGCTCATGCCGATGATTACTTGAGGCGCCCCCTTGGTGACCTTAAAGATTTTCCCCTGAGCATCCTTCACTGTGCCTTCAGTGCGCTTGTTCACGGGATCAAAGGGCACGAATTTGAGCTGCTCGTACGACTTGAGCACATTCCGGTCTTGAAGTCCACCGATCACTGCCAGGTCAATGGCATCCTGATCTTCAATCTCAGAGGCAAGGGCAGCGGCCAATATCAGTTCCTGTGCATCTTTGACTTCAAAGGTCACGGGATCGCCCATCGTCAGCTTGTTTTGAGTGAGGGTCCCGGTTTTATCGGAACACAGGATGTCCATACCCGCCATTTCCTCAATCGATTCCAGACGGGAGACGATGGCCTTTAGCTTTGAAAGTGCCAGTGCGCCCACGGCCATGGTGACGGAAAGCACGGCAGGCATGGCCACCGGGATAGACGCAACAGTGAGGATGAGGGCGAACTGTACCAGTTCGAGCATAGGCGTCCCACGGAACAACTGCACAAGAATAAGAACGGCGACCAGGCCAAGGCTCAGAAAGATCAGGTAGTCGCCGATTTGCAGCACCGCCTTCTGGAAGTGAGAGACGGATTTTGCACCCGCGACAAGCTTGGCGGTCTTGCCTAAATAGGTGTTGTTGCCTGTGGCTGTTACCAGACCAACCATCTCCCCCTGTTTGGCCACCGAACCGGAAAAGACGATATCCCCGGTCTGTTTGCTGACGGGCAAGGACTCGCCAGTCAGGGCGGACTGATCCACACTCAGGTAATCGCCTTTGATAAGCTTGGCATCGGCGGGGATGATGTCTCCCAAGCGAAAGCGAATGATGTCTCCCGGGACCAATTCTTTCGCATCGAGCTCCTGCCAGTTTCCGTCACGCAATGTCCGGCTCTTTAGCGCCAGTTTTTTCTTTAACGCCTCGACCGCATTTCCTGACTGGTATTCCTGCCAAAAACCTACCACTGCATTAAAAATCAAGAGCGCGACAATGATGGCGAAATCCGCCCAGTGCCGCACAACCGCAGAAAGGATGGCCGCAACCTCGATCATCCAGGGAATCGGCCCCCAGAAATAGCCCAGGAACTTGCGCAATGGGCTGACCCTTTTCTCTTCCAAGGCATTGGGACCGAACAGGGCAAGACGTCTTTTTGACTCCTCAGATGAGAGGCCCTGATCGCTTGTAAAGAGTATTTCGAAAAGTTTCTCCGGGCTTTCCTTTTGAGCTCTTTCACTGGTGATGGTCTGTGTTTCCATGGTTCGAAACCCTTTCTTTTGCGTTTGAACGGAAAAGAAAAGCTCATCTTCCTGCCGGCATGTCAGCGTATACTCCACTTCTTCACTGGAACCGCAGATAAACACTAAAATATTCAGTGAATGGCGTCAGCCTGCCTGCCATATCATGAATGACGGCATTGACCGGTCCCGCAGCCGAACCATGGCGGAACGTGATACCCACAGGAAACGATAATGGCGGACTGTTTTGAAGGGCCGGGTTTGGTGATGACCTTTTCCCAGCCAGGCAGGAGGGAAGAATCCGGCGCACTTCGGCCATCAGGGCATCGACATCAAAGGGTTTTTCCACAACAGCTATGGCCCCCAGTTGCTCGGCTTTTTTTCGGGTTTCCTCATCGGGAAAGGCAGTAATCAGGATCATGGGCGTGTCGTCCTCGAACTTGCGGATGTTTTTCAGGGCTTGAAGCCCGGTTGATCCGGGCATGCGGATGTCGGAAATGATCAAGTCAAAGGTTTGAGCGCTTTCAAACGGAAACGCAGCCCCCAGCTTTTTCATCAGTGCATTTCCGTCTTTGCACTCGATGACCTGGTAGCCCCATTTATTGAGCGACCAGGCGAGCAGCTTCCGCATTTCATAATCATCATCCGCCAGCAGCACCCGGTAGCCATGTCCGGCATTGCCTCTGTTTTCTGCGGTCTGACCGACGCGATATTCAGTTTCAGTGTGTTTTCCCATTATCCACCTCCCCTAAATCGTAACTTTTCGTTTCTCTTGATAACCCCTTGCCTTTTTCCTTCGGTGGAAGAAGCTCATGGACTTTGGCCAACAGGTCATCCACATCGAACGGTTTATCAAACATAGCCGCTGCGCCGAATTCTTCGGCCAGGGCATGTGTCTCTTCATCACCAAAGGCGGTGATCAGTATCATGGGAGGAAATCCCTCATTTTTCGGCGCCCCCTCCAGCACTTCCATCCCCGTGAAACCCGGCATGCG
>Ga0209345_10003933_pt1 | contig 14779 bp, 10 predicted proteins | sample Cruoilmetagenom7_FD_187294 | JGI IMG/M metagenome (GOLD analysis project Ga0209345, IMG submission 187294) | Oil polluted marine microbial communities from Coal Oil Point, Santa Barbara, California, USA - Sample 7 (SPAdes) (version 2) | ecosystem: Environmental > Aquatic > Marine > Oil seeps ... | reverse complement strand
TACCCTGCATGACAATGGAAATGTTATTGAAACTGCAACGGGTGATTTTCCAAAATGGGTATATGGATATCCTTTCCCTGACATAGATTTAAAAAAAGATCCTTACGCAGGAATAAAACTTAGTCATAACAGGGATATTAACAGGGGAAGAGACGGTATTTTCAAAGGCCCTTTTACGGTTGAATGGATAGGGAGAAAGGGATTTGAAAGGGTTATATCCAATAATTATTACAGATATAATTTCTGGGGAACAAAACAGACAGAAAACGATGGTAATGCTTCAGGGATGCTCTTCATGGAAGCCACAGTTGTTGTAGCACCCTATGATGTAGCGGGCACTGCTCAACTGACATATAGAAAAACAGACGGCTCTGAAGATCAGCTTTATGTCTATATACCCGCAATCAGAAGAACCAAAAGAATGTCTGGCGCAAACAGGTCTGATCCTTTCATGGGTTCAGATTTTACCATAGATGATGGTAACGGCTGGTTGGGACATACGTCGGCCATGAAGTGGAAGTATCTTGAAGAAAGAACAGGTTTGATGTGTATTGCTAAATTCTGTACAGAAAGCTACACAATGATGGGGCAAGAAAGTGATGGCCGATGGAAGGCTGTAACCGATGTTCCCGGTATTAAAACAGGCTGGCAGGTTAAGAATGGGCACACCCAGGCTTCATGGTCCCCTGTTACATCTGTTTGGGTGCCGAGAAAATTTCATGTAATTGAAGCCAAGCCTAAAGATCCTTACTATAACATGGGAAAAATGGAATTCTGGCTCGATAAAAAAACCCTATGGACGCAGTATAAACTCATGTGGGATATTGCCGGGGAATACTGGAAAACAGGATCTTTCATGTGCCAGTTTATGAAATGGGGTAACAATGTTACCCAGTCAAGCAACATGCATCTTTTTTACGATAATAAAACAGATCATGCAACAGTTCTCAGATCCTCAGGGAAAAATATTTTTGGACGTGACCTGTTTTATGAAATCAACATACCGAATAATAAAGATCAATACACAGTGGGACGCCTTGGCACTTGGACTAAATAGGAGGAAAAAAGGGAATTTTTTTATAACATATTGTTATAATATTATATGATTATATGTTTATATGATTATACCATATAAAATATTTTGAGCTGTACGGTTGCTTTTAGCAGTTAGCTTTTTAATAAAAAAAAATTTTCTTTGTAATTGTATAAATCTGTAGCCTAAAAGGCTACCACGTAAAGCTGGACACCTTGTAATTTCAATAGGTTAGAGCATAGAACAAACAATTTCATCCTGCTATCGGCCCTATGAATATTATGCCTCGAAGGATTATAATTTGTGTTTTTTCGGTGAGCAATAGCATCAAGAGCAAGTAGTTCAGTCTCGCAATAGCAAGTTCCATTGCGAGACTGAACAACACAGCTATTGATGCTCAGGGCCATCGCAAAAATAACTTTATCCTAAAGCTTCCAGATCAACATAGATACGTTTTTAACTACCTGATATTATTTAATTTTATTTTTTAGTGTAGTAACAATTGAGACCAACAAGCTTTTTAATTGTCTCATTCGACCATCAAAAATGGCGAAAAAGTGGCATTTTCTACACTTTTTGTAGATTTTGAGTGGTTTTTGTACTTCTAAATCTATATTTTGAAGCAATTTTAGTGGCTAAATTGGTCAATTGTAACTACGCTAAAAATTTTTTGATCAATTAAATCAATAAGTTATTTTTTACAAAATCCCACCCGGGAAGGCTTAGATTTATATTTTAAGCGGCGGCACTCCCCTGACTATATTACGAAAGTGTCCGAAATTACTTCATAAGCTTATCCTCATAAATAACTATAAAAAAGTGTTACCTATGGAACCCCATTTCTTAAGGGTTTCAGGCAATATTGTAGCCTTGAAAAATTATAAGTATTTATGCAAGTATGCTTATTACTATACTTTCGTGCCTTGCCAGGTGGGCGTCTCAACACTTCAAAGTGCAAATTCATTTTTGTGTGAACCCCACAGCTCGAAAAAAATTACGACCTTTATCTTTTAATGAATTAATTAGGAGGATTTGTTAATGGTGAAAAATTATATCAAACTCGGTTTTCTGATTAGTTTAGTAGCATTTTTTGCACCATCTGCATCAAACGCCAGGGAGCTTAACTGGAAAAAAGATCAAATCAAAATGTTCAAAGAAATAGGTTTAAAGCCAGGAGAAATAATAGGAAAGGATAATTGGAAAAAAGTTGAAGGGCTTGTACCTGATGATATGGTAAACTGGGTCAAAAACGGCAAGGTAATAATGGAAATAGGTGAGTTTGCATATGATGCTTCCAATGATGCAGAATGGGATGAATATGGGATCAAGCATAATACTGATAAATATTCTCTTAATAAGCAAGAGGTTATAATAGAAACTGCAACAGATAAATATCCAAAATGGGTGTATGGATATCCCTTCCCCAGCATAGATTTTAAAAATGACCCTGACAGCGGAATAAAGCTCATGTATAACAGGGATCTTACCAGGGGGAGAGAGGGGGCTATGAAAAGCCCTTTTACAGTTGAATGGATTGGAGAAGAAGGGTTTGAAAGAGTTCTCCAAAATGATTATTATCGGTATAATTTTTGGGGGACAACCGAGGCAAAAGATGATGGAAACGCAAAAGACATGCTCTTTATGGAGATTACAGTAGTTATAGCACCTTACGATCTTTCCGGAACAGCCCAGCTTACTTACAGAAAAATAGACGGATCAGACGATCAGCTTTTTGTCTATATCCCCGCTATAAGAAGAACCAAAAGAATGTCAGGAGCAAACAGGTCTGATCCTTTCATGGGATCAGATTTTACCATAGATGATGGTAACGGCTGGATGGGAAATACGTCAAGCATGAAATGGACCTATCTTACGGAAAAAACAGGTTTAATGTCTGTTTCCAAATATAGTGCGCAAAACTATACTAACATGGCTCAGCAGGATGACGGTCACTGGAAAGCAACAAGCGATGTTGAAGGTATCAAAACCGGCTGGCAGGTTGAAGGGTGCGGACAGGCTTCATGGTCACCAGTAACATGTGTTTGGATTCCAAGAAAATTTCATATTGTCACATGTGTGCCTGAAGACCCCTATTATAATATGGGGAAAATGGAATTCTGGATTGACACAAAAACCCTATGGGGTCAATATAAACTCATGTGGGATATTGCCGGAGAATACTGGAAAACCGGATCCTTTATGCCCCAGTTCATGAAATGGGACAAAATTACCCAATCGAGTAATATGCATCATTTTTATGATGTAAAAACCGATCATGCCACAGTTCTCAGAGGTTCGGGAAAAAATATTTTTGGAAGAGACCTGTTTTATGAATATAATCTAAAAAATATGCAGAAAAAATTTTCAGTGAGCAGAGTTGCCACCTGGACAAAATAGCAATAATTATTAATCAATGAGGCCATTTGCTTACGAATCTGAATTTGCAAAGATTTAAACATACATGGAACAGAAAAAATAGTTTACACTTTTCGAAAACCATGTTTGATTATATTAAAACTGAATTCCCGGGCATACGGGAATCCAGAGATTAAAATTTAAACTAAAGTTAAAGGAGCCAATTATTCCAAAAAAAATTGCCACAAGCCCAGAAAGAGGAAGGCGTATTATATACCTCAGCAGAGTTTAAAAAAATTAGACGTAATAATTATAATAATTTTATTGTTGTAATAGACAAAAACAATGTTATTATAATATAACATTAAGGCAGGATATTCTTTTAATACAATTTATAGAATCAGCACATCCACAAAATATAGACTTTCAGATAATAACCCTATTTAAAAAATTAGCAAAAATCGGCAGAGGAAGCAAAGCGTATTGTATACTGCAATACTCCAGCGACTGATGGCGCAGTAAAATTATTTATATGAAAGACTATATAGTTCTTCAGCATCAATTTCATACTCTACCGCCCACTGAGATCTTATGCAGAGTTCTTTCTCTCAGAAGATAAACTTCCAAGAATCATTATTTTCCAAATAATAAAAATCCTTTTTTGTCTATTGTTATAGGCATTTGCCTGAAAGGAAATTCATCAACTTTTATTTTTTTAGGAGGTTCTTATCGTGACCAAAAAGCTTATTATGATCTCTCTTTTGTTGAATTTGCTTATTTTTTTAACAGCCTCACCATCTTTTGCCACTGATCCTAACTGGCAAAAAAATCAACAGAAAATGCTTAACCAGATAGGACTAAAACCAGGAGAAGTAATAGGAAAAGATAACTGGGAAAAAATCAAAGGTCTTATCCCTGCTGATATGGAAGAATGGGTACGAAGCGGAAAGGTTTTAATGAAAATGGGAGAGTTTGAATATGATGCCAGTTCCGATGATGAGTGGAATGCGTATGGCATTAAGCACAATCAGGGGAAATATACCCTGCACAGCAACGGTAATGTTATTGAAGCTAAAAGCGGTGATTACCCAAAATGGGTATATGGATATCCTTTTCCCAGTATAAATTATAAAAATGATCCTGATGCAGGGATAAAGCTTAGTCATAACAGGGATATTAACAGGGGTAGAGACGGAAATTTCATGGGCCCATTTACATGTGAATGGGTAGGGACATCTGGATTTGAAAGAGTTATACATAATGAATATCACAGGTTTAGTTACTGGGGAACAAGACAGGTAGAACATTTTAGCAATCCTCAAAAAATACTCTTTATGGAAGCTACTGTTGTTTTAGAACCATACGATGTGGCAGGAACAGCTCAACTAACATATAGAAAAATAGATGGTACTGAAGATCAGCTTTATGTCTATATTCCTGCAATAAGAAGAACAAAGAGAATGTCAGGGGCAAACAGATCCGATCCGTTTATGGGTTCAGACTTTACAATAGACGATGCCAATGGCTGGATGGGCCATACATCACAGATGAAATGGGAGTATGTTGGAGAAAAAATAGGCTTAATGTGCATTGCAAAATTCAGCGCAAAAAAATTTAATGTGTGCACCCAGCAGCCCGACAAAAGCTGGAAATCTGTGACCGATGTAGAGGGTATTAAAATAGGCTGGCAGGTAAAAGGGCACTCCCAGGCACCATGGGCACCTGTTACGTGTATTTGGGTGCCAAGAAAATTTCATATTCTTGAGGCTAAGCCTCAAGACCCATATTATAATATGGGAAAGATGGAATTCTGGATTGATAAAAAAACCCTCTGGACGCAGTATAAGCTCATGTGGGATATTGCAGGGGAATACTGGAAAACTGGAATCTTTATGCTCCAGTTTATGAAATGGGCAGATTGCATCACCCAGTCAAGTAACATGCACCTTTTTTACGATACAAAAACAGAGCATGGAACAATTCTCAGATCATCCGGCAAAAATATTTTCGGGCGTGACCTGTTTTATATTTATAATATTCCAGATAATAGGGATCAATTTACGGTTTCAAGGCTTGGTACCTGGACTAAATAATTTCTAAGCTAAAACTATCTTTTTCACCCATATCGCTTATGGCAAGATTTTTAATCTACGGAATACTCAATATATTCAAGGGTTAAAGAGTTACACCATATTGTCATAACATTACAAAATAATAGCATTCGCTTTTATGTTCTACCTCGCGCTGAAACCTTATACAGGATTCTTTCTCGAGAATATCGAATTTCCAAGAAACATTGCTTTTAATAAAACGATAACGCCCCTTTTTTTGACTATTTTTTATAATCATTGGTCTAAAAAAGGGCTTTATCAACTTTTATTTTTTTAAAGAGATATTCCAATGATCAAAATCTTTATGAAGATCTCCCTCTTGTTCACCTTGTTTGTTGCTTTTATAGTATCACCATCTTATGGCGATGATCCCAACTGGAAAGAGAATCAACAAAAAATGTTTAATCAGATAAAATTAAAGCCAGGAGATGTAATAAATAAAGACAACTGGGAAAAAGTTAAAGGGCTCATTCCCGATCCCATGGTCAAGTGGGTGAAAGAAGGGAAAAGGATAATGCAAATAGGGGAATTCAAGTATGACGGGAGTGATGATGCCCACTGGGAGAACTACGGGCTAAAGCATAATCGGGACAAATATGCACTTAATGACGAAGGTACTATCGTAAATGCTGCAACGGACAAAATCCCTGAATGGGTATATGGATACCCTTTCCCCCGGATTGATTTTAAAAATGACCCTGACGCAGGGATAAAGTTAAATCATAACCGGGACACAAATATGGGAAGAGATGGCCGCTGCAAATGCGGTTTTTCAGTTGAATGGGTAGGAAAAAACGGATTTGAAAGGGTTATATCTAATGATTATTACAGATATAATTTTTGGGGAAATAAACCTGCGGAACAGGTTAACAACAAAAAAGGTGTGCTGTTTAAAGAAATTACAGTTGTGCGATCTCCATACGATGTATCAGGAACAGCTCAACTGACAATAAGAAAGACAGATGGAAGCGATGATCAGCTTTATGTTTATATTCCCGCGATAAGAAGAACTAAAAGAATGTCGGGTGCAAACAGATCAGATCCGTTTATGGGATCGGATTTTACCATAGACGATGGTAATGGCTGGTTAGGACATACTTCAGCCATGAAGTGGAAATATATAGAAGAAAAAACAGGATTGATGTGTATTGCAAAGTACAGCGCAGAAAATTATAATTTCATGAAACAAGAATCAGATGGCAGATGGACATCTGTAACAGATGTGCCCGGCATAAAAACTGCCTGGCAGATTGAGGGATGCAATCAGGCCCCCTGGTCCCCTGCAACATCTATCTGGGTTCCGAGAAAACATCATATCATAGAAGCCATACCTAAGGACCCGTATTATAATATGGGAAAAATGGAATTCTGGCTCGACAAAAAAAGTCTTTGGACGCAGTATAAACTCATGTGGGATATTGCAGGGGAATACTGGAAAACCGGAACAGCCATGCTTGAATTCATGAAATGGGATAATCAGACAACCCATGCAGGAAACATGCAACTTTTTTATGATAAAAAAACAGATCATGCCACAGTTCTCAGATCGTCAGGAAAAAATATTTTCGGACGTGATCTGCTTTATTCATTCAACCTTCCTGAGAATCTAAAACAATTCTCTGTGAGCCGCCTTGGCACCTGGACTAAATAGGACAAAAATACGAAAATTTTTTTGCAGATAATTGTTGTAATATTGTAATATTGTACCATTAAAAATATTTTGATCAAACCATACCTGCTGCGTATCTTAAATCAGCGATGCTGAATAGTTACAAATTTGCTAACTTTTCAGCAAAACAACCGGGCTCCCTGCCTCTATTTTAAAAATAATAAAATCATTGAACCCTTTTTTTTCAACTATATTGTTTAAAAAGATGCTTTATTAACTTTATTTTTTTGAAGGAGATATTTTAATGATCAAATTTTTTATACAAAGCGTTTTTTCCCTTAGTTTCTTTATTCTTTTTGCAGCCTCACCATCTTTTGCCGATGATCCGAACTGGAAAGAAAATCAACAGGAATTGTTTGACCAGATTGGACTAAACCCAGGGGATGTAATAAATACGGATAACTGGCAAAAAGTAAAAGGGCTTATTCCCGACCCCATGGCCATGTGGGTGAAAGAGGGAAAAGTGGCCATCAATATAGGGGAATTCAAGTTTGATGGAAGCGATGATGCCCCATGGGAAAACTACGGATTAAAGCATAATATGGATAAATATACAATTGATGAAGATGGGAATCTATTGGAGGTTGCAACCGGCAAACCCCCGAGATGGGTATATGGATACCCATTTCCACAGATTGATTTTGATAATGATCCTGATGCAGGGATAAAGCTGACAAATAACCGGGATATAAATATGGGAAGAGATGGGAGTTTTAAAGCCCCTTTTTCAACTGAATGGATAGGAAAAAAAGGTTTTGAAAGGGCTCTTTCCTGTGAACTTTACAGATATAATTTCTGGGGCACAAAAACTACAGAACAGCTTAAAAACAGTGACGGTCTGCTCTTTAAGGAGATTACACTTGTACAGGCACCATACGATATGGCTGGAACAGCCCAACTGACAATAAGAAAAACAGATGGAAGTGAAGACCACCTTTATGTTTATATTCCTGCTATACGACGAACCAAAAGAATGTCAGGTGCAAACAGATCTGATCCGTTTCTGGGATCAGATTTTACCGTGGACGATGGTAATGGGTGGTTAGGACATACTTCATCCATGGAGTGGAAATATATAGAAGAAAAAATAGGTCTAATGTGTATTGCAAAGGGGTGTGCAGAAAGTGCTACCTCCATGAGCAAAGAGGCCGACGGGAGATGGGTCTCCGGGGAGAGCGTGGCCGACATCCAAACAGGCTGGCAGATTAAAGGGTCCACCCAGGCTCCCTGGTCCCTTGCATCAGCTATTTGGGTTCCCAGAAAATTTTATGTAGTTGAAGCCGAACCTAAGGATCCATATTATAATATGGGAAAAATGGTATTTTGGATCGAAAAAAAAATCCTCTGGTCGCAGTATAAACTCATGTGGGATATTGCAGGGGAATACTGGAAAACCGGAATAATGACGTTTCAATTTATGAAATGGAAAAATCAGACAACTCACGCAGGAAACATACAGTTATGCTATGATAAAAAAACAGATCATGCCACAGTTCTCAGAGCGGGCAGGGAAAATATTTTAGGAAAGGGCACACCTTTTGAATTTGACATTTCCAACAATCTAAAACAGTTCTCTGTGAGCCGCCTTGGCACATTGACCAAATAAAACACAAAAGTGTCCGGTTAGAAAATTGCAAAAAAACACGGAAAGTTTCTAACCGGAGACTACTGATTCAAAATTAACAATACCTGATTTTTATTTAAAAATATGCTTTTTAGCTATTTTATATTCTTCAAGAGTAATCAGCCCTTTTTCCAGCATCCTGACAAGCTCGATTAACTCTTGAGTTCGGCATTTTTCAGGACTATCAAGCTGATAAATTTTGGGGGATGAATCTCCTCCAGCAAGAAGTTCCTTTGAGCTGCCACCCATTTTAAAAGATGCGAATCCTCCAAGAAAACTTATTTCAACTGTTCGACCATTAAAGTCAGGGGTACTCAGAATCTCTCGCAATGTTTTCCCTTCCGTTTTCATTCGTCTGTAAAAATAATACCCGGAACCGATTATTATCAAACAAACTGAAAAAAAAATCCAGGGCGTATAAATAACAATTCCACGGAAAAAGATAACCAGACATCCAAGAATGGCTATTAAAAAAACGTGTAAAATAATAATAGCATACAGGCTAAATAAACTTTGAAAAGGGGAATCGGAATTTTTATGATTGGTCATTTTGCATTATAATGGATCTGTTTCTCTAAAAAATTATTCCGTGTTTTTTAAAGTAGAGCCGTTTTTGAAACGTTCCACAAATTTTGAAGAATAATGCTGGGGCATTTCAAAGGCCATTGATCTATTTTGCATTGAATTCAGCTTCATTATAAGAAAATTCAATTTTTTCAAGAGCTTGTATTTATCACGGATACCGTCTGCTTCTGCAAGGAGATCTTCGGTTTGTAAAATTTTTTTTTTTAATTCAATTTCCGGAGGAATAAAATCAGCATTTTTCAATATTTTATAAGCAATACGGAGATCATTCGGTACCATCGTTTCATCACTAAAATCAAATGGCTTCCCAGAGCCCGCCAGCTTATCAAACGCTCCATTTTTTTGTGCCTTTTTTATTCTCTCTTCTACGATTTTTTCAAAACCTGTAAACATTTTAAATTTATTATCTTCAAACAAAAACCCCCTCCTGGTTAGCAGAGGGGGGTATATTTTATATAATCTGGTGGCGATGCAGGGAATCGAACCCCGGGCACTGCGGATATGAGCCGCATGCTCTAACCATCTGAGCTACATCGCCATAATTTTTTTAAAGAAAACACAACCCGAAAAATTACGGAGAAGAGCTTTCAACATGTACATTAAACATTTCAATATTTTCTAACAGATTGGAGAATACTACCATAAACTGAAGATTATTTCCAGCTTTAATATTAATATTATTTTTATTATCACCTTCTCTATTATTAAGATGATCGATTATTTTATTTAAATCAAGGTTTTCAAGGTCAATTCCTGATAATATATTCCCACAATATGCATTTTCTGTTTGCGTGCCGTTTTTTGCTATGAGTTTTGCCGTGACTTTAACAAAACTCCTTGGGTGGTCATAATTATTTCGAATTTGACCTGTGATCACGTAAAGAAGACCAGCCTTTACATTTTCAACATATTCTCCCTTAAGAGGCTCCTCAAGAACCGTGATCCTGTTTCTGTCGCCTGGATGCTGCTGGTTATTACTCTTGGCAAGATCAGTAACATAGGGAATATAAATGTCCTTCGTTACAAGGATATTCGAAACAGACCTGACAAAATCAGTAAGATAGATAATTTTGGTTCCTTTAGTATCAAGAAACATAACACCAACAAAAGAACCGCATGCAATAATCAACAGGAGAACCAGAGTGGCAAAAACTTTCCCTGCTTTTCCTTCTTTAGAATAATCCTCTTTTCCACTGATTTTGACTTCAGGTTCAACTTGAACCGGCTTCACCATTTCTGGCTGCTGAACAACATCATCAACAGTTTCTTTAATACCCTCTTTTTTATCTTCATAATCAGAAAAATTTATTTCCAAAGAGATATCTGTTTCTGGTTGTTCATTAAAGTCATCACCCATGTCAAAGTCGAGTTCAAATCCGGTGGGTGGGGTTCTGAGTCCATTTTCAATGCTTGGCTCATCAGTTGCGTGCTGCATTTCAGGTGAAGAAACTTCATCATCTATTAAAGCCTCAAGATCAGATAGCTCAAGGGATCCCGTATCATTATCTGGATTAAGATTATCGGACGTCTCTTCAAAATCCGAATCCAAATCCAACTCAAGCTCAAAATCTTCAGCAACTTCTTCAGAATCTGTATTATTTTCATTGAAAACAAGAGACTCTTCCACATCAGACAAATTAATTTCTTCACTCAAACCGTGGTGGTTTTCTTCACCATTTATACCTTCAACTTCATCCCCAAGATCAGTGCCGGCCCCTTCTGCATCCAAAAGACTGGATTCCGAAGAAGTATCTTCATCCCCGAGTATAATTTCAAAATCGGCTAACTCTATTTTTTCTCCTGCATTTTCATCACCCTCAGCCCCATTCTCCTCCCCCTCAAAGAGTTCCTGGTTAAGAGAAAGAGTAATATCTTGCACATCGGCTTTTTCGTCAGAACTTGATCCGTCCCCATTTAAATCGAGGAGATCTTCCAGGTCAGACAAATCAGCGTCTTCTGTTTCAGCATGAAGCACTGCATCATCTGCTTTATCTTCTATTACGTCAAGCTCAAGGCCTAATTCCAGATCATCATCTGCTGCTGCTAACTCTTTCTCTGCCGGATCTTCAACGGAAACCAGATCATCATCATCAAGATCAAGATCAAGCTCAAGGAGATCTTCCAGATCAGCGTCTTCTGTTTCACCATGAAGCACTGCATCAGCTGCTTTATCCTCTATCCCGTCAAGCTCAAGGCCTAATTCCAGATCAACATCAAGATCAAGGAGATCTTCCATATCAGACAAAGCGGCGTCTTCTGTTTCACCATGAAGCACTGCATCATCTGCTTTATCCTCTATCCCGTCAAGCTCAAGGCCTAATTCCAGATCATCAGCTCCTGTTAGCTCTTTCTCTACCGGACCTTCAACGGAAAGCAGATCATCATCAAGATCAAGATCAAGCTCAAGGAGATCTTCCAGATCAGCGTCTTCTGTTTCACCATGAAGCACTGCATCATCTGCTTTATCCTCTGTCCCGTCAAGCTCAAGGCCTAATTCCAGATCATCAGCTCCTGCGAACTCTTCGTGGCCGGTTTTGGGATTTAATTCAACGCCGATATCTTCTGGATTAAAATCGAAGTCATGATCCGAGGGAAGGGAAATATTTTTGGGATCATCACCAGAGCTTCCACCGTCAGAACCGACGGAAGTATCTACCACTTCTGAGTGTTCATTAGGATTAACAGCATTGTTCGTATTTACAAGTGCTTCCGTTGATTCCTCTTCAGGTCTGGGAGGATAATAAAAAAAGACTTCCTTACAAACCGAACAGCGAAATTTGTTACCTGCTGCATCAAGCAAAGTTTCATCCACATTAAAACTAGTGCCACATTCATTACAGGTAATAATCATGGTCAATCCTTATTGTCATTTATAAATTTTATAAACCTAACTCCACCTGTGTAAAAAACAAAAACATGAAAAAAATCATATTTCAAATATAGTTTATAGTGAAATTTATTTAAAAAGCATATAGTTGACGATTACAATACTCCAGGGCAGGATCAAAATAATTATACTCAATTCGCTCAAAAATAAATTCGTGTTTTTAAGTGTTGAGACGCCCGTAGGACAAGGCGCAAGAGTGTAGCGAAAAGACACGCACACTTTTGGAACGTAGTCAGGCGGGATGTATCAACGCTTAAAATGTAAAGTTATTTTTGTGCAGACCATTAGACTTTCATATAAATAATTTCACTCCGCTATCGGTGGCCGGAGTATCACAATACACATTCCTCTGGCCTTGTGCCAATTTTTAAATATGGCTATTCTCTGAAAGTCTATAGGACTCAATTTATCGATTGATCGGCCAAACTTGTCCGCAAAAAATTATGACCATCAATCTTATTTTTAAAACCCTGTGTGGAAAATACACGGAAGAAAATATCTTGTCAATAATTTTACTTCATCATATTCCTGTATGTGCTAATTTTTTTATTATTTTTTTTTGTTCTAATGTTAATTCAGAAGGCATTTCAACATGAATTCTTACGAACAAATCTCCTCTGGCATCACTGTTCATCAGTGGCAATCCAAGGCCGGAAAGCCTCATCATAGTTTTGTGGGATGTCCCTGGTAGAATATTTACATTCAAAGTTTTATTATCCAGGGTCGGTATAGGTATTTTTACTCCCAGGATAGCATCAGTTATTTTAATATTTTTATTAATATAAATATTAAAATCTTTAACTTCAAAAAAAGGATCATTAATTACTTTTGATTGAATAAAGAGATCACCAGCAGGTCCCCCATAGGTCCCTGCCTCTCCTTTCCCGGGAAGTCTGATTTTTTTCCCTGTTACCATACCTTTTGGAATTTTAACCTTTATTTTTTCCATACGGCCATTGCTTTGTAAATTAACTGCTTTACTTGTCCCTGAGACCACCTCATGCAGGGTTAAAGGGAGTTCATACACAATATCATTCCCCTTTCTTTGGGCTGCCTGGCGCCCTGGAGCTGAGCCAAAGAAAAAATCATTTACAGAAGAATGTCTTCCTCCCCCTCTTCTAGAAGAATTACCACCTCCAAAGCCAAATTCCCTGAAAATGTTTGAAAAGTCAAATTCCTTAAAAATGTCATCCTCTGTGTATCGCTGATTGAATCCACTTGCGCCGAATTCATCATATTGTTGACGCTTTTCCTTATTACTTAAAACTGCATATGCCTCGCTTATCTTTTTAAATTTTTCTTCGGCGCTTTTATCTCCCTTGGCATGGTCGGGATGATATTTCATGGCAAGCTTTCTATATGCTTTTTTTATCTCATCCCCCGAGGCGCTCTTGTCCAGCCCAAGGATCTTATAATAATCCTTTTCAGGCATATTTAAAAATCTCCACTTCTAATAGACTGTCAGGTAATAGATTTCACACGGCAAAAGAGAGGAAGGGGTATGTAATACTCCAACGACCGATAACCCCGTGAAATTATTTATGTGACGGTCTATATTATTAATTCAGGTTAAAAAAAATGAGTCTATTTAACAATAATGTCTACAGAGCAAGAGTCAAGTGATTATAAACTTTTGAATTATATTCAGACCTATAGAGTTTCAGGCAATAACCAGATTCTAAAACCTGGAACAAGGCCAGAGGGGGAAGGGGTTTTGTAATACTTCAACGAACGATAATGGAATAAAATTATTTGCATGGAAATCTATGGCACGGCCAAAGAAAAACTGTTTATTAACTGCAGCATTAAATAATTTAATAAAAGTCTATTTTAAATATTAATTGTGTGTTAATAGATGAATAGTTTACGCTAGTTCTTTTATATCTGTTTTAAACTTTCTTATCTTTAAAAATCGACTCAAAGATATCCGGTTAGGAAATTGCAAGAAACGATATACGGGAAATTTATAGCCGGACACTACTGAAACATACTTAAAATTATTATAATAATAAAGCCATGAAAAAAAATATATTAGTAATACTTTGTTTCCTTATCTCTTGTTCAATTTCCCATGCTTCTTCAGCCATTAAATGGTATTCTTATGAAGAAGGAATGATTAACGCTAAAAAAAATGAAAAAAAAATATTTTTGCACTTTTGGGCGCCCTGGTGCGGGTATTGCGGGAAAATGAAGAATAAAACATTCAATGATCCCCTGATAAGCAATTATTTAAATACAAATTTTATATCTATAAAGATCAATACAGATAAAGAAAAAAAAATAGCATCAAAGTATTCCGTCAAAGGACTTCCTGATAGTTGGTTTCTTACACAAAAAGGGGAAAAAATAGGCAATTTGCCAGGTTATATACCCCCTGAAAATTTTCTTCCAATGCTAAAATACATTTCAACTGACAGTTATAAAAGTATGAAGTATAAAAAATTTTTAGAAACAAAAAAATAAAGTAAAACTCGATGTTCAGTTTTTTTATAAGTCACTGATAATACTATATTTA
>Ga0209345_10003929_pt1 | contig 14788 bp, 13 predicted proteins | sample Cruoilmetagenom7_FD_187294 | JGI IMG/M metagenome (GOLD analysis project Ga0209345, IMG submission 187294) | Oil polluted marine microbial communities from Coal Oil Point, Santa Barbara, California, USA - Sample 7 (SPAdes) (version 2) | ecosystem: Environmental > Aquatic > Marine > Oil seeps ... | reverse complement strand
GCGTGCAACGCACAGGCAGGCAAAGAGTTTGGGGAAAAGGGCATTCTCGGACAGCCTCCTAGTAATCCGGATATCCTACAACCAGGATGTCTTCTCCAAACCGCCTGACCCGAACGTTTTTCAGGATCAGGCTTTGATCCATCTTCTTCGGTCCGTTACCCGCCACCATTGGAATGCCATCGCCCCCTCCCAGGATTTTAGGAGCCTCAAAAATATAGTACTTGTCAACGAGCCTTTCCCGAAGCATGGAGCCCGTCACTGATGAACCCCCTTCAAGAAGAATACTAGTCACTGTTTTCTCTGCCAATATACCCATTAACACGGGTAAGTCAATCCTGTCGTCTCTAATGGGGCATTCAAGAGTCTGTATCCCTTTCTGATTGTATCTTTCCAAAGCCTCAGGCGGAGCATTTGCACCAACAACAAGCAAGGTGCTCGCAGAAGAATCCTGATTCACGATTTTTGCATCCAGCGGCGTCTTTAAATGGGTATCCAGCACAATCCTTAGAGGGTCCCTGCCACGGCCACGCTTGATGCGAGTGGTAAGCTGAGGGTCATCCGACAGGACCGTTCCAACCCCTACCATCACGGCATCGACCTGATCCCTTAACCTGTGAACAAACTGTCTGGATTTTTCGTTAGTGATCCATTTGGAGTGCCCGGTGGATGTACCTGTCCAGCCGTCCAGGGTTATAGCCGATTTGGCGATAACAAAAGGACGTCTTGTAAGAACATACTTGAGGAAGGCTTCATTAAGGTGGCGGCATTCCGTTTCTAAAACACCGGTTTTGACTTCAACTCCGTGTTTATTAAGAAATTCGCACCCACCACCCAAAACATCGGGATTGGGGTCCTTCATGCCCACCACCACCCTGCTGATACCGCTCTTTAAAACGGTCTCTGAACATGGCGGGGTTCGTCCATGGTGATTGCAGGGTTCCAGTGTGATATAGATTGTACATCCAGGAGCATTTCCCCCGAGTTTGGCCAAAGCCTCCACCTCTGCATGGGGCAAGCCCGCCTTCTTATGGTAGCCCCTTGCAATAATTTGACCGTTTTTAACAACCACTGCACCCACAGCGGGATTTGGTGAAGTTCGGCCCAATCCCTTGCGGGCCTCTCGCAAGGCATCCCTCATGAACCGGGTATCTGTCTTCTGCAAACTTTCACGCATCGGTGGTCACATCTTAAAGTCAAAAAGCCGAAGAGTTGTCAATAATCAGCGATCACGCTTTATCTCTTCGACTTTTAGACGCTTGCGCTCTTCAGTTGTTTAGTGTTTATCGATTTCGTTCTTGGCCTTGAGGATCTCTTCCAGTTCTGACATAAACTGGCCAATGTCTTTAAATTGTCTGTAAACAGACGCGAAGCGCACGTAGGCAATTTCGTCCCACTCTTTAAGCTCATTGATGACCCTTTCACCGATCTCTGTGCTGTCGGTCTCTTTTTTTCCCAGTTCCTGGAAATGGACTTCCAAAGAGTCAACAAATTCTTCGATTTTAGCCATACTGATTGGTCGTTTCCGGCACGCCAGTCTGATCCCGTCGATTATTTTGTCTCTGTTGAAAGGTTCTCGTCTGCCGTCTTTTTTAACGACCATGGGGAGGACATCTTCCAGTTTTTCGTACGTGGTAAACCTTCTCCCGCATTCCACGCACTCGCGCCGTCTTCTTATCATTCTGCCATCTTTGCTGAGCCGGGAGTCGATCACCTTGTTGTCTATTTTTGTACAATATGGACATTTCATGGGATGAACCTCTCCTCCTCAATACCTGCTTCGGTTAACATTTGTTCCGCCAGAGCATCATCATAACCCTCTTCATATATTATCTTAACAATCCCTGCGTTGATGATCATTTTTGAGCATATTGAGCAGGGCTCGTTCGTGCAGTAAAGGGTTGCGCCCAAGATGGAAATGCCATGATAAGCCGCCTGAATAATCGCATTCTGTTCTGCATGAAGGCCACGGCAGAGTTCATGCCGCTCTCCGGAGGGAATAGAGCTGTCCTGTCTCATACACCCAACCTCGTCACAATGTCTGAGATGTGCAGGTGCTCCGTTATAGCCTGTAGCCAGTATCCTTTTATCCCTCACCAGGATAGCCCCCACCTGGCGCCTCAGGCAGGTGGATCTTTTGGACACATCCCTGGTAATTGACATAAAATACTCGGACCACGAAGGTCTGGACAATTAAAACTCCTTGTCAAGGTTCAGGTAGATTGGAAAACTACTGCAAAGTTCCGAAACGGTCGCCTGGACCTCCCTTAACGACCTTTCAGACTCAGGACCTTCTAAAACCATTTTGATCAATTCTGCAATTATTTTCATTTCGCTCTCCTGCATTCCTCTTGTGGTCAGTGCAGGAGTCCCCAGCCTGAGCCCGCTGGTCACCTTTGGCCCCCTCTTATCAAAGGGGATGGTATTTTTGTTCGCGACAATACCCGCTTTGCCCAGGGCTGTTTCAGCGTCCCGACCGGTAATTCCTCGTTCTGTCAAATCTATCAAGATGAGGTGGTTATCCGTCCCTCCGCTTACCAGATCAAAACCCAGATTCATCAGCTCTTTTGCCAGAATTTTTGCGTTGGCGACCACCTGCTTCTGATAAACGGCAAATTCCGGCTTCAAGGCCTCTCCAAAGGCGACGGCTTTGGCTGCAATGACATGCATCAGCGGTCCACCCTGAATTCCGGGAAACACCGCCCTGTCCAGCTTTTCAGCGTATTTTTTTTCAGACAATATAAGACCACCCCTGGGACCCCTTAAGGTCTTATGGGTGGTTGTCGTGACGAAGTCGGCAACGCCAACAGGGGAAGGATGAATGCCCACAGCCACCAGACCGGCGATATGGGCCATGTCAGCCATCATATATGCACCATTTTCATGGGCGATTTCCCTGAATAATTGGAAATCGATGATTCTTGGATAGGCGCTGGCACCGGATACGATCACCTTGGGTTTATACTTCTTCGCCTGATCCCGCATCTGATCATAGTCGATACGTTGCGTTTTCGGATCCAGTCCGTATGAGACAGACTTAAACATTGTGCCCGAAAAACTCGCTGAACTGCCGTGAGTAAGGTGCCCTCCATGGGATAAATCCATGCCCATGATCACGTCGCCAGGCTTGAAAAAAGACATATAAACAGCCATGTTTGCCTGAGATCCGCAGTGTGACTGGACATTTACGTGCTCTGCCCCAAACAGCTTCCTGGCCCGTTCAATAGCCAGTCTTTCTACCACATCTACGTACTCGCATCCGCCGTAATACCTGGCGCCGGGATAACCTTCGGCATATTTGTTGGTCATCACGTTTGCCTGGGCGTCGATTACGGCAGGGCTGGCGTAGTTCTCCGAGGCAATCATCAGGAGATTGTGCTTTTCCCGTTCAATTTCTGACTGAATTGCCCCGTAGACCTCAGGGTCTAACTCTTTTAGTGTTGTTTCCTTCAAGATTCACCCTTAAAACATCATAATTCAATTTGATCGCATCTCAGCTTATGGCGACCACCCTCAAATGGCGTTTCCATAAAAATATCAACCATTTCAAGTGCAAGCCCCCACCCAATCACCCGTTCTCCCATAACCAGGATATTGGCATCATTATGCATTCGAGCCATCCGGGCCAAGTAAAGGTTATGGCAAAGGGCCGCGCGCACGCCTTTATAGCGATTGGCTACCATGCTCATTCCCAGGCCTGATCCACAGATCAAAATACCACGGCTGTATTTACCCTCAGCCACTGCAGGGGCAAGTTTATGCGCCACTTCCGGATAATTGGATGAGTCTTTGTTGAATACCCCAATATCTTTAACGCTGAAGCCGTTCAGGCTTTCCAAATGTGATTTGCATCTCTCCTTCAGGTCAAATCCGGCATGATCCGAACCGATGATAACCTCCATACAATTTCTCCCCAGAGCCATTTTCAGGCTCCACAGGCAATATCGACCGCCAGTATTGATTTTTTCCAGGCAGAGAGCTCAAAATCAGGGCTCATATGCCTTGAAGAGCAGGCAGGCATTAGTTCCGCCAAAACCAAATGAACTTGACAATGCGGTTCTCACTATTGCCTGTCTGGCCTCATTTGGAACATAATCCAGATCACAATCAGGATCGGGTGTATCATAGTTTATCGTAGAAGGAATAACGCCTTGTTTGATGGTGAGTACGGTAAAAATAGCCTCAACTCCTCCGGCAGCCCCAAGAAGATGACCCGTCATTGATTTCGTGGAGCTTATTGGAAGCTTGTGGGCATGTTTTCCAAACACAGCCTTGATGGCCATATTTTCTGCGAAGTCATTGAGTTTCGTAGACGTGCCATGGGCATTAATGTAATCCAGCTCTTCAGGTTTTAACCCGCCATAATCAAGAGCCATCTGCATACAGCTCGCAGCGCCGGCGCCCTCAGGGTCCGGAGCAGACACATGATAGGCATCACTTGTCAGTCCATATCCCACGACTTCGGCATAAATATCGGCACCCCTTCCAACAGCATGTTCCATCTCTTCAAGAATCAACATCCCCGCACCTTCACTCATAATAAACCCATCACGGTCAAGTTCAAAGGGCCTTGAAGCTTTTTCAGGTTCGTCATTTTTGCTGGTTGAAAGGGCGCGCATGGAGCAAAAACCGGCAAATGCCAGCGGTGTGATGGTTGCCTCAGCGCCACCCGTAATGATGGCGTCAGAAATGCCCTCCCGGATCATCCTGAAGGCCTCGCCAACAGAATGAGAACTGGCTGCACAAGCGGTCACGGTCGACAGATTGGGACCTTTTGCGCCATGTTCAATGGCAATCTGGCCGGGCGCCATATTTACGATAATACCGGGAATAAAAAAAGGGCTGACTTTGCGAGGACCTTTTTCCATAAGGACCCCATGAAAATGTTCCAGCATGGTTAGCCCCCCCAGACCGGTACCAGTCACGCAACCGATCCGATGGGCATTATTCTCGTCAATCTTCAGGCCGGAATCCTCCATGGCCATTCTGGCGGCAGCAATAGCATAATGGATAAACTCATCAAACCGCCGTATCTGCTGCTTTTCTAAAAAGTCTCCCGCCTCGAAATCTGTTACCTCACCAGCTATCTTTGATGGAAAATCAGCAGCATCAAATTTTGTAATTGGACCGATACCTGATTTTCCAGAACAAACTGCCGCCCAGTTGCTCTCAACACCCGTGCCCAGTGGAGTAACCATTCCCAGACCTGTAACCACAACCCTTCTGGTCATGTTGCTGCTCCTTATTAGTCATAATTTTTTAAAACTGGTCCCGCATTGTTATGAAATCATACATTTTAGCGCGAAGTCGGAAACTTCTGCTTGTCCGTCTCCCAGAATTCCGAAGCGCCTGCTGACGCCATGTCTCAAAGAAGAGATATTAGTCTCCCATTGCGTTTTTGATGTAGTCTATGGCGTTCTGAACCGTCACTATCTTTTCGGCATCTTCATCAGGAATAGAAATGTCAAATTTTTCTTCCATGGCCATAATGAGTTCCACCAGATCCAGGGAATCAGATCCTAAATCATCAGCAAACGAAGCCTCAGGTACGACGTCTGCTTCACCCACATCCAACTGCTCGCAAATAATCGTTTTTACTTTATCTTCTAAATCTCCCATTTAAACATTACCTCCTAAAAGAATTTGATAGCTCTGTAATTTATATTTACATATACATCCCACCACTCACATGAATGACCTGGCCCGTAATATATGCCGCTGAATCGGAACAAAGCCAGTACACCGCCTCGGCCACATCCTCCGGTTGGCCAAGTTTTCCCAATGGTATTTGCCGGACAAAACTTTCCCTGATTTTTTCTGAAAGCACGGCTGTCATTTCCGTATCAATGAAGCCGGGAGCAACGGCATTTACATTGATGCCCCTTGCTGCCACTTCCCTTGCCACAGTTTTGGTAAATCCCATGATCCCGGCCTTTGACGCAGAATAGTTGGCCTGCCCGGCATTTCCTATCTGCCCGACGACAGAAGAAATGTTTACAACTTTGCCGCTTCTCTGCTTTACCATAGGCCTGATGACTGCCTGGGTGCAGTTGAAGACACTCTTAAGATTAACATTGATGACAGCATCCCAGTCCGCTTCAGACATTCGCATCAAAAGCGTATCTTTGGTGATGCCGGCGTTATTTATAAGGGCATCGACCCTCTTGAATCTTGAAAACAAATCTTTAAATAAGGTGTCGACAGCCTCAAAAGAAGACACGTCCACCCTGTGGCTTTCCGCCTCAACACCTTCCTGCGCCAGAGCGTCCAGGGTCTCTTCCGAGGCGGTGTCATCCGGATCATAATGCATAATAACGATTCGAGCTTTCTCTTCTGCAAATTTCAAGGCCACAGAGCGCCCAATTCCTTTGGAACCTCCCGTAATCACGATAACTCTAGTTCCAGAATCGCTCATATCATTTCCCTCAATTTCATTTTCGATTGGTGATTCACGAAGATCTTTTATAACAAAAGAGTACGAATCTCACCATTAGCGGAAGAATACTTTAATCTTCACCCTAACGTTGCATAAAACTTCGAACAAAAACGTGTTAGAGTGCGTGAAATGTGTGTGGGCATGATTTTCCGGCCCGAAGTGTAGTTCACACTACATGAGGTTCAGAAAAGCATGGCTACACGCGCAGTTCATGCACTATAGCGCGAATGAAACGGTTTTTGTCGACAGGATTTATGCAACGTTAGGGTTCAATCACAAATCATCAGTCAAAAAGAACCGTTGCTTCCTCATATTCTCCAACAACCCTTTGTTCACATAATGAACAGCAAGTCTGATGGCATTTTTTATGGCGCTGGGAGAAGATTGTCCATGACATATAATTCCCACTCCGTTTATTCCCAAAAGGGGCGCACCGCCATATTCTTCGTAATTCAATTTTCTTTTGAAACTGTCGAGAGATCGACGGCCAAACAGCAGCGCAGCCCGACCAAAAAATGAACTCTTCAGTTCCGTGCTTAACAACCTTGTTACGGCCTCCCCCATCCCTTCACTAAGTTTTAAAGCCACATTCCCCACAAAACCGTCACATACAATGATTTCCACATCTCCGGAAAAGATATCGCGTCCCTCCACATTTCCTATGAAATTCAGTGGGCTTTCCTCATACAACCCCCTTGTCAGACGGACCAGCTCATTCCCTTTTGAGCCTTCTTCACCAATACTTAACAGGCCGATTGAAGGATTTACCATGCCCAGACATGAACTGGCAAAGGCATGGGCCATCACGCCGAACTGAAAGAGATGGGTTGGGCGGCAGTCGACATTAGCCCCGACGTCAATAAGGATCACATAGCCCTTTTCACCAGGAAATACGCTTGCGATGGCGGGTCTCTCCACGCCGTCTAATCGGCCAAGGATCACAACTCCGGAAGCCAGCGTCGCGCCGGAATTCCCCGCACTGACCACCGCATCGGATATTCCCTTTTTTACAAGATTGAAGGCGACCCTTATAGACGCGTCTTTTTTCTGACGAACTGCCTTCAGAGGGGGTTCGTCCATTTGTACCGCTTCGTCACAGTGATGAACAGTGATATGGTCCGTAGACGAATGATAAGCCAGTTCTTTTACCACAGTCTCCCTGTCCCCGACAAGGGTGATATCAATCCCCAGTTCAGAAGCAGCTTGAACCGCACCCAGCACAGCCACTTGTGGAGCACGGTCTCCACCCATGGCGTCCACGGCTATGTTCATACTATTTCTCTTCGATCTTGATTATGGTCTTCCCATTATAGGTCCCGCACTCAAGACATACATGGTGGGGCAATACGGGTTCGTGACATTGAGGACAAGTAACAATATTAGGCATTTTGATACTGTCGTGAGATCGCCGCATATCCCGTTTGGACTTTGATTTTTTCTTTTTAGGTACTGGCATAACTTAATATTCTCCGTAGTGAGGCAGATTCAAAACGTCCTCTCTTGCCCAATCCCTGCATCAGGATCAGATTTTACGCTTCAAAATACGACCTGTATTCCTGTTTACCCCGTTAAATGCATAGCATATCTAACTGGGGCGGTTAAAATTTTTACCTTCCCCCGCTCTTAAAATTTTTACCTTCCCCCGCTCATAGTCCGGGATTTTCAACTTGATCTTGACGAAAAATCCTAGTTTTCGTCCAGACACTACTTAAGTCAATTATCATCAAAGCGACCCTGCAAAGAGCAAGAGGGGTTGCCTGCTCTATGATTAAATTAAACTTGTGAGTATATAAACCGTCTGCCTTTTGTCAAGAGAATTAATCTATTCCTTTTTTACTCATGCGCGAAAAAAATATACAAAAACACGAGGCATAGATTTATTAATTTTCTTTTTTCCCTTGACAGTTATGACCTTTTCTATTATATTTCCAACCAATTATCCATGCTGGTGTCTGCCCGCGCCCACATGAAAGGACCGGCTTCCATTCAAGGCCTTTCTGCACCCGGGCGCCTCAAGCACAAGACTACCCAACAGGCAGTTTTAAGAAACTTCACCCATCTATTTTTTACCTATTTGCCTATGTGGAGATATAGAGAACGGCTTAATTACTACGAAAAGCTCCGGCGTTCGCTTTACGAAATATTGAGAGACGCGCTTGAACGCCGGTTAATGAAGTTATCCCTCATAGACTCCTTTTACAATTACCAGAAAAACGGGATCGACTACAGCTTTCTTGAAAAAAGTGAGCTGAAGCCGAAATCAAAAAAAATGGAAAAGGAATCTGAATTATTCAACACCTTTATCGTCATTTTCTGTGAAGGCGTCGTGAGCCCCGAATTAAAGAATTATCTCCGATTTTTTCGTGAAAACAAAGTCGTTAAGAAAAATCTTGAGTATATCGCCAACTACTCCCTCTATAAGCGGTTCCATCACAACCTTCGCTATTTTGATAATCCCGGTTTTCTGGATTTCATCGAGGAATTAATAGACGTAGATTACGCATTGCTCATACAACAGGACCCTACAATTAAAAAGAAAAACCGATATTCCCTCAGCCATTTTCACGTCAAAATTGACTGGCCCATTGCTGACGCAGCCGAAGACCTGGCCAAACATCTCAGGTATATTCAAAACAACCTTCACGAGAACGGAGAAAAACAGGCACGCATTCTCCAGAACAAGCTCTTTGAAAATTACGGGTGCCATCACAGCGTGGGAGGAAGGCGTACTGCAGGACTGATTGCAGCTCAGCTTTTAAACAGCCTGGATTGCATCTCCACAATTTTTGTCTCCAGTTCAGAATCCCGGGCTATGTACAAATATTCCGAAAGAGCCGTATCAAAGTATTTTCTTATACAATTTTCAAAAAAACAAGTCGAGGCCCTGGCCGGTAAGGAAGGCATGGCGCCCGACGACTTCAAATCGGCCTATCTCTACCCGGCAAAAAGATTTTATATAGGAATTTCGGAAGCATATTACAATCACACCCCTTACGCCAAACCCCCCGAAGACGGAAAACTCAGAAAGGTGCAACCCGCCTACAACTGGCTGAAATTGAGGGACGGATTTCTCCATCCCAGAAGTGACACCCTGAATGCAAAACCCATCAGTTATGACTGGGTCTACACGACGGAAGACTGATCTCATCTCACACCTCTTTACAATACCAGCAATCCGAAGATCTGTGCCATTTGAGCAAATACGTGTATCCGTCATCTGTAAGGACCTTGAAATAATCATGATCCGGACCGCACCATTGGTCCAGGATTTCCCTGACTTCGCATCTTTTATCATCCATAAAAAAACACACAGGCCTTTCATTTGCTTTGTACCCTGAGTAAGCAACTACCTTAATTCTGTTATCTTTTTTTCTATTGAGTGGCATGGCGTCCTTATTATATATTAAGGCGACTAATTTAACCAGTGACCCCAATTATTTAACTTTTGTTCCACAAATTAATGAACAGTTTGAGTTACTTCGCCGTAATGCACAATTTGTCCCGAACGAACTGAAATGACGATCTTTTCAACATTCCGACCTTAGATTTATTGGACTCTTTTACTTTCGACTTTTCGACTATTAGACCCTTAGGCATTTTTCTTCACGGAGGCAATATATTACTCATGACCCAAAGACAGATTATCACCCGTTTTCCGCCCAGTCCCACGGGCTACCTTCACATAGGAGGTGCCAGGACAGCCCTGTTTAACTGGCTTTTTGCAAGAAAAACAGGTGGGACGTTTATTCTTCGGATCGAAGACACAGACAAAAAAAGATCTTCGGATGAGGCTACCAATGCCATCCTGGAATCAATGGAATGGTTAGGCCTTGACTGGGATGAGGGTCCCTATTTTCAGTCGAAAAGGTATGATATTTACAGCTCCTTCATTGACCGTTTGCTTGAAACCGGACAGGCCTATAACTGTCATTGCACGCCGGAAGAACTGGACAAAAAAAGGAATGAGGCAAACGCCAAAGGACTCAAACCCAAGTATGACGGCAAATGCCGGGATCTCGGGCTCGGACCTTCTGCCGGTTCCGTAGTCAGACTCAAGACCCCGCTGTCCGGCATAACACGGTTTAACGACCTGGTCAAAGGTCCCATCAGTTTCAACAATGACGAGCTTGACGACTTGATCCTGAAGAGATCTGACGGAAGCCCTACGTATCATATGGCGGTTGTTGCTGACGATATCAGCCTTAAAATCAATCATATCATCAGGGGTGATGACCACGTGAACAACACCCCGCGTCAGATACTCATCTACGAGGCGTTGGGGGAGCCAATCCCCCAGTATGCCCACGTCCCCATGATTCTCGGTCCTGACAAGACAAGGCTGAGCAAAAGGCACGGCGCCACATCTGTTCTGGCATACCGGGATATGGGCTATCTCCCACATGCTCTGCTCAACTCGCTGGCCAGGCTGGGATGGTCTTATGGAGACCAGGAAAAGTTTACAAAAGAAGAACTCATTGAAAAATTTTCACTGGAAAATGTAGGGACCTCTGCGGGTGTGTTTAACGCTGAAAAACTGCTGGACCTAAATGCCTGGTATATTCGTGAGACCTCAGATGATATTCTTGCAGACGAAGTAATGCCCTTTTTTAGCCAGTTGGGTCTGAATAACCTTGATAAAGAAAAGGTAAAACAAGCTGTCAACACACTTAAGGCAAGAAGCAAAACCCTTATTGAGATGGCCGAGAATGCCCTTTTCTATTTTCAGGATGACGTCACATACGAAGAAAAAGGCGCCAAAAAATTTTTAAAAAGAAACATCCTGGAATTACTGGAAGACCTGCAGGGGAGACTTGAAAAAACGGCCGATTTCAATCAATCAGGTCTAGAAAAAATATTTGCGACATTTCTGGAAGAAAAAGAAATCAAACTTGGCAAGGTGGCGCAACCGCTCAGGGTGGCGCTAACGGGCAAAACCGTAAGCCCCGGAATATTTGAGGTCATGGAGGTACTGGGAAAAAAATCGGTGCTTCAGAGGCTTTTAAAGGCAATTGTACATATCCGAGCGAAAAAATGAGATCAATTCCCTTCAGATGCGCTACCAAGCGGCTTGAAAAAAACCAGAAGCTGCGGCAGCAGCGTCAAGGCGGCAATCAAGGCAATTAACATTGCCAGTGCGGTCAGCAGGCCGAAATAGATGCTGGGGATGAAATTAGAAAGGATCAGGATCGAAAAACCTATTATTATTGTCAGAGATGTGTAGTACATGGCATAGCCGATACTTCCGTGACAACGATAAACTGTGTTCATATAATTTCTGTCCTTTTCAAACTCATATCTGAATCTGTGGATATAGTGGACCGTATCATCAACAGCAATACCGATACTGATGGCCGCAATGGTAATGGTCATCATGTCAAGTGGAATATTCGCCCAGCCCATAAAACCAAGGACTACAGCAATGGACATGATATTGGGGAAAATGGCGATCAACGCTATTTTAAATGATCTGAACAGGACAAAAAACATGCACATCAGTGCCGCCACCACTGCTCCCAGAGTCAGAACCTGAGAATTGAAAAGGCTCTGCAGCATATTGTTGTACAGCACAAGCATCCCGGTAAGATGAATATTCTTTTCCTTTAATCCCAGTTTATTGACCAGTTCATACCGGATTCGTTTCAGCAGTTCGTTCCGTTTCAGTGATTTTTCTGAATCCCTGACGCGAACTGAAAAACGGACCTGATCATGCTCAACAGATACATATGGGGCAAGAATCATTTCTTTGAATCGTTCAGGGATCTCGCTGTAGATCAATGCCAACTCAAAATTGTTCAACGGCTTGCCTTTGTTTAGCCTCTCAGCCACCTTATTCATCGTTCCCAGGGACAGGACCTTGCCGGTCTCCGGCAATTTGTCAAGATAATCGTGGACTCTCACGATCCTGGCCATCTTGTCAGAAGTAAACCAGTATTTTCTGTCGTCCTCTGCCTCATCGAACTCATCAAACTCGTCGAACTCATCAAACTCGTCTTCGATTTCATTGTAGGTATCAGCCGCAACGACAGGCTCTGCGGGCTTCGCCTCATGAAGGTCAAGAATAACATCCAGCGGAGTTGTGCCTCCCAGATCCTGATCAATAACTTTCATGCCTTGATAGATCTCTGTGGTATCTTTGAAATAATCTATAAAGCAGTTTTCCACCTCCAGTCTTGTCATTCCGATGACACCTGCAATCAAGGCTGCGCAACTTATATTCATTATCAGTATGCCATGGCCTTCGGTGAACCTTGCCAACGCTGATGTCAATGAAAAGCGGGGATTTTTGCGTTGAGGGGGAGGCATTCTTTCTCCAACCAGCATTAACCCTGCGGGAAAAAGAAGAAACGTCAGGATCAATGAAACAATAATCCCTGCAATCATCATCCAGCCAAAGTTAATGACCGGCAGTATGTCACATAATACCAGAGATCCAAATCCTGCGATAGTTGTCAACGCGGCATAACAACATGGCTTCATCATCAAACGCACTGTATCCAGAATGTTTTTACGGTGTCCGGCGTCAGGGTTCAGAGAGTGGAGTTCCCGGTATCGCACAATAAGATGGATCGTTATGGCCAGGGTAATAATCAGTTGCAGGGATATGAAGTTTGAGGATATGACCGTGACCTCCCAACCGAACATCCCCAGGAAACCCATCATTGAGATGGCAGAAAAAGCGCAACAGAGCATGGGCAAAACAATCCATCGAAGTCGTCTAAAAATAAGCCTCAAAGTAACAATCAAAAAAAACAAGACACCCAGGCCGAATATCTTAAGATCGTTTTTGATAAAATTGATCAGATCATCGGCAATCATGCTGATGCCTCCCAGGAAAAGTTTGCCATCCTGGCGGTGGTTGTCCATAATCGCACGGACCGCGGAAATATCCTGATGCCATATCTTTCTCATATTGTCCCGATGCTTTTGAAACTGTGCCTTAACCTTTTTGAATTCAGCGTTCTCTTCTGCCGTAAGCGGAATTTCAGCCTGTTTGTCCCTGAAGCTGTTTCGGCGCGCAAGCAGGTCCCGGTAGATTTCATCGGGTGAAAATTTAACCTGGAGGGCCGTGGTCCTGAGATCCGGGCTGACCAGCAGGTTCTGGTAAATCGGGCTCTCTCTAAATTCCACCCTGGCCAGTTCCAAATCGACTGATGAAGACTCAAGAGTCCGGATGTTTGAGGCCAGTTCCCTCGCAGGCACAGGCGGGCTTTCCAGAAGCGGGACATCCAGAATTGAGACAACCGATGAGACTCGTTCCAGTTTTTTCAGTTCATCACGCAACTGTTTCAGTCTTGCCAATGTCTCAACGGAAAATAAGTCGCCTTTTGGAGTGTAGGCAATAACCAAATAATCAGACTCCTCGTAACGCGAATTGATAATCCTTGAGAATTGCAGATCCTTATCGTTTTCAAGGACCAGCGTTTCGGCTGATGCATCAAGCCTGAACTCCGTTGCCCAATATCCAAGAAACGCAACGACTGCCACTATACAGGCAATAACAATGACAGGCCGCTCAAGGATGACCTTGTCATAAAAACGTGTAATCAATGCCTGGCGTCTTGTCATAGAATGATCAGAATTGGTTGCTGGGGGGGCGTTAACTATCAACGAGTTCTTCCAGTTTTAAAAGAAGATCATCAATCGTCCCGTGTTGCAGAATCTGTGTAAACTGGGACCGGTAGGTCTGGATAATGCTTACCCCCTGGATCTCGACGTCATATATCCTCCAACAGCTCTGGGGTTTATAAAGCTTGTATATTATGGATGTCTTGTTGTTTTCAGATACCAGATACGTGGGAATATGGACTTTTTTCTTTATCTGTAGAGGTGCTTCATAAATAACTTCTTCATCTGTGTATAATAGCAGTTTGTTGCGATATGATTCCTCCAGAAGTTTGGCAAAGCCATCCGTGAATCTTTCTTGAGTTTCTTTGCTCAGACCGGGCCAATACTTTCTTCCCAAGGTTAGCTTTGCCATTCGTGAAAAATCAAACATCGGTCTAACAATCTCTTTAATCCTACTGCTTTTTTCCTCTTTACTTAAATCTTTATTCTGCAGGACTGACATCACGGCACAAAGTCTGCATCGTATAAATGTCTCGGCCGAGTCTTTATCGTCAGCCATGACTGCCAGACTCATCATCAGAGAAAAAAAGATTGCGCAAAAGAGTTTTTTCATCATTTACCCCGCTATTTTCACCCAAACGTAACTTCTCAATAAATCCGGGTCGGTTCGGGCCGTGGGGGTCTCTTTTTGGATGCCCACATCACAAATGACGGCTGCGATTATGCCCGCCAAGCCTGGATTTCAAGCAACGCAAAGGCAGAGAAGGGCAACTTGGAACGGAAGACACG
>Ga0209345_10003928_pt1 | contig 14791 bp, 12 predicted proteins | sample Cruoilmetagenom7_FD_187294 | JGI IMG/M metagenome (GOLD analysis project Ga0209345, IMG submission 187294) | Oil polluted marine microbial communities from Coal Oil Point, Santa Barbara, California, USA - Sample 7 (SPAdes) (version 2) | ecosystem: Environmental > Aquatic > Marine > Oil seeps ... | reverse complement strand
TCAGTATTTACTAATATTCACTTCAGCAAACTAACGGGCTGTACCGCACAAGAATAGAGCAAGGCCCATTTAATCAATATTGGAGAGATATAATGCAAAACCGTATTCCCAATGTCGTTTTCAAAACCCGTGTCCGTAATGAAGCTTTAGATGGTCCAAACCCATTTGAGTGGAAAGACCTGAGCAGTGATGAAATCTTTAAAGATAAAAATGTGGTCGTGTTCTCTTTGCCGGGCGCATTTACCCCGACCTGCTCCATATCTCACTTGCCTCGTTACGAAGAGCTCTACGAGGAGTTCAAAGCGCAGGGCGTAGATGCAGTGGTTTGTTTGTCAGTGAACGATGCTTTTGTCATGTTCCAATGGGGTAAAAGCCAAAATGCAGAGAATGTTTTCCTGTTACCGGATGGTAATGCAGAGTTCACTCGTAAAATGGGTATGCTGGTGGATAAGGACAACCTTGGTTTTGGTCAGCGTAGCTGGCGTTATTCCATGTACGTCGAGGACGGTGAAATAAAAAAACTCTTCTCCGAGCCGGGGTTCGAAGACAACTGCCCAGCCGACCCGTTTGAAGTGTCGGACGCAGATACAATGATGAGCTACCTGAAAAATCGCTAACAAATTGCAGGGTAAGAGAAGTTCGTGGGCTTTTCTTACCCTTTCATTTTTTCTGAAATTCTTCCAGCACTCCCAGAATAGCCAATCTATTGGTGTTTACATGATGGAATAAAATTCAGCTTGTATATATGAATAATCATATATATTATTTTCCCATATGTATTTAGTGGCTGTCATTGATGAACCCCATTCAATTTTATAAATGTCTGTCAGATGAAACCCGGCTTCGATGCTTGATGTTAATTGAGAACGAGGGTGAGTTATGTGTGTGCGAGCTGACTGAAGCCTTGGACGAAAGCCAGCCTAAGGTTTCCAGACATTTAGCCCAGCTGCGTCAGTGTGAGTTACTTATTGATCGTAAGCAGGGGCAATGGGTTTATTACCGGATTAACCCGGCATTACCGGACTGGGCTACATCGGTATTACATCAGACCAATGAAGCGAATAAAGTTTTTTTGAAAGAAAATTTGGCTAACTTGTTCCGTATGGGTGATCGGCCTAATCGTGCAGCCAGTTGCTGCTAAAATTTAATTTTTTATATATGTTTATCCATATGTATCTTGCTAGGGAGAATGTCTAATGGGGTTGTTTGAACGTTACCTGTCACTTTGGGTGGCTTTGTGTATTGCTGCTGGTGTGGTTCTGGGCAATGTCATGCCAGGGACCTTTGCCTTTATTGCAGGTCTTGAATTTGCCCATGTGAACTTGGTGGTGGCCGTTTTAATCTGGATCATGATTTACCCCATGATGGTGCAGGTTGATTTTGCGTCGATTAAGGATGTGGGTAAAAGACCCAAGGGGCTTGTGCTGACGTTGGTGATCAACTGGCTGGTGAAGCCCTTCACGATGGCTGCGTTGGGTTGGTTGTTCTTCAAAGGTTTTTTTGCCGACTGGGTTGATCCTCAGTCTGCCAATGAATATATCGCCGGGATGATTCTGCTGGGTGTCGCGCCTTGTACGGCGATGGTGTTTGTCTGGAGTCAGCTAACCAAGGGTGATCCAAACTACACGTTGGTGCAGGTGTCGGTGAATGACATCATTATGGTGTTTGCCTTCGCGCCGATAACGGCGTTTTTATTGGGTGTAAGTGATATTCACGTACCATGGGGTACGTTGCTGTTATCCGTAGCGCTGTATGTGGTATTGCCCTTGGTTGTCGGCGCTATAACACGACACAAATTGGAAGCTCATGCTGAAGGGGAAGGAGACGGTCAGCGATTGTCTGAATTTGTTCACCGGCTTAAGCCGTGGTCCATCGTTGGTTTACTGGCAACCGTGGTGTTGTTGTTTGGTTTTCAGGCAGAAACTATTATTAGTCAACCACATACTATTGTGTTGATCGCTATTCCCTTACTGATACAAACCTATGGCATTTTTGTGCTCGCCTATGGCGCGGCAAAGTTTATGAAGCTGCCTCATAATATTGCAGGGCCAGCCAGCCTGATTGGCACTTCTAACTTTTTTGAATTAGCGGTGGCAGTGGCTATTTCACTGTTTGGATTGCATTCTGGTGCGGCGTTAGCGACTGTTGTTGGTGTGTTGGTAGAGGTACCGGTGATGCTGTCATTGGTGGCTATTGTTAATCGTACCCAACATTGGTTTGTGCCCGCTTCAAGAGGCGGCGTTAAGGTTGGCTAGGGTTGGTAGCTTAAGGGGAGACCGTCAATTTGGCTTTAACCAGTATCGTTCTACCCCTTCATTTCTTCTAGCTCCACCCATCGTTCGGCCGCAGTATCTAAAGTCCGTTGCTTTTCTTCTAGGCTATCTAATATCGGCTGGGTTTCTGTAAAAGGCTTGTTGTAAAAATCTGGGGCGGCAGTTTGTTCTTGCAGTAAAGCTAACTCTTTTTCCAGTTCGTCGATAAGGCCGGGCAATGTGTCTAGCTCACGCTGAAACTTGTAGCTAAGTTTCTCCGGAGGGGCTTTTTTTGCGTGTAGTGTCGTATCGTGATCGACGATATGGCCGGAGGGGTGATCTTGAGTGTCGGCTATTTTTAGTTCTTTGCCGCGGTTAGCCCAGTCGCTGTAGCCGCCGATATATTCCTGAATCTGGCCGTATTCTTCAAATACTAGGACGCTGGTGACCACGTTATCGAGGAATGCCCGATCGTGACTGACGATGATCAGTGTGCCTTGATACTCCATGAGCTGTTCTTCTAGGACTTCGAGCATTTCTACATCGAGATCATTGGTTGGTTCATCGAGTATTAGCAGGTTGCTAGGCTGGGAGAATAACTTAGCAAGCAGTACGCGGTTGCGCTCACCACCGGAGAGCGCGCTCACGGGCGTCATAGCGCGTTTTGGCGTGAACAAGAAGTTGCGGAGATAGCCGATAATATGGCGATCTTTGCCATTAATTTTTATATATTCTTTGCCATTGCCGACATTTTCGGCAATGGTTTTATCTGTTTCCAATTCGCGATGAATTTGATCGAAATAGCCAATCTCTAGATTGGTGCCCAGCTTGACGGAACCTTTGTCTGGTTCAATTTGGCCTAGCAGAATTTTCAATAGGGTGGACTTTCCCACACCGTTATTACCTATTAGGCCAATACGATCGCCACGCCTGATTTTAATTTTAATGTTGTTGATCAGCTGTTCGCCGGCATAACCGTGGCTGATGCTGCGGGCTTCGATGACTTTGCGGCCCGATTGCTCGGAAGTTTCCACACTAATTTTGGCTTTGCCCTGGCGTTTGGCTCGTTGCTCGCGTTGTTCCCGCATGGCTTCCAGTGACCGTACTCGCCCTTCGTTGCGGGTACGGCGGGCTTTAATGCCTTGGCGAATCCATACTTCTTCTTCGGCCAGTCTTTTATCAAATAAAGCATGGCGGGTTTCTTCTTCCTCGATGGCCCTTTCTTTGAGGACGAGGTAATTCTGGAAGGTGCCGGGCCAGCTAATCAGGTTGCCTAGGTCAATTTCGACAATACGGGTGGCCAGCTTTTGCAGGAAATTACGGTCGTGGGTAATAAAAATAACACTGCCTTGGTAACCACGAACTTTATGTTCCAGCCACTCAATAGTGCTGATGTCCAGGTGGTTGGTTGGCTCATCGAGTAAAAGCACATCGGGGTTGGAGACGAGTGCTTTACCTAAAGCCACTCTCCGCCGCCAGCCACCAGAGAGTTCTGCAAGGGTCTTGTTGGCGGGTAAATCCAGCTGGCTGATAATGGTTTCAACCTGCTGGTCTACTTGCCACCCGCCTCTGGCATCAATCTGAGCTTGCATTTGCTCCAGTTCTTTTAGGCCTTGTTTATCCATCGTTTGTTGGGCGAGTTCGTTGAACTGGTCAATCAATGCTTGTTGGTCGGCAAGTCCATCTCGTACGACATCAGAGACCTTGCGGTCGATGGCAGTGGGCAGAGCTTGCTCTAGCTGGCTAATACGCAGGTGTTGTTGATAGTGAATCTCACCATCATCAGGTTTGATTTGGCCAGTAATAATTTTTAGTAGGGTGGATTTTCCTGCACCATTACGGCCAATCAGGCAGATACGCTCTCCAGGCTCAACGGAAAAGCTGGCGTGGGTTAGCAATGGCACATCGCCAAATTCAATGGATATATCGTCGAGACGGATTAGGCTCATAATCGTTGCTGGATGCCTAGCGGCCCCTAGTTAGGAGGCGCGGATTTTAGCAGAGTTTTTACACTGTTAGGGCTGTTGAACTGTTATTATGGGTAATATGCTGGTGTGTAAGGGTTAACCTTTAACATAGGACATGTATAAACAAAGGAACATTTGTTTAAACAAAAGGAAGAAGGTATTTCAATGGAAGGAATCAGGGATAGCCTAGGGACGGGAGCCGATAAGGAGGTGATGATGGCTTTAACAGAATCAACAATGATAGCGTTGGGAGCTCAGGCGCCAGAGTTTACGCTGCCAGAGCCTCTGTCTGGCAAGGAATGGTCTCTTGAGCAACTGCAAGGTGTGTTTGGCACATTGGTTATCTTTATGTGCAATCACTGCCCCTATGTGAAGCATGTAATTGAGGGTATTACGGCATTATCGGCTGATTATCTTCTTGAGGGGGTTTCGGTTATTGCTATCAATAGTAATGATACAGAGAGCTACCCTGAAGACAGCCCGGAAAACATGGTTGCTTTGGCCGTTAAAGAAAACTTTCTTTTTCACTACCTCTATGATGAATCTCAAAAAGTGGCTCAATCCTATAGGGCGGCATGTACCCCAGATTTTTTCCTCTTTGATGATGAGCTAAATTGCGTTTACCGAGGCCGTATGGATGCTGCCACACCGGGAAATGATGAACCGGTTACTGGTGAAGATTTGCGTGAGGCGATGGATGCCTTATTAGAAGGGCGGCCTGTAAAAGGAGAACAAAAGCCTAGTGTGGGATGTAATATCAAATGGAAGGAAATTTAGTTAATTAGACTATGCCTTGCTTAGGTTAAAACATTAGGCTAATACCAAGAAAAAAACGATCCTTACTTGTTGACTCATCCTCACTTTGTGCTTGGTCTTTTCGTCCTCCCCAGAGCTGTTCTTTATTGTATTCTAAAAATAACTGCCATTGAGCATTGTGACGATAGATAAGAGCTGCTTTTCGTTCAATGTAGTTCCAACTACTCCCCAGCTCCTGACTCTCAATAGTTTTGCTAGACCAGCGGGATTCCAGTCCAATCTCTAATGACCATTTGGATGTCAGGTTAAATTTCCGTTCAATTTCAATATCCAATTCAAAATGATCGCTGGCATGGTAGAAGGTAGCATGAGTTTCAATAAAATAGGGTAGATAGTATTCAATTCCTGCTCCCAGGCGTGTATCCGCATCGGGTCGGTAACGGTAATTGATCCCAGTTTTCCAGAGACCATAACGACCAAATGGACGGGCATAAAAAATATCTAAGTCTAGTTCTTCAATATGCCCATCTTCTATTTCTGGCTCTGTTTGGATTAACAGTTTGTGATAGTCAGGACCACCCAAATACCTAAAACCACTTTCCCAGTCATTGCTGTCAATACTACGCATAACTTCCACATCAGTACGGTGAAACCAGTCTTTTTGTTGTGCTTCGTCAGAGAGAACTGATGTTGATGTTAGAGCAAGGAAAAAAAGGATAAAGTCTTTCATGGGCTTTCTTCCAGGTTGGTATATTTGATCAACCGGGCCATACCCGCTTTCATGTGATATAGGTTATGACAGTGGAAAAACCATTTGCCACTGTCCTGCGCTTTAACCCAGGCGACTTGTTGCCCCATCGGTGGTACATCAATGGTATGTTTTCTCGGATTGTAATTACCGTTTCCAACATCCAATACAAACCAATGGCCGTGAATATGAATGGGATGGTGCATCATGGTTTCATTGACCAGCGTCATTCGGTAAGTTTTTCCCTCCTCAAACAGAATGGGTTCGGCATCCTGATAACGAATATTGTCAAAGGACCAGATGTATCGCTCCATATTGCCTGTAAGTTTTAGGGTGATATCAACTACGTCATGTTCTTGCTTCGAGTCTCGAGTTACATGGGTGGAGCGAAGGTGCTCATAATTTAGTTTTACAACGTGTCTGGGTGTTTTCTCTTTACTTGAGTGTTCAGTGTGGTTTTGGTGATGGGCCATTTCCTGATGTCGATTGTGTGGAATTGCAGGCATTGAGTTAGTGCTCATGGCGATGTGGTTATGACTGGTGTCGCTAAACCAGGGGTCATTAAATGGCGTAATGCTAGCTGTGCTGGATTGGCCTGGTTGGGTTTTGAGTGTAGCTATTGCATAACCAGAACGGTCTTGGGCTTCGGCATATAGGTAGTAGGGCTTGTCCTCAGTAATTTCCAATAGAATGTCATAAGTTTCTGCCATCCCCAGTAAAATGCGTTCTGCAATAACTGGTTCAACGGGTTGACCATCTACAGCAACCACAGTGAAATTTTCAGCACCTGCTACTTTAAGGTTGAAGTAACTGCTGGCTCCACCGTTTATGATTCTTAGGCGTAAGATCTCCCCTTTTTTAACATTAGCTGTCCAGGGTTGTTTCGAGGTTTTTCCATTAAGAAGAAAAGCATCGTAGGCCACGTCACCCCAATCCCATACACCCATACGCATTTGTTGCATATGAGCAATAGTCTCTCGTATTTTTTTCTGTTTGTTAGTATCAGCATCAATATATTCATCCCAGAAAAACTTCCAGCTGGGGCGAAACTGTTTGTAGTAATCACCGTCTTTTTTCAGATTGCGGTAAGTTTCACCGGGATGTCTATCAGCCCAGTCTGACAACACTACTGTCAGTTCACGGTCGTAGTGCAGAGGTTCAGTTTTAGATTCAACAATAAATGCTCCGTAGAGTCCTTGTTGTTCATGTAGTTGGCTGTGAGAGTGATACCAATAGGTACCTGACTGTTTCAGGGTGAAACGATATTGAAAGCTATCGCCGGGAGTAATAGGTGGCATAGAAACCCAAGGCACACCGTCCATTTTGTAAGGTACTAGTAGGCCGTGCCAGTGAATAGAGCCGGGCTCATCCAGTTCATTGTGAAGGTTAATAATTACTTCGTCACCTTCAGTAAATCGCAATACCGGTGCCGGTATCTGTCCATTGACCGTGATGGCTTTAACCGGTTTTTTACCTAGAGTTACGGTTTGGTAGCTCATACGGAGGTCCACAGTATGCGTTGTGGACCAAGCGATAGCTGGAAGCATAAAGAGATATAGTGCGATAACCAGAATGGGACCCTTAAGAGGGAAAGCCCGTAGTAGGTGTTTTTTGTACATAGGTTACAAATAACTCGCCGGTGTTGTTGGAGGGGGGGGATAGTTTTTATACTAAACCTTCGAGCTAGGGGAAGGTCAATATTTGAATGCTTTTGATACTGCCTTGACCTTTAACTAACTAGAAGGTTTACACTGGGAGTATTCTTTGGTGTTAACAGTGCTTTATTAATACTAAGTTGAGGATTGCCGTGAAGATCAGCGAAGTGGCCAAACAGATTGGATTGAATGCCAAGACTATTCGTTATTATGAGCGTATTGGTTTGGTGGATATGCCACCGCGGCTTGACAATGGTTATAGAGAATATGCTGATGAGCATGTTCAGCAGCTTTGGTTTTTGCGGCATGCTCGGCAGTTTGGTTTTTCAATCGATGAGTGTCGTGAACTATTAGGTTTATGGGTAAACCCTAACCGACGCAGCGCAGAGGTTCATGCCTTGGTAAGTGATAAAGTGAGTGATATTGATCAGCATATTCGAGAGCTGAAGGAAATGAAAAAAGTGCTTACAGAATTGTTGGATAAGTGTCCGGGTGATGATAGTCCTGACTGCGCCATTATCAATAAGTTGGCCCTCACTCAGAGTTAAGTTCGTTCTCATCCAGAATTGTCGGGGTTAGATGTTACTAGAATTAGGAGTTATATCGTTGGTAAATTGCTGTAATAAAGACGAAAAGCCCAAAATAGAAGAAGTGGCGGAATCAAAACCGACAAAGAAGGCCCACAATAGTTGTTGTCCACCAGCTCCGGCAAAGGGTGATTCTTGCCACCCACAAAAGCAACAGCCAGATTATTTGCTGTGGGTTTCCGCAACAATCGTGTTGATTTGCTATGTGCTTTATTGGTTGGTGGATGGCCATCCAGAGTTACCACAATGGTTAGTGGTAATGACTTCTGGGGTTTATGAGCTGATTAATCGCATGTGGTGGGGATTGCTTGCTGCTGTTATTTTTGTTGGTTTATTGGAGCGAATTCCCCGCGATTTGGTCATGTCGGCCTTGGGACAGGGTGGAACCTTTAAAGGAATTCTTCGTGCTACATTTGCTGGCGTACTGCTGGACTTGTGTAGTCACGGAATTTTGATGGTGGGTACCAAGCTTTACGAGCGTGGTGCTAGCCTGGGGCAGTTGATGGCCTTTCTGATCGCCAGTCCGTGGAACTCCCTTTCTCTGACAATTATCTTGGTGGCGTTAATTGGATTCGGTTGGACTCTGGCATTTGTGCTGTTATCCATGGTGGTGGGCGTGATTACAGGATTAATTTTTGACCGATTGGTGTCAAAAGGTACTTTGCCGCCCAACCCAAATTACAGTGAAATGACCAATGGCGATAGCCTGTGGCGGCAGCTTGTTCAGCTAGGAAAGTCTGTCCACATTACTCCTGCTGGTGTTTTGGTCGTGCTTAAGGATGGCCTGAGAGACTCTAAAATGGTGTTCCGCTGGTTGTTCTTTGGCATTGTGTTGGCAACAGCTATTCGTGCTTTTGTTCCAGTGGACACCTATCAAACATTGTTTGGTCCGACGGTAATGGGCCTCTTGCTGACATTGTTGGCGGCCACAGTGATTGAAGTGTGCTCGGAAGGGTCTACTCCTATTGCTGCGGATATTGTTACCCGTGCTGCAGCCCCGGGTAATGGCTTTACCTTTTTGATGGCCGGTGTTGCCACAGACTACACCGAAGTGATGGTCATCAGGGATATGACCCAGTCTTGGAAAATTGCCTTATTTCTGCCATTGGTCAGCGTGCCACAAATCCTTGTTATTGGTTGGATTTTGAATCAACTTGGTTAGGTGCCGGTTGGTTAAGTAAGTGGCTAAGTAGGTAGAGAAGGACAGCGGATTCCGCTAGAATTCGGCCTTTGTTCTAATCCCCCCTGTTCTAAAAACACTTGGTGCTAACAGTTAATGGAAATTAACCCGATCAGAAATACCCTTGGTGACCTTCAGGCACGCACAGATGTGCTCAGGGGGTATCTTTGACTATGCTGACAAGAAAGACCGCCTTACTGAAGTAGAGCTTGAATTGGGTGATTCTGAGGTATGGAATGATCCGGCGCGTGCACAGGAGCTAGGCCGCGAGCGTGCATCTCTAGAGTTGGTGGTAGAAACCATCGAGAACTTGGATTCGGGCATTGCTGATTCCCGAGAGTTGCTAGAAATGGCAGCAGAGGAAGAAGATATCGATGCGGTAGCAGAGATCGAAGTCGAGTTGTCTCAGTTAAATGCCCAGTTAGAGAAACTGGAATTCCGTCGCATGTTTTCGGGCGAAACCGATTCTAATAATGCCTTTTTGGAAATCCAGTCAGGGTCAGGCGGCACCGAAGCTCAGGATTGGGCGGAAATGATTTTGCGGATGTACCTACGTTGGGGTGAGGCTAAGGGTTTTAAAACCACTCTGGAAGAAGCTTCAGCTGGTGAAGTTGCGGGGATTAAAAGTGCGACTATTCGTTTTGAAGGCGAATATGCCTTTGGTTGGTTGAGAACTGAAACGGGCGTACATAGATTGGTACGTAAATCACCATTTGATTCAGGCAATCGCCGCCATACCTCATTTAGCTCTGTCTTTGTCTCACCAGAAATTGATGACAATATTGAGATCGATATTAATCCTGCGGATGTACGTACAGATACTTACCGTGCCAGTGGTGCAGGTGGTCAGCACGTAAACAAGACTGATTCTGCTGTGCGATTAACTCACGAACCAACGGGCATTGTTGCTGAGTGTCAAAGTCAGCGTTCTCAACATAAAAACCGTGATCAGGCCTGGAAAATGTTACGGGCAAAGCTTTATGAGCAGGAAATGTTGAAGCGGTCTGAAGAGGCTCAGGCCTTGGAAGATACCAAGTCAGATATTGGTTGGGGTAGCCAAATTCGATCTTATGTTCTGGATGATCAACGGATCAAAGATTTACGCACCAATATTCAGACCAGTAATTGTCAGGCTGTATTGGATGGAGACTTGGATCAGTTTATCGAAGCCTCATTAAAGGCTGGTGTTTAAAAAGTAGAATCAATCGGTTATTTATAAATTCAGGAATACATGTCCGGGTCCTCGTTCGGAAGAGCAGCCGGGAAGAATAGCTAGTAAGAATAGAAAGTAGTGGAAACCTCATGAGTAATGATCAGCAGCAAGATGAAAATAAGTTAATTGCCGAGCGTAGAGCCAAACTGGTGGGAATCCGCGAGCAGGCTGTTGCTAATAATAGCAGTGCGTTTCCTAATGATTTTCGTCGGGAAGATCTGGCTGCAGATTTGCAGGCCCAGTATGGCGAGGAGTCAAAGGAAGCCCTAGAAACATTGGACCATCAGGTGAGTGTGGCTGGGCGGGTTATCCGCAACCGTGGTGCTTTTATGGTGATTCAGGATATGTCTGGCACCATTCAATTGTATGTGGCTAAAGAAGCCCGCCCTTTTGCCAAGAGTCTGGATTTGGGTGATATTGTTGGTGTCAGTGGTGCTCTGCATAAATCTGGTAAGGGTGATTTGTACGTCAGTATGGATCAGTCCCAGCTCCTGACTAAATCATTGCGACCGCTTCCTGATAAATATCATGGCTTGGCTGATCAAGAAATTCGCTATCGCCAGCGCTATGTAGATTTAATTGTGAACCCGGAGGTACGCGACCTCTTTAAGGTGCGCACAGAGGTTATAAGTTTTATTCGTAGCTACCTTAACAGTAACCACTTCATGGAAGTGGAGACTCCAATGCTACAGACCATTCCAGGTGGTGCAGCAGCACGGCCTTTTGTTACCCATCATAATGCGTTGGATCTTGATATGTACCTGCGTATCGCTCCAGAGTTATACCTGAAGCGTTTGGTAGTAGGTGGTTTTGAGAGGGTTTATGAAATTAATCGCAACTTCCGTAATGAAGGGCTGTCTACTCGCCATAATCCAGAATTCACGATGTTGGAATTCTATCAGGCCTATTCAGACTACAACGATCTAATGGACCTGACAGAAGACATGTTACGCCAACTAGCTGAAGCCGTGTTGGGTAGTACTGAAGTACATAGCACCGTCAAAAATGATGATGGCGAGGTGGTACAGGAAAAAATTTATGATTTTGCTAAGCCCTTTAATCGTATCTCGGTATTTGACTCGATTTTGCACTTTAACCCCGATATTGCGGCAGAGGCACTGGCTGATGAGAGTGGGGCACGGCAGATTGCTGAGCATCTGGATATACCATTAAAAGACATATGGGGACTTGGTAAAGTACAAATTGAGATTTTTGAGAAGACGGTAGAGCATCGTCTAGATGAACCCACGTTTATCACCGAATACCCTACAGAAGTGTCACCCCTGGCTCGCCGTAGTGACAGCAATCCATTTGTGACCGATCGATTTGAATTTTTTGTTGGTGGCCGTGAAATCGCTAATGGTTTCTCTGAGCTTAATGATGCTGAGGACCAAGCCGCTAGATTCCAGCAACAGGTGGCTGAGAAAGATGCTGGTGATGACGAGGCCATGCATTTTGATGCTGATTATATTCGTGCACTTGAATATGGTTTACCCCCCACAGCAGGTGAAGGCATTGGGATTGATCGGCTCGTGATGCTGTTAACTGACTCACCATCAATTCGTGATGTATTACTGTTTCCACATATGCGCCCTGAGTAAATGGGGTGAAAGGTAAAAAGACAAAAGGTATTTTTTAGAGTGTTGATTGAGGCTATAACGAGAGAATGGAACGGACGCAAAATAAGAGTTTTCTAAGCTGGCTGAGTAAAATATGCTCCAGCCCCCTTGGTGCTTGTACAGAGCAGGACGCTCATCGCCAGGAAATAATTATTGCCATTTTTATGCTTACTGGATCGGTAGTGATTACTGGGCTATCCCTCTGGGATATAGTAAAAGGGTCGGGTGAAAATTGGGGTAATCAGATTACCCTGGTCGTTGGTTTACTAGCGACAGCTAGTTACATTGTCATGCTTATTACGGCTAAGACCAGTCTATCTGTCACCTTAGTACTCATGGTTTTTTTACACTTCTTTTGGCTTATTACCAGTGAAATAGAGATAACAGGTATGCTCTGGTGTTTGGTGATGCTGCCGCTGTTCTTTTATCTGTTGGGGCACAAGTTAGGGGGGATACTTGTTGTTCTCCTGTTCATCTTCAGTACTATTGTGTTGCTCCATCCTAAATTATTGGCATTGCCAACTAGCTATTCTGCCGATACTAGTTATCGTTTTCTTCTTGCTTACTTAGTGTTGTGTTGGATTTTATTCTTGGTGGAATCTGTACGTTTTCAAACGCGTCAGCATTTGGAAGAGGTTCGGGATTCTCTCAGGCTTCAGGCCAGGACCGATGAGTTAACAGGGTTGGCAAACCGACGTGGATTTAGACAGTACCTGGGCGAAACTGAACAGCGAAGAGATAAGAGCAAAGACTCATTTGCTGTCATTATTGGTGACCTGGATCATTTCAAGCAAATCAATGACCAATACGGGCATGAGGTTGGTGATTCTGTACTTAGGGAAATTGCCAAAACGCTTAAATCTTTGGTGAGAGAGGAAGACCTAATAGTTCGTTGGGGAGGGGAAGAGTTTTTGCTGTTACTCGTGGGCACCGATTTGGATGGTGCACGGGTATTGGGTGAAAAGATTCGTCAAAAAATAGCCTCTACTCATTTTTCTACAGAAGCAGGTGAGATTGCCGTCTCTATGAGTATTGGTGTTGATGCTCAGTCTGTAGGAGGCGATTTATATGCCACTCTGGGTTCTGCTGACAGAGCGATGTATGAAGCAAAACATAGGGGCCGAAACTGCCTTGTCACAGCAGAAGAAAATGATAAACCTGATTTTAGTCAGGTAGAGCTTGAGTTGCCTGCATCATAAATATGTTTCACTAAATTGTTTTTAGTAAAGCATATTTATGATTTATAGAAACTAAAGTTCAGCAATACTCAATTTTTGTTGTTCCAGTTTTTTGAAGCTGGTTTCTATTTCGACAAGTTTTGCCTTTTCTTTGGCAACTACTGCTTCCGGTGCCTTGCTAACAAACTTCTCGTTGTTGAGTTTGCCTTGAACACTCTGTAGTTCTTTTTTTAGTTTTTCTATTTCTTTGTTGAGGCGAGCGAGCTCGGCATCTTTATCGATGAGGCCAGCCATGGGGACGAGAATTTCCATGTCACCGACTAACGCCGTGGCAGACATCGGGGCTTCTTCACCCGGGTTGAGCCAGGTAGTGGTCTCCAAGTGGGCCAGCTTCGCCAGGAACTGTTGGTTGGCGTTGAGACGGCTTTGATCTTCTGTAGAACCATTGTTGAAATACACCGGCAACATTTTTCCTGGTGAGATATTCATTTCACCACGGATATTACGAATACCAATGATGACATTTTTAAGCCATTCAATATCGCTGGTTGCTTCGTCGTCCACGAGGCTTTGGTCTGCCTCTGGATAAGGTTGCAGCATAATCGTGTCACTTTTGGTGCCAGCCTCTATTCCAGCCAACACTTTTACTTGTTGCCAGATTTCTTCGGTGATAAAGGGCATCAATGGATGCGCCATTCTTAGGGTCGTTTCTAATACCTGAATCAGAGTGCGGCGAGTACCTTTTTTGAGGGCTGGGTCAGCGTTATCGTCCCATAAAACAGGTTTAGATAATTCCAGATACCAATCGCAGTATTCATTCCAAACAAACTCATAAATAGCTTGAGAAGCCAGATCAAAACGGTAATTGGCAATGGCTTCTGCTACTTCACTTTCTGCCTGTTGTAAGCGGCTAATAATCCAGCGATCGGCCAGTGATAATTGGTAGTCACCGTCACCATGTTGTCCGCAGTCCTGATCTTCACAATTCATCAGCACATAGCGGGCGGCATTCCAGATTTTATTACAGAAGTTGCGAAAACCTTCAATTCGGCCTACATCAAAATTAATATCCCGACCTGTGGATGCCAAAGAATAATAGGTGTAACGCAACGCATCAGTACCATAGGCATCGATGCCATTGGCAAACTCTTTACGGGTTTGCTTTTCAATTTTTTCTCTTAATTTTGGCACCATCATACCGGCAGTGCGCTTTGTCACTAATGGCTCAAGTTCAATACCATCAATTAGGTCGATGGGGTCGAGTACATTGCCCTTTGATTTGGACATCTTCTGACCGTGGCTGTCGCGTACTAGGCCGTGCACATAAACGGTTTTAAACGGGACTTCATCCATAAAGTACAGGGTCATCATGATCATTCTGGCAACCCAGAAGAAGATAATATCGAAGCCTGTAACCAGCACATTGGTGGAATGGAATGTTTTTAGGAGCTCGGCAACCTTTGGATCATTGCCAGTATTTGGCCAGCCTAGGGTGCCAAAGGTCCAAAGACCGGAGGAGAACCAGGTATCCAGTACATCGTTGTCCTGTTTGAGGTTAATGTCGCCCAGGTTATGTTTTTCTCGTACTTCTTGTTCAGTGCGGCCCACATAGACATTGCCCTGGTCATCGTACCAG
>Ga0209345_10003926_pt1 | contig 14793 bp, 11 predicted proteins | sample Cruoilmetagenom7_FD_187294 | JGI IMG/M metagenome (GOLD analysis project Ga0209345, IMG submission 187294) | Oil polluted marine microbial communities from Coal Oil Point, Santa Barbara, California, USA - Sample 7 (SPAdes) (version 2) | ecosystem: Environmental > Aquatic > Marine > Oil seeps ... | reverse complement strand
ATTTCAAGCTGTGCAGTTACCCAACAATAGCGCTTATGACTTGAATGGTCTTCTCCTCACGGCTTGATTCATTTTGAAGATTCTAAATTCGCTACGCTAAATTGCAGATAACTCGGTCGCAAACTCCCTCAAACAATCTGCAATTTTCAGCTTCACTCACTAAGAATCTTTCTCAAAATGAATCAAGAAGGTTCGTCAAAGATCATTCAAGTCATATTCCGACCAACTGCACAGGTCGAAAAATTTTGAAACTCAATTGTGAGCTACAAATTGTCTGGGGGGGGCTATTTTCATAAGAAGTAAACGAATAGCCCCCCCGACAATAGCTTAAAGGCCTAATTCCAAATTGAGTTTCAAAATTTCTGGTTATATATAATTTCCATATATTAACTTTCACGGCGTTATCGGTCGGAATCCTCAATAAAGGGTTTTATCGCAGAGTATCAAGATACGTTAAAGTAATCGGTCAAAGCTAGCAAACAATCCTTGAACCCAGGATTCGGGTTTTAAAAATACTTTCTTAGTTTTTCCCGTCCCTTTTTATTTTAGTTAAACCTACTCAATGTGTCAACAATCCAGAATGTACTTAAACATAAACTTTTAGTTTTTTCGACAAAATACTTATACTTTCTTCGCAAACCATTGCCAATACTAAAACTCTGTGACATGTGCGTCAGGGCTGCCTTAGGGACAAGGCCGAAATAACTTCCCCATTTGTGCATCTCATCTTCAGGCCATCCCCCGATCGGGGTCGAGGGCAGGCTTTGCCCGATCTTCAAACACAACATCCTCAAAATAGTTCGACTATTCCTGCGGTTTTGCGTTTTCAGATCGAACAAATCTAACCTAAATCTGAGCGCCAACTTGAGGAAGTTATTTCGTCCCCGTCCTTAAACAATTATTTCAAAAAGTGTAAACTGATATTTGAAGGATGCCTGAAAATCTATAGTTACAAAAGAGCTTATGAGCGTTAAGAATACCACTAGATTAAAATTATTATCCTGGATGCTATATGACTTTGCCAATACCTCATTTACGGTCATGGTGGTTACTTTTGTTTACTCTGTATATTTCAGGGATGTGGTCGGAAAAGGGCTGGGAAACAAGGCTGACCTGCTATGGGGGCTCAATGGTTCCATTTCAATGGCTGTAGTAGTACTCCTTTCACCCGTTTTAGGCGCTATCGCTGATCATTCCCATGCAAAAAAAAGGTTCCTCGTCTTCTTTGCTAGCCTATGCATCTTATTTGGAGGCCTGCTTTTCTTCGTAAAGGAAGGGATGATACTAGAGGGGATGGTCCTGTTTATAATTGCCAATATCGGGTTTCAGGGTGGGAATGTCTTTTACAATGCGCTCCTGCCAGAGATCACTACTCGAGATAAATACGGACGAATATCCGGGTATGGGTGGGCGTTGGGATATCTCGGTGCAATCATCATAATCGTTATCTGCAAACCGCTTCTGTCAGAAGGACTTGAGGAACCGAACCTAACAAATGTCAGACTAACCTTCCTCCTATCAGCCTTATTTTACCTGATCTTTTCTTTACCCATCTTTTTCTGCCTCAAGGAACGGGGGGGACGGATAACATGCGCTAGGAAGGCATCGTATATTACGACAGGGGTCAGACGGCTTAGGGATACCTTCAGGCATGTAGGCCAGTTCAAAGAACTGGTAAAATATCTACTATCATACTTTATCTATACCGAGGGTGTTACCACTGTCATATACTTCAGCACTATTTACGCCATGGAAACACTAAACCTTAACATGCCGGAACTGATATTATTTTACATAATAGTGCAGACCGCCGGTATCATAGGGGCCGTCTTCTTTGGTTGGCTGGCAGATAAGATCCTTCCCAAAAAGACTATACAAATAACATTGCTGATCTGGTGCTTTGTAGTAATTGGAGCATATCTCGTAAGTGATAAATCCACTTTCTTTGTTATCGGATTGTTAGCAGGGGTCTCTATGGGTTCCACCCAGTCAGCGAGCAGATCCATGATGGGCCTCCTTACCCCAAGGCATAAGGAGGCCGAATTCTTTGGATTTTACGGGATTAGCGGAAGGTTTTCCGCTACCATCGGCCCCCTTGTTTTTGGAGCCATATCCGCGTGGACAGGTAATCAAAGGTTAGCAATATTGGCCGTATTGCCCTTCTTTGTCCTTGGATTGATCTTGCTTCAGAGAGTAGATGAGAAAGATGGCATACTTGCAGCCAGGGAGTTCAATATTAATGGGTAGCAAAGCAATATCCCTACTAATGACAAACTATACCACAAACCTAATTAGTGTCCATACAGAAATGACTATTTTCCGCAATCTCTGCGCCTGCCTTTGCGTAGCACGCAGACAGGTCAGACTCAGAGTAGATAGGGGCACATTACAATGTACCCCTATCTACTCTATGTATTCTTGCGGTTAAAATCTCCGCCTTCCTTGACCTTGCAACAGCTATCTCATTTGTGGACGAACACTAACTACCGCTTTAGGCCACGTCCAAGTTCAAGGCCACATCCGAAGGCTTCTTGGTTGCGTTTCAGTACCGCCTCTTTCTTTCCGAACTTGCCTTCTAGCTCTCCCTCGACAAGCTCTGGCGGGACTGCGCCTGTTATACCCACATATGTTCCTAATAGGATAAGGTTGTTCACCTGTCTTCCCCCCATACGGACAGCGTTTTCTAACCCCGGAACCTTGACTAGGGCATAATCTTTCCTCTCTTGCATATCCTGCAGGCCGGTTTTCTCGGAAAGCAGCATTCCGCCAGAAAGAACCCTGGGCTCAAAAAGTTTGAATTGAGATCCGTCAAAGACCAGTACTGTCTGGGCTTGCTCTATTAAAGGCGAGGCAATCTCTTCATCGGAGAAGATCACCGTACATTCACACAACCCACCCCTTTTTTCCACTGCATACGACGGCAACCAGGAGACATGTTTGTATTTCTTTAGAGCTGCCCAAGAGAGGATCTGTCCTGCCATAAGCACACCCTGCCCGCCCAGTCCAGCCATTATGACATCAATTCTTGAATTTGATTTCTCTTCCATAACCCCTTCCTCATTCGTTTGACTAAACTATCCTATCCTCGTTCTTAAATTCACCCAATGGGAATTCAACTATTATATCATTCTCTATCTTGTCGAGACTCTCCACAGGGGACAAATGCCAGTTGGGCGGACACGCAACCAAAACCTCCACAAAACTGAAGCCGGCATTGTCTATCTGTTTCTGGAAGGCTGTCTTTATGTATTTTTTTGTGCGCTGGTAATTCGCCGGCGTATGCACAGATCCCCTAGCGCTGTAAACAGTACCTTTAAAGGTTGCTGCCAACTCGGCAGCGTGAGTTGGATATCCTTCCAACGCAGCATCTCGCCCGCGAGGGGTTGTGGTGGTCTTCTGTCCTATGAGGGTTGTGGGCGCTAGCTGCCCACCAGTAGTCCCATAATTTGTGTTATTGTACACAATGACAGTAATTTTTTCAGCACGGGTCATGGCTCCGATGAACGCGCCTGCTCCTATGGCCAGACAGTCTCCATCTCCCTGTACAGTAAATACTATGGCCTCAGGATTGAGACGTTTTAGCGCAGTGCCTGAATCCAAAGCACGACCGTGGGCACAGCTAAGCATATCGAGGTCCCACGCTATTTGAACAAAAGCGTGACATCCTACACCCAGCATACAGACGACCTTTCCATCAATACCCATCTCCTCTAGGACCTCAGAAATAACTCGATGTAGTACCGGATGTTGACATCCAGGGCAATACATAACTGCACCTGGAGGGTCTAGCCAAGTCGCCGGTTTTCCACAAACCAGGCTTTTTGTAATCGTATCCGTATCTCTACCAACTCCGTTCATAATAACCTCTTTACCTCCTCAAGGACCCTTCCGGGCATTATCATCCCTCCGTCTGTAGGCAGATGACGGTCTAATATACTGACTAACCCAATATCAGCTTGCGCTCCGGCGGCAATCTTTACGTCCTCTATCAACAACCCCAGGCTATCCTCGACCACTAATAATTTGCACCCGAGATCCGCCTTTTCCTTGATAGCCGCATAGGGGAATGGCCACACGGTTATCGGTCTTATCAACCCGACCTTAAGGCCTGAAGCTCTGGCCATATTGACCACCTCCTTTGACACACGAGCTGTGTATCCATAAGCTACCAATATGAGATCAGCCTCTTCCACTTTGTAAGTCTCGTACCTCAGCTCAGAATCTTCCATCTTGCAGAATTTTTCCTTCATATGGCTTAACCAGGAGATATAATTAGGATATGGCGGTAATGGTAATACTCCCGCAGCGGAGTTAATCAGACGGCGCTTTCCATCTTTATGCATATCCCGTCCCCTTATTGCCCAATCTTTATCATCCAAAGGTCCAAAATCGATAGTCTTCGCATCCATGGATTCGGACACCTGCCCCAAGATACCATCCATAAGAAATATCAACGGGTTGCGGTACTTGTCAGCGAGACAGAAACCAAGCTGCATCAGATCGTGGATCTCCTGAACAGAACCCGGAGCTAAGACAATATTCTTATACCCTCCTCCTCCTCCTCCTCTCGTAGCCGACATGTAATCCATCTGGGAGTGTCTGATACTTCCTGCCCCCGGCCCTCCCCGCTGCACCAATACTATCACACAAGGCAGCTCGGCAGAAGCTAAGTGAGAAACTGTTTCTTGCATCAGCCCCCAACCCGGACTCGAGGTCGAGGTCATGACCCGGAACCCTCCGCTGGCCGCACCATAAAGCATATTTATAGATCCAACTTCTGATTGTGATTGCAAGAAGATCTTCCCTCTATCCGGATATTCACGGGCAAACCACTGGGTCACCTCATTCTGTGGCGTTATGGGGTAACCAAAAAAAGCATCGCAGCCGCCATATAAGGCCCCCCATCCTACAGCTTCATTCCCCTGAACAAACATCCTTTCAGCCATATAGATTTCCTCCTTGGGAATTTAATAACCGAAGATTGATTGGTCCCAGCCGCTCAATCCGTAACATATTTATAGACCTCAATAGCAAAATGAGGGCACATACTTCCACAAACACCACAGGCATTACACTTGTCGGGATTAGCAACAACAGGTAATACATACCCAAGGGGGCTGAATTTATCTTCAGACATAACAATGCACCCTGGTTTACAAAACCTTTCGCAGAACCCACATCCCCGGCAATTATTTCCATTTATAGTTATTTCGCCTTTTGCCACCGATATTACCTCCCGTTTGATATTCATATGTACAAAAACCTGTTTTTAAAAAGGCAACCGTTCACCATCCTTTCGATCTATAGATTTTCAGACATTAAATTTCACAAGGCCAGAGGGAGGACCCAAATAAGTCTTGCTGAATAACCTTCGCCCGCCTACCTCCATGAACGATTACAAAAAGCTACACAAGAAACTACTAACTGTCAAGCAAAAAAAATAAATTTCAAAGTATTAACTAAGGAGCATCAAATCCCTGTTCGACCTCAAAAATTGGACTTGCCAAAAGGTAGTGTCCATCCAGAAATGAGATATAATACGTAGTCGAGGATTCCTACCGATAACGCGGTGAAATTTAATACATGGAAATCTATATGAGTGAATGTGTAAGTAATTACACAAAAAACGATATTTCTTGCACAATATATCGAATATTATTCCTACAAAGAAAGAGACAAAATTTAAAAAATTTTTTTACCTCCTTCCTTATCACTTCCTTAATCTCTCGCTAGATCAGATGATTAGGGGTTTTTCTAAAAATGAAGCAGACACTTCTTTGTCTCTTATGGAAAGGGTCTCAATTTGGCATATAAGTTGCTATAAATTGCTATCATAAATAAGGGATAGATCACCGGGGCTATGCATTTTGTCCAAAGTCCGACAACATTATAACCCTCGAAGAATTTATGGTTTCGGAAAGGAGGGTGTCACGACTAAATAAAAAAATCAATTGCATAGAAAATTCTTTGTCTGTTTACTTATAATTAGTGTCCATCCAGTAAATAGGCAAATTTGTTCGAAATCAACGAAGTTGAAAATTTAATCGGAGGAATACGCCTCGTATTTTGAGGATTAAAATCTGAGCTTTACATAGATATCGGGCAAAAGGGCCACTTATGGATGGGGACTAATTAAACCGTAATTATGAAATGAAAGGAGATTTAAAAATGAAAAAGTATCTTTTGTTTTTAGTTTTTTTTGTGGTAATGTGTTTATCGGTTAAAGATGTCCATTCCATTATTTTGGAATTTGATGACATCTCTACGAATATGGAAGGGCAGGTAGGTAATTACAACGATTTTTCATTTTTCAAATCCAAGTATGTTCATCAAAATTCTCTTGACAGGTTTGGTATTAGCGGATCAGTATCCGGCAAATATAGTCTATTTTCTACTAGGGCTAGTTGGGTGTTATCTGCTAAAGAAACTAATTTTGAAGGAGCTTATGTAAGTACCGATTCCCGTGTATTGGTTGTTGGTCTCAACCGTGATTCTGTTTCTGGACGCTGGGTATTGGCTGATTGGGCGGCTTCTCAGAAAGGTGATTTTAATAGTAAAACACCCACTTGGTTTGATTTTTCAATCTCTGGAGAAGCTTTTTTGTTTCTGACTGATGATTTTTTTCTGATGGATGATATGACTTTTCAGGACAGTAATTCATCTGGCTCTGTTCCAGAACTTGAACCTGTAACAGTATCAGCAGAATCAGATGTAATTGTGTCGAAATATATAGAGGAGTCAAAACCAGATGTAAGGGTAATAAATGAGATATTGGAAACGAAATCCATATCTGTACCGATTATAGAGAAATTTTTAGAATCAGAATTTACACCAGTATCAGAATCTATTCCAGCACAAGAATCTGCACCAGTACCGGAACCAGCAACTATAGCCCTTTTAGGCTTAGGCTTATTAGGATTATCTGCTTGGAAGCGCAATAATTAATAAATGAGTGCGCCTGTGTAAATAACTAAATTGCCTGGAGTGGAGAAACAAAATATGGTGTCTGCCCTTGTTTAATTAGTGCCTGAACGGTAACACTGTTATTTGCCATTTCGACCTAAGGGCCCGCCCTGGCGCGACTTTCTTGGAAGACGCAGTTGTCGTTGCAAGCCAGGTCTGGGCCAGGTAGAAATCTTTAAGTCCTTGTATCTCCATTGATAATAGCCATTGATAATAGATTTCTTGCTACGCTCGAAATGACAGTTTTGGAGAAAGTTAAGGGGTTTTCGTTCAGGCATAATTGAATTCCCACCTCTGGCCTTGTGAAGATTGAAATCTGAGTCTGACCTGTCTGCGTGCTACGCACAGGCAGGCATAGAGATTGCTGAAAATAGCCATTTATGGATGGATACTATTTAGGATAAGGGCATATGTTTTCTACCACAATATGTGGCGGCGGATCATATGCCCTTATTAATAATTGCTATTTATCTCTTGACATGAAAATCCATAACGTTTATATACAATCAGTATTTCGAAATAACCTTCTTCTGCCCCAGGGAATGGTGATAATTTAATACTCAATCAACAAGAAGACGACGTTCGACAAAAAGGGGGAGAGAGATGATCCATGTCGAGAATCTCACCAAATATTATAATGATCTTTGTGCAGTGGATCAAATTGACTTTGATATCCACCAAGGAGAAATAGTAGGTTTTTTGGGCCCCAACGGCGCTGGTAAGACCACTACACTACGAATGCTTACTGGTTTCCTGCGGCCGACATCCGGTTCTATTCGCGTCAAGGACTATACAATTGAAGAACATTCCTTGGACATCAAAAAGCTCCTCGGGTACCTCCCTGAAGCTGCGCCACTCTATCACGACATGCTTGCATACGATTATCTCAACTACGTTGCGGATATCCGCAAGCTTGAAAAACAGAAAAAAAAATCGATGATTCGCAAGCTGGCCCACCTATGCGGTCTCAACGATGTCATGCATCGCCCTATCGGTGAACTGTCCAAGGGCTACAAACAACGGGTAGGCCTTGCCCATGCCATGATGAATGACCCGGAAATACTGATCCTTGATGAACCCACTTCGGGCCTTGATCCCAACCAGATAGTAGAAATTCGTGAGATTATCAGGCAGATCGGTAAGGAAAAGACAGTTATCCTCTCCACTCATATCCTCAACGAAGTTGAAGCGACATGTGACCGCATTTTGATCATCAACAACGGCAAGATTGTAGCAGACGGCAGCATGGAAACCATTAAGCGATCCGGCTCCGGAGAATATGTAATTAGCGTTTCTCTTAAGAACGCTGTTTCGGAATCTGTAGAAAAAGAACTGGGTTCTATTGATGGGGTTATAGGTGTCGTGGCTGTCAACGATGACCAGAATTTTCTAAACGTAAGACTTTCATGCCGGTCTTCTGATGATCTTCGAGGAGAGGTCTACCGCAAGATCAAACAGACTGACTGGGTTTTGCTTGAACTCCACCAGGAAACCCGAACCCTTGAAAAGATATTTCAAGAACTGACCAGGGAGAATTGATATGCGGCATGTCATACATATCCTTAAGAAAGAATTCACGGGCTATTTCGTGTCCCCTGTCGCATATATTGTCATATCGATATTTCTGTTGGTGACAGGTTGGTTTTTCTTTACACCTTTTTTCCTTTACAACTGGGCAGATCTACGAAGCTTCTTCGCCCTCCTCCCAACCATATTTTCATTTGTGGTTCCCGCCATTACCATGAGGTTGTTTTCAGAAGAGTTTAACACAGGGTCATATGAGATCCTGCTCACCATGCCGGTTACGTCCTGGGACGTGATACTGGGTAAATTCTTAGCCGCAGTCGCATTCGTCTCGGCCATGCTGATCCCAACGCTTGCTTATCCTATTACTGTTTCATTTCTAGGCCATCTTGATTGGGGGCCAGTGGTAGGGGGTTACATCGGTGCGGTCTTGCTGGGCGCCTCCTTTGCCAGCGTAGGACTGTTTGCATCGTCGCTAACCCGAAACCAGATAATAGCTTTTATTGTTGGGATGGCAATCTGCTTCAGCTTGACCCTGATCGATAAGACGCTCTATTTTCTTCCCAGGGAACTTTTAGGATTTCTGGAATGTTTGGGAGCAGGCTTTCATTTTAATAACATCTCAAAAGGCATCATCGATTCAAGAAACATTCTGTATTTTTTAAGCATAAGCTTTGTTGCTCTTTATGGCACACACCTCGTTATGCAGGAAAAAAGCTGAGGAGAAGGGATATGATTTTGAAGGATAGATCGGGAACCTTTCTTAGGTTTCTAACCTACCTGACCATTGTGGTCCTTGCTAATATTGTGGGCATGACCTTCTTTTTCAGGGTAGATCTAACCAAGAATAAGCTCTACTCGCTCTCCGATGCCAGCAAAAGAGTGGTGTCCACCCTTTCGGAACCGTTAACCATCAATGTTTTTTTCACCAAAAACCTTCCCGCCCCCCACAACAACACTAAGCAATATCTCCACGACCTCCTGCAAGAATACTCCATCAGTGCAAATCGATATTTCAACTACCGCTTTTACGATGTCAGCCCGGATGAAGGCGAGGTCAACCAAGAAGCAAAGGGAAACCAGGAATTGGCGAGGAATTATGGCATCAATCCCGTTCAGATTCAGTGTGTCGAGAAAGATGAGATCAAGTTTCAAAAAGCGTACATGGGGCTTGTGCTTGTCCACGGGGACCTCATAGAACGAATTCCCACCATCACCTCCACTGAAGGGCTGGAGTATCGTCTGACAATGGCCATATACAAACTCAACAACAAGATCAGTGCCCTTCTTAGCTTGCAGGATAAAATCTGCGTAAAACTCTTTCTCTCCTCTTCCCTCAAAAGCGTTGCTCCGGTTATACGTCTGAGTGAGATCCTTGAACTTCCGGAGAAACTGGATGCCATTGTAAAAAGGTTAAATGAAAAGAACTATGGGAAGCTTAAATTCGAGCATCTAGACCCTACCAAGGATCAATACTTAAAAGCAGAAGTAAAAAAACACAACATCATGAGCCTAAAATGGCCGGCTCTCTCCGGTGGAAAAATCCAGTCTGGAGAGGGCGCTATCGGCCTTGTCATGGAATACGGGACCAAATCGATCACATTACCGTTGGTCAATGTTGTAAGGATACCCATCATAGGGACACATTATCAACTGGCGGATATGGATAATATGGAAGAGGTCATGAACGAAAACCTGGAATCGCTCATCAATATCAACGAAGACCTTGGGTACCTGGCAGATCACGGCACACTCAACCTGGGGGCTGCTACTGGCCAGGAGGGGCAGGAACCGGTACAAAGCTTCCGGAGGCTAACCTCACAAAACTACACAGTAAAGGATGTTAACCTCAAGGAGGGCACTATCCCACTCAGCCCAAACTGCCTCGTGATTGCCGGGCCAACAGAATCCTTTGACGATTATACTTTGTTCCAAATCGACCAGTTTTTGATGCGTGGGAAAAGCCTTGCCATATTTCTCGACGTGTTCAGGGAAGTCACACCCCCTCAACAACCCGGTTCTCCTTATCAGTTCAACCAGGGACCCATCTACGAACCTTTCGATACCGGGCTGGAGAAACTCTTGGAACATTACGGTGTCCGTATCAAGAAGTCCTACGTCATGGACAAGACTTGTTACAAGCAGAAAATTTCAGACCAACTAGGAGGCGGTGAAAGGCCTATCTATTTTGTGCCTTTTATTAAAAACAAATTTATTAACAAAACACTTAGTTTTGTCAATACTATCAAGGGGTTGTTTGGTATAAAAATGTCTCCCCTGGAACTAGACAAGGAAATTATTGAGAAACACGGGTTGAAGGCTTACTCATTGTTTTCTTCATCGGAAAAATCTTGGGAAACAGTCGGTCGTATTAACCTCAACCCAATATTTCTCCGGCCACCGCAATCGGATGATGAGCTGCAAAGTTTGCCACTAGCATATCTTCTGGAAGGACGGTTCCCTAGTTATTTCGTTGGGAAACATATACCCGAGAACAAAACACAAGAGAACCCTTCTGAGGTAAAAGATAGTAAGGAAATGGCTAAGGAAAAATCGACAGTTGACCTATCAAAGATAAAGGACGAAGGAGACTTCATCTCCGAGGGCAAACCAGGCAAAATCTTTATCCTGGCATCCTCTGAGATGCTCAAAGACAATGTAATGGACCCTGAGGGAAAAAGTCCCAATTCTACCTTTATTATGAATGTTCTCGATTACTTGAACAACAGGGAGGGGATCGCCATCATGCGTGGCAAGGAACAACGTTTTAACCCGCTAAACGACATGAGAGCGGGAACAAAAATCCTTGTAAAGGCATTCAATATTGCTGGTCTGCCTGTATTGGTGGTTCTTTTCGGCTTTCTTGTTTGGCTTCGCCGACATTCTAGAAAGAAGTACATCCAGACCATCTTTCAAGGTTGAGGAAGCGTATCCATGAAGATAAAGAAAGAATACTGCATACTTGGCGCCGTGATTTTAACACTGACGCTTTACCTGATCCTGCACAACCCCGACAGGACTCATTATACACTGCCGGAAATGTCCCGGACCTCGAAAGGGAAGATCTCCAAGATTGAAATCTCCAAATCAGATGGATCCATTATCCTAGAAAAGAAAGACAAGGGATGGCAAATCTTCCCGCATGGATATCCGGCTGACACGGACAAGGTGAAGACCATGCTGGATATTATAGAAAAACTTACGCTAACAGCACTGGTTTCGGAGTCAAGAAACTACAACATGTATGATCTGCACAATGACAAAAAGATCACCGTGAGGGTGTGGGCCGGAGACGTACTGGACAGGGAGCTTGACGTAGGTAAAGCAGCCGCATCTTACCGGCACACCTTTATCAGGATAGCTGGAGACGACGGCGTTTATCATGCCCAGGGAAACTTCAGGGGCAAGTTTGACTTTACAATGGAAAAACTACGGGACAAGGTTGTCTTTTTGTTTGATAAAACCGAAATCAAGGAGATACGTATCACAAAAGATAAGCAATCAATGCTATTTACCCGGAAGCAGGTTCCCATAGAAGTCAGCGCAGATGAGAAGACTGACGTTGCCGATTCGCCGTCACCTGAGCTGGAAACGCCATCGCCTGAACTGGAAACGATATGGCAAAGCGATGATGGACACGAGGTTGACGAATACGGGATAGAACGTCTGCTCACTACTCTTTCGAACCTGCGCTGCGAGAGCTATCTTGATAATCGCAAAAAATCGGATTTCACTCATCCCATTTGCACCCTTCACGTAAAGGACACACAGGAACATACCCTGTCAATATTTGCAAAGAAGGGCAAGGAAGATGAAAACTACCCTGCTATCTCATCTATGAACAACTATCCGTTTATGCTGTCCGACCAAAAGGCGAACAGTATCATGAAAAGCCTGTAGCTTCCCAACAACTCTATTCGTAATAGTTCACAGTGGTCAGGAAGGTCAAATAACTCCCTCAGGTTAGGGACGGGGCCGAAATAACTTCCTCAAGTTGGCGCTCAGATTTAGGTTAGATTTGTTCGATCTGAAAACACAAAACCGGAGGAATAGTTGACCTATTTATAAGGAGTACGGAAATCGACAAGAAGCTTGAAAAACTGTTGAAGAAGACTAGCCGGACGTCCGAAGAACCGAAGAGTAGGTTTGTTTCTGATATTATCCAACAGATACAAGACGGAGCAAACTGCCTGGTGACTATCCCTGAAGGCCTAGAAAGAATATCGTTTTTTGTTGACATTGCCCGAAAGTTTATATCGGCTGACAAATATCTGTGGTATATTGTCCACCCTAATGATTTGCCTTCCAGTAAGATCATCCGAATAGAGGGCGAGATAAACCATGAATTACTATCAGTTAGGTGTCTTTGGAGAACCGATCATACCCTTAAAAATATTACAATCTGGTCCGTGGACACCTTGCGAGATAACCTGTCAGACGTAGTATTATCCGGAAAGCAAAACCTGCCGGACCTTTTGGTCGTGGAGGACCTTGAATGTCTTGCTGAACCGTATATTGGTTCAAAATTAGAGGAACTTATGCTTAGGTTACCTCAAGAGATCTCCATAGTTGCTCTGGTCTCCTTTGTTCCGAACCTGCAAGAGATTGTTTGCTGGCTTGAAACGGTTCGCCAACGGCCGTGTCGTTGGATTGATGCAAATATTCCCAAGAATGAAAGCGTCCTTGCGTTTCTTACCCCGGAAAAGACCTTGATTCCTCTTTGTAACAAAAAAAGGGTTTCAAACAGAGTAAAACGACTCTTAAAAGAAACCGATCCACCATCGGCAATCACTTCTCGTAAATTTCTTAAGCCTTTAATTTCAATGCTTCGAAAGGAAAAGATAACCCCCACCCTAATTCTTATGTCTTCTGAAAAGGATTGTGATGATGCCGTTAGAAATTGCTCTGTTGTTAATTCAGAGGCTGCAAGCGTCCTTACTAGTCCAGAAATTGTTGCCTTGTTTGAACGTCATCCTATCCTAAAGGGCCGAGAAGATGTTCTAGATGTCTTATATCGGCGAGTAGCTTCCTTCCACTTAGCTGACCACCCGGATTGGCGAGAGATGATAGACACTTTTTTTTCCTTGAATCATATTGACGCAATTTTTGCGACCATCGATTCTGCTCGGGCACTCATGACTGGTGTTAGATCAATTGTTTTCACCACATCACAGGTGCGTACGTATGTCAGTAGTCAGATGAGGCAGGTGACTAAAAGAGAACTTTTTCAAGCATGCAAATTGCTTGGAAAACATGGCGCGGATGATCTTGGTTGCATCATCACGGTAAATACAAAAGACACAGATATCGTACATATCAAAGAACTTTATACTGGAAGACCGGATCCTCTTTCAAGTCGTTTTTATTGTAGCTATCAAACTGTGCTGGGGTTGTGCGCGACAAACGAAACAGATCCGGGTGAAGCAATGCCCCGTTCGTTATTTGCAAATCAAAGAGACCGAGAAGATACAAGCTTTTTGAGTGAGTTACTTGATGAGCTTCAGGAGAAGATTCCGGAATCTGCTTGCGATTCGCCTCGCGCTGCAATCGCACTTATGGATATTTACAGTCAACTGATAATACAAGCCGATAAGGCAGCAATCACAATCAAAAAAGATAAGGTGAAAACAAATAAGGGGGCAGTCGAGCAAAAGATCGCAAAGCTTCAATCTCTCATTTCACAACTTCCATGTGAAAAATGTGTTCATCAAGAGAATTGTCAAAGGATGAAGTATCGAAAAATCCGAACGATCGTTTATGAATATAATGAGGCCCTACGAGGATTGAGATCAAAATCATCGATCCTCGACATCGATTTCAATGATCATAAAGAACTATTAATAAAGTTTGAATTCATCGATGCTGGTCAAACTCTTAGCAATAAGGGGCTAATAGCATTACGAACCGGACTTGAGTTTCCCCAACTTGTGGTCGAGTGTGCGCAAAAAGGTGTGATCCCTTTGGATGACACTTCTTTGTCGAGTGCCGTGGTCGCCGGTTTTGTAGAATGCTCTGTGGGGGGGAAGCCTCGATTGGTTGATGACTTTGTTGAACAATCCCTTTTAGATGCCTATGCTAAGATCAATGATGTAACAAAACCCTTTGACGATAGGTTATTAGCATCGGGGATCCTTATGCCAGGACCATCCTTAGCGCAATCCGCAGTTTCTTTGGCCTGCGAGAAAGGAATAGATTTGGATGTGGTTGCATCTAAAGCAGAAGTTTCTTTAGGTTCACTTGTAAAGCTTATCTACAAGGAGAGATACCTAAAACAACAGCTAATGATATAGATTTTCATATATCAGA
>Ga0209345_10003925_pt1 | contig 14793 bp, 10 predicted proteins | sample Cruoilmetagenom7_FD_187294 | JGI IMG/M metagenome (GOLD analysis project Ga0209345, IMG submission 187294) | Oil polluted marine microbial communities from Coal Oil Point, Santa Barbara, California, USA - Sample 7 (SPAdes) (version 2) | ecosystem: Environmental > Aquatic > Marine > Oil seeps ... | reverse complement strand
CGATCTGTTTGGCGACGATATTTCCAAGCTGTGGCCGATTTCCTACGAGGGCCAGTCCGATACGGCCTGTTTCGACAACGCGCTCGAATTCCTGATCCGTGGCGGCTATTCGATGGCGCATGCGGTGATGATGCTGATCCCCGAAGCCTGGGCCGGCAATTCGCTGATGAGCGCGGAGCGCAAGGCGTTCTACGAATATCATGCAGCCTTGATGGAGCCCTGGGACGGTCCGGCCGCGGTTGCCTTTACCGACGGGCAGCAGATTGGCGCCACGCTCGATCGCAACGGGCTCCGGCCCGCGCGCTACATTGTTACCAATGACGACCGGGTGATCATGGCGTCAGAAGCCGGTGTGCTGCCGGTCGATGAAAGCACCATCGTATCGAAGTGGCGGCTGCAGCCCGGCAAGATGCTGCTGATCGACATGGAAGAAGGCCGGATCATTTCCGACGAGGAAGTGAAGTCCGGACTGGCGGCGAAGCACCCCTATCGCGAGTGGCTGGAACGTACCCAGCTGATCCTGGAAGATCTCAAGCCGGTCGAGCCGCGGGCATTGCGCAAGGATGTGTCCCTGCTCGATCGTCAGCAGGCTTTCGGCTATACTCAGGAAGACACGAAGATCCTGATGTCGCCGATGGCGACCACCGGGCAGGAAGCCATTGGTTCGATGGGGACCGACACGCCGATTTCCGCGATGTCGCAGAAGTCGAAGCTGCTCTACACCTACTTCAAGCAGAATTTCGCGCAGGTGACCAACCCGCCGATCGACCCGATCCGGGAAGAGCTGGTGATGAGCCTGGTGTCCTTCATCGGGCCGCGTCCGAACCTTCTCGATCACAAGGGCGCTGCAAAGAAGAAGCGGCTTGAAGTGCGTCAGCCGATCCTGACCAATGGCGACCTGGAAAAGATCCGCTCGATCGGTCACACCGAGGACCGGTTCGACACCAAGACGCTGGACTTTACCTATGCCAGTGAAAAGGGCTCGGATGGCATGAAGGCGGCGCTTGACCGGCTTTGCGACCGGGCCGAAGAAGCCGTCACCGGCGGCTACAACATCATCATCCTGTCCGACCGCCAGATCGGACCTGACCGGATCGCCATTCCGGCGCTTCTGGCCACGGCGGCGGTGCATCACCATCTGATCCGCAAGGGTCTGCGCACGTCGGTTGGCCTCGTGGTCGAATCCGGTGAGCCACGTGAAGTGCACCATTTTGCCTGTCTGGCAGGCTACGGCGCCGAAGCGATCAATCCGTATCTGGCGTTCGACACCCTGCTGGACATGCACAAGCGCGGAGAATTCCCGCCGGAAGTCGATCACTACGAGATCGTGTCGCGTTACATCAAGGCGATCGGCAAGGGCATCCTCAAGGTGATGTCGAAGATGGGGATTTCGACCTACCAGTCCTATTGTGGCGCGCAGATCTTTGATGCGATCGGGCTTTCGAGCGATTTCGTCGATACCTATTTCAGCGGCACGGCGACCACGATCGAAGGCGTAGGCCTGGACGAGGTTGCATCGGAAACCGCCGAGCGTCACCGGCTTGCCTTCTCCAATGACCCGGTGCTGGCCACCTCGCTGGATGTGGGCGGCGAATATGCCTACCGGATGCGCGGTGAAGAACATGCCTGGACACCGGATGCGGTGGCCACGCTTCAGCATGCCGTGCGCGGCAATGCCAAGGATCGCTATCGCGAATTCGCCGACATCGTCAATCGCTCGACCCTGCGGATGAACGCCATTCGCGGCCTGTTCGAGATCCGTACTGCGGAAAGCGCCGGGCGCAAGCCGGTGCCGCTGGATGAGGTCGAGCCTGCCGCCGATATCGTGAAGCGGTTTTCGACCGGCGCGATGTCGTTCGGGTCGATCAGCCGGGAAGCGCATACGACGCTGGCGATCGCGATGAACCAGATCGGCGGCAAGTCGAACACCGGCGAAGGCGGCGAGGAGCCGGACCGGTATCTGCCGCTGTATGGCGGTGGCCGCAATCCGGAACGTTCGGCGATCAAGCAGGTGGCTTCGGGCCGGTTTGGCGTGACCACGGAATACCTGGTCAATGCAGACATGATACAGATCAAGGTCGCGCAGGGCGCCAAGCCCGGCGAAGGCGGTCAGCTGCCCGGTCACAAGGTCGATGCAACGATTGCCAAGACCCGGCATTCTACCCCAGGCGTCGGCCTGATTTCGCCTCCGCCGCACCATGACATCTACTCGATTGAAGACCTGGCGCAGCTGATCTTCGACCTCAAGAACGTCAATCCGGAGGCCGATATCTCGGTCAAGCTGGTGTCGGAAGTGGGTGTCGGCACGGTTGCGGCCGGTGTGGCAAAGGCGCGTGCCGACCACATCACCGTTTCAGGCTACGACGGCGGTACCGGCGCATCGCCGCTAACGTCGCTCAAGCATGCCGGAGGCCCGTGGGAAATCGGCCTGGCCGAAACCCACCAGACGCTGGTGCTCAACGGTCTGCGCTCGCGCATCGCGCTGCAGGTCGATGGCGGGCTGAAGACGGGGCGTGACGTGATCGTGGGCGCGCTGCTCGGCGCCGACGAGTTCGGCTTCTCGACTGCACCATTGATTGCGGCAGGCTGCATCATGATGCGCAAGTGCCATCTCAACACCTGCCCGGTGGGCGTGGCGACACAGGATCCTGTTCTGCGCAAGCGCTTCAAGGGCACGCCGGAGCACGTGGTCAACTACTTCTTCTTCATTGCAGAAGAAGTGCGCGAATGGCTGGCCGCGATGGGATATCGCAATCTTGACGAGATCATCGGCCAGTCGGACCTGCTCGCCAAGGACGGCATGATCGAGCACTGGAAGGCGAAGGGTCTGGATTTCAGCCGGATCTTCTACAAGCCCGACGCTCCGAAGGAAAAGATCTACTGGACCGAACGCCAGAACCATCCGATTGCCGACGTTCTTGACCGGCGACTGATCGAGAAGGCGATGCCGGCACTCGAGAACAAGGAAAAGATCGAGTTCGGCGTCGAGATCAAGAATGTCGACCGTTCCGCCGGTGCGATGCTGTCGGGCGAAGTTGCCAAGCGGTTCGGCCACAAGGGCCTGGACGAGGACACGATCACGGTCAAACTCACAGGGACCGCAGGACAGTCGTTCGGCGCATTCCTGGCCCATGGCATAACCTTCGACCTTGCTGGTGACGCCAACGACTATGTCGGCAAGGGCCTGTCAGGTGGCTGCATCATCGTGCGCCCGCCTGAAAACTCGCCGATCGTGGCGGAGAATTCGATCATCGTCGGCAATACCGTGCTTTACGGCGCGGTCGAGGGTGAGTGCTATTTCCGTGGCGTTGCCGGTGAACGCTTTGCCGTACGCAACTCGGGTGCCATCGCGGTTGTCGAAGGCGTCGGCGATCATGGCTGCGAATACATGACCGGTGGTCTTGTCGTTGTCATCGGTGAAACCGGCCGCAACTTTGCTGCCGGCATGTCCGGCGGCGTTGCCTATGTGCTTGATGAAGCCGGCGATTTTGCCAGCCGCTGCAACATGGCGATGGTCGAGCTGGAACCGGTTCCGGAAGAAGACGACATTCTTGAAAAGCTGCATCATCACGGCGGCGACCTGGCTCACAAGGGGCGGGTCGACGTCAGCGGCGACATGACCCGGCATGATGAAGAACGGCTGTTCCAGCTGATCTCCAATCACATGCATTACACCCAGTCGACCCGGGCCAAGGAAATCCTCGACAACTGGGCCGATTACCGTCCCAAGTTCCGCAAGGTGATGCCGGTCGAGTACCGTCGTGCGCTTGAGGACATGGAGCGGATGCGCATGGGCGTGGCGGCGGAATGAGATCAATGATCACATCGACCACCAACACGATCGAGGGCAGGGAGATTGTCGAGTACAGCGGCATCGTCACAGGCGAAGCCATTCTCGGCACAAACATCTTCCGCGATATCTTTGCAGGTATTCGCGACATAGTCGGCGGCCGCTCGGGCGCTTACGAAAAAGCATTGCGCGAGGCGCGCGAGATCGCGCTGAGCGAAATGCAGGACGAGGCGCAGAAACTGGGTGCGAATGCCGTTATCGGCATCGATCTCGACTATAAAAATATTTCAACCGGATCCAGTGGTTCGATGCTGATGGTATCGGCATCGGGAACCGCGGTTGTGATCCGGTGAAGGAGTAGATTATGGGTAAGGTAACGGGTTTTCTCGAAATCGACCGGCAGACGGCGAAGTATCAGCCGGCTTCTGACCGCATTCGCCATTTCCGCGAGTTCACCATCCGGATGACCGACCAGGAGGTCCAGAAACAGGCTGCGCGCTGCATGGATTGCGGTGTGCCTTATTGTCATGGCCCCACCGGCTGCCCGGTGCACAACCAGATCCCCGACTGGAACGATCTGGTCTACAACAACAACTGGGAAGAGGCGATCCGCAACCTGCATTCGACCAACAACTTCCCCGAATTCACCGGACGTATCTGCCCGGCGCCGTGCGAGGAAGCCTGCACGCTCAATCTCGAGGATGCGCCGGTCACGATCAAGACCGTGGAACAGGCAATCGCCGACAAGGCCTATGAAATGGGCTTCATCGTGCCGCAGCCGGTGACCAACAAGACCGGCAAGACCGTCGCCATCATCGGCTCCGGGCCTGCAGGCATGGCTGCCGCACAGCAGCTGGGCCGGGCCGGGCACGATGTCCATGTCTATGAGCGGGAGAGCCGTCCTGGCGGCCTGCTGCGCTTCGGCATTCCGGACTTCAAGATGGAGAAGCACTTCATCGATCGCCGGATCGAGCAAATGGAAGGCGAGGGCGTCACGTTCTTCTGCAACGTCAATGTCGGAGTCGACAAGAGCATGGAGGAGCTGCTCGGCTCCTATGATGCAGTGCTTTACACCGGCGGTTCGGAAAAGCCGCGCGATGTGGGCATTCCGGGCGCTGACCTGGTCGGCGTTCATGATGCGATGCCTTACCTGGTGCAGCAGAACAAGCGGGTTGCCCGCGAGAGCATCGACAATGTCGGCTGGCCATCCGATCCGGTGGTTGCTGGCGGCAAGCACGTGGTGGTGATTGGCGGCGGTGATACGGCGTCGGACTGCGTCGGCACGGCGTTCAGGCAGGGAGCCGTCAAGGTCACCCAGCTCGATATCCGTCCGCAGCCACCCGAGAAGGAAGACAAGCTCGCCGTCTGGCCCTACTGGGCGACAAAGATGCGGACATCATCCTCGCAGGCTGAAGGGGCGGTTCGCGAGTTCCAGGTCGGGACACTCGAACTGGTCGGCGAAAACGGTATCCTGTCGGCGGTCAAATGCTGCCATGTGGATGAAAAGCGCAAGCCCGTTGCCGGATCCGAATTCCTGATCAAGGCCGATCTCGTGTTCGTGGCAATCGGCTTCCGCGGCGTTCTCGACACCGGCGTCGTCAGCGATCTGGGTGACCGGCTTTTGACAGACACCGACGGTCGCGGTTCGACCAACATCTCGGCCAACGAAACCGATTACCGCACTTCCGTGGACAAGCTTTGGGCTGCCGGCGACGTCCGCCGAGGCCAGAGCCTGGTCGTCTGGGCGATCCGTGAAGGCCGTCAGGCGGCACGGGAAATCGACCTGAGCCTGATGGGTGCCACAGACCTGCCGCGTTGAGCATCAGCCTTGCTTCATGCCGTGCCCGGAGGGAAACTGACGAGTGCGGCATGAGTTTCGCGTGGAAGCGCGGTGATGGGGGTGTGTTCGCGGGAGCTCTGCTCAACCGGGCAAGGCAAGAACCGTCGGTTTTTTTGAGTACAGTCTTATTCGCTCGACTGATCGGCCGGTGGCCAGGCAAAATTGTCGACGCGTCCTTCGGGCGCTTCAGGCAAGATGCCATCAAGCACCAACTGGTCGCGCGGCGAGGGAACCAGGCCGGCGGTCGCGGGCATTTCACCCAGCAACTCCGAGCCTCCGTCAAGGGCGGGATCGGTCATGGCGACCGGCATGGTCCGCGTGATGGCGGCAGCGTTTTCACCCGGGGCCGGCGGCATGAATATTTCCGGGAAATTGGCTGAATCAAGCGCTGAAATTCCTGCCGCCGCGGCGTCGCCAAGCAGTCTCCGGATCGATTTCTCGGCATAGAACGCGATCTTGCGCCGTCCGGCCTCGGTCACGTTGATGCCATCGGACCCGCGAAGGCGGACCTGCTGTCCGTTGATGTCGGATCCGGTGAAGACGAACTTGCCTTCCTCGTCGACAAACCCGTCCCAGATGTCGATGAATTCGCCGCCGGCTTTCTCGACCTGGGTGCGGAAAACACCGTTGAAAGCCACCATGTCCGTGGTCATGGAAGGCGATTTGAAAGCCGGCATGCCGATCCAGAGCAGCGGTGTGTTGCGGACCTGCAAGGCATCGATTAGCGAGCGGGTTCGGCGTTCATACTCGGCAAGCCATTTGACAGAACGTACGGGTTCGCGCTCTCCATCCACCACCAGTTGCTGGCGATCGTTGGAGCCGATCTGCACCACGATAATCGAGGGCTGCACCTCTTCGACAATGTTGCGGGCTTCTTCGGGCCAATTGTAGTAATCATCGCGAACCAGGCCGGATGAGCCGTTGGCGCGGTCGACGATGACGACGCCCGGTGCCTCGGCAAACGCTGCTCTGAGGCCATCGGCCGTGCGGTTGGCGAGGAAGTCACCGACAACCAGGATCTTGCGGGCGTTTTCCAGCTTTTCGACAACCGGCTCCGGTGGAGGGGCAATGCTGGGCGCGCGCTTTGCGACCCTGCTGCTGCGCGATGGCTGCCGGGGCGCTTGTTTTCTGGCAGGTTCGCTGCCGCCGAACAACAGTTGCAGAAAGGATTTTCGTTCCACGCGTTCCTGCGCCGCGGCAGGTCCGGCCAACTGCAGGACAGTCAGGCCGGCCAGGGCCGCAACCAGCAAAAAGACGGTATACCGCAGCAATGGTTGGCGGTTCGACACGCGGAAATCATCTCCTGTTCAGCCGTATGGCCGGTTGGATTCCGGCGCGTACGCGTCATCAATAGCGACGGATCGCATCCAGTACCTTCTGCGATGGAATCGCCTCGCCGGTCAAGCCGATGCGGGACTGGAAGGCCGCGATGGCGGCCTTTGAGCCCGAACCGAAATTGCCGTCGATCTCGCCATCGTAAAATCCGAGCCGCTTGAGCCGGGTCTGCAGCTCGAACTTCTCCTTGACGTCGAGCGTTCCCGCGGGGCGGGGCCAGCGTTGGTCGACGCCGCCGTACCCGGCGATCTCATCGGCCAGAACACCGACGCCAAGGGCGTAGGAATCGGAATTGTTGTAGCGCTTGATAACGAAGAAATTCTTGGTCATCAGGAACGCCGGACCGTTGGCGCCGCCTGGCATCTTGAGTTCGGCGCGGCGGCTGCCGACAGGAAAGCCCTTGCCGCCTGGACGGGTGAAGCCGAGGGACGCCCATTCGGACAGGGTCTTGGTCTGGCCGTTGTACTTGGCGCCACCTCTGGGCGGTACCGCTTCGTAGCCCCAGGTTTCACCGGTCCGCCAACCATTCTTCTTGAGAAGGTTTGCGGCGGTCGCCAATGCGTCCGGGATGGAATTCCAGATGTCACGATGGCCGTTGCCGTCGGCGTCGATCGCGAAAGCCAGGTAGCTGGTCGGAATGAACTGGGTGTGCCCCATGGCGCCAGCCCAGGATCCGGTCATCTCCCGGGTCGAAATGTCGCCCGATTGGAGGATCTTCAAGGCCGCCACGAGTTGCTTGCGTGCGAACTTGGCGCGTTTCCGGTCGGCATAGGCAAGGGTGGCAAGGGCTTGCGGAACATAATGCAGGCGGTCGGTCTTGGTTAGGATCTCGCCGTAATTCGACTCCATCGACCAGATGGCCAGCAGAATCGATGCGTCGACGCCGAAGTGACGCTCGATGGCTGACAGTGTCCTGGCATGCTGCGCCGCCATCTCGCGGCCCTTGGCGATGGTGTAGGGATTGACGCGGGAATCGAGATAGTCCCAGACCTTGGTGGTGAATTCGGGCTGGTAACGCGCTTTTTCGAGCACCACTGGATCTGGTGCGGTGACGCCCCTAAATGCTGCTTCATAGGTCGAGCGCGAAATGCCGGCTTTGGCAGCGGTGCTGTAAAAGCTCGAGACCCATTTCTGGAAACCGGCATCTGCGTGTGCCGACAGAGGGGCGAAGACACCAGCAAAGAGGCAGAAGCTGGCGGCGCGAACAAATTTCCTGGGTGATCGGATCATGTTCCAAGCATCCTGTTGTTTAGGGCTGTTGCGGGTGACTGACCGATCATCATAGTCTGGAGCCGTCAACAAATCGTTTACCATATTCGCTGCCTGTATGTCCGCGTTTGCCTCTTCCTAACAAATGGTGCGTACTTCCCGAAAGGCACCGGGATGCACCGGTAAGATCATTTATGAGAAATGAGGAAAATACATGACGAAAATACGTAGAGTCCGGAAAGCTGTCTTGCCGGTTGCAGGTCTGGGGACCCGTTTCCTTCCCGCGACCAAGGCCGTACCGAAGGAGATGCTGACCGTCGTAGACAAGCCGGTGGTTCAGTATGTCGTCGAAGAGGCCATGGCAGCCGGGATCGAGCATTTCGTATTCGTCACCGGCCGCAACAAGGCGGTTATCGAAGATCACTTCGACATTCAGGTGGAACTTGACGACACGCTTCGCGAGCGCGGCAAGAGCGCGGAACTGAAGTCGCTCGAAGACATGCTGCCAAAGGCAGGGGCTACGAGCTTCACACGCCAGCAAGCCCCTCTGGGCCTTGGTCACGCCGTCTGGTGTGCCCGCGACATCATTGGCGACGAACCCTTTGCACTGCTGCTTCCCGACATGGTGATGCGTGACCAGGTCGGTTGCCTTTCCGGAATGGTGGATCTTTACAACAAGGTTGGCGGCAATATCGTCGCGGTGGCCGAATGCGATCCGGCGCAGGCGCACAAATACGGCATCGTCGGCAAAGGCGAAGATCTCGACGGCGGTTTTCGCATCACGCAGATGGTGGAGAAGCCGGAACCGGGGACCGCGCCGTCAAACTACTACATCAATGGCCGCTATATCCTGCAGCCCGAAATCTTCGATATCCTGTCGAAGCAGGAGCGTGGCGCCGGCAACGAGATCCAGGTGACCGACGCGATGCTGAAACTGGCCGATCAGCAGCCGTTTTCAGCTTACCAGTTTGGCGGTGAAACCTATGACTGCGGTTCCAAGGCCGGGTTCATCCTGGCCAATGTCGCCTTCGCCCTTGACCGGGATGACATCAAGTCGCAAGTGTTTGAAGAGCTGAAAAACATGATTGCGAAGGCCTGATCGCATCATCCGGCGGATTTCCCGAGGGGGCAGGCATGACGCGCCGGCCCCTTATCTGCGCAGCTTGAGACCCAATCCGAGGCGTGTCGTTTCCTCGTCGGTTCCGCCGGGCTCCCTGGTCCGCTCGTAGCTCGCGTCCGCTTCCAGATCGAGATAGCGGTTGATGCTCCAGGTCAGGCCGGCAGAGGCGCCGTAGCTGCGTTGATTGCTGCGGCCGCTGCCGGAATCGTAATCCCGGTAGCCGGCGGTGGCTCCGAGCCGGGCGACCAGATTGCTGCGGATCTGCTGCGACAGGGTGGAATCGAACTCATAGACCACGGCGCCCGACTGGCCGGCGGCTGTCGCCGATTCGAGTGTGGTTGCCAGACCGATATTGACGTTGGTTCCGCGCAGGGGCGACCAGGTGAGGTCGCCATCGACGGTAAGCCCCGAAATGTCTGCCAGATTGGCGTCATCGAGCGATCGCAGCACATATCCGGCGGCGAACTCCCCGGAGAGCTTTTCACCGAAATTGACTTCAGCGCCGGCGCGCCCGCCAAGGGTGGTCGAAGACCGTTCCGCGCCGGTTGAATCGATGCGCTGGTCATATTTTTCGCGGCCGACGGTTGCTTCGATAAACGGCACCAGTGCCGGCGAGACTTCGTAGCCGATCCGGGTGGTCAGTTCGGCGCCCAGCGTGTCACGGTCATCCAGAAGAACGGCGGTTCCGTCGGCGAGTGTGGCGTCACCGTAAAGCTTGCGGGTGATGTCGAGGGTTGTTGCGCCGCGCAGCAGGCCCAGGTTTTTCTCGAGTCCAATGCTGGCGCGCAATTCGTGCACACCTGCCTGGGTGGTGGCACCGGAGATCGCATTCGGGTCGGTACGGCTTTCGCGGGAGTAGCTGTAGCCTGCGCCCAGCACTCCTGTGAGGTCATTGAACAGATCCAGGTTCAGCCGGGCATTGATGTCTGCCGTCGGTGTTTCGGTTCCGGTGCCGGAGAGGTTCTTCTGCCAGGTTCCGGTGCCGTCGACGGTGAACTGATGCCGGGACCAGTCGGACTCGAGCGTGCCGGACAATGTTGTCTGGCTGTAGGTGCGGTTGGTCTTGGTTGCGCCGTAGCGGACCGCCTCATGGACGACCCCCTGGTCCAGCGTCGGCCGCAATGTCAGGGATCCGAACGAAAATCCCGGAACATCAGGCTCGTCCGCCGAGGGATCGAGCGGCAAGCCGTCAACGGTTCCGATACGGGCGTTCTGGCGCGCGAGGCTTGCGGCATAATCCTGATCGGCCTGGCTGAGGTCTGACGGAGAGCCGATCGTTCCGGTGATGTCTTCCGGAGCCGGCTGGGTCAAGCTTGCTGCGGGGCCGGTTTGTCCGGCCGTACCTGCCGCAGCAAAGCTGTCGGTCTCGCCGGATGTTGGCGCAATGCTTCCAGCGGGGCGAGGGGCGGGCAGCGCTCCGTAGAGTGTCGAAGCGGCACTGGGTGCGGTGGACGACGTCCGGTCCGTGGTGCCGCGGAGTTCAAACTGGTCGCTGGTGGAATTCGAACCCGATACGGTTTGCGCAAGCGCGGCGGGAATTGCCGTGAGCATGCAGAGTGCGGATACAGTGAGGCGAAGGCCGTCGCGCCGGACCGCCAGTCGTCTTTGTGCCGTGTTGATGCGGTCGCGCATGCGTCTTCGGTTCCGGACTCATCCAAATCTTGTCAAAGCGTAAACACTTGTGGTTAACGCAAGGTTTCGATCCTCGGCTTTGCGGATCGGTAATGTGGTTGATGGACACGGGCGTGGGGACGGGGTATTCGGGCCTGATGAAGAAGATCTTGCCAGATTATCCACGCAGCGAGATGCTGAGCTCGGCCGGGCGCACGATCCAGACCGAGAAAGCCGGACTGGATGCGCTCTCGGCAGCCCTGGAAAACGGGCTGGCCGAACCATTTACGCAGGCGGTCGAGGCTATCGGAGCGATATCCGGGCGGGTCATCGTTACCGGTGTTGGCAAGAGCGGGCACATTGGCGCCAAGATCGCAGCCACCCTGGCCTCCACCGGCACACCGGCGCATTTCGTCCACCCCGCGGAAGCAAATCACGGCGACCTTGGAATGATTGCCAAGGACGACGCGATCATCGTGTTGTCCTGGTCGGGTGAAACCGCCGAGTTGAAAGGCATTCTGGCCTATTCCCGGCGCTTCGGCATTCCACTTGTCGCTTTTACGGCGGGGGCTGATTCCGCTCTCGGGCGGGAGGCAGACATTGTGCTGTTGTTGCCGCGCGAGCAGGAGGCCTGCCCTCACGGCCTGGCGCCAACCACCTCGACATTGATGCAGCTGGCGCTGGGCGATGCGCTTGCGGTGGCGCTGCTTGAAGCCAAGGGATTTACCGCCGGCGACTTTCACACGTTCCATCCGGGCGGAAAACTCGGTGCAACGCTGGCCCATGTGTCAGACGTCATGCACACCGGCGATTCCATTCCGCTGGTGCCGACAGGGACACCGGCGCCGGACGCAATCATGACCCTGTCAGAGAGAAAGTTCGGCTGTGTCGGGGTAACCGGGCCGGACGGGCGCCTGATCGGCATTGTCACTGACGGTGACGTTGCGCGCAATCTGGGGCGCAATCTGGTTGATCAGCCGATCGATGCGATCATGACCAGCCAGCCGAAGACAATCGCGCCAACGGCCCTGGCCAGCACCGCGATGGCGATCCTGAACAAGAACGCCATCGGCGCGCTGATCGTGACAGATGAAAACCTTTCACCGGTCGGAATCGTGCATTTCCATGATCTTCTTAGGATCGGCGTGGCCTGAGATCAGGCCCGTTCGACCGTCAGGCTGCCGGCCTGTGCCGTGGTGATGCGCACACGTGCGCCTGCAGGCAGGTCCGGGCCCTGCACGATCCAGGTCGTGTCGTCGAGCCTGATGCGGCCCTTGCCATTGGTGATCGGCTCTTCCAGCGTTGCTGTCCGGCCGACAAGGCCTTCGACGCGGCGGTTGAGCATCGGTTGATCGCTTTCGGCATTTGATCCTGACAAGCGCCGGCCAAGCAGTGCCAGGCCGATGGCCAGCACGGCGAAAATCAAAAACTGCAACTGCCAGCCCCACAATGCGGTGCCCCAGAATGCAAACGACAAGGCGCCGACGACGATTGCCGCCAGTCCGATCCAGAGCAGGAAAACGCCAGGGATCAGGATTTCAAGGCCGAGAAAGACCAGGCCGACAATCCACCAACTCCAGGGACCGAGTTCGGTTACCAGGCCGGCAATCATGTGTCCTGTTCTCCCTGCGGTCCGGCGGGATAATCCGGCGTCGTGGCGCGGGGCTGGCGCGGTGGCTGGCCGGGTACGCGTCTCGCGGCCTGAGCGGAACCGTCACCGCTGTTCTTGCCAAAAACTTCCTGCGCAATCGCACCAATGCCGCCGAGCGAGCCGATCAGCGAAGAGGCCTCCAGCGGCATCAGGATAACCTTCTGGTTCGGAGCGGAGGCAATCTTGCCGAGCGCTTCGGTGTATTTCTGTGCGACGAAATAGTTGATCGCCGATGTGTCGCCCTCGGCAATGGCGACCGACATCATCTGGGTGGCCTTGGCTTCGGCTTCGGCGAGCCGCTCACGGGCCTCGGCATCCCGGAATGCAGCGTCCCGGCGACCCTCGGCTTCCAGGATGGCAGACTGCTTGGCACCCTCTGCACGCAAGATCTGTGAATTGCGCGAGCCTTCGGCTTCGAGGATATCGGCGCGTTTCTCGCGCTCGGCTTTCATCTGCCGACCCATTGCCTCCACGAGGTCGAGGGGAGGCGCAATGTCCTTGATTTCAACACGGGTGATCTTGATGCCCCAGGGAGCTGCTGCCTGGTCAACAACCTTGAGGAGACGATCATTGATCGCATCGCGGTTGGAAAGCAGCTCATCAAGATCCATCGACCCCATCACCGAGCGGATATTGGTCATGGTCAGGTTGAGCAGCGCCTGTTCAAGGTTGGAGACCTGATAGGCGGCTTCGGCGGCGTTGAGCACCTGGTAGAACGACACAGCGTCAGCGGAGACGGAGGCATTGTCACGGGTGATGACTTCCTGGGTGGGAATGTCGAGCACCTGTTCCATGATGTTTATCTTGCGGCCGATGCGGTCGACAAACGGAACGATGATATTCAGGCCCGGTGTCAGCGTGCGTGTGTAGCGGCCGAACCGCTCAACCGTGAAGGCAAAGCCCTGCGGGACCGTCTTGACCCCGGAAAACAGAACCAGAATTGCAATGACGACGACGACAATGGCCGTGATATCCAGTCCCAACATGCCCGAAGACCTCCTCTGCCGGTTTCAAATTGCGCGCTTGCGCCGCGTGTCTAGACAGGTAGTGGGTCTGGCCAGTGCTTGCAATCTTGGCGGATGATTATCTTGGAACCGGATTGCCGGGTGGATCCTGCCAAATTGCCGGATTGTTGTCAGATCCAGCCCTGGAGTTCCCGCCGGACAACGATCTCAAGCACCTTCATGCCACCCTCTGAATCGTTGAGACAGGGGATGTGGGTGAAGTGCTCGCCACCGTTCTCGTGGAAGATCTCGCCTGCCTCGCCGGCAATTTCCTCGAGCGTTTCCAGGCAATCGGAGACAAAGCCGGGATTGATCACGGCGATGCGCTTGACGCCATCCTTTGCCAGCTTCTCGACGGTCTTGTCGGTGTAGGGCTGCAGCCACTCTTCAGGCCCGAAGCGGGACTGGAAGGTCGGCATCAGCCTTTCCTTTGGCCAGCCCAGCCGTTCACGCACCAGCCGCGCGGTCTTCAGGCACTGGCAGTGGTAGGGATCGCCCTTGAGGAAATAGGATTTGGGGATGCCGTGGAACGAGGTCAGCACGATTTCCGGTTCCCAGTCGAGCCCGGCAAGATGGGTTTCGATCGACTGTGCGATCGCCTCGATATAGGCCGGGTCGTCGTGATAGGGCGGGACGGTCCTGAGCGCCGGCTGCCAGCGCATCTTCATCATCGCCTCGAACGCCTTGTCATTGACTGTGGCGGTGGTGGCGGCGGCATATTGCGGGTAGAGCGGAAACAGCACGATCCGGTCGCAGCCCGCATCCTTGAGCGCGTTGAGCTTGTCGGAAATGGATGGCTGGCCATAGCGCATCGCCCAGTCGACCATCACCGAGGGGTGGGACGCCAGCATCTCGCCGAGCCTGTCTGACTGGTTGCGGGTGTAGGTTCTCAGATAACTCTCATCGAGATCCTTGTTCCAGATTTCCTCGTAGGCCTTGCCGACGCGTCCGGGACGGGTGTTGAGGACGATGCCGAACAGGATCGGGTACCAGAAGAACCGCGACCACTCGATCACACGCCGGTCTGTCAGGAACTCCTTGAGATAGCGCCGCATGGACTTGTAATCGGTGCCATCGGGCGTACCGAGGTTGACGATCAGCACGCCGACCTTCTGGATTTTCACCGGCGGATGCTCCGGCGGAAGCTCACCCACGGTACGGCTTTGTTCTTCAGTCAGGATCATGGGGGTGCTCACGGTCGCGTTCCATTCGAGTGTTCATCGGTCTTGCTCA
>Ga0209345_10003924_pt1 | contig 14802 bp, 17 predicted proteins | sample Cruoilmetagenom7_FD_187294 | JGI IMG/M metagenome (GOLD analysis project Ga0209345, IMG submission 187294) | Oil polluted marine microbial communities from Coal Oil Point, Santa Barbara, California, USA - Sample 7 (SPAdes) (version 2) | ecosystem: Environmental > Aquatic > Marine > Oil seeps ... | reverse complement strand
GCCGTTAGGCTTTCACCACCTGCATAGGCCAAAAGCTGTACACGGTTGTCTGCATGGGCGCGCAAATTATCAGCCAGTTTTTTCAAATTGGTTTCGGCTGTTGAAGGCAGTTTACTTTGACCCGTTTGGAACGACACACGAACTGATGATTCAGTGGCAGAAGGCAATGCAGCTACTGTTTTATTTGTAGATTTTTTAGCTTCTGTTTTCATCGCCGATTCAATTTCTTTTGGCTCAACGGCAGAAGGTGGCGGCGGTGGTGGGGCTTCGGCCATCACTTTCGCAGGGGCTGGTTTTGCTGCAGTTTTGGGCTCAATCTTCGCCAATGGTTTTGGTGTAGGCGCTTTTGGAGCTTCAACTTTTTCAACACTGACTGATTTGGTTGGTGCTGGTTTTGGGGCAGGTGCTTGAGCTTTTGCTATTTCTACTTTTGGAGCCACTGGCTTAGGTGCTACACTTGCGACTTTTGCTTTTGGTGCAGCGATAGTTTTTTTAAGTGCAACCGTTTTGGGTGCAACTGGCGTTGGCGCAGCTTTTGCTAGTCGTGATGTCGGTAAAGCAGGTGCTTTAGGCTGTACGGTTGGTTTGCGCAAAACGATACGCGATGCTGGTTTTGCATTTATCACGTTACGTTTGGGTGCTTGCATGGAAAATGCAGGTTTAGCACTCCCTGGCAAACCATGGAACGTTGACTTTGGCATACCAACGGGCGGTAATTTAGCGCCAGAATAAGAGGGGTTCGCCATTGAACGCTTTGTTGGTCCTGAACTGTTATCATCTAAGACCGATAAATCGACAGTGACGTTATTATCATAATAAGTCGCGACTTGCGCACTTACGTGTGTTGTAGACAAAGCGAGTATTATGCCCGCAGAGCCTAAAAGAACTTTTCGAAAACCAGCCAGTTTACCCATGAAACTATTTCCCTTTACAGGGAAGCTCCCCATTTCTTTGATTCAATTAGGAGACAAGATACCCAAGCTTTGCCCGACAGACAACAGTTGAAGTACAAAAAAGGCCCAAATCGTAAATATTGGGCCTTTTCTGTACTTTATTTATCAAAGATTAGGCGCGTTTGCGTGCATCACGGAATGTTTTGAGCAATAAATTATGTTGATATTCGTTGCCTGCAACGATATTGCCTGACTCTAACATTTTTTGACGAGCATCAAATTCAGATACAAAACCACCTGCTTCTTTAACCAGTAAAATACCAGCCGCAATGTCCCAAGTTTGTAGGTCCGTTTCCCAGAAACCATCGAAACGACCTGCTGCAACGAATGCCAAATCAAGAGATGCTGCGCCAAAACGACGTACACCAGCTGAGACTTTCATGATGGATTCTAATTCGTTCATGAAACGACCATGATCGCCACGTCCGCGAAAGGGGATGCCTGTGGCATAAATAGCTTCATCCATAGAACGGCGCCCTGCAACACGCAAGCGCCGACCGTTTAAGAAAGCGCCTTGGCCTTTTTCTGCCCAGAATTTTTCATCAGTGATGGGGTTGTAAACCATGGCTGCAACCAATTCACCGCGTTCTTCTAATGCAACAGAAATCGCAAAGTGTGGGATGCCATGTAAAAAATTTGTTGTGCCATCAAGGGGATCGATGATCCAACGTTTGTCTTCTTCTTCGCCTTGAATGGTGCCGCCTTCTTCTAACAAAAATCCTATACCAGGGCGTGCTTTTGTCAGTTCTTTAACGAGGATTTTTTCGGTGCGGATGTCAGCTTGACTTACAAAGTCAGCCGGACCTTTGCGTGATACTTGTAGGTTTTCAACTTCGCCGAAGTCGCGTAGCAACAAGCGCCCAGCAGCTTCAACAGCTTTCACCATTACATTAATATTGGCAGATCTAACAGCCATGATAACACCGTATAAATTCGTTCAAGGAGCAGGTTCGGTGTCGAAAACCCCTAAAGTTTTTCGACAGAAGCGGCAGATTTACGCTTTTTGGCCTAAAGATGCAAGGGGAATATTCGTTTCAATTTTCCTGAGCTTATCTTTTTTTAAGACATAAAAAAGGGCCAAGGATTTATCCTCAGCCTTTTTAGATAATCAATTCAAATATATAGAACAAATTAGTCTTTTGCGCGCTCTACATATGTGCCTTCAAAGGTATTAACAACAATGCGTATACCTGCAGCAATGTGGGGTGGAACCAAAATTTTAACGCCATTGTCCAAAACAGCAGGCTTGTAAGAAGAAGACTGTGTTTGACCTTTAACGACGCCATCAGCTTCAGCAATTTCAAAAGTCATGTTCTGTGGCAAGGTAATGCCGAGAACTTCACCTTCGTGGCTTTCGATAGAACATGTAATACCGTCTTGTAGGTAAGGTGCTTGTTCTTCAAGCAAAAAATTGCGAGAAGCTTCGATCTGTTCATAGGTTTCTGTATCCATGAACGTCAAAAGATCGTCATCACCGAATAAAAACTGATAATCTTTTTGTTCTAAAACGACACGGTCGACCCCTTCAGAAGCGCGAAAACGCTCATTGAGTTTTGTACCAATACGAATGTCTTTTAATTCTACTTGGTTAAATGCGCCACCTTTTCCGGGTTTTACGGCTTGGGTCTTAATTGCACGCCATAAAGAGCCCTTATGAGAAATGACATTGCCGGGGCGAATTTCGTTACCATTGATTCTCATCGTCTTATTACCAGTCATTTGATACAGGAAAATTTGCGCCAGAACCTAACAGGTAGTTCAACACAACGCAATCAAGCTATATTAAAAATCTCAAAATTAGAATTGCTCTTCTAAAGGAAGTGAAGACTTTTAAGATAGCAAAGCGGTGAAATGTTCGATTGCAATGTCTGGCCCTTCATGGTGGTTCCACACGGCACTAGAAACTGCAATGAAATCGGCTCCGGCTTCTATCAGGGGGGGGGCATTATCAACTGTGATACCGCCGATGGCGACACAGGGGATTTCAAACATAGATGTCCACCACTCTAAAATCCATGGATCAGCTTTGGATTTGGCTTCTTTAGTCTTTGTTTCATAAAAAGCACCAAAGGCCACGTAATCAGCACCTTGTTCACCTGCAATCATTGCTAAATGTTTTGAGTCGTGACAGGTGACACCAATGATGGCGTCTTTACCCATGATTTCTCTCGCCTTTTTATAGGGTGTGTCTTCTTGCCCGATGTGAACACCGTCGCAGCCCATTTCTTTGGCCAAATCAACGCGGTCATTTAGAACGAAAGCAATGTCGCGTTCTTGCACCAAAGGGACAAGTTTTTCACAAGCTCGCAGAAGGTCATCGTCTGAGATGTGTTTTAGGCGAAGTTGTAAACAAGCGACATTGCCAGCATCTAATGTTCTGCAAAGTGTGTCTGCAAAGACATCAAGGTCAATTTTAGGAGGCGTGATAAGGTAGAGCTGTGCAGTCACGTATAAGGCTTTCTTTGTTTAATGTGAAACTTAAAGACCTGTTTTCGCCATCGCAATTGCCATATCAGACATACGAACAGAAAAGCCCCATTCGTTGTCATACCATGCCAAGATACGAACGAAATTACCATCTATTACAGCAGTTTGGGTCAAATCAAATGAAGAAGAAGCTGGGTTATGGTTAAAGTCGATTGAAACCAATGGTTCAGCAACAACACCTAGTATGCCCTTAAGGGGGCCGTTTGCGGCTTGGGTCATTGCGTTGTTGATTTCTTCCACAGTTGTATCGCGTGCAGCTTCAAAGCTTAGATCGATCATAGAAACATTTGGTGTTGGAACGCGAATGGATGTGCCGTCTAGTTTACCCAAAAGTTCAGGTAGAACCAAGCCCACAGCTTTTGCAGCCCCGGTTGATGTAGGGATCATGGAAACCGCCGCCGCGCGCGCGCGGCGTTTGTCAGTATGCAGTTGGTCAACCATGCTTTGATCACCCGTATATGCGTGAACAGTCGTCATGAAACCTTTTTTAATACCAACCAGTTTGTGTAATACGTCAGCAACAGGTGCCAAGCAGTTTGTTGTACAAGACGCGTTGGAAACAATTTTGTGTTCGTTCGTCACATCAAGGTGGTTAACACCGTAAACGGCTGTTATGTCAGGATTTACACCCGGTGATGAGAGTAGAACTTTTTTTGCACCAGCCTCAATATGTTTTTGAGCCCCCTCGCGGGTTTTGAATTTACCTGTGCATTCATAGACGATGTCGATGTTAAGCTCAGCCCATGGCAAGTTAGCGGGGTCTCGTTCTGATGTAACTTTGATGATTTTTTTGTTGATAACTAAATCACCATTTTCGGCTTTAATATCGCCAGCAAGGACACCGTGAACTGAATCGTATTTTAAAAGATAGGCATTGGTGTCGACTGAACCAAGGTCATTGATTGCGACAACTTCAATGTCACTACGATTACTCTCGACGAGTGCGCGCAGGCACAGACGGCCAATGCGGCCAAAACCGTTAATCGCTACACGAATTGCCATTGGTGCTCTCCTTTAGAATAAAGCCTATAATTGGGGCAAATTACACGGATTCTATAGCATAGACCAAGTCTAAAAAACTAGAGGGCAGTCTTGAAAATGTGGCAAATAACGAAGAAATTACGCTTTCAGACATAAAGATGTGCTTCCCTCTTGCCCCAGAAGCGTTTTTTTGTCATTACCTTAGACTTAGATATTCACTTCAGAAGGCAATGGATAGTGTCCTCATCGGGTTCAGCTCAACTTTCTCCACGAATTTTGGCCGCTTACGAGCGACTTGAAGACGCCGTTTCGCGCCTAAAACAGGCCGCTGATTCGCAAGGTGAGAAGGTCGATATTTCCGAAGTCCATAAACTTAAAAATCAAGTCACTGGCCTTGAACAAGATAACTTGGCTTTGTCTGAAGCACTCGAGGCCTATGCAGAAGCCGATACCGACGCGCAGTTTGAAAAATTAAATGATCAGATTGATGCGTTGCGCGATGAAAATGGTGAACTACAAAATAAAACACAATTGTTAAAAAACATGAACAGTGATTTTTCAGCCCGTATTGAAAAATTGATTGGTAATGTTCAACAGGTTTTGGAAGAGGAATAAGTCATGGCTTCAGTTTCCATTACCATTAACGGGCGACGTTACGAAATTGCCTGCGATGAAGGCCAAGAAGCGCAATTGTCACGTCTAGGGCGTTATGTCGATGATCGCGTGCGCCAATTATCGGCCGCTGTTGGTCAACTAGGTGATACCCGCTTGATGGTCATGACGAGTTTGTTATTGGCTGATGAATTGAGCGAGCGTAATGACGAGTTGGAAAATTATAAACTCGAGAATAACGCGAATATGCGTGATCGAAAAGACGAAAACCTTGCAGGTAAGTTAGATGCGTTGACCAAGCGTATTCTGTCGATTACCGAATGTTTTGATGATGAGAAAATGGGCGAAGAGGTCGGTCCTGATCGTGAAGAGCTTGAAGAAATTTATGAAGAAGATGCACAAGAGACGTGACATTCTAAACCTCTACCCCTACATATAAGTTAGAGTGAAGCTGCGGAGTGCGTAGGGGTTCATGAATCCCCGGGGCCATAAATATACCATAAGGGAGCTGTCCCTGTTGACCTCCTGGGGTCATTACACGGTGCCCACCTGTTAACTCAGGCCTATGGTGGATCAAGCAAATCTCACGGCTCATGTGGCTCACTCGCTTTTATTATAAAATGGAAAATAGCGTGCCTTCCTTTGAAACAGAAAAAGCGCAGATGCGTCAGATTTTAAGTGAGCGGCGAAATGAAATTACCCCTGATTCGCGCCATGGGCATAATTTAAAAAACGTCTTTCTCAAACATTTTTCCCTAACAGAAGAACTCGTTCTTGCAGGTTTTTGGCCTATGGCAACGGAACTTGATCTGGTGCCTTTGCTATCTGAATTGGACCGCCAAGGTGTGACGTGTGGTTTACCTGTCGTTGAAGCGACTGCAACACCGTTGATCTTTAGGAAATGGCGAACAGGTGATGAATTGGACAAAGGGCCATATGGTACATCGCATCCTTCAGATCGGCAGGATGTGATTGAACCTGATATGTTGCTTATTCCATTGTTGGGCTTTGATCTTGATGGTGCGCGATTGGGGTATGGTGGTGGATATTATGATCGCACCATTGAGGCTATGCGGTCTCATTCAAAGGTATGTTGTGTCGGTGTTGGCTTTGATGGACAGCAGGTTGGATGCATCCCCACAGGACCCTATGATCAAAAAATGGACTGGATTGTAACGCCGACACGGGTTATCCAATGCGCTGACTTAAATAAGTCAATATAAATGATGAAAGGTTTTTAAATGCGTTTTCTTTATTGCGGTGATGTCATGGGCAAAAGCGGTCGTGCATCCATTTTGGAATATATTCCACAACTTAAAGAAACGCTTGGCCTTGATTTCGTCATTGTGAATGGTGAAAATGCCGCACATGGTTTTGGCATTACTCAAAAAATATGTAACAGTTTTTTCGAACATGGTGTCGATGTCATCACGATGGGAAACCATACGTGGGATCAACGAGAGGTGATGAACTTCATTGGGGATGAACCACGCTTGTTGCGCCCGCTGAACTACCCAGAAGGTACGCCGGGTTTAGGCCTTAACCTGTATGAAATGAAAGACGGGCGCACGTTCTTGGTTGCTCAAGTGATGGGGGGCTTGTTTATGCCGCCTGCTGACGATCCTTTTGCTGCGATTGATGTGGCCTTGAAAAAATACACACTTGGGAAAGATATGAATGCGGCCTTGGTCGATATTCATGCAGAAGCCACCAGTGAAAAGATGGCTATGGGACATTTCTTGGATGGCAAAGTGTCATTGGTTGCGGGCACGCATTCTCACATCCCGACAGCAGATGCTCAAATATTACCTGGTGGAACCGCCTATCAAACAGATGTTGGTATGTGTGGGGATTATAACAGTGTAATTGGTATGGATAAAAAAGTTCCCATTGAACGCTTCACTGTTAAAGGAAGTAAAGGTCGTTTGTCCCCCGCCAATGATGTCGCCACCTTATGTGCTGTTTTTGTTGAAACCGATGATGAAACAGGCTTGGCGAAAATAATTTCGCCTGTGCGCGTTGGGGGACGTTTAATCCCTATCATGCCTATTGTTTAAGGATGAATAAAAAAGGCCACCCAGAAGTGAGTGGCCTTTAATTTATGTGATACTTGAAAAAGATTAATCGTTTCGAACTTCTTTTAGGAATTGTCCCACAACATCTTTCAAGGCACCAGCTTGGTTGCTAAGTTCTGCGGATGCTTCAAGAACCATATTGGATGCATTTCCTGTTTCAGCTGCTGCAATGTTGACGCTTTCGATGGTGTCGGTTACTTCTAACGTACCACTCGCTGCTTCTTGTACATTTTGTGAAATTTCGTTTGTTGCTGAACCTTGTTCTTCGATTGCGACAGAGATACTAGCCGAAATGTTGCTCATGCTGTCGATGGTTTGCGCGATGCCTTCAATGGCATGGACCGCATCACCAGTTGCCGATTGCATGGCTTCGATCTGTGCGGTGATTTCGGCAGTGGCACGTGCTGTTTGATCTGCCAAGTTTTTCACTTCACTGGCAACAACTGCAAAACCTTTACCTGCTTCACCTGCGCGTGCGGCCTCAATCGTTGCGTTGAGTGCTAGAAGGTTGGTTTGTTCAGCAATTGATGTGATCAATTCAACAACTTCACCCACCTTGTTTGCAGCTGTTGAAAGGCCTTGAACCGTTGTATTTGCGCGCTGGGCTTCGTCAACAGCATTTTGCGCTATGCTTGTTGATTGTTCAACTTGGCGGGTAATCTCGTTGATGGAAGCCGAAAGTTCTTCTGATGCGGATGCGACAGTTTGAACATTGTGAGTTGCTTGTTCAGCAGCCGTGGCAACTATACTGGATTGCTCTGATGTGGCAGAAGCCGTTGCAGACATACCTTGTGCGGTTGTTTGCATGTTTTGTGCAGCTGTATCAACGGCTTCAACAACACCGCTGACATTGTTTTCGAAATCATTAGCCATTTTATGGAGAGCGGCGCGTTGTTTTTCTTCTGCGTGGTGTTGACTGACTTCTTGTTCTTCGCGCAAGTTTTCAACTTCTTCAGCATTTTTGCGGAAAATTCGCAAGGCATTAGCCATTTCACCAATTTCGTCTTTACGATCCTGGTTTTTGATTTTTACCTTAAGGTTTCCTTCAGCAAGTTCATGCATGACCTTGGTCATGAAGCTGATCGGGTTGGTCAGCGTAAAACGAAGGACAATTGTCATAATGGCTGAAAGCACAACGAAAAATGCGATACTGGCAATAATGAAACTCATACTGGCTGATTTCTGGGTCTCTACCAGTTTGGATTGAGCTTCATGAAGTTTTGCCTCAATCTCTTTGGAAGTTTTGATTTTGTCGGACGTGGCTTTCTGGGAAAGCGATTGTAGTTCTGTAATTTGTTTTTCTTGTTGAACTGCGATTTTTTGCTTGGTCAGTGCAACTTTCTTTTCTTGTTCAATAAGTTTTTCACGTGATACTGCAATTTCCAGAACACCACGTGGTTCGCCTGTGGCTTCGTGACAACTTTGACACTCTTCAGCATTATCTAAGACGAAATAGGAATAAACAACAGGTAACATTGTTCCTTCGTCGGTTTCTGTTTCGCTATTGATGGTGATGTCGTGAGTTACCTCACCTTTTTTATATGTCTCTATAACTTTTCCCAAGGTCTCAGTGCGTTCTTTTGCGATCAGTTCGACTTCTTCATCATCGCGGCGTTCAAAGGCTTCGGGGTCATCCATGAAACGGTTGATTTGATCAATTGTTTTATTGTCCCTAAAGGCGCGTTGACCATTTGTACGCCATAGATTCACAGCGGAAATTTCTTCGTTCTCCAGAACCGTTTCGATCATTGTATCGACCTTTTCTGCCTCACCACCCATCATGGCAGAATTAATCAATGTCAAAATGACTTCTGACATACCGTCACGCACGCCGGACAGATGTGCTTTTTCAGCTAAAAAATCGCTCTTGGCGACCAGGTTTTCTCGTGCCTGTTCAGCGGTGAGGCGTCCTTCACCTTCGTCAAGGGATTCATCAAGAAGCGAGTCAATCAACTTGTCTTTGTCACCAATGATCTCGCCAATCTGCATGACCATTTGGTCCGTTTCATTTTTAACCTCTGAGGCCGAATATTTGCTGACGGCGAATTCTGCAATAAAACCAGCGGCAACAAGGCAGAGTACTAAGGCCTGAATTTTAGCGCTTAATGAGATTTTTATATTTGAGAGCGACATAGCAATCTTTCCGGTTTTATATTTACAGAGGCCCATTTTTATCATTTACACATATTTTGGATGTGCAAGGTTCCAACGTATTAATATTTGAGGTTATTTATGGCACAAGGTCTCGCTCTTCTGATAGAAAAAAGTGAATCTCTCTGTTCAAGAGGTCATTTTTATACCATATTTTTATTGTAATAATTCTAGTTTCACACCAAAGATTGAACGCGAATTGTTGTTTTTGGAACTTAAGTGAAAAATTCATGAAGAAATGTGGTCACGCGTTGTTTGTTACTGCTAATATGTGCTAAGAGATTCCGTCTCAGCATATATTTTTTATTTAAGAAGAAGATGACAAAGGATTAAATGAAGGACCATGGCAGGCCATTCGAAGTTTAAAAACATCCAGCACCGCAAAGGCGCGCAAGACAAAAAACGTGCTAAACAATTTGCCAAACTGGCAAAAGAGATCATGGTTGCTGCCGGGATGGGCACACCTGATCCAGAAATGAATCCACGCTTGCGCACAGCGATTGCAGCAGCTAAGGGTGTTTCTATGCCGAAAGATAATATCGAGCGTGCCATCAAAAAAGGCTCGGGCGAGATCGACGGCTCGAATTATTTCGAAATGCGCTATGAAGGCTATGGCCCCGGCGGTGTAGCCGTTATCGTTGAAACATTGACCGATAACAAAAACCGTACCGCATCAGATGTACGCTCAACCTTTACAAAACGTGGTGGTAACTTGGGTGAAACCGGTTCTGTTGCCTTTAGTTTCGAGCGTCGCGCCTTGATCACATATGCATTGGAAACGGCGGATGCTGACACAATGTTCGAAGCAGCCCTTGAAGCTGGCGCCAGTGACGTTGAAACGACAGAAGATGGGCATGAAATCACATGTGAGCCAGATGAGCTGCATTCAGTTTTAGATGGCCTTGTTAAAGTATTTGGTGATTCTACTGGTGCAGCTTTGGATTGGAAAGCCACCAATATGTGCGAGCTGAATGAAGGAAAAGCTGAGAGTTTGATGGGGCTTGTTGAAGCATTGGAAGATTTGGATGACGTACAAGACGTTTTCACAAATATGGATGTTTCTGATGAGGTCATGGCGAAATTGGCAGGCTGATCCATGCGGCTCATAGGGCTAGACCCGGGATTACGTATAACGGGGTGGGGCATCATAGATATTGATGGTAACCGAATGACCTATGTATCTGATGGTGCGATTAAAACCGATGCCAAACGGCCCTTAGCCGAACGTTTGTTACAGCTTTATGAAGGGATCGAAATTGTTTTAAAACGTTTCGGTCCCCTTGAAGCAGCTGTTGAAGAAACTTTCGTTAATAAAAATCCAAATTCTACTTTAAAACTTGGACAGGCACGTGGTGTGGTGATGTTAACGCCTGCGCGCGCTGGGCTGCCTGTGTTTGAATATACACCAAACCAAGTTAAAAAAACTGTGGTCGGTGCAGGTCATGCCCAAAAAGAACAAGTTCAAATGATGGTGAAAACACTTTTGCCTGCTGCTAAGATCGAAAATGCAGATGCGGCAGATGCGCTGGCTATTGCCATTTGCCATTCACAACATCGAAACACACCAGATAAATGGGGAATTTAGGTCTATGATTGCCAAGTTAAAAGGTCTGGTTGATTCAAGTGGTGAAGATTGGGTCATTATCGATGTAAACGGTGTGGGGTATTTGATTTTTTGTTCAGGGCGCACCTTATCGCGCCTTCCCAAAACGGGTGAAGCGACAATGCTTTTGATCGAAACCCATGTGCGTGAAGATCATATCCATCTGTACGGTTTTTTTGATGCTCCGGAACGTGATTGGTTCAAGCTGTTAACGACAGTACAAGGCGTTGGCGCGAAAGTCGGTTTGGCTATTTTATCTGCATTAAGCGCCGATGACATTGTACATGCGATTGCAGCCCAAGATAAAAAAGTCCTGACGCGCGCCAATGGCGTGGGACCCAAAGTGGCGACACGCATTTTAACAGAATTAAAAGACAAGGCCGGTGCCATTGCCTTGGGCTCTGTTGGCGTATCAGAGACAGGCTCAACGGGTGAGGACGCTGCCCCTACAGGATTTGGCGGGGCGTTGATGGAAGCTGCATCTGCTTTGACGAATTTAGGGTATGGGCGATCAGAAGCCTTGGCGGCTGTTTCTAAAGCTAATAAAAAGCTGGGTGGCGAAGGGGACTTGCAAAGTCTTATTCGTGAAGCCTTGGCCGAACTATCGACTTTTTAGGGGTATGAGCTGTGCTTGAAGATGAAGACAGAATGGTATCAGCTGAACGTGTGGGCGAAGACAGTCCCGAAAATTCGTTGCGCCCTTTGCAGTTGTCTGAATTTATCGGGCAAAAACAAGTGCGTGAAAACCTGAGCATCTTTGTTGAAGCAACGAAAAAACGTGGCGATGCCATGGATCATGTTTTGTTTTATGGTCCTCCAGGGCTTGGTAAAACGACATTGGCCCAAATTGTTGCACGCGAACTTGGCGTGGGCTTTCGCGCGACGTCTGGCCCCGTTATTGCCAAAGCTGGTGATTTGGCTGCGCTTTTAACCAATTTACAACCCTATGAAGTTTTGTTCATTGATGAGATTCACAGATTAAACCCAGCCATTGAAGAAGTGTTATATCCAGCTATGGAAGATTTTCAGCTGGATTTAATCATTGGGGAAGGCCCTGCTGCGCGCAGTGTCCGCATTGATTTACCGCCTTTTACATTGGTTGGGGCAACGACACGTTCAGGTCTTATCACGACCCCTTTGCGCGATCGGTTTGGCATTCCTTTGCGCATGAACTTCTATGAAGTCGAAGAATTGGAAGAAATCGTAACCCGTGGTGCCCGTATCATGGATATGGAAATGACACCTGATGGTGCGCATGAGATTGCCAAACGTGCGCGTGGAACGCCGCGTGTGGCGGGGCGCCTGTTGCGTCGCGTGCGTGACTTTGCAATGGTGGCAGAGGTATCACCCATTGATGCGACTTGCGCAGATGGGGCTTTGAACCGCCTAGAAGTGGATCATCGTGGCCTTGATGAAATGGATCGACGCTACCTTAAATGCATTTGCGATAATTATGGCGGCGGTCCTGTGGGGGTTGAAACCATGGCGGCTGCGTTGTCTGAACAACGCGACACCATTGAAGAAGTGATTGAACCTTATTTGATTCAACAGGGCTTATTGATGCGTACACCACGTGGACGCATGCTCTCAGAAGGCGCATACCGACATTTAGGGCTGGATGCACCACGTGAGCGAGAAGCAGCCCAAATGGATTTGTTAAAAAAGGCTGATGATAAATGAGTGAAGGCCGCTTAGAAGGAAAAACTTTCATTTTCCCCATCCGAATTTATTATGAAGACACGGATGCGGGTGTAATTGTCTATTATGCGAATTATCTGAAGTTCGCAGAACGCGCGCGCACAGAATTTTTGCGCGCATTTGGCATTAAGCAATCGGTTTTATTGGAAAAAAATCGTATTGCTTTTGCGGTAAGAAAAGCAGAAGCAGATTACCGTAAACCCGCCAAATTGGACGATTTATTAGAAGTCCACACCCGCCTGAGCAAACTTAATGGCGCTTCATTAGAGATGGAGCAGGAACTTAAGCGTGGCGCAGAGACTTTGGTTCAAGTAAAAGTTCGTATAGCTTGTATTCACCTTGAAGGGCGCCCGGTTGCTATTCCAGCAGATATCCGCGCAACCTTCGAAAAAATGTTATCGATATAAATTAGGAAATAACCATGGAAAACAACCTGGTAGAGGCAGTAACAGTTGCAGGATCAATGACGGGACCGGACTTGAGCATGGTCGGTTTGTTCCTTCGAGCAGACCCTATCGTGCAAAGTGTGATGGCCGGTCTGTTGCTTGCTTCTGTTTGGTGCTGGGGAATTATTTTTGAAAAAATAATTCGTATGCGCAAACTTAATAAACTAGCCAGCCAGTTTGAAGATAAATTTTGGTCAGGCCAATCTTTAGATGCATTATATGATGCGACGGGCACACAGCCCAAGGACCCCATGTCCGCTGTTTTTGTGACTGCGATGCGCGAATGGCGCCGCACACAAGCCAAAGGCAGAAGCACAGGCGATGATATGCGCACCCGTTTGCAAGACCGTGTGGATCGTGTCATGCAAATCACTGTGGCGCGCGAAATGGACCGTGTTGAAAAAAATATGACCTTCTTGGCCTCAACCGGATCAACCGCACCTTTCATCGGCTTGTTCGGGACCGTATGGGGGATCATGAACAGTTTTACAGCGATTGCTCAATCTAAAAATACATCGTTGGCTGTTGTCGCCCCCGGTATCGCCGAAGCTTTGTTTGCAACCGCCCTTGGTCTTGTGGCTGCGATCCCAGCTGTTGTGGCATATAACAAACTGTCTCGCGATCTAGATCGTTATGCTGGGCGTTTGGATAGTTTCTCTGGTGAATTTGCAGCTATTTTGTCGCGTCAACTTGATGAAAAGAAATAAGCCATGGGTGGTTCATTAAACGGGGGGTCGTCTCGGGCCCATTACGGGCGCAGGCGCACAACACGTCAGATGTCAGAGATTAACGTCACGCCAATGGTTGATGTGATGTTGGTGTTGTTGGTGATCTTTATGGTAACCGCGCCGATGTTAACTGTGGGTGTTGAAGTTGATTTACCTAAAACGAAAGCCAGCGAAATTCGAGGTGAAGATGAGCCCTTAGCGGTCAGCCTTGATAAAGAAGGTAACCTTTTCGTTCAAGATACGCCTGTTGAATTGGATGGTTTAGCGCCTTTATTACTTGCGATATCAAAAAACAATCAAGATGTCCGTATTTTTGTTCGCGGTGATAAAGACATTGATTATGGTTCGGTTATGACTGTTATGGGTGTGTTGAATAAAGCAGGTTTTAGTAAAGTCGCTTTGATCACGCGTAATCCAGCCAATCAGAAGCCCACTTCTAAACGTAAAAAAGATAAGAAGAAATAAACGTTTATGCAGCTTAGCCTCATCATATCGTTTTTGTTCCACGCCATTATTATTTTAGTGGCCTATTTCGGCATTCCGTTATTGCCGGATCGTGAGTTGATGGTCGAAGCCCCCATTGTGGTGGAAATCATTAATATTGATGATGTGAGCAATGTTCCGGCCCCGGCACCTAAGGCCAAAGAAAAACCAGAACCGAAAAAGCCAGAGCCCCCAAAAGAGAAACCTAAGCCACCGCCACCGGCTCCGAAAAAACCAACACCACCACCTGAGCCTGAACCTGAGCCGGAACCAACTCCAGAGCCCGAAGCTGAACCTGTGCCTGAAAAAAAGGTGGAGAAAAAGCCTGAACCAAAACCCGAAGTGGTTAAGCCAAAACCGCGCCTTCAAACAGTGAAACTTTCAAAAAAGCCAAAACCACCGAAGAAAGAGCCTGACTTTTCGTCTTTGATGAAAAATTTGGATTTGAAAAAATCACCTAAGGCTGAGAAAAAAGAAGAAGATCAACCTGTTTTGGATAATTTTGCTAAGGACATTGCAGCTGCCATTAAGAAACCAAGTCAAAACAGTGATCCAACGCGCCCTATGAGCATTACCGAAATTGAT
>Ga0209345_10003923_pt1 | contig 14805 bp, 15 predicted proteins | sample Cruoilmetagenom7_FD_187294 | JGI IMG/M metagenome (GOLD analysis project Ga0209345, IMG submission 187294) | Oil polluted marine microbial communities from Coal Oil Point, Santa Barbara, California, USA - Sample 7 (SPAdes) (version 2) | ecosystem: Environmental > Aquatic > Marine > Oil seeps ... | reverse complement strand
GACTTTCATTTACCGCAAAATAATCGATATTCATTTTCTTCCTGCCTTTAAAATGGAGCATATTAGCGCGCGCAGTAGCAGCGCATGATGACAGGAGGAAATCAGCAAGAAATGGGCCAGACTACTAATTAGGAGTTAACACAGTGTAAGGGGCACCTCGATTAATTCTGGACGAGGTAGAGAGCGGAGTCGGGAACAGAGGCCGAAAGTAAGCCATGGGAGAATTGTCGCGATTCACACCGAGGGTAGGCGCTTATAGGCGACGAAAAAACTGAACGTTTTGAATGAAAAATACAAGCTTGTGGATTATTCAGGGCGGCCCGAAGACCTGCTAGCGTAACGTCATCTGCGCTTATCCGTGCGCAGATACCACATCCATAAGTTCGGTAGATACGCAGTGAAATTCTGCTTCAAGCCCATCAATAAGAGCACCTGCATCCGAGAGACACTCCCCTTTAGCAAGCTCCTCAAGCTCTTTGCAGAGCTGCGAAAGCGCACGAGCGCCAATATTGCCGCTGCTACCCTTAAAACTATGTGCAGTTTTTCGTGCATTATCATGATCATTAGCTGTATAAGCAGACCTTAAGCTCTTAATCCGCATCTCGGAGTCAGAAAGAAAGGCTTTCAGTAACTCGAGGAACTCATCTTCCATTATATCTTTCAGCTCTGCGAGCATATCGTGATCAAGGTGCGGGGCTTTGCTTGGCATACAGGGGTCTCGATTCTTATTTTTCAAATAGACTAATCGGGGAATCTCACACGCAGATACGTTGAAATATCTGAGCAGATAATACCAGCATAAATGTGCAATTGCACTGTATCCAGGGGATGCTCACTGCCACTGGCTACAGGTTATCAGCAAGGTCGGCGTGGCTAAGTTCTCGTCAACATATACGAAACTTTTTTGGCAAGAAGCGCTAGAAGCATCGAATGCATTAATGATCCTAGATCAATAGAAAAAGTGCTCTCCAATGCCTGGATGTTCTAAGCAGGCCGTTTTTCTAGCCAAATGTATTCCGCCGCCACGACGTTACCCTCGCCTTGATATTCTAACGACTTACATAATTTGTGAAGCAGCGGGATACCTCGTCCACTATAACCAGCATTACTTTCCAGACCTGTATCCAGGCTTTGATAATCAAAGCCTTTACCACTATCCTCTACGCGAATACTCAAAACTCCCCCGCCAGGCTCGGGCCTATGCTCGAGGCTTATCTTTATACTTGCTCCACTAAGAGAAAGAAAGCGCTCCTCTTTTAACTTGTAGTATTCAGCAAACCCATCGGAACAGGCCTTCATGCGAGAATCAAGGCCGAGCACACCATGATCAAGCGCATTGTAATAGAGTTCAGCCAGAATCGTGTACAGCTCGCCACTTCTTAAGGATAAACCAGGCTCTTCACGAAGAATATGGGTTAAGAGAGGTAAGGGGTTGAAGGACCGTAGGGTATCGGATCGCAGTTCATAGTCCAATCGCCAATCTCTGGCCTTCGATTCCACTACACTTGCCGATATTTTCTCGGCGCTTTCATCAATATCTTCTTGTCGAAATATAATTTCAACCAGGCTGTGATCATCGCCCTGGTCTTTTGAAACGCGAAATGCATCTAGCGCACGCTTATGATCGCAAAATATCGAAGAAGGATCGGTACTATTTTTAAATACATCAAAGAAGCGCTGCTCACCATACATCTCTCCTTCGAAATTTTGCTCCTCCAAAATTCCATCTGAGCACATAAAAAAACGGTCCCCCGAGTGGCAGTTAAATTCTTTAGGAGAGACTTCAAATTTCTCCGGTTTAAGTATACCCAGCGGCAGATTAAAAGAGGGTAAGCGCTCAACCTGTTTGTCATTAGATCGATAAAGAACGGCATCAGGCAAACCACCATTCCATACGCTGATAACATTTTTTCTGAAATCCAGGTGTGCCATACAGCCGCAACAAAATACGCCGGAAGGGAGTATTTGAACCAGCTTTTTATTTATTTCTTTCAGGATCTCACTCATTGCAAAACCCTTAAGCGTCATACCATAAAATATTTCGGCAACAGGCATCGCTCCAATTGCAGCGGGCAAACCATGCCCGGTGAAATCGCCAAGAAAAACCAGAAGATTACCTGAAGGGCTGCCCGCGGCCAATAACAAATCACCGTTAAAAACCGCCATTGGCGAGAGAATATATTTGATATTGGAAGCGTCTACACAGCCAGGGTGGGCAATGTTATCAAAAATATTTTTGGCAACCTCTTGCTCACGAATTAAGTGCTGATTGTAGGTTGAAATTCTGTCTCTCTGCGCAAGCACGGTTCTATTTAAATTTCTCAAGCGCGTCATGGCAGAAATTTTGGCTTTAAGAACAATGCGGTTGTAAGGCTTTGTAAGGAAGTCATCTCCGCCGGCATCCAAGCATTTGGCGAGAGAATCCGCATCGGTAAGAGAGGTGAGAAAGATAATGGGAACCAGATCGTCGGCACTAAGCTTTTTTATACGTGTCGCCGCTTCAAAACCATCCATCTCTGGCATAAGGGCATCCAGCAGAACCAGATCTGGGTGATGCTTATCAAAGGCATCTACCGCCTCAAGACCATTTTCCACTATAAGCACATGATGGCCTTGCGACTGAACGATCCTGGCGAGAATCATACGGTCTGTGGGGTTATCGTCAGCGATCAAAATGGTTAAGGCATCGGGTGTTTTTTCCAAATCCCCCATTAGAACATCCTTGCGCTAAATGCAGATGTTTACTTTATAGCAAAAAGTTGTTCGAAATTGGATATTGTGAGTATCTTCTTCACATCGCTATTACAATTTACAATATCAATATTGGCGGTATCACCACCGGCATGGTCCCGCAGCAACAGCAGCATTCCCAGCGCCGAGCTATCAAGATAGGTCGTGTCTTTTAAATCCACAATATATTGCTGTGCAGGCTCCTGAGATTGCTCATACGCATCTCTGAATTCTTGATGTGCACTAAAGTCAAATCGGCCCTGTACTTTGATTGTGAGGGCGTCACCTTGTTCTGATTGAGCGGACCAAATTGTCATTCTAAAACTCCATACGTCGTAAAATTTATCTGTAAAGTACGCTTTTTTTACTCTTTACGGTTAAAAGAATAGTCCATAAAAACACCTCGACAATGCTGTTTTTGGACAGATAGCGTAATTAAATGTTAAGGGGGATACCTCCTTTAGCTACATGCTGAAACAAGATGAAACAGACCCTAAAACACACATGCAGGCTGCTTAAAATGTTTCTCTCAAGAGGGCTCTGATTAACCGACCCGAACGCCAGTGCTATGCGGGCGGGATGATTTTTGCAACAGCTGCGCTGCGACTTTTCTAAGCGGAAGCTGCTCACAATGCGCTTGCATGGAAACCGCCACACCGGGCATACCCCAAACCACACTACTGGCTTCATCTTGTGCAATAGTGTGACAGCCCTGTTTTTTCAACTGCAGCAAACCCTTGGCACCATCACTGCCCATTCCGGTTAGTAAGGCGGCTACGCACTTATCTCCCACAACGCGGGCAATAGAACTAAATAATACATCTACAGAAGGACGATGCCCGGACACCTTATCCGACTCGCTCAAGACACAGCTAAGACGCCCGTCAATGCGCTTAAGCGATAGATGTTGATCGCCAGGAGCGACATACACATTTCCCACTTCAATAGCCTGCATATGAGAGGCTTCATGAACCTTTGGTAAGCATTCCTTGTCGATTCGCCGTGCGTATGAACGGCTGAATAAAGCGGGTATGTGCTGAACAACTAACACCGGGGGACAGTTTTCAGGCAAACTCATCAATACATCACGGATGGCCTCCACGCCACCGGTCGATGCGCCAATTGCGATAATAAAACCACTCTTGGGAAGAAAGTTTCCTGCAAGCGGAGGCCTGTCAGCTGCTCTAGATGAGCCGCGCACATTGCCAATATTTGCACTGGCTGCAACCCGTACTTTACTGACAATTTCATCCGCAAGTGCAACGAGTCCCGTACCACTTGCGCTGGGCTTCGCCACATAGTCCACCGCGCCAAGGGCAAGCGCCTGCAAGGTAATATCGGTGCCTTTTTCAGTAAGCGTAGAAATCATAACAACGGGCATGGGGTGAAGGCGCATCAGGTTTTTTAAAAAGCTCACTCCGTCCATCTTGGGCATTTCAACATCAAGCGTGATGACGTCCGGTTTTAAACGTTTGATCATCTCCCTGGCTTCAAGGGGATCTGCCGCCATACCAACGACATTGATGTCCTTCTCGGCATTAAGAATTTCAGCGAGAATATTACGAATAAGCTGAGAGTCATCCACTACAAGAACATTAATCATATTAAAGGGGCCCTTTGAAACGATTATTAATCAAAAAGTGTAATATCACCCTGTTTCGGTGCCGCACTAATATTTTGGGCGTAACTACGTTCCCGGCTGGCAATATTCCCATCTCTTGTTTCTTTGAGTTTTTTTACCCTTACACGGCCTGTATCGCCGAAAAACAATACTTTTCTCGGGTATATCCCACCCACATCATGACAATTAATCTGCATGTTTTCTTGTACCAGATAGGAAAAGACAAAATCAATATTACGCTGACCGATATCCATAAACTCCATCTCCGAAAGAACTTGCCCGCCACCAAATACCTTTACGTCGAGAGATTCTTTTCTTGATCCGGCCTTAATCATTTCATTGATCAAAAATTCCATGGCCCAATTGCCATAACGCGTAGAGTTACTGCTTATATCCTTAGTCGCCTTCTCGTCCGTCCCCCTGGGAAGCATAAAGTGATTCATACCTGATATGCCTTTATCTGAGTCATACATGCACACCGATATACAGGAGCCAAGAATCGTTGAAATTATTTCGCCTTTATTGCCAACATAAACCTCACCGGGCTGAATTTTTGCAACAGATTTTAGATGTGTGGGATCCCAATATCGGTGGATCGCATTAAACCCCGGCAGGGCCGCAGGCAAGCGCTTTTTATTGGGTTTATGAAGTGTCATTAATGAACTTTTCTATAAATTGTACGTCCAAGGGATTTAAACCGGGTAGTTATTCCATGTAACGTCTCTGAGTGCCCTATAAACAGATAACCGCCTTCGTTTAGCAGGCCGGCATAGCGGTCAAATAGTTTTCTCTGTGTGGATTTATCAAAATAGATCACAACATTGCGGCAAAATATCACATCAAAACGGGCACTCATGGGCCAACTATTATTCATCAAATTAAGTTGGTTAAATGTAATATTATTTTTTATTTTATCTGATACTTGAAAGACACTTTTATTATCTGCTTTATGATGATGAAACCACTTGTTTCTCTTCGCCGCATCAACACCTTCTACGCGATTTAGGTCGTATTTCCCTTGTTTGGCGTGGTTTAAAACACTGGTATCCAAATCTGTGGCTAGAACTTTCACATCCCATGATGGAGAAGTGAATTCACGCGCTTCGGCCAGCGTCATTGCGATCGAATAGGGTTCCTCCCCTGTGGAACACCCTGCCGACCACACTCGAATTTTTTTGTCTACCTTGTGTTGTACGGCCAATTCGGCAGCGACGGTGGATTTCAGGTAATCGAAATGATGGTTTTCCCTAAAAAAGGATGTGAGATTGGTGGTGATGGAGTTAACGAAATTACCCAGCTCCTGCCGCTCGTGTGATTTCAAATAACTGATATAGTCCGAGAACTCACTGATCTCTAAAGCCCTTAATCTTCGCGCCAAACGACTGTAGACCATTTCTTTTTTGTGCTCAGAAAGAGAGATGCCGGTGAATTCACTTGCAAGGGTGCGAATCTGATCAAAATCTCGATCAGTCATTTCAAACTCTCTATTTTTACGCGGGCTAGACATTTTTTTTCCTTAATCAATTAACATCGGCCAGTCGCCCAAAAAGCTGCACACGTCGGATGCAAATTACACGTTGGCAAATTATTCAGAGAGGCCCTAAGCACACCTAAATGGCAGTCCGAATAGGCACATTATGGCGAGGAGTACCGCCGGTAAAACAACGTAATTATTTCGTAAACCATCAATACGACAAGTTATTGCGCAACCTCAGAATATTGCGCTTCTGAGACCAGCAAACGGTTTATATCAAGCAAAATAAGCATTTTCTCGTCAACATTAAATAGGCCCTCTATAAACTCTCCACTAACTTGCTGTTCAATTTCCGGGGAAGACTTTATCTTGGTAGAGGAAATATCATACACATCAGAAACAGCATCAACGACAATGCCTACTACTTTTTTATTGCTACTGCTATCGCATATATTTAAAACAATAACCACCGTAAGCGGGCCATACTCTTTACTTTCCAAACAAAACCTTTCACGCAGATCCGTAATAGGCACAATGGTACCGCGAAGATTGATAACGCCTTTAATATGGTTAGGCGAATTCGGTAATATCGTGGTTTTTTCCCAGCCACGAATTTCCTGCACACCAAGAATATCTACACCATATTCCTCGCCATCCAGAAAAAACGTCAGGTATTGTTTTGTTGTCTCGCCAGTATTTTCTGAAGAACTAGAGAACTCCTGCTGCTCTTCCCGTGAAATTTCATTTTGTGTAATCATTACTTCACCTAAGCAGCGTAATTGTGACCCGACTGAAATATTTTATCGAAGCTGAGCTGGTATTGCCCCGCAGACATGGTAAAAATATCGTGGATGTCGCAAATCAATGCGACTGTTCCATCCCCCAAAATGGTTGCACCAGAAAGCCCCTCTACGCCTTGGTAGTTTGCTTCCAGGCTTTTAATAACCACCTGCTGCTGATCAAGCAGCTCGTCTACAACGAGGCCAATTTTTCTTTCGTTTGACTCAACTACCACCAGCATTTTGGCGTATTCAGAGCCTTCCGCTTTATCATGCCCAAAGAGTGCATTTAGATGCACTACAGGGATGTTTTCATCTCGTATACGGTATAGATCAACGCCACCGGCTACGGTGTTAATATTTTTTTCTTCTAACTGCAAAGATTCTGATATGGCTGTGAGCGGCAAGATATATACGCTGTCTTCCACACGTATGAGCTGCCCGTCAACGATGGCTAGCGTTAGCGGCAAACGAATCGTAAATGTTGTGCCGGAATTTTCTTTTGATTGAACATCTAAGCTGCCATTCAAGGCCCTTATATTCTGCTTTACAACATCCAGCCCAACACCACGGCCGGATAAATCACTCACCTCATCGGCGGTGGAAAACCCAGGGCGTAAAATCAAGTCCTGAATTTCTTCTCTGGATAACACTTCGCCTTCCTGGATCAGGCTATTACTGATAGCTTTGGCTTGAATCTTTTTGTCATCAAGCCCCTTTCCGTCATCGCATATCTGGATAACGACTGCGCCACCTTCATAAAATGCCTTGAGTTCAATTTTTCCTTTTTCCGGCTTACCCTGCTCCAACCTCTCTTGAGGTGTTTCCATGCCATGATCCATCGCATTACGCACCAAATGTGTCAGGGGGTCACCAAGCTTTTCCATCACAGTTTTGTCTAATTCGGTCTGCTCTCCATGTAATACCAGCTCGACATCTTTTTCTAACTGTCGATTTAGATCACGCACCAGGCGTGGGAAGCGGTTAAATGCGAAACTGATGGGCATCATTCGCAAGCTCATTACTGACTCTTGCAGCTCACGTGTGTTTGCTTCCAATTGCGCGAGACCGCTTACTAATTCATTGTGGCTTTCTTCGTTATATTCTTTACTTAACTGGCAGAGCATGGATTGCGTAATCACCATTTCTCCAACCATATTTATCAGCGCATCCACCTTCTCAATATTGACGCGAATCGATTTGGAATCGCCTCCACGTGCTGGTTCAGCTTTAGGCTTAGTCGTTTCTAATGATCGGGGTATAGAGGCTTCACTGTTTATCGCTACAGCCGACGTAGGTAAAACCTCTCCACTCACTGCGGTTGGTTCTGGAAGAGGGTTATTGCTTTCTTTAGAGTCATCTGAATGCTGAGCAGGTGCTTCTTGGGATATGCTTATTTTCGCACCCGATAGTTCTTCGACACCTATTTCCGCATCGTCAATCACCCATTCAAAAATCTCATCAATCGCGTCACGGCTCACCGCCTCGCCTGACAAATCAAGCTGCCACGCGAGGTAACATTCACAGGGATCAATCAGGTCATAGGATGGCAAGTCATCCAGTAAGACATGCACCACAAGACACCCAAGTTCGCCCAACTCGCGAATTATTCTGTATGGCTCATTTCCGGTTTGTAACATTTCTGGGTTCGGCTTAAAACCAATACGCCAGCTTTTACATTCAGTGTCGTTGGTGGCAGAAACCTGTTCTGGTTCTGGGGCAGTTGATTCTGGCTTCTCCAATATTAATTTAAAGTGTTTGGATATTTCACTCGCGTTGGAATAGTCGATAGGCCGCTTGTCTTTTAATTCCGTCAGCATATGACGCAGGCAATCCACTGCTTGCAGCATAAGCTCTACCGCTTCACTTGTGACAGAATATTTGCCCTCACGCATAAGGTCCATTAGAGTTTCCAGGTCGTGCGTAAACTCGCTCACCTCATTAAAACCAAAAGTACCCGCACCGCCTTTTATAGAGTGGGCTGCGCGAAAAATATCGTTAATCAGCTCAATATCAGAACTTCCAGGAGGCAGGTTAAGAAGCCCATTCTCCATCACTTCCAGTCCCTCAAAGCTCTCCTCGAAAAACATTTCATGGAACTGACTAATATCTACAGCCATCGTGCTTTACCCAATCACTTTATTAATGGTTGCAAGAAGCTGGTCAGGGTTAAACGGTTTTACAATCCACCCCGTTGCACCAGCTGCCCTACCTTCCATCTTTTTATCTTTCGTGGATTCAGTGGTCAACATCAACATCGGGGTGAACTTGTAGCTGTCCATTCCCCTGAGTGCTTTTATGAGTGATATGCCATCCATATTTGGCATATTCACATCAGAAAGAACCAGGTCGACATTTGAGTGTTGCTGCGCCAGGTCGTAGGCGACTTGGCCATCTTCCGCCTCAATCACTTCGTGACCGGCACCTTGCAGGGTAAAACTGACCATTTGTCTCATAGAGGCAGAATCATCCACTGCCAAGATAGTTGCCATCTCAAAACTCCAATATCATTTCAAAAACCAGAGAAAGTTTTCACTTCATATTTAAAGACTAGACAAGGATTGATACGGTGGGGAGTTTTTTGTAACAGCGGGGCAAAGAAGTAAGAATAATTAGGCGACAGCCTCATGCAGCAACAAGACAAGCCCAAAATGCATTATAATTTTTATGGTTTTTCAGGTGGGTACGTGGCTTAACGCAAAGGTCTCATATTCAACCTCTGATTAAACGCAGGGGGAAGATTACAATGAAGCTAGAAAGAAAAAGATGGTGAGCAAAATTAGCCTTTTGCAGCTAAGCATAGTGCCGACTCAAGGCCGAGCAAAGCAGCGACGTTACCCACTTCTTCCGAGGGTTGTATCCAGCTTAAAGTATTGCCATCCGCTTTAATTTTTTCGCCGAATACCGCAAGTAGCTGCATGGCAGCTGTGTCCACCTTTTCTACGTTAACACCCAACAAAGCGACATCGGTATTTTTCGACACCGCATCATCCAGTTGCGCCTTAAGAGCGCCTATCGTACTCAGATTTATAACGGATGCGAGTTCAATCTGTAACGAATTTGGCATTTTTCATCTCACTTATTATGGCGCTGATTTATCACAAAGGCATCCAGTATCTTTTGCTCATTCCGCCCTTCAATAATTTGTTCTTCAAGACAAAGCCTTTCGATCCATTGCTCATAGGCCTTAACCCTATTGTTGAGTTTAAGCCAAATTTCTCTTTGTGCTTCAACATGCTGTAAGAGCACTTCAATATATTTGTTTTGCTGACCAATAGAAAAATCAAGCTGCTTGGTAAACTTCTCAAGGTCTTGTAGCTGTCCTGGCCGCACTTGGCCGCCCACGTTTGCAGAGCGATGAAGATAATCTTTTTTAAAATCCATCAGCTGTGCAATTTTGTCTTTCTCATCCGTTAGCTGTGTCTGCATTTGTGCGAGTTTGATGGCCTCACTCTCTGCATCTTGATCGAGCAGTCTTTTTAGTTGTCGAATGCGTTGTGAACGTTTCATAACGGCGCTTCAGCGATAGCCATAGTGTATCTATAGTTTAGGCACATTTTGTAAGTCTTGGTCGACGTTTAACAATTCGTTTAATGCGCCGATTCCTTCACGCCACTCACTTTTCACTGACATAGCTTGCTGAAGGAACTCGCGTATTCGCGGCATTTGTGCCATCGCAAAGTCAATTTGAGGGTCGCTGCCTTTGGCATAAGCCCCGACCATGATTAAGTCTTTGTTTTGTTGGTAACGCGAGTAAATCTGTTTCATTTTTATCGCGTTTGCCAAATGGGCATCTGAGACGATCTGTGGCATCACTCGACTCACTGAAGCCTCTATATCGATGGCGGGGAAATGCCCTTCTTCTGCTAAACGGCGCGAAAGAACAATGTGTCCGTCCAATATTGCCCGTGCAGCATCTGCAATGGGATCCTGCTGGTCGTCACCCTCCGTTAAGACGGTATAAATGGCCGTAAGTGACCCTTTTTTATTTTTTGAATTTCCCGCTCGCTCCACTAGTTGAGGCAACTTTGCAAAGACCGACGGCGGATAGCCTTTGGTAGCCGGGGGTTCACCCACAGCCAGCCCTATTTCCCGCTGTGCTTGAGCATAACGGGTTAAGGAGTCCATCAATAAAAGCGTTTCCTTTCCTTGATCACGAAAGTATTCAGCGATTGCAGTGGATATAAGCGCACCATTGAGTCTCTTTAAGGGGGAGTCATCTGCCGGGGAAGCGATGACCACGGCCTTTTTTCGACCCTCTGGCCCGAGGATATGCTCAATAAACTCTTTTACCTCCCGGCCCCGTTCACCAATTAAGCCAACCACCACCACATCGGCGCTACTGTATTTTGTCATCATGCCAAGTAGGACACTTTTACCCACACCGCTGCCTGCAAATAAACCCATTCGCTGACCGCGACCTACTGTCAGAAGGGTATTGATTGCCCGCACCCCCACATCAAGATGGCTGTTGATGGGTTGGCGCTGCAGGGGGTTAATGGGTTCGCTGTACAGGCCAACGCTGTCGTCACCGTGCAAAGGGCCGAGGTCGTCAATGGCTTCTCCTGTGCCACCTAATACGCGACCAAGCAGCTTGTTTCCAACGTTAATATCCAGTTTTTTGGTGATGGGGATAACGCGCGCGCCGATGTTTACGCCAGAAAGATGGTCAAATGCCATCAGGTAGGTTTTATCACCGGCAAAGCCGACGACTTCTGCCTCGACGTTATTTTGACCCTCTATAACGATATGGCAGCGACCTCCCACAGGTATTTTGCACCCCACTGCTTCCAGTGTCATGCCCACCATACGCACCACTTTACCTTCCACAGTCAGCCCTGGTGGATCACTAATAACATTAAAGCGCTGAAGACGATTGGCCAGTGGTGAGCGTGGTTTTGCTGACATGCTAATTTCTCTGAAAATCCTAGATGTGAAGCCAGCCGAATAAAATCAACTCAAATTCTGCGGTTCAAGTAGTCCAAAACATTCCGTAGGTTGGGTTAAGCGTAGCGAAACCCAACACCTTTCAGCGAGGCAAAGGCGGTGCCATCAGGCAGACTTGTTGGGTTTCGCTTCGCTCTACCCAACCTACAAAACTGCGCTCTCGGTAACTGCTCCATGCGTTACTCTCGGCCTCTGTTCCTGACTCGGCTCTACCGGTTCCGTCCATGGAACCGTACCTCCTGCATCCATGCAGTCGTACCCAACCTACTAAACCGCGCCAACCAAACTCTCCCGTTAGACAAAACTAATTCAATCTTCGAGGCCAAATGCAGGCGATCACTCTCTAAAAATCTATGGGTCGCTATTTTCGGAATTAAAAAAAGGCATTGATGAAAGGTCAACTTTCTGGGCTTTTTCCGCTTCAGCCTGGCTGAGAACACCGCCGCTATTATTCTTTTGCTCATCCTCCACACCAACTTTAACGTGTTGCGATAACGCCTCTTTGCCAGCCCCATCTGTGCCATTTTTTTCTACCTGGGCTTCATTCGGTGGTGTCGGCTGGTTCTTAAGCGTTTCTACTGGGGCAGTATTTTTCTGGCTATAAACTTCATCGAGCATTTTATCAATTTGGGTTTCTATTTGTGCGTCAACATAATGTGCGTCGCTACGAATTATACAGCCGCCTTGACTGATTTGATCGTCAGAGATGAGCTGATAGCTGGTTTCTCCGGGGTATTCTTTTTCCAGAAAATACGCGACGCCTTTCACATCGACAGGATTTAATTGAACACGAAATTTTCCTTCTTCTGCCTCAACATAGTCAAATACCTCAAGAATTATTTTGTTAACCGCATCTGAATCAATACAAAGTTCTCGTCGAATAATCGCCTTGGTGAATTGAAGCGTCATATCAAGCAGGACTTTTTCCAAACGATCATCTTGCTCTTGAAGCGGTTGAGAAAAGCCATTCACCAATGTGGTGATTTTCTGCTGGGTTAGCTTTTCGCCTTCCTTTAAGCCGTTATTAATACCCTGCTTCTTGCCAACTTTAAAGCCTTCCTCATAGGCGTCCGCGCGAATTTTTTCAATTTCATCAAGAGTAGGTAGCTGTTCAACCAGGCGGGCTTCTTCGTCAATTTCTTCCTGCTCTAGTAGCGCGGGCAGCTCCCAACGCTCGAATGCAGTCGAAGATTCACTCGGGGATTCCTTGTTTAAGCCATTTTCATCATTCATAAATACTTAGGTTCTTTTAGGGCAATCTAAACATTAACCGGTGTGTTTGGAAGTGGATAGCGTTCGCTAGCCGCTCCCTAAATCATTTCTTCTCCACCGCCACCGCCAAGTGTAATTTCACCTGCATCGGCCATACGCCGTGCCACTGCAAGGATTTCTTTCTGTGCTGTTTCCACATCGCTCACTTTAACCGGGCCTTTCGCTTCCAGATCATCTTTTAATAATTCGGCGGCGCGTTTAGACATATTACCAAATACTTTTTCCTGTACTGCCTCGTCAGCGCCTTTAAGCGCAAGAATGAGCGATTCGGATGAAATTTCCCTAAGCAAGGCTTGAATTCCTCGATCATCTACCTCTGAAAGGTTATCAAATACGAACATTAACTCCTGAATTTCCTGGGCAAGATCATCATCCATTTCGCGGATGCCATCCATCGCTATGGTCTCGACGGCGCTGTCCATAAAGTTCATTATCCCCGCCGCTGTTTTAACGCCACCGAGATGGGCCGTCGCAGAACCGGAGGAGTTACTAAGCTGCCTCTCTAATATATTGTTCAATTCCTGCAGGGCGCTGGGGTGCACGGCATCCAGGGCAGCCACGCGCATTAATAAATCGATACGGACCTTTTCATCAAATTGCTCTAGTACCGCCGCTGCTTGATCCGCATCGAGGTAGGAAATAACGATGGTCTGGATTTGTGGATGTTCATAACGAATCGTTTCGTAGACAGACCGGGGCTCCATCCATTTGAGGGCTTCTAAGCCTGCCGCTGAGCCACCCTCCAAAATACGATCAATAAGCGTTCCCGCTTTATCTTCACCCAGTGCGGAGTTGAGCATATTTTTAATATATTCATCATTCCCTACACCGAGATTCGTACTTGAACCCACATCTTCCAGAAAATCTTCAAGTACACTTTCAACCTGGCTCTTACCTACATTTTCCAGGGAGGCCATTTCGACGCCGAGTTTCTGTACTTCTTTGGGGCCAAGATGTTTAAGCACTTGTGCTGCGTCTTCGGTGCCCAGGCTCATTAAAAAAATAGACGCTTTTCTAGTAGGCTCAATACTGGGTTTTTTCGGCTTGAGTGGCGCGGGAGCCGCTTCCGGTTTATTTTCCTCAGCCATCGTTAGACAACCAGCTCTTCACCACTTGCGCCACCCGACGTGGGTCATCCGAAACCATGGACCTCACGGCGCCGACCTGTTGCTCATAACGATCATTTGGCCCCGGCAGTAGTGCATCGGGCCCAGAAGACAACGTAACATTATCATCCAGACCGCCACCCATTGCGCCAAGAGAAGCCTCTCCACCTTCGCCCAGCATTTTAGCCATTTCCAGATCTTTTGAGCCGGAGTTGGCAATGTTCTTTAGAATAGGACGAAGCACACCAAAAATTACAGCCAATACAGCCAGCGCCGCAAGCACCTGTTTTACAATAGACTGGAACCAGGCTTGCTCCCAAATTTCTACCTTTGTTTCAGGCATTTCAATAATTTCCGGCTTAAGGAATTGCTGCGGAATCACCGTCACGCTGTCACCTCTTGAAATATCGTACCCAATGGCATTTTTAACCAGCGCCGTTAACTGCGCGATCTGCTCAGGGCTTAAGGCTGGGTTCTCTATGTTAAGTTTAGATGCTGAATCCTCACTTGTCTCTGTTGATTCAGCCGGGTCAGTCGCCCCCACCTCTACTCCAGCCGAGGTGGCTGGCGGGGCATCCACCACGACAGCTACAGATAAACGTTGCAAGGTACCATACTGCCTACGGGTGTGACTGACGGTTCGGTCCAGTTCAAAATTGCGTGTTGCCTGGCTGCGCCTGTTAGAGTTGGTATTCGACACATCCCCACTACCACCACCATTTGCCACCTGCGGCACGGTAGCGTCGGCGGGGGGCTGGTTGGACAAGGCCCCCGGCACGCCACCCAATCCTAAACTGCCACGCTCTTCATCTATGGTTTTTTCACTTCTTACGGCAGGCATGTCTGGATTAAACTGCTCGCTGGCTTGCTCAAACT
>Ga0209345_10003922_pt1 | contig 14806 bp, 16 predicted proteins | sample Cruoilmetagenom7_FD_187294 | JGI IMG/M metagenome (GOLD analysis project Ga0209345, IMG submission 187294) | Oil polluted marine microbial communities from Coal Oil Point, Santa Barbara, California, USA - Sample 7 (SPAdes) (version 2) | ecosystem: Environmental > Aquatic > Marine > Oil seeps ... | reverse complement strand
GAATGTAGATGTATGCTGGACGTTTGCTCCGTGTACGTTTTCGACGTGATTCACGTTTCAGTGTAATAGAAATCAGATTGTCGAGTACGTAAACACAGCTCTCTTCAATCTGCGGGTCTTCAGCAGGCTTGAAGTCATGATCGATTGCCCATTCATCCTCTTCAACCTCATAGACATTTGGAGATAGCCTCCAGATGTTCCAGAAAGTTTGAACGTCTATTCCGTCCTGCAAAAGCTCTGCATTTAACGCCGAATGGTCGAAGACAATGTAGTCGCTCGAACATTTGACGTTGTTTTCGATGTATTCTGGATTCTTTGTATGAAATGGTGCTCTGCAAAATGAAAAGGGGCTCAAAACACCTCGAATCTCGGATTCTCCACGTTCAGCAAATTTTCGGATATCATATTGCTTTTCAAACTGGCGGAAAAAACTCTTTCGGACCGATGCGAGGCAACTATAGTGATCTTTCGCTTGGAGTTGATCTTGTGCATCTCGAACGTACTCAGCGACCTTCTTATCCTCAATGAGGTCTACAAGACTAATTTGCTCGAGCTCTGATCCAAACACGAGACGCACCGCCTCGCGCACAAATTCAGGAAGTACGGTGCCAATTGAGGTTACCAAATCGGTATCGGGCAACGTCAGATGATGTTTTGCTATAACCCGTGCTTTATTGAACTGAAGTATCCGCCTGCGAAAAGGTAACTCGTTGTCGGCAAGTTTTTGATTTATCTTGTCTAGGTATTGCTCGATACTGCTATTTTGGGTCACCTTGGCATTTAGATGCTCAGCACAGGTTATCAGTGTCGTCTCAAGCGCTTCGTGAAAGAGGTTTATCGCGGCGAATCTTGCCGGCTGTGTGGTTGACCTCAATTCTTCCGCTGCCAGCTCTAAGTAGTATCTCGCAAGTAAAATTTGGCGGATTGACGGTTCATCCATCTGATTTTCTCCCGCTGCGTAATATTCACCTGCAAAATCAACTTCACAACCGAAACCGGACAGTTTCGCAAGAACAATTGGTGCGCCCGACAGGATTCGAACCTGTGGCCCCCAGATTAGGAATCTGATGCTCTATCCAACTGAGCTACGGGCGCCCCGCCGCCGTTCATGGCGGCCTATTCAAACAATCCTCGCTCGTTAGGCGCGGGCCGCCAGCGGGTCAATTGTCGGTTTTTGGCGGGCGGATTGGGAGCGGCAACGGGGCGACGGGGATGCCATCTTCCACCAGTGCCTTCGCTTCGCCGAGCGTCGTCTGGCCGTGGATTGAGCGTTCATCCGTATCGCCATCATGCATGGCGCGTGCTTCGGTTGCGAAATCTTCACCGACATAATCGGATTTTTCGAGCGCTTTTGCCTGCTGCTTGGCCAGTGTTTCCAGCATCGCCTTCATCTGGGCGGGATCGGGCGTGTCATTGGATACGGGCAGCGCTTTTTGCGTTGCTTTGCTGTTGCCCTTGGCGGCTACAGCGGGAGCCATCACGGCCTTGCTGACCTTTGCCGATCCGCACATCGGACAGGCGACAAGGCCCCTTTCGCGCTGATCCTCAAAATCCGTACTTGAGCCGAACCAGGCTTCGAAAACATGCCCCATATCCGCGCATTGGAGATCGAAGACGATCATACGGATGGCTCCGGCGCGGCAAACCTGCGGCGATGGGCGATTACGGGAATGCGCTTGCGGACATCCACAACGCGCGCCGGATCGATTTCCGCAATGCCGATACCGGGCTCACCGCCCATATCCAGCAGAACCTCTCCCCAGGGATCGATCACCAGGCTGTGGCCATAGGTTTTGCGGCCATCCTCATGGTGGCCGACCTGCGCCGCAGCGACAATAAAGGCCGCAGACTCAATGGCCCGCGCGCGCATCAGCACATGCCAATGGGCTTTGCCGGTGGGCACCGTGAAGGCAGCTGGAATGGTGAGCATCGTCGCGCCCGCGTCGCTGAGCGCGCGGTAAAGATCGGCAAAGCGCAGATCATAACAGACCGACAGGCCCAGCGTTCCGGCGGGCGTATCGGCGATCACCGCCGCCTCACCCGCATCATAGACCGAGGATTCGCGCCAGCTTTCGCCGGTATCGAGATCGACATCGAACAGATGAATCTTGTCATAGCGCGCGCGAATTGCGCCGGTATCGTCAATCACGAAACCACGATTGACGCAGCGGTCAGGATCATCGTCTGACCGCAGGGCAAGCGACCCGAGATGCACCCAGATACCCTGTTCTGCGGCAGCCGCACGAACCGCTGCGAGCACGCTGTCGTCGCTTTCCGTCGAAAGATGCGCAGCGGCGCGCTTGCGATCACGATCGAGCAGCCCGCTCATCTCCGGCGTGAACAGCATTTCTGCTCCGCCCGCCTTCGCCTCGCGCAGGCCATCGACAATGGCCGCAGCATTCTTGGCAGGATCGATCCCGCTGTTCATCTGAAGAAGAGCTATGCGCATGGGGTGCGATCAGGCGGCCAGCATGGCGTCCAACTGACCGGATGCCTCAAGCGCCGCGAGATCGTCCGAACCGCCAAGATGGCGTCCGTCGATGAAAATCTGTGGCACCGTAAACTGTCCATTACTGCGGCCGAGCATTTCGTCACGCTTATTCGCATTCATCGTGATGTCGGTTTCTTCCACCTCCACGCCCTTCGCCGCGAGCAAGTTTTTCGCGCGCGCGCAGAAGCCGCAAAGGAATTTCGTGTAAATTTCAACTTTCGCCATGTTCCTAATGTGTGAAGCGGAGGGTGCTGCGTCAATAGATATCATCATCTGTCGAAGCGACACGCGCCCAGCAACGAACATGGACTTCCGCCGCCCCGCCCCGCTTGAGCGCCTTCGCACAGGCATTCGTCGTCGCGCCGCTGGTATAAACATCATCTACAAGAATCACGCGTTTGCCGTTGATGGCGGCGCCCGCCTGCCGATCAATCGCAAAAACTCCGCGCACTATCTTTGCTCGTTCTTTTGCGCTCATTGCCCCCAGATAGGGCGTTGCGCGGGTCCGGATCAGGGTTTCAAAGTTCAGCCGCTCGCGATTCTCACCCGCCAGCGCCCGGGCGATAAGCGCCGCCTGGTTATAACCGCGCCGCCACAATCTGCCCCGATGCAGTGGCACAGGAACGAAAAGCGCATCCTCTAGCCCCGTTATGTGGCGCCGCATGGCTGCCGCGATCGTGCGGGCAAGCCCAACACGGCCGCCATATTTAAGTCGAAGCGCGATCGTTCGTGCGACATCACCATAACGAACAGCCGCGCGCATCGTGTCAAAGGCGGGGGGGGCCGAAAGGCAGGCACCGCACACCGATTCGGCATCGGCCAGCGCAATCAGCGGATCGCCGCATTGCATGCAACCCTGATCGAGATGATCGAGTGTCTGCCAGCAGCCCAGACAAAAGCGATCATCGCCATCCACTATCTCTCCACAAGCCGGGCAGCGCGAAGGCAGCGCGAAATCTACGATCGGCTTGGTGATACGGGTCAAAATATTGGACGGCTTAACCATTCCCGATCTTGTCCCGCAACGCGCAGCCGGGCACAAGCCCGCCCATGGAAGCCGCAACCAATATGCAGGACACGCCCTTCAATCGTACACTTCGCAGGCTCCGGCGCGATCGGGCATCGCGGGGCTGGGCCGATCACGGATTCCTTCAGGAGCATATGGCCGCCGAACTTGTCGAACGACTGGCCGGGGTTCAGCGCACCTTCTCCCGCGCACTCATTCTCGGTTTTGCAGGCGAAGCGCTGCCCGCGGCTCTAAATGCAATGCAGATTGATACGGTGACCGCCGATGCCGGATTCACTCTGGCCCGCGCAGCAGGCGGGATACAATGCGATGAGGACCGTCTGCCTTTCGCCGATGGCAGTTTTGATCTCGTGATCGCAGTGGGGACGCTCGACACCGTCAATGATCTTCCCGGCGCGCTCCGGCTGATTCGGCAGTCCCTGAAGCCCGACGGCCTGTTTTTAGGCGCTTTTCTGGGATCAGGAAGCCTGCCGGTCTTGCGTGATGCGATGTACCAGGCAGACCTGACAACCAACGCTGCCGCGCCGCGCTTTCACCCGCAAATCGATATTCGCGCTGCCGGCGATCTTCTCGGCCGTGCGGGATTTGCACTGCAAGTGGCTGACGGGGAAACACTGCAAGTCCGGTATCCCGGTTTGTCCGGGCTCGTCGACGATCTGCGCGGCGCGGCCAATAACAGCCTTTTGAGCGCCCCTGCACTGTCTCGCTTCGCTCTCGCTGCCGCTCATGCTGCGTTCGAGACACAGCGGATCGACGGAAAAACGGCGGAAACCTTCGAAATCATATATCTGACAGGCTGGGCGCCCGCCCCAGATCAACCCAAACCCGCGGCACGGGGCAGCGGAACCGCATCGCTCGCGGACGCGTTAAAGCCGCCTCGCTAAGGTCAAGACGCTAGATCAGGGCCTCAAGCAAACCGATAAGCGGCCGATCAGCAGGCGGCATATCCAGCGCATACAATTCCCGCGGATAAACCCATTTCAGCGCAGGTGCTTCCAGCGGTTGCGGAATTCCCTCCCATTTGCGGCAGACATAGAGAAGCAGCAGCAAATGTTTATCGCCCAACGGTTCGCTGGCGAAACACGCCGGGGCCAGACAGGATTCGTATGTTTCAATGCCCAGCTCTTCCTTGAGTTCTCGGATCAACGCGGCTTCGGGTGTCTCCCCGGCCTCACATTTACCGCCCGGAAACTCCCACAACCCGGCCATCGAGCGCCCTACGGGACGTTTTTGAACAAGAATTCGGCCATCGCTATCGACCAAGGCTGCCGCAGAAACGGTTAAGAATGGGGAATTCATGGGAACCATTATCACTTTCTTAAAACGGAAATGCGAGTGCTATCCGTGGGTATGGAAATATGGGGTATGCTGCCATGAAAAACTGGCTTGGAAAAATTGTACGTGATGAACGCGGCGCGACGGCAATCGAATATGGGTTGATCGTTTCGCTTATCGTCATAGCCATGGTTGGTGCGTTGGCGGTCCTCGCCGATACCACCGGCGGAATGTGGAACGACGTTTCAAACAACGTCTCATCGAACAGCTAGGGCCGGGAATTGGTAAATTTTCTGGCAAGCTCTGACTTTAAGAGTTTCGCAAGATCTACTGTTTAGAAGCATCAAACGTCAGTTCGAACAATTTTGAGCTGACGGGGTATTTGGAACCTTAAGGAGATCAGAAATGAAGAATTTCGTTAAAATGCTGAAAGACAGCAAGGGCGCCACCGCAATTGAGTATGGTTTGATTGCCGCTCTTATTGCTGTTGCAGCTATCACTGCAATGAGCACGCTCGGCAACACGCTTGGCAACACGTTCAACAACGTTTCGGATGAAATGGAATAAACTCCACTTCAAACGTAAGAGAGCGGGCGGCGAAGCAATTCGCCGCCCGTTTTCTTTTGTCCTTATGAGATCGCGTTATCGACCATAGACAACCAGTTTGACCCGCTGCCCAGCGCGCAACGCATTTCCCGAACCCAATGCATTCAAAACACGAAACCGCTCTTCCTGATAATCGCGATATGCCATCCGTGACGCCAAGCCGCTGATCGTATCGCCGCGGCGCACCGTTATCACATCGATAACCCGCGGCCTGATCGCCGCCGCTTCCGAGGCCGAAAGCCGCGATACGGAGTTCAGCATGCTGTTAAAGGGCGCCGTGCCCTGCCCGGCACGCGTAATGGTGAGGAAATGATATTTCCGATTACCGCCAAAATCATAAGCAGTGACCGTAACATCCACCTGATTCGAGCCGCTCGCTACCCGCGCCGTAGCCTGACCTACCGGCAGCCCGTTAATCCGCGAATTTCTGACGGTACCATAATTGATCTGTTGGTTGCTGCCCGCAAGCTCGCGAAACACTCCATCGACATAACTGGCGAGACTGCCAGATGCCGCACCGCCGCCAAATTGCGCCTGACCATTCGATCCGGTGACCACAACCGCGCTCGACCCATTCTGCATCGTATAACCCTGAGGCACAGTGAATTGCAGACGCAGTTCGGGATGCCGGAATGTATTGCCTTCGACAACGCCCTGGCTCGGATCATCATCATAAAGCATGCCATCAATCGCATTTAGAAAAGCGTCGCGGTCTCGGGTTCCTGCTCCCGGCGTCGCGCCGCGCGCGGTCGCTTCTGCGCGGGCGCGCGTGACGCGTTGCGCAGGATCAGGATGGGTGCTTGCCCATTCTGGCAATGATCGCGCATTGCGACCTGATGCACTAGCATCAAGACTTGTTTGAGCAGCCAGCGATGTGAGCATGTCAGCCGCTGCAAAGGGATCATAGCCCGCACTTGTGAGATAGGTAATACCAAGCTCATCCGCCTGATATTCCTGCTGCCGCGAATAGCGTAACGTGTAGAGCTGGGCGGCCTGCCCGGCGAGATTCGCGATATCCCCGCTACCCGTCAACAATCCCAACCCCACAGCAAGTATTTGGCCGATTGTGTTTCTGCTACTGCGTTGGGACGAATGGCGCGCGGCGACATGGCCGACTTCATGGCCCATAACCGAGGCCAGTTCAGCCTCGCTATTCATCAACCCGACCAGATTTCGGGTGATGTAAACATAGCCGCCAGGAAGCGCGAAAGCGTTGTTTACCGGGGAGTTTAAGAGGCTGATCGTGAAATCATTCTGAGCGTTGGAAAGCCCGGATTGAATGGAAATCCGCCGCCCGACTTGAACCACATAATCCGATTGGCGGCCGGAATAGACATCACCAAATTGCTGGAGAAGCTGCGTATGGGCTTGAGCGCCCTGTTGGCGTTCCTGTTGCGAAATTGCTTCGCCGGATGCGGGGCCAGAGCCCGGTAACGGCAGGCCAGCGCAGCTGCTAGTTACGGCAAAGGTTGAAAGTAAGAGTGCTATTCGAAGCTTCATCATTTTTCCCTCCATCTGAGCGAGTCTAGGGAAACAACAACGAAGCGGGATGGTTCGTTCCGAAAACATCCGATTGCGCGGTGCTATTTTCCAATATCGAGAAATTTGGCGCGCCGTTTCAACCGAAGTTTTTCGCTGGAAACACCGGCCAATTTCCCCAGTTCATCACTAATCGCCTTGCCCAGCGACGCGATTGCAACATCGGGCTGCCGATGGGCTCCGCCAACCGGCTCTGCCACAACCTTGTCGATCACGCCAAGCTTCTTCAGCTCGGGAGCGCTGATCCGCATCGCTTCTGCTGCATCGGCAGCCTTGTCCGCCGTGCGCCAGAGGATAGACGCGCAACCTTCCGGCGAAATGACCGAAAAGATAGCATGTTCAAACATTATAACCGTATTGGCACTTGAGAGCGCGATTGCGCCGCCCGAACCGCCCTCCCCGACGATCGCGGCGATGATCGGAACATTGAGTTGGAGACAGGTTTGGGTGGACCGTGCGATGGCCTCTGCCTGGGCGCGCTCCTCTGCCTGAATGCCCGGGAAGGCGCCCGGTGTGTCTACCAGCGTAACAACTGGCAGCCCGAACCGGTCGGCCAGTTTCATCAGCCGGATCGCCTTGCGATAGCCTTCAGGCTTGGCCATTCCGAAATTATGCTTGAGGCGGCTTTCGGTATTGGAACCCTTCTCATGTCCCATGACTAGAACGCGGCGCCCATGGATACGCCCGAATCCACCAACAATGGCGAGATCGTCTGAAAAGCCCCGGTCGCCGGCAAGCGGCATGAAATCGTCAACAAAACCCGCGACGTAATCCTTGAAATGAGGCCTGTCTGGGTGCCGCGCGACCTGCGTCTTTTGCCACGGCGTCAGCCGCTCATAAGTGTCGCGTAACATCTTTTCCGATTTCGCCTGCAAGCGCTTCACTTCGCCATCGATATTGAGCGAACCGGTATCAGCCGTGGTCCGCAGTTCCGCGACGCGGGCTTGCAGATCGGCAATGGGTTTTTCGAAATCAAGATAATGCTGCATGATCGCGCGGTTAAGCCTCCCGGTTGGCCGCGTCAACGAGGGGATGACGGGCATTGACGAGCGCAACAAGCCGCGCGCTGTCAACATGAGTATATATCTGTGTAGTGGCAATATCAGCATGGCCAAGCAGGGTTTGCAACGTCCGCAGATCGGCGCCGCCTTCAAGCAGATGCGTTGCAAAAGCATGGCGCAGGATATGCGGGCTGACGCGATCTGGCGGAACACCAGCCTTAGCCGCCAGTTCCTTGACGAGCTGATAGAGCCGGATGCGGCTCAGATGCGATTTGCCTGATGGGAAGAGCCAGCGTGCGTCTTCCGGGATATGCGCGCGCCACCTGTCGACGGCATCCAGCGCACGATCCGATATCGGGACGAGCCGTTCGCGCCCGCCTTTTCCGGTCAAAATCAAAAAGGGCGAGCCGCGTCGGACCGACGCCTTGGGTAAGGAAATCAATTCGCTCGCCCGCATCCCCGACCCATAGAGTAGCTCGATGAGCGCCGCCATGCGGAACGCCAGCGGCTTTTTCGTCGCCACGTCCCGGTCGAGCGTCTCGAACATCCGCGCAATATCGGCATGGCTCAGCGTTTTGGGGAGCGATCTCCCGCTTCCGGGGCGCGGCAAGGCGGCGGAGGGATCATCGCCGCGAAGGCCTTCATCGGCCAGAAATCCAAAAAAACGGCGCAATGCAGCCGATTTTCGCGCGACCGTCGAACGCGCCAATGTCGCCCATTCCGCGCCTACTTTCTCCAGATCAGCCGGTTGAGCGACCGCAAGTTCACCCCCGAGTAAAGCAGAGGCACCCCGCAAATCCGTTTCATACGCACTGAGCGTGTTGCGCGCGGCCCCTGCATCGGCGGCGAGCATTTCAAGGAACCGGACGATCAGGCGTGCATCTTCCCCTGATGGCTGGACGATGCGTTCCCTTGCCACCGGATCAGGCGCGCGTGATCGCTTCGGCAGCAATCATTCGGGCTTCGGGTTCCCGACCGGCAAGCCGATAGGCCCGCACGATATGATAAAGATGACGCGGCGGAATGCCGGACCAGCTATCTGCCTGCATGCCGATCGCGGAAATCAGCGCAACAAGCCCAACGCGCTGTCCCCGTGCAACGCGGTCGAGCTGACGTGACCAGATGTCTTCTTCGTCGATTCTCAGATCGAAACTGCTGTCTGCATCTCTGATTTCAGCCCCATCAAGCCGGCCCAATCCAGCCAGTGCCGCCGCCAATAGCCGTGCGCGATGCCGGCCATTTGACCCTGCTTCGCTGGCGTAATCTTCCAAACGGTCAAAACTGATATCGACGACCGGGGTCGGCGCGCCCACCGCGAGCAAAGCCCATGCCTCGTTGCTGTCATCACCAAGCACCGGGGCCCAACGCGCCGCCTGCAGATCCAGCCCAACGGCCATCATTGCGGCGATCAACTCTTGCGCGGCGCTTACATGGTCACCCACCGGTTGAATTCGCGCAGCAGCCCGAGCGGTCAAAATCAGGCCTGCATAGCGCCCATCAGCGCCATCCTGCTCAGTCCAAAGTGTCCGCATCGCAGCGATACGCTCGCCTTCATTCGGCTCGACATAGGCCGTCCGGAGAATATCCGTCGTAGATCCCGGTATTGCAGCCGGATCAAGCTCCGCGAGAAGCGCGCTATACATCGAAACCAGTACCTGATTGGAAAGAACCCCCATCACTGCTGCGGTACGTGAGGGTGCGATACGATTAGCAAGATCAATCGTTGGTGTTCTGGCCCGCCACGCAGAAACCTGCCGACCCGCCGTCGCATAGACGGCTTCGGGAATCTCTGCGCCGGTGGCATTCGCAATCCCAAATCGCCAGGCATTGAGCTGTTCTACACCGGTCCAATCAATCGGAATTGCGCGTGAACTGCCGCCAGCATTCACCGCACGATCACCCAGCCGTACATCGAAACCGTTTGTCAGATCCGCGTTGCGAATACCGGCCATCTGTGCCGTTGCACGCGCGCTTTCACCGCCAAGTCCAGCACAAATCGCATCCGCCATGATCCATGCCGGAGAATCCGCACTGCGCCGAGCGCCCGTTACGAGCGGACAAAAGCCAGAAAGATCAACCGTGGCGAGACTGGTCTGCATCGCAACGGCGTAAAGCTTTGGCGTGTGGCGATCACTGTCAACGCGCTGCACCAGCATTCGCGCACCATCTGCTTCACCCATCCGCAACAGCAGCCAAGCTCGCTCGGCGATCCAGTCCGGCGCCAAGACACCATCGGGTGTCGGGACATGGCTGAGCAAGGCTCGCCGCAAGCTGATATGCATCCAGCGCGAAGGGCCGGGCGCATCCAGTTCGCGCATTAGTCGCGAAATATAGCGGCCATCGGCCCCAGCAAATGCCTCTTCGCCGTAGCCGCCATTGGCTGGCGTCAACGGGCCGACCAAAGCTAGCGAACGGCGAGCCTCAGGCGGCAATTCATATTCCGGCGGAATATCTTCAAATTCCAGGATACCAATATCAAACTCATCGATATCGCCTTCGCCTTCCAGTGCAAATTCGCGATCTGCAGATGGAGATACGGGCGCCGATGGCGCAGCGCTCACCGGTGCAGAGGGCGTTGGAGCCGCAGGTGGCGGCGGCGGAGGCGGCGGTGCGGGCGCAACAGGATCGCCAAAGCCCTCCGGCAACAGGGATTCCGGCGCGTCCTGGCCAAAGGCAGGTACGATCAGCGCATAGGCGCTAACCCCGACCCCCAAAGCTATAAGCGATTTAGTTTTCCAGAACTTCATCGGCCACCGGTTCTTCAATAAGCTGTGGTTCGACGTCGGTGTCGATTGTGGAGAGATAGTAGAGAAAAATCACCAAACCCACCAAAAATATAAGAAAAATCCAAAGCGAACGCGACATATCCGTGAGTTACCTTATGATGACCAGCTCTTTTTGAGCTTTTGATGCAACCGAGCAGACAGTTTATACCCCTATTCTCATGACGCCTAGCCCATCCCCAAATTCACCGCCCACGGCGATAAAGTCTCATATCGACAAGCCTATAGTGCTTGTTGGCCTGATGGGTGTTGGGAAATCGACTATCGGCAGGCGCCTGGCGAGCCGGCTCGACCTAGCATTCGTCGATTCGGACGATGAGATCGAAGCGGCAGCAGGTATGAAGGTTGGGGAGCTTTTCGAACAATATGGTGAAGACTATTTCCGCGATGGTGAACGACGAGTTATTGCGCGCCTGATCGAGGGACCACCAAAGATCATCGCGACCGGCGGCGGCGCCTTTGTGCTGGAAGAAACCCGTGAGCTCATTCTTGAAGTGGCGACAGCGGTGTGGCTCAATGCCGATATCGAAGTGTTGGCCGAACGGGTATCAAGGCGCGATACGCGCCCCCTTGTACGAGACGCAGATCCGAAGGTCGTGCTTTCCGAACTCGCGGAAAAGCGCAATCCTTTCTATTCGCAAGCGCCGATCCATATACGGAGCGGAGAAGGCGCGCATGACGACACCGTCGAACGCATATTGGAGGCTCTGGCCAAATGATCACGGTCCCCGTTGCGCTGGGCAAACGCAGCTATGATATCCAGATTGCCGACGGTCTGCTGGACCGCGCGATGGATGGCCTTGCGCCCTTCGTGGCGCGTGGGCGGATGATTGTCATCACCGATGAGACCGTCGCCAAACATCAACTCCCTCGCCTGCAAGCCTGTGCAGATCGCGCCGGAGTTGCGGTGCACCCCATCATCCTTCCGGCCGGTGAATCGACAAAAAGCTGGAAGCAACTGGAAATGCTGACGGACCAACTTCTGGAGTTGGGTATCGAACGCGGCGATCATATTATTGCGCTCGGCGGCGGCGTCATCGGCGATCTGACCGGTTTCGCTGCGGCCATCGTCAAGCGCGGCTGCGGTTTCCTGCAAATCCCAACAACGTTGCTCGCCCAAGTGGATAGCTCAGTCGGCGGCAAGACAGCGATCAACAGCCGGGCAGGCAAGAATTTGGTCGGAGCCTTTCACCAGCCAGCCCTGGTTCTGATCGATCCCTCAGTGCTCGATACATTGCCGCCGCGCGAATTGCGCGCGGGCTATGCCGAAACGGTAAAATATGGCCTGATCGACGATGCAGAGTTCTTTCAATGGTGTCAGGCCCATGGCGCGGACCTTTTGAACGGTGGCCGGGCGGCGCAGATTGAGGCGATAGAGCGTAGTGTTTCCGCCAAGGCTCGCATCGTGGGTGAGGACGAAACAGAACGCACCGGGCGGCGTGCCTTGCTCAATCTGGGTCATACATTCGGCCATGCGCTTGAAGCGGAAACCGGCTTTTCCGATGCACTGCTGCACGGCGAGGCCGTGGCGGCCGGAATCGCTCTCGCTTTTCGGTATTCAGCACATAAAGGGTTGTGCAGCCCGGATGATGCGGCGCGCGTGTCCGCGCATCTCGACAATGCTGGGCTGCCCAACGGGCTGGCCGCATCTGGCGTTCGAGCAGATGGCGCGCGGCTCACCGCGCATATGATGCACGACAAAAAGATGGAAGGCGGCACCCTTCCCTTCCTGCTCGCGCGCGGGATCGGTGAGACATTTCTCGCCCGCGACGTTGATCTTGATGATGTCGCGGCGTTTCTGGACAGTGCAGACTAGAGTTTGCCTCGGGGTTTCGCCTCTAAGGCTTTTTCGTTCCATCGAAATCGAGTGATTCCGCCGCGCCAAAGCTCATCTCCGAGCCCGCGTACAGGGTTCCTTCGGCGATCTGCATGGCCAGCCGATCACAATCGCGTTTGCGAAATTCTTCCTCAACCCGATCAATCAGGGTTTCATCCAGGTCAACCAATTCCATCGCAGAACGCGCCATCGCAACTGCCGATTCTAGCACTTCGCGGAAGGTGCCATCAAGCTGGCCTTCCTCCAATTTGAGAAGATGGCGGCGATCAAAAAGGCGGCCCAGGATTTTGGCCTTTGGAAAGGCCATCCGCACGGCATCCAGCGCGTGACTATCAAGCTCTGTTCCATCATTGCAGAACAGAATTGCGCGGGCATTTTCGGCCCCCGCTTCGCGCAACAGATCGACGCGCAATCCGTTCCCATAATAGACTTTGCGGCCAAACTCGCCTGAAAGGTCGATCTGATCAGGTTTGGAATCGATCAGCGTTACCGGAATATTCGCGCCTGTCAGCATCTGCGCCACGGTTTGGCCAAAACGGCCATGCCCCACGATAATCGCTCCGGGGGTTGGCGCATCTTCGGGGCCTTCCATATCATCGCCGGTTGATGCGCGGACCCCGCCAAACCGTTTGGCGAGGGCCATGAGGAACGGCGTGGTTGCCATGGACAGCGTCACAACTGCGCCAAACAGGCTGGCTGCAGAATCGGTTACGAGCATAGCCCGTTCGGCCTCGGCAAACAGGACAAAGGCGAATTCACCGCCCTGACTGAGCAGCAGGCCCATCACGAAAGCTGATCGCGCCTTGACGCCAAAGGCCATCGCGAGGCCCGATATGATCGCGATCTTCACCGCAACGAGCGCCGCCGCCATCCCGATGACAAATAGCGGCTGGGCCAGCACGACGCCAACGTCGAGCATCATGCCAACGGCGAGGAAGAACAGGCCAAGCAAGATGGAGCGGAACGGATCGACGTCCGCTTCGAGTTCGTGGCGATACGGCGAATCCGCGAGCATGACACCAGCCACAAAGGCACCAAGCGCCATGGATAGGCCGAGCGAGTCCATCAGGACTGCAGCCGCGAAGACCGTAAACAGGCCAGTGACGATAAACAGCTCGCGCTCCGCAAATCGCCCAACCAGTGCAAGCAGCGGATTCAGGATATACCGACCTGCGACAACCAGACCGATAACTGCGGCGACCGCGTAGATGGCGAGCAGCCAGCCCGGCGGCGCGCCGGGATCAGCAGGCGCGCGGGACAATACAGCGACAATAGTCAACAGCGGAACGATCGACAGATCCTGAAACAGCAGGATCGAAAAGGCGCGCTCACCCAAGGGCGTATTGAGGCGGCCTTCGGATTGGAGCAACGGCAAGACCTGCGCTGTCGATGAGAGCCCGAGCGGCAGCCCGATGGCCAATGCCGCCGCAATGGTGAGGTTGGTGCCAAGCAAAACCAGCCCGGTCACCGCCAGCCCGCACAATATAACCTGCGAAAGACCAAGCCCGAATATGTCGCGCCGCAGGCGCCAAAGCCGCGCTGGAGCAAGCTCAAGCCCGACGAGGAACAACAGCAGTACGATACCGATCTCGGCCACCGAGAGGATCGCCTCTCCGCTATCAACCAGCGCAAAACCGAACGGGCCAATGGCGACCCCGGCGATCAAATATCCCAGAACCGCTCCAAGGCCGAGCCGCCGGAACAGCAACACAAAACCAAGCGCCGCACCAAGCAGGATCAACCCGTCGAACATCAACTCGCCGGTCATGACGTGGCCGCCGCCATGGTCCGCCGCGGCTTCAGCGACTGCCATCAGGCTGAAACTTGCGCTTGTATCGCCGCTTCTGTCACCGCCTCAAAGGCCAATCGGATCGAGCCATGGCGCGCTTTATGCGGGATGGCGGGACCAAAGATTTCAAGGCCCGGCCAATTGCCAGGATCATCGCGTTCCCCGGCGAGAAAATCAGTAAGCATATCGCGAGCATCCAAGAGTGCCGCAGGAGTTTGACCGATCGCGTGCCGCGCCATTAGCGAAGCCGCGGCCTGACCGAGCGCGCAAGCCCGCACTTCTTGGCCAAGAGCGGCTATCCGGCCGTCTGGCCCCATCTCAACATCCACCGTCACCCGGCTGCCGCAAACAGGGGAACGTCTTTCAGCGCTGCCATGCGGAGACGAGAGCCGCGTCTGATGCGGGATCTCCGTCGCGAGACGCAAAATTTCAGCATTGTAGAGGGCGGCGGAAGATCG
>Ga0209345_10003921_pt1 | contig 14812 bp, 12 predicted proteins | sample Cruoilmetagenom7_FD_187294 | JGI IMG/M metagenome (GOLD analysis project Ga0209345, IMG submission 187294) | Oil polluted marine microbial communities from Coal Oil Point, Santa Barbara, California, USA - Sample 7 (SPAdes) (version 2) | ecosystem: Environmental > Aquatic > Marine > Oil seeps ... | reverse complement strand
TTCCTTAGAGCGTCTTCTTTTTGTCTTCTCGCAGCATCCAGACTTGTTTTGACCTCTTCTGCTTTTAATTTTTTCTCTGCCTCAGCCTGCTGAACCGCCAGAGATTCCATTTCAGCTTCAGCTTCAATGGATGAATCTACTCCCTGACCTTCAGTATGTTCATCTATTTTTACATAAGTGCGTTTTTTTCGAACTTCAACATTTACAGTTTTAGCCCGTGCGCCCTGAGAGCCTGACACTTTGACTTTACTAATACTTTTCCTTTTCAGGGTGATTTTCTTTTGTTCACCTGAAGTTTTACCATGGGACTGTTTTAAAAAAGCCAGCAATGCCTGCTTTTCGTCATCTGACACTGCTGAATCGGCAGATGAATGAGACAAACCTGCATTTTGCATTTGTTGTAATAGTTTCTCCACGGGAATACCCACAACGCTGGCCAGTTGTGTCACTGTTACTTCTGCTGTGCTTGCATCTTTCACGCTCACGCTCTATACCCGCCTTATTTATCTTCTTACAAAAATCTCAACAACAAAAGCCGCCACCTGCATACTTAAATCCGAACTCAACGGAAGGATTTTATAGCCTGCAAAATAATCAACACTCTCAAATCAAATCTCGTAACGCAACAAAAAACAAACTTCCTCTTTATGAAGCTTCTTCTTCACTTTCCTCAAACCATGGAGCTCTTGCAGCCATAATTAAATCAGCCGCTTTTTGCTCTTCCATACCTTCAAGCTCCAACAATTCATCAACAGACTGTTCGGCCAGATCTTCCTGAGTGATAATGCCTTTATTAGCAAGAACAAAAGCCAAGTGGCGATCCATGCCCTCAAGACTTAACAAATCTTCCGCAGGCTCTATCTGACTGAGCTCTTCTTCAAATACAAGCGCTTTTGTTAATAACACATCCTTCGCACGACGTCGAAGTTCATTAACAATGTCTTCATCAAATTCTTCAATTTCAAGCATCTCTTCTAACGGTACATAGGCAACTTCATCAATAGATGTAAAACCTTCGTCAACCAGAATCTCTGCGACATCCTGGTCAACATCAAGATCAGTGACAAAGTTTTGCACAAACTTATCGGTTTCTTCATCTTCTTTGTTACTGGCCTCTTCTTCAGACATGACGTTAAGTGTCCAGCCCGTTAAGGCACTGGCCAATCTAATATTTTGACCATTACGCCCAATAGCGGGTGCCAATTGATCTTCACTGACCGCTATTTGCATAGCTTCAGTTTCTTCATCAATAATAATAGAGGCAACCTCTGCGGGCGACATCGCATTTATCACGAACTGAGCAGGGCTATCGTCCCAAAGAACGATATCAACTCTTTCGCCCCCCAGCTCGGAAGATACTGCCTGCACTCGTCCACCACGCATGCCAACACAAGCGCCAACCGGATCAATACGACCGTCATTGGTCTTAACGGCAATTTTAGCCCTGGATCCCGGATCCCGAGCAGCACGTCGTATTTCAATAATTTCTTCGCCAATTTCGGGTACTTCAATCTTGAATAATTCAATCAACATTTCAGGGCTGGTACGACTTACAATTAATTGCGGACCACGAGCATCAATTCGCACTTCGGTCAGTATTCCTCGAAGACGATCACTCACCCGAGCAATTTCCCTCGGAATCATGTTGTCGCGTTCAATGATAGCTTCTGCATTATTACCTAAATCCAGAATAATATTTTCTCGCGTGACTCTTTTCACTGTCCCATTGACCAATTCGCCAATACGACCCTGAAACATTTCCGCAACCTGAGCACGCTCAGCTTCTCGAACTTTTTGTACGATAACCTGCTTAGCTGTTTGCGCAGCAATTCGGCCGAATTCAATGGACGCAGATGCCTCTTCCAATACATCGCCAACGACCGCTTCAGGTTTTTTCTCCTGAGCTTGTTCCAGTGTTAGTTCGCTAGCTGGAAACTCAACATCATCATCAGATTCAACAACCGTAAACTGACGGAAAGTTTCATAAGCTCCGTTGTCGCGATCAATGCTGACTCGAAATTCAGCATCATCAGGATGTAATTTTTTTGTGGCCGTGGCTAACGCAAGTTCTATGGCTTCAAAAATTACATTTTTTGGTACACCTTTTTCATTGGAGACTGCATCCACAACAGCCAGTATGTCTTTATTCATCTTTTATCTCTTCTTACAAAAAACTTACGTTTTCAATATTGAATATCAATCTCAATTTAAAAACGAACTATCAGTATAGGATCTTCTTTAATGGTATTTAATTTTTTTCAGCCAATAAATCACTCACCAATTAACGATCCCTCTATTTAAGATGAGCTTTATATATATTATCATAATCAATTTCAAAACATTGGCCGTCGACTTCAACCTTTACAGTACTATCTGTTGTACCTAACAAAACACCAGTGAAGTTTTTTCTATTATTCTGCGCTATAGCTAAACGAATATGGATACTACGACCTAAATAAACATTATATTGAGGTAAATAAAATAATGGTCGGTCTACTCCAGGTGAAGACACTTCAAGACTATATTCTCCTTGAATGGGGTCTTCTACATCCAGAATACCACTCACCTGATGACTCACTCTGGCACAATCATCAACCGTTATACCTTGATCAGAATCAATAAAAATTCTCAATATAGAGTCCTTGCCCCTGGAAAAATACTCTACACCCCACGGTACATAACCCAAGGCCTCTATCGTTGGACCAAGCATGTCGTTTAGTTTCTGAACCTGTTTCGAAACAACCATTATCTTTCTTAAATCTTACAAACAAAAAATGGGCACCAGGGCCCACTGTAGTCAGAGAATATCTTTTAATAAAAGAATTCCCCCGCTAATTAAAAAAGCCCCTAAAAAGGGGCCTAAAAACTAAAATTGCTAGCGGCAACAGTAATGAAAAGTCCAGATTTCAATACCCAATAGCCCAACTGATGGAAATAGCGCCAATAATGTTAGCAGATTTCACATCCACCCATAAAAAACATGATTTGAAATGTTAAGCCACCCTGATCGTCCTGAATTGTACCATTATCCAATAACATTCTTCAACCTCCTAGAGTCTTGTCCAATATGAAATGAGCCTGAAACGGGGACCCGTGTTTCCAGTATAAAATGAGCCTGAAATAGCCTCTAATATCGTTCATGATCACAGGATGAAAACGATCATGAAATTAGAACAACTCACCCCTATTGATGCCATCAAACAATTCCTCGAAGATACACAGGCTGTCGCCTTTAGCGTGGCAACTAACAAACAATAACGTTATCGATGGGTGCAAAAAATCTTGATTAAGCTCCAGTACATGCTACTCGGTAAGGCGGACAAAGGTATTATTACCCGCTATCTCATAATAGTGACAGGTTACTCCCTGGCACAGACCAGGCGATTAATACAGCAATACACTCAATCAGGCCAAATTACGGTAAAGTCCACTCGCAGTAATGGGCTCAAACGCATTTACACAGAGGCTGACATCCGCCTGTTGGCCAGCACGGATGAGCGACATGGTCAGCCCAGTGGCCCAGCACTTAAAAAAATGTGTGAACGAGCCTATCATCGCTTTGATCAAGCTGACTATCAAAAACTCGCCGGCATCTCCGTTTCTCATCTATATAATCTGCGAAGCTCTAATATCTACCAGCGACAACGCTGCATACTGACAAAAACACGACCTAAAAACGCCCCTAAACGCCCCTATCGGGCGCCGCCGTAAACCTTGCCCCAACAATCAACCCGGCTACATTCGTATCGACTCTGTCCATCAAGGCGATCAGGATAAACGAAAGGGTGTCTACCACATCAATGCGGTGGATGAGGTCACTCAATATCAAATTATTTTTACTGTAGAGCGCATTAACGAAGCATGTATGCAGCCGTACTCAAACAGATAGTTGCGGCATTTTCCTTTAAAATAAGGGGTTTTCATGCTGACAATGGCAGCGAATACGTCAATTGCACCGTTGCTGAACTACTGGAAAAGCTTCGCATTGAATTTACCAGATCGCGTCCCCGGCGCAGCAATGACAACGGCTTGGTTGAAAGTAAAAATGGATCTGTGGTGCGTAAACTATATGGCTATACACATATACCTCAACACTACGCGGCTGGCTTTACAACATTAAATAGTGATCAAGTTTATCGGTACGTCAACCTCCACCGCCCTTGCTATTTTCCCACCACAGTCACTGACAGCAAGGGTAAACAGAAAAAGAAATACCTCTACGATGACATGATAACGCCCCTTGAAAAACTTCGCTCCCTGCCACGCCCCAGCCAATATCTAAAATCAGGCGTAACATTTAAAAAAGCTGGATGCATTTATGGCTAAAATGACAGACAATGAGGCCGCTGAACAACTAAACGCAGCACGAGATCATCTATTTAAACAACTCCATGAGCGACTCAAAATAAGGGCTTAACTTACCCTCCCTTCAGGCTCATTTCTGGATTGGAATATACTCTTGAGGATAGGATAGGTGAAATCTGTTGCCTGGCATCATCCGGGAAGTATTAGTCAGGGTGTATTCTTCTGAAATTAAAAGGTGAAGCAGGATTTGAACCTGCGACCTTCAGCGGCTGCGCCGGATAAGGAGTTGAGCCCGGTCGTCGGGCCACATTGTTGTGGTAATGAAATTGGTAGCGGGGGCAGGATTTGAACCTGCGACCTTCGGGTTATGAGCCCGACGAGCTACCAAGCTGCTCCACCCCGCATCAAAATCAGGCGCACACTATATTCCCAAACCTTTCTGTAGTCAACGCCTATTCTTAGCAAGCTACGGGTTTTCTTTAAAAAATTTGGTGCCGAAGGCCGGACTTGAACCGGCACGACCAGAAGTCACTACCCCCTCAAGATAGCGTGTCTACCAATTCCACCACTCCGGCAATTTAAAAACATTATTCAGGAAGCTGGGATTCGATATTTTCTTCATTGAGGTTATCATCAAAAACATGTACTGGCTCAGCGTCTTCCTGAGGAATGTCTTCGCCCGCTTCTTTGACGGTCACAGAAATAACTTCAGGCGCACCTGAATTATCCAGGCCGCCCTCTATAATTTGCTGATCAGAAGGACTGGTGATCAACTCAGGAATATCAAAGTCTGAACTCGATGACATTTGCTGATTAGCCATATAAGCCAAAGTCAGGCTGGTCACAAAGAAAACCATAGCCAATCCTGCGGTCAGCTTGGTTAGAAACGACGCTGACCCCACACTACCGAAAACAGTGTTGGAAGCGCCACTACCAAAAGCCGTACCCAGGTCTGCTCCTTTGCCCTGCTGAAGCAGCACCAGAACTACCAGGGATACGGTTGCCAAAACATGTATAATCAATACCACTGTTTCCATAAACTCTAACCAGCTGCCTTACAAATTGCTATAAATTCTTCAAATTTTAGAGATGCCCCACCGACTAAGCCGCCATCAATATCGGGCATCTGAAATAACTCCGCTGCATTATCAACTTTTACACTGCCACCGTAAAGAATTCTGAGCTCATCGGAAACATCATTATCCAACTCTAGTAATATTTTTCGAATATACCCATGAACTTCCTGAGCTTGCTCAGGCCTTGCAGTCAAACCAGTACCAATAGCCCAAACCGGCTCATAGGCCAGCACCGCAGATGAAAAAGCCTTAATACCAACGATATCAATTACTTCAAGTAATTGATATCGTATAATATCAAAGGTCTGACCAGCAGACCTGTGTTTTTTTTGCTCGCCTACACAAAGAATAGGCGTCATACCTTCAGCCTGAATTCGCTGAAATTTAGCTGCAATCTGCGCACTACTCTCGCCAAACAACTGACGCCGCTCGGAATGGCCGATAATAACATATTGACAGCCAAACTCCCGAATCATCAGAGCAGAAATTTCTCCAGTATACGCTCCAGATTCAAATTCGGCACAATTTTGAGCACCCAACTTAATGGTATTGGTATCAGCCAACAGGCTGACTAGCAATGGAATATGAATCATTGGAGGACATAGCACCACTTCAACACTTTCATCGTTTTGAAGTGCTTCTCTCATTCTGCCAGTCAATTCAACAGCACCGTCCCTAGTGCCGTTCATTTTCCAGTTTCCAGCAACAATTGGTTGACGCATATAATCACGGAGTTAGCTAAATGCAAGCGGGTGATATTAACTCAATAACAACCCATAGAACAAGGGGCTAGAACTGGTTTTTAAAAACTTGTTGGCAACCAATCCCAAAAAAAACTGTCTGTTTATTTTTTCAAAAGTCATACTAAAAATTATCGGCGATCTTTTCATGAGTACTATATTTTGGATCTTGAACAACCTCTCTCAGTTGCACTAACTGGTCTACAAATGAAGCCCCCATCATTGTGCTTATCAACCAGTCGGGCACCTTGATGGCGGAAGACAATACCATTTCAAAAGTAACGCGTGTCTTTCCATTTTTCAAGTCTACAAATTCGTAAATTCCTTTTATACTCTCTTCTTCAGACTCCCCTTCTAATCTCATCCCTTTTTCTGCGGAATTAAAATGATATGCAATGGATTGGGTGTCAGGAGATATCTCAACCTTACATTTAAGCGTTGAAACTCTATCAGATAATGGCCAGGGTAAATCCGATACCGTGCGAATATACCAGTTGTTGTTATCAAGTTGTTTTATTTTTTCCATGCTTTTTATTTGTTTTCGCCACCTCGTTGCAGATGGATAATCTACCACGAGTGCCAGCACACTCATTGGCGATTGATCAACGAAAGTTATCGCCTTGACAGCTCGACCATTATCATCGCCCTCCACACCACGAGTGTAAACTTTGACCTGACTTCTTTCTTCGCTGAGAACCCAGTCCAGCGTAGAAAAGTCTGCAGCTTGCAGTACAAAAGACTGGGCATTTAATAGAAACAGACCTATCAAAGATACTAAAAGCTTTTTATTCATAACTCGCCCTACTTTTATCTAAATTCAAAATGATTCTGAAGAAATTATTACACTGTAGCGCCTACTGTTAGCGAATAACTTTCGCGGAAGTCGGCCGTAAAAAACGTCCCTACAACCCTACTCCCTCATCACCAACTTAAGCATTGGATTTATGAATTTATTCCAATATATTCAAACTATGAAGAATTTTTCGATTCCGATTAATTATTGGAATAAAAAATAAAATCTAAATTATTATTTTAAACAACAAGGGAATTAATTCCCAACCATTTCCACTTCAATAACCCTGGCCAAACCCTGAGCTAACGCATCGGCCTGTTCTTTATTTTCAGATTCAACCATCACCCTTATCACGGGTTCCGTACCTGACATTCTTAATAATATTCTTCCTTTACCGGCCATGCTGGCTTCAGCATCATTTAACGCCTGTTTAACATGTGCATTTTTCATCGGGTCTGATTTTTTCTGGATGCTAACATTTACTAATTTTTGCGGGTATTTTTGCATTCCTGATTTCAGTTCTTTAAGTGACTTATTTTTTCTGCTCATTGCAGCTACAACCTGCAATGAAGAAATAACGCCATCACCTGTTGTAGTTTTATCCAGGCATATAATATGGCCAGATGATTCTCCACCCAGTTTCCATTGATGGATGTTAAGCTGCTCCATGACATAGCGATCACCCACATCGGCACGAACAAATGCAAGCCCCCTTTCTTTTAAAGCTTTTTCAAGGCCAAAATTGCTCATCAAGGTTCCCACAACTCCACCACTCATCCTGCCGGTTTCCAGCGAGTCATTCGCCATGATAAAAACCAGTTCATCGCCATCCACCACATGGCCTTCATGATCAACCATAACGACACGATCACCATCGCCGTCATAGGCAATACCAAGATCCGCCTCGTGCTCCAGAACGGCTTGTTGCAATAATTCTGGTGAAGTTGAACCACATTGATCGTTAATATTCATCCCGTTTGGGGCAACAGCTATGGCTACAACATCGGCTCCAAGCTCTTCAAATACTTCTGGAGCAATATGGTAAGTGGCTCCATTTGCACAATCCAGAACTACTTTTAAACCAGAAAAATCGGTTGAGTAAGGCAATGTGCTTTTACAAAATTCAATATATCGCCCTCGAGCGCTATCAATCCTGACAACTTTTCCGATCCTGTTGGTAGCCGCTGTGGTCATCGGTTTTTTAAGATACGATTCAATTTCCAGTTCAACATCATCACTAAGTTTACATGCATCAGAAGAAAAAAATTTGATACCATTGTCTTCATATCCATTATGAGAAGCACTGATAACTATGCCTGCCTGGGCATGAAAGGTTCTGGTCAGATACGCTATTGCTGGTGTTGGCATTGGCCCGAGTAAACGTACATCAACACCAGCCGCCGCCAGACCCGCTTCCAGGGCCGATTCGAACATATATCCGGATAATCGGGTATCTTTACCAATTAGTACTTTAGAACCCTCGTCACGATAAAAAACCTGGCCAACCGCCCAACCAAGCTGCATTACAAAATCAGGTGTTATTGGCGCCTCACCTACTTTTCCGCGGATGCCATCGGTGCCAAAATATTTTTTCTTTTTTGCCATAAACTTTCCCTGACGTCATTTAAAAAAGCGGATAATTGGGCTTTTTTATATAACCCTGAACTATATTCCTTCCATATTATTATTTAACACAGCCTCGGTTATTTTCACAACTTGTACTGTTTCGGCCACATCATGAACTCTGACAATGTTGGCACCCCTTTCAATAGCCATGACTGCCAATGCCAAACTACCCATCAATCTTTGCTCAATCGGCAAATGCAGTAGATTTCCAATCATCGATTTTCTGGACAAACCCACCAACACGGGGCATGCGCTTTGCTTAAATACTTCGAGTTCTCTTAACAAATGCAAGTTATGTTTCAGCATTTTTCCAAACCCGAACCCCGGATCAATTATTATTCGATTTTTTGAAATACCCTTATCCTCACAGACCTGAATTCGTTTTGTAAGAAAGCCATATATATCAGATACTACATTTTGGTAATGTGGTTTTTGTTGCATTTCCTGTGGAGAGCCCTGCATATGCATTAAACACACCGGCAAACCTGTATCTACAACGGCCTGCAAAGCGCCTTCCGTTTGCAAAGCGCGTACATCATTAATTAATCCTGCACCCAGATTTGCTGCCTCCCGCATTAGAGCAGGGGAACTGGTATCTACTGAAACAACGGTGTCTATTTGCCCGGTGATTTTTTCAATCACCGGCAATACTCGATCCATTTCCTCCTGAACACTAATCGATTTTGCCTCAGGGCGAGTTGATTCTCCACCAACATCAATAAATACAGCACCTTCTTTGACCATTTTTTCGGCATGAACAGTGGCTTTATCAACTGAATTAAACAAACCTCCATCAGAAAAAGAATCAGGAGTGACATTTAAGATGCCCATTACCCTTGGCGAAGAGAGATCCAGCGTGCGCTGGCCAAATTTAAATTCCATGATATCTCACTTAGAGATCCTCTGAACAAGTCTTGAACAAAAATCTTGAATTTAAAATCTCCAGTGACTGCATCCAAAAAAAATGCCCAGCTAAATCATTAACCGGGCATTTTCTGGTTTACTGCCAAACCTTAAATCAGGGAAGCCTGGCTATCAATGCTCGCCCGCAGGGCCACCAATTGAAGGATTATTATCCGTTTCTTTATCAGACTTAACATCAGCCTCCAGATTATCAACTTTTGCGCCACCGGAAGGGTTATCGTCACCCCAGCCTTTAGGTGGTTCTGGTTTGTTGCCTTTCATGATGGCATCTATCTGACTGGAGTCTATTGTTTCGTACAACATCAGGGCATCTGCCATCAAATCAAGAATATCGCGATTACTCTCAAGAAGGTCTCTTGCATGTGCATAATTCTCATCGATGATTTTTCTTATTTCTTCATCAATTTTACTGGCTGTCTCAGCTGAAACATGCTTGGTTTGAGTAACAGAACGACCTAAAAACACTTCGCCTTCGTCTTCTTCGTACATCAATGGGCCCATTTTTTCTGACAAACCCCATTTGGTAACCATGTTACGGGCCATTTCGGTAGCCCGCTGAATATCATTAGAGGCGCCCGTAGTCACACCATCGAAACCTAGGGTCAACTCTTCTGCGATCCGCCCACCAAATAAACTGCAAATCTGCCCTTCAATGTGGCTTTTGCTGTAACTGTAGCGATCTTCAACGGGTAGAAACATGGTCACACCCAGAGCCCTCCCTCGAGGAATGATGCTAACCTTGTAAACTGGATCATGATCAGGAATTAGCCGCCCAACAATGGCATGGCCTGCCTCATGGTAAGCCGTATTGAGTTTCTCTTTTTCAGACATCACCATGGTTTTACGCTCAGCACCCATCATGATTTTATCTTTCGCCAACTCAAACTCTTTCATGCTTACCAGGCGCAAGTTTGATCTTGCGGCAAATAATGCAGCTTCATTGACCAAATTAGCCAAGTCTGCGCCAGAAAACCCGGGTGTAGCACGGGCCAGTAAGGAAGCATTCACATCGTCATCTATCGGCACTTTGCGCATGTGCACTTTTAAAATTTGCTCCCGGCCACGAACATCCGGCAGGGGTACGGTCACTTGACGGTCAAAACGTCCCGGTCTTAACAAGGCCGCATCCAGCACATCGGGACGGTTCGTTGCAGCAATTACGATAACGCCGTCATTGCCTTCAAATCCGTCCATTTCAACCAGTAACTGATTAAGTGTCTGCTCACGTTCATCATGGCCACCACCCAATCCAGCACCACGAGAACGGCCTACCGCATCGATCTCATCAATAAATATAATGCAAGGTGCCTGTTTTTTAGCCTGCTCAAACATATCCCGAACACGGGATGCACCCACACCAACAAACATTTCAACAAAATCAGAACCGGATATTGAGAAGAATGGCACCTTGGCTTCCCCGGCAATAGCTTTTGCTAACAAGGTTTTACCTGTACCAGGAGAACCCACCATTAACACACCGCGAGGAATTCGGCCGCCTAAACGCTGAAATTTACTAGGATCACGTAGAAATTCTACCAATTCCTGAACGTCTTCTTTGGCTTCTTCAACACCCGCCACATCTGCAAATGTAGTTTTGATCTGGTCTTCACCTAACAATTTCGCCTTACTTTTCCCAAAAGTCATGGGGCCGCCACGGCCACCACCACCACCCTGCATTTGCCGCATAAAGAAAATAAATATCGCTAAAATCAATAATATTGGGAAAGCCGCAACCAGCAACTGCATCCAGATACTCTGTCGAGAGGGCTCTTCACCCACTATAATGACATTGTTTTCAAGCAGATCGCCCACAAGATCAAGGTCGGCTACAGGAGGACGTATTACCTTAAACTTTTCCCCGCTAGTCCTTTCACCCATAATTTCATTGTCAGAAATTGTCACTCTATGGACACGTCCATTATCCACTTCGAGTACAAAATCCGAGTAATCGACCATTGTTTGTTCAGGGGCAACATTGAAATTTTTGAATACCGACACCAATACCACTGCAATGATGACCCATAATAATATATTTTTTGTTATGTCATTCAAGGGATTACCCTCTATTTATCTATTGTTAAATTGCCTGTGGAAAATAATTTAAAGGACCCAAATGCGTCCCACCAAAGGCTAAAAGTAGCTATGTCCCCTACGGTACTACAATTCACATCATGGTTCTAGTGTCCAGTTAAGGTGCAAACCTGCTATAAGGCTAACCCACTCTTTTAAAAGCATTTTAAAAGAAATCAGTCCATCAGCCTCTCTGGAAGTTTCTTGCCAGCAAATAAATTTCACGGGAGCGCGATCTTGATGCTTCGGGTTTTCTGGTTTTAACCGATTGAAATTGACTACCCATCAAACGTCGATATTCATCAATGCCTTCACCCTGAAACACCTTCACCAGCAAATGTCCTCCGGGTTTAAGTACCGTGACAGCAAAATCAAGTGCAAGTTCAGCTAAATACATGGCTCGAGGCTGATCTACAGCCCTGTCTCCACTAGTGTTGGGGGCCATATCAGAAATTACAAGATCAATGTTTCGGCCTTTTGTCGCAGCTAACAATTCATCCAGAACGTCTTGCTCCCGAAAATCTCCCTGAATAAAGGTGACGCCTGCCAAACAATCCATTGGCAATATATCCGAAGCAATAACTTTACCATGATCTCCTACCAATTCTGCCGCCACCTGACTCCAGCCACCCGGGGCGGCGCCGAGGTCTACTACAGTTATGTTTTTATTGATCAGTTTATCTTTTTTCTGAATTTCCAATAACTTATAACATGCTCTCGAACGATACCCCTCCTTTTGAGCCTGCTTGACGTAATGATCATCAAAATGCTCCTGCATCCAACGGCCACTGCTTTTTGATCGCTTCATACCAATACTCATCAAGATTACTTTTCTTAATAACGCTGCTGGTTCAGCTCGTTAATTTTTGTGATCCAACTGCGTTTTCCAGGCCAATAGTGTAAACTACGCTGCCAGTCAAAACGCAGTTATTAAACTTAAAACCTATTTATTATTATGTCACTAGCAAACGCCCAAAAAAAACACTTTCGCAGCATTGGACACACGTTAAATCCAGTTGTATCTTTAGCAGAGAACGGCTTGTCAGAAGGTGTAACTTCTGAGCTGGAACGGGCTCTTGAGGATCATGAACTGATCAAGATTAAAATCAGTGTGGGTGACAATTCCGCAAAAAAAAACTTAATTGACGAAATTTGCTCTTCTTTTGCGGCCGAACTGGTACAAAGCATTGGTCATACTGCATTGATTTATCGCCCTTCGAAACAAGCAAACCCAAAGCTATCCAATCTTTTGCGCAAAATTTGAGGGCACCTCTAAAAATGCACTTTACACCGCAGTAGCGGCGTCTCCGATTTTTGCTCCTGCTAAATCGGTATACCGTACGTCCTGTACATATCCGATTTTTGCTCCTGCTAAATCGGTATACCGTACGTCCTGTACATATCCGATTTTTGCTCCTGCTAAATCGGTATACCGTACGTCCTGTACATAAGCGACCTATTCGAAGCCTCAGGTATCCCTATACACCCAGGTTCGATCTACAGGACTTCCTTGCTCTCCCGAGAAATTACTCTTTTTAAAGGCACCCTTCAAAACGATTCTATAGAGAAATAGAAGAAAAATTAAAGATAAAAAACCAAGTGTGAATTAAATTTACGTCACTTAAAACTGGATTAATTTATTTTCTTTTGATTTGTTCAAATTTCATCTCCAACCTTATAAATAAACCCGGCCTGGCTTCAAAATCGTGAAGCCTTGGGTATTTTACCTGAGGAGACACTTCAAGAATTAGCCAATCTCGCCATAGGTTCTGACGATATGCAACCTTTACAGTTGTTTCCTTCAACTTACTACCGGCATACAAAACAAATGCGTTAATCCATTGATAAGACAAACCCTTGTGATCACTTAACAAATGGCTATATACAAAATTTATATTATAAAAATAGGTATCAATATCTTCGTACCCGTCTCCAGCTACAATAGTCCTGAATAATTTGCCTTCAGCCAGAGGGCGATCAAAATTAAACAGGGTATTTATATTAAAACCATTATCCGAAAACCAGCCGACTTTTTGGGAAAAATAAAAGTCCCAATTATTAAAATTCTCGCTCCATCTGAACCGCGGCTCGACAAAAAAAATTAACTTGTTATCTCGTACCCTGACCCCACTTTTAAGTTTGATATTTTTTCTTGCAGTTTCTCTGTACTGATATAATAAGCCTACCGAAATATTGTCTTCATTTGTACCTTCGAAAACCTGAGCCACTTGCTCATCAAGACTTAATGAAGAATTTACGTCTCCCTCTTCACCTACAACAAAAAACTTCAGTCGCTTGTTTAAATTTGGAGTTTTCAATCTAACTTTGACACGTGCCTTGAATTCATTACCGTCTTCATCAAAAAAATTATCAAACCTGAATCTTAAAGATGTTTTATTATCTTCTTCTTCAAAACGCTCAGTTTTAAAAAAAGAATCGATCCATTGGGCCGTTGAGACAACTCCGTAGGATACACCGGAGTGAGCCTTGTCCATAAAGTTGTTTGTGGTCTTCTCCTGAACATGAGAATCAGTCTTTCCCAAATCGGTATTGGGCAATACACGTTCTTCTTTTGCCGAAAACCCGTTGCCTGTGCCTTCTATAGTTTGCTCATTTGCAAAAATAATCGAAGCAGTACACAATGCACCTACAAATATAAAAATACCAAACATGGCATGGTTCTGACCGACCAGGCAACTTTTTGAAGAAAGCATCATATTGTTTTGTTCGAGATATGACATATATACACATTAGCTTGTTTTCAATCATCTCCGAAAACAAGTGTTTCAAACTTTATTCACAAGCTGAATTCTGAACTGATTCTCTTAATCAAAACCATAACCACCCTACAGCCCATTTAATTTCAAAAATATTAACAATATATAATCATGGCGCCTCTTCCTAAAATACACCTTGAAGACGACAAATTCATTGACGAATCCGGTAGGCAAGTCATCTTACGGGGCATAAACCTGGGAGGAGATTGTAAATTACCTTATAGGGGTGGCGCCACTTATTATCCCAGTAATTTTTCAAACCACAGGGACGTATCGTTCATTGGCCGCCCTTTTCCACTTGAAGAAGCCCATCAACACTTTGAACGCTTACGCCACTGGGGTTTCAACTGTCTGCGCTTACTAAGCTCCTGGGAAGCCATTGAGCATGCCGGGCCCGGTTTATACGATGAAGCTTACCTGGATTACTATAGCAAATTAGTGGCAATGGCTGGTGAATTCGGTCTGTATGTTTATGTGGATTTTCACCAGGACGTCTGGAGC
>Ga0209345_10003920_pt1 | contig 14815 bp, 11 predicted proteins | sample Cruoilmetagenom7_FD_187294 | JGI IMG/M metagenome (GOLD analysis project Ga0209345, IMG submission 187294) | Oil polluted marine microbial communities from Coal Oil Point, Santa Barbara, California, USA - Sample 7 (SPAdes) (version 2) | ecosystem: Environmental > Aquatic > Marine > Oil seeps ... | reverse complement strand
TTTTCGATACCGGGACCAGTGCGGCACCCGGACAGGCTAAAGGCACCAGAACGCAAACCCTGAGAGGAGATTATGCTGCCTCCTTACTGGTACTTACAGCTGCTGTTATGAAAGCAGATGGCAGGGTGATGAAAAGCGAACTGGATTACGTTAAGCGTTATTTCGTTACCCGCTTCGGCAATGATACCGCCAACGAAGCGGTGGTTATGTTAAGGGATATTCTGAAGCAGGAGATACCTTTGAGGGATGTGACCAATCAGCTTTCACAGCGCCTGGATTACTCTTATCGCCTGGAGATGATTCATTTTCTCTTTGGGATAGCTTCGGCGGATGGATCGGTAAGTGATGCCGAAAACCAGGTAATTCAGAAGATTTCCGGTTATATGAGCATTACGGATTCTGATTTTCAGAGTATCCGGGCCATGTTCGTGAGTCAGACCGATGCCTCTTACAAGATCCTGGAAATAGAACCCACCAGTAGTGACGATGAGGTGAAAAAAGCTTACCGCCGGATGGCCATGAAGTACCATCCCGATAAAGTGAGCCATCTGGGTGAAGACTTTAAGAAGGTGGCCCATGAGAAATTCAGAAAGGTCCAGGCGGCCTATGAGCAAGTTAAGAAAGAGCGCGGATTAAATTAGAAGTAGTATATTGCATCACTTATTTTGAAGTATGAAGACGATTCAGTTAAAGGACATACTAGCCATATCGGGCAAAGGAGGATTGTTCAAATTTATTGCACAGGCACGTAACGGAATAGTAGTGGAATCCCTGGAAGAGCAAAAAAGGCACGTGGCACCCGCCACTGCAAGGGTGAGTTCACTGGAAGATATCGCCATCTTCACCATGGATGAAGAGGTGCCCCTGGCAGATATTTTCTATATGATCCATGAGAAGTCTGAAGGAAAAGAGACCCTCTCACATAAAGCTCCTGCGGAGGAGTTAAAAAGCCAGTTCCTGGAGCTTGTTCCGGAATACGATGAGGACCGGGTGTATGTTTCGGATATCAAGAAGGTATTTCAGTGGTACAACCAGCTGCATAAGAATGAGATGCTTGAGGTAATCGATAAGGAGGAGGATAAAGAGGAGGAAGAGCAGAAAGAGCAAGCTGCAGAACCGAAGGAGCAAGCTGCCGAACCGAAGGAAGAAGCCTCCGAAAAAGCTGCTGCCAAGCCAGAAAAAAAAGCTGACAAGTCTAAATAGACTTTGCCTCCTGCCAGATTTGTTCCATCTCTTCAAGAGTCATCTCTTTCAATGACCGGTTCATCTCCAGGGCCTTATTCTCCAGGTATTTAAATCTATGAATAAATTTCCTGTTGGTCCGTTCCAGGGCTGTTTCTGGTTCAACATCATATAAACGGGCCGCGTTTATGAGAGAGAATAGCAGGTCACCAATCTCCTCTTCCATTTTTTCATGTTCCTGGCCGTTGTTCAGTTCGTGTTTCACTTCCTGAATCTCCTCGCTTACCTTGTCCCAAACCTGTTCTCTATGGTCCCAGTCAAAGCCTACAGCTCTGACCTTGTCCTGTATACGGTGCGCTTTGATCATGGCCGGAAGCGACACCGGAACACCTTCAAGAACACTGCGGTTTCCCTCCTTCATCTTCAGCTCTTCCCAGTTCTCCAGCACCTCACCTGCGTCTTTCACTTTACGCTCACCAAATACATGCGGATGCCTGAATACCAGCTTGTCGCAAATGCCATTTAAGACATCCGCCACATCAAATGCTCCCTTTTCTGATCCGATTTTGGAGTAGAAAACAATGTGCAGCATCAGATCCCCAAGTTCCTTCCGGATCTCCTCCAGGTCCTGATCCATGATGGCATCGGCCAATTCATAAGTCTCTTCTATGGTCAAGTTTCTCAGGCTATCCAGGGTTTGTTCCCGGTCCCACGGACACTTCTCTCTTAGTTGGTCCATCACCACCAGAAGACGTTCAAAAGCCTTCAACTTCTCTTCCATACTGTGCATGCTATCCTTCTTTGAATTCAACCCTGATAGTTGAGTTTGTATTTAATTTCAGCAAACCTGCGGCATTCCCGTTCCTGATGGCGATCTCCAGCAAGCCTGCGGAGTTAAATATGGCCAGCAGATCGCCCGGATCCGTCTCATTATACCGTAAATTGATATGCTTAATCACATAGTGCTTGCTCTGTACATAGATCTCAAAATCTTTTCCTTCTCCAATCCGGCTAAACAGATCCTGGGAAATATTTGTTACGGCATTCTGGTAGGAGTCAATATGTATGACACTGCCAACAATGGTATTGTCTTCAATGGTTGCCCTGAGAGGGGTTTGCCTGTCATATTCCTTCACCTGGGAACCCAGTTTGGAAAGTGAAGCTCCTTCTGCCAGTTTGCAGGCTGCCTGGGCGAAAACTGTCAGGGCAACAAAGGTGCCTGTTTCGTCTTTAATGTTCCCGGTCAGACTGACCACCTCTTCCGGTTCCTCTCCACCCAGGAGTCCCAGGATGCCATTATCGGCGCAAAGGAAGTAATGTTTGTCTTTTTTTGCTGCCAGCAACTCTCCTCCCATATCCGGTTCAGAGTTTACTGCGATGATATGAATGGAATGTTCCGGAAAGTGCGGAAAACTGTTTCTTACCACAAAAGCAGCCTGAGCACTGTTAAATGATTTTATGCGATGGTTAATATCGATGATCTGAGCGCCCGGACAGGCTGATAGAAGTTTTCCCTTGAGTGATGCCACATAATAATCGTTTTCGTTCCAATCGGACGTCAGTGTGATAATGTGCATGGGTTTGTGACAGGGATTTTCTTATTGGAATGTTGGAAAAAACAACTTAATTTGCACATCCAAAAATAGTGATTATAATTTAATTTATGGCGGAAAAATTGATCTATTTGGAGGGTGTCGATCCTGTTGATTTCTATGGTGTAAACAATGTCCGCTTTAACAAATTCATTGAGCTTTTTCCAGATATAAAGATCGTTTCCAGGGGGAACGAAATCCGCATTACCGGAAAAAAAGAGCGGCTTGGTGATTTTGAGGAAAAGGTGGATCTGTTTTTACGTTACCTGAGGAAATTCCCGAACCTTACCCTGCCTGATCTTGATGATCTTCTAAAGGGGCCCGTGGATCATATCATGGAGGCTAACGGTCAGGAAGGAGGGGTGTTGCTACACGGAGAGAATGGGAGGAAAATCAAGGCTATTACGGTTAATCAGAAGCGCCTGGTTGATGACGGAATGTTGAATGACCTGCTGATTGCAGTGGGACCGGCAGGTACGGGAAAAACCTATACGGCCATTGCCATGGCAGTAAAAGCCTTAAAAGAGCGGGAGATAAAGAAAATTATCCTGACACGGCCCGCAGTGGAAGCCGGTGAAAAACTGGGTTTTCTGCCGGGCGACTTTAAGGAGAAGCTGGATCCTTACCTGCAACCGCTCTATGATGCTTTGAGGGATATGATCCAGCCACGGAAGCTGATCCAGTTTATGGAGGACGGAACCATTCAAATAGCTCCTCTGGCCTATATGAGGGGGCGCACCCTGGACGATGCCTTTGTGATTCTGGACGAGGCACAGAATGCAACTCCCAGCCAGTTTAAGATGTTTCTGACAAGAATGGGGCCCAATGCCCGGTTTATTGTAACCGGCGATGATTCGCAGGTGGACCTTCCGCGCAGGGAAGATTCCGGACTGGTACAGGCCATCCGGATCCTGGATGGGATCAAGGGGATCTCCATTATCCGTTTCGATGACAGGGACATCATCAGGCACCGCCTGGTTAAGTCCATTGTAAAGGCCTATAACAAATCATAGGTCCTTTCAGGGTGTTTGCTGCTTGAAAAAATTTAACTTTAAAACAAAAAATAGATTCAGTTATGGCCAATGCATTAAAGGGAACAAGGTTTAACCTGGCAGGACAGAAGAACCTGTACACAGGCAAGGTTCGCGATGTCTATAATATCAAAGGTGATTACCTGGTGATGGTGGTTTCTGACCGGATTTCCGCATTCGATGTGGTTCTGCCCAGGGGAATCCCCTATAAGGGACAGGTATTGAATCAGATTGCATCCAAGTTTTTGGATGCCACCTCCGATATTGTTCCCAACTGGAAGATCGATTCTCCTGATCCCAATGTAACCGTGGGTCATATGGCTGATCCTTTCAAGGTGGAGATGGTGATCCGCGGCTATGTTACGGGCCATGCCTGGAGAGAATACAGAGACGGAAAGCGTGTATTGTGTGGAGTTCCCATGGCGGAAGGTCTGAAGGAGCATGACCGTTTCCCGGAACCGATCATTACTCCGACCACCAAGGCGGATGAAGGTCATGACGAGGATATTTCCAGGGAGGAGATTTTGTCGAGCGGACTGGTTTCGGAAGAGGATTATATTCAACTGGAGGAGTATACCAGGGCACTTTTTCAGCGTGGCACAGAGATGGCCGCTGAAATGGGTCTGATTCTTGTAGATACCAAGTATGAATTTGGGAAAAAGGATGGAAAAATTATTCTGATTGACGAGATTCACACCCCCGATTCTTCCAGGTATTTCTATGCGGATGGCTACGAGGAGCGCCAGGCCAGCCGCGAGCAGCAGAAGCAGCTATCAAAGGAGTTTGTAAGGCAGTGGCTCATTGGTAATGGATTCCAGGGCAAAGAGGGGCAGCAGGTACCTGAAATGCCTGATGCATTTGTGGAAGAGGTATCCGAGAGGTATATTGAGCTTTTTGAGAGTATTACGGGAGAAAAATTTGTAAAAGCAGAAACCAGCAGTATTGAAGAGCGGATTCTAAAGAATATCAATGAGTTTATATCCAAATAGAAACTATCTATCTCTATTTCTGGGGATTTTTCTCTTTCAGGCACTGCTGGTAGCACAGGAGCCTGTTACGGTAGAGAGAACCAACAACAAAGTGATTCTCGAGGGGACCGTTTACTATATTCATATGGTAAACCCCGGAGAGACCCTCTTTGCCATTTCAAGGGCTTACCATATTTCTCAGAAGGAGATTGCCATTGAAAACCCCGGAGTTATAGCCGGACTGAAGATCGGGCAGTCCCTGAAAATTCCTGTTGATCCGAAACTGCAGGATGAGATCGATACCTCAGAGCTGCCGGATCCTGTTGAGACAGGGACATTTCACACCGTGCAGCCTGGAGAGACCCTCTACGGAATCGCCAGGATATATGAGTTAAAGGAGAAGGATATTTCAGAGGCCAACAATGGGATCTCACCTGAAACTCTCCGGCCCGGACAACGTCTGAGGATTCCAGAAGAATCAACAGTTGAAGAAGAGCATGCCTACGAAGAGGAGCACGCATACAATGAAGAGGGTCTGGTCTATCATACAGTCAAGAGAAGAGAGACCCTGTACTCCATTGCCGGCTACTATCAGGTGACCATAGAGGAGATAAGGGCTGTAAACCCGGAGCTGGGGTGGGGCGGACCCAAAGCAGGACAGGTGATCCGGATTCCTGCTCCACTGCTTAGCGATCAACAGCAGCTGCCACATGAGACCTACGAAGAGACCGAAGATTATGACTATCGTGAGCTTGAGGACAGACACGATAATATCCGACGTACCTATCGTGTGGCTTTCTTTGTTCCTTTTGATCTCGGGGAGATGGAACCTCTGGATTCACTCTTAAAGGATGTGACATCGGAGAGCCGGAGAAACCGGATTATTGAGCGCTATATGATGGAACAAAGGATTCCGCAGTCGGTACAATTTATGGAGCTCTTTATGGGATCCCTGCTGGCCATTGATTCCATGCGGCATATGGGGATGAAACTGGATGTACATTACTATGATACCCGGAAAAGCATGGACAGAACCCGATCTATCCTGAGGGAAAACAAGCTGGAGGATTTCGATCTGTTTTTGGGCCCGTTTTATGACTACACGCTGGAGCTCGTTTCTTTCTTTGCTTCCAAACACAGGATTCCTGTTGTGACCCCCTTTTACAATAATCTCGACCTGGTTCGGGAAAATCCCTACCTCTTTCAGTTGAGCCCCTCTCTGGAAAGAGGCTACCGGGAAGCCGCAAAGCTGGTAGCAAGTAAACATATGTACAATATTGTATATGTCAGGAATGAGGATTCTCTGAACCTTGAGAAACATGCGTACTTCAAGCAGTTGATCTTTGAAGGCTTTAATGAGTATAACCTCACTGAGCCCACGGTTTTCAAGGAGGTCATTATGGAACTTAGAAATACGGATAAAATTATCCAGTCATTGTCGCCCGATAAGAAGAACCTGGTGGTGGTACCCACAGCCGATGAAGCCCTGGCCAGCACAGTGGTTTCAACGCTCTATTACCAGCATCAATTGAATAATTACGATATCGAGGTGATCGGGGGCCCCCACTGGACCGAGTTCTCAACCATCCGGTTTGAGTATTTTCATGAATTGAATCTGACTTTCTACAGCCCCTTCTGGGTGGATTATTTCGATCCGCAGATTGAGGAATTTATGGCTAAATTCAGATCATTTTACTACAGTGAACCCACCGTTACCTCCACAAAGGGGATTAACTACGGGATCCTGGGTCATGATATGACCCTTTATTTCCTGAATGCCCTGAGGAAGCATGGTCCCAGGTTTATTCTTTCACTGGATCAATACCGGCCGGAACTGATTCAGGGACCATTTACTTTCAGCCGCCTTTCCCGGGGGGGAGGGTATGAAAATTCCCATATCGCTTTTTATCAGTTTTTACCGGATATGAGTATCCAGGAGATTGAGGTTCCGGAGCTGCCCGAGAAAAGGTACTACTTTCGACCTATGGAAGATAGAAGGAGAAGAAGGTACCTGAATTTCGAGCGGGAAATCAATTGATGTTATAATTAAGTTAGCCTATGAGAATTATCTGGCATGTTATAGTCCTGCTCAGCCTACTCTCATCTTGCTCCGGCAAGAAAAATGTGGAGACGGAGTCTGGAACACTTGATACCTATGTGGTGGTGGTCTCTTTTGATGGCTACAGATGGGATTATCCGGAGCTCTATGATACACCCAACTTTGATGATTTGGCACTAAAAGGGGTGAAAGCAGAATATCTGCAATCCTCTTTCCCTACCAAGACTTTTCCAAATCACTATACCCTTGCAACCGGACTCTATCCCGATCACCATGGAATCATCAACAACAGTTTCTATGCGGAGGACCTGGGAGGTATCTATCGTATTGGGGACCGGGAAATGGTTACAAATCCCGATGCTTATTTCGGGGAGCCCATCTGGGTTACCGCGGAGAAGCAGGGGGTAAAAGCGGCTTCCTATTTCTGGGTAGGCAGTGAAGCTGATATTATGGGGGTATCGCCGTCCTACTGGTATACCTATAATCACGATGTTCCCTATATTCCCCGGGTTGATAAAGTTATTAGTTGGTTAAAAACACCACTGAATGACCGGCCCGGACTGATCTTTTTATACTTTGATGAACCCGATGGTACCGGCCACCGCTTCGGGCCCGAACACCAGGAGACCGGTGAGGTGGTCAGCGTCCTGGATTCAGTGCTGGGATACCTGCGCAGCGAGATTGCGGAGCTGGAGTATGCGGACCGGGTCAACCTGATCGTGCTTTCCGATCATGGCATGGGGCCCACTTCGCCCGACAAGTATGTGAACCTGGCTGCACATATCAAAGAACAATGGACCCTCAGGATTGTGGGAGGGAATCCGGTATATCTTATCCAGCCCGAGGAGGGTTGTGCCGATTCGATTACCGCTGCCCTTAGTCAGGTGGAGGGTGTCACAGCCTGGCAGAAGGAGGAGATCCCGGAACGGCTTCATTATGGCAGCAGTCCCCGATTCCCTGGCATTGTGGTGGTGGCCGACAGTTTGTGGAGTATTGGTGCCAACCCGGATCCTTCGGGCTATTCAGGAGGAGCGCACGGCTACGACAATGCCTTTACGGATATGAATACGATCTTCTACGCAGAAGGACCTGCCTTCAAAGAGAATTATTTCTCAGCACCATTCTCCAACGTGGAGCTATATGGGATCATTGCTGAAATCCTTGGGCTTGATCGAGTTTCCACCGATGGCAAGCTGGAGAACGTCTGGCATATTTTCCGCTAAGAAAAGTTATTCAGAATCAAATCTGGATTTGAGCATCCCCCTGCTTTGGTAAAACAGAGGTGCTAAATAGATAGAGGGTGCCCCAAATTCGAGACACCCTCTTGAAAATATGTTAGCTTAAGATGCTGACTATTTGGTAGCTCTTTCCAGCCTCTTCAGGATGGAAAAGATGAAGGCAGCGGAAAGCAGACAGGTAATCACGAAGATTCCCCACAGTTGCCATAGCTGAATTTTTTCCCAGAAGAAGCTACCAATAAAGAGGAGTTTGTTTCCAACAGCTGTGGCCAGCAGCCATCCTCCTTGCATCACTCCCTGGAACCTGACAGGTGCCACCTTAGATACAAAGGAGAGCCCCATGGGACTCAGGAATAGCTCTGCAAAGGTAAGTACCAGGTAGGTCGACATCAGCCAGTAGGGCATCACCCTGGAGGAGTCGGGCACGGGGTTAACACTGACCACTTCACCCGCATCGTTCAATACCTGCAGATCTACTGGTGAGATTAACTTGAGTGAGCCCACAACCATGATCACAAATCCCAGGGAAGCAATGACCATTCCAATTCCGATCTTTTTAGGTGTTGAGGGCTCTATGCCTTTTTTATTGAGCCACGCAAAAGCGGCCATAACAACAAAGGTGAGGGAAACAATATACAGGGGATTAAAGGATTGATACACCTCTGGGGCAATGGGATTGGTTTCAGCACCCCTGGTATAAAACAAATAACTTAATCCGATACCCACCACTGCCATTACTGCTCCAATTATCCGGTTTTTCGATTCAGATCTCCAGTTCAGGAGCATGACCAAACCGGCAATTCCAACAAGGACCGAAACAAGACTCTTAAGCGTAAAGAAAAGATAGGTAAAGGAATCCACCGATTTTGCCGAATAATCACGGGCAAAGAAGGTCAGGGTAAGTCCGTTCTGATGGAAGCCCATCCAGAAGAAAATCACCACAAAGAAGACCAGCAACAGGGATACTACCCGCTGTTTCTCCTCTTTCGTGGCAATCATTACGATCCAGGCCACAAAACCAGCGAAAAGGCCAATGGCCATTCCGGTTTTGAAATCCTTGAATAAGCTGACCAGGAAGGCGGTAACTCCAAAGGCTACAATAGCGACAGGGATGGCAAGGGGCTTCTCCCTGAGAGTAATGGTTCTTTCTCCTGCGGCTTTTTCCCGCTTGGGAAGGTGCTTGTGAAAGATCAGGTAGGCCGCCAGGGATATTACCATAGCTATGGCCGCGATCCCAAAGGCAAAATTATATCCGCGTGAAAATACTTCGATGTAAGAGTTAGCAAAGGCCCCCAGATCCGCTACGGGTCCATTCAGGCTTGCAGCATCAGCCAGCTGCTGGAAAACTCCGTTATCCTGGAGGGTTCCGTCCTTATACTGGTGGCAGAGAGCCGGAAGGCTACCGTCATGCAAGAATCCGTTGGTTTTTAACCACCAGTTCCGAATTCCCATGGCAGCAAAGGGAGCGAAGAAAGCACCCACGTTGATCCCCATATAGAAAATCAGAAATGCGTTATCACGGACTTTGTCGTATTTGGGATCATCGTACAACTGGCCCACTACTGCCTGGAGATTGCCTTTGAAGAAACCGTTTCCAATGGCGATGGTGAATAGAGCGATCACCGTTACAGACAGGGGTAACCCGGGAACTGCCATTAAGACATATCCAAGGAACATGATCACCTGTCCCATGGAGATGATAGCAGTATATTTTTTTGTCGCATCTGCCAGGATTCCACCAAGCAGGGCGAGGGCATAGATGGCAAAATAGAACCAGCTGTAAATATCACCTGCTGTCTCTGCAGCAAGTCCGAATTTTGCCTGAAGGAACAGTACAAGGATCGCCATCATGGTATAGAAACCAAAACGCTCCCCCATGTTCGCAAAGAAAGCAACATAAAGACCTTTAGGATGTCCTTTTAACATAGAGCTAAGTTTTTCGTGTTTATTCTGATTTTCGTAATGGGGACAAATATAGAAATAGTTTTTTCTTAATTTTGATTAAAACAGCATGTTATGAAAATTTTCAGTGCTGAGCAGGTAAGGGAAATTGATGCCTTTACCATCAAACATGAGCCGATTAATTCCATTGATCTCATGGAGCGGGCTGCCATACGCCTGGTTGGCTGGTATGTGCGTCACTATCATACCGACCGGAAGGTGGTGATGTTTGCCGGTCCAGGGAACAATGGAGGGGATGCCCTGGCCATGGCTCGTATGCTTGCTGACAGGCAATTCCGGGTAGAGTGTTACCTGCTCCGTTTTGGAACCCTGGCCGAAGATTGTGAGAAGAATCTTCATCGCCTGAAAGAGCAGGGAGAGGTGAAGCTCCTGGAGCTGGATGAGAAGGAGACCCTTCCCCGGCTGGATCCGGCAGACATAGTCGTGGACGGAATATTTGGTTCGGGGCTTTCCCGGAAGGTAAGTGGCCTGCCTGCCAGGGCAATCAAGCATATAAATGAGCAGGCTGGTACCGTGATTGCCATCGACATCCCCTCGGGACTCTTTGGGGAGGACAACAGCCATAACAATTACGATCATGTAATCCGTGCCAGCTATACCCTGACTTTCCAGTTTCCCTTTCTCTCCTTTTTCTTTGATCTCCATGAACAGCAGGTGGGGAAGTGGAGGGTGCATGATATTAAACTGCATCCCCGTGCCATTGAGGAAGCGAAAACCAACTATTCTACTCTGGAGCTGGAGAAGATCCGGGCACTGCTTCCCAGGCGTGAGAAGTTTGCAAACAAAGGCAGCTTCGGACATGCTTTGATGATTTCAGGGAGTTACGGGATGATGGGAGCTGCCCTGCTGGCAGGAGAATCCTGTCTCCGGTCCGGTGCGGGACTGGTCACGCTACATGTGCCGAAATTCGGGTACAGCATTGTGCAAACAGCATTTCCGGAGGCTATTGTAAGTCTCGATCAATCTGATATTCTATTTAGCGAGCCGCCCGATCTGGATCCCTACAGTGCCATTGGTATTGGTCCGGGCCTCGGAACAAAGCCCAATTCCGGCAAAGGATTAAAGATGCTTCTGGAACGCACAGGGGTGCCACTTGTGATTGATGCTGACGGACTAAATATCCTCTCCCAGCATCCTGAGTGGTATGAGCTTTTGCCCGAGGGGACTATCCTGACACCGCACCCCAAAGAGTTTGACCGGATGGCAGGTGAAAGTTCCAGCTCCTGGGAGCGGCATCTGAAGCAAAAGGAATTTTCGAAGCGATATAAGGTAGTGGTGGTCCTGAAAGGGGCCCACACCGGGATTGCTTCCCCGGATGGCAAATACTGGTTCAACAGCACAGGGAACCCGGGCATGGCCACAGGAGGAAGCGGGGATGTGCTCACCGGACTGATATGCGGCCTGCTTGCACAGGGTGTCTCACCACAGGATGCGGCACTGGCAGGAGTGTACCTACACGGACTGGCAGGTGACCTGGCTGCTGAGGCTTCCAGTGAGGAGGCGCTGATTGCCGGGGATATGATTCTCTATCTGGGAGAGGCCTTCAGGGAAATAAATGGTTAAACTTCGTTAAATCCTTGCTCTGGGTTGGAAACCCAAAGGCAGGGTGAAGCAAATTCCATATTATTGTCACATGGTAAAACGAATATCTCTTAGATTATTACTGGTATTTGGAATATTTGTGCTGATCCTGGTTGTCAACTTTGTGATCTTTCAAATCACGGCAACTAAGGTGACAGAAGGGGAACCTATCGAGAACCGGGAACCTGAGCGTGTGGCGCTCCTGGTAATCGACATCCAGGAAGCAACCACCGGCAGCACCTCCCTCAATGAGGGCTATGTGCATCAGTCCGAATCCCTCATAGGCCATGTGAACAAACTGGTGGCAGATGCGGAAGAGAAAGGCTGGATGGTGATCTGGATCCGCAGCGAGGTAAGTAATCCCCTGATTAATATATTGAACAGTTCTATGGCAAAGGGTTCTTTGGGAGCTGAACTTGATGAGCGGCTGGATACTTCTTTTGGCCAGGTGCTTGTCAAGAAAACCAAAGATTCATTTAAAAATACTCCTCTGGATGAAATCCTTGAAAAGCAGGGGATTGGACAGCTGGTGCTAGCCGGGCTTGATGCAGAGCACTGCGTACATTCCACCGTTCAGGCCGCAGCCAACAGGGGCTATAAGCTTCGGGTATTCAAGGAGACAGTGATTGCTGAAGAGGAGCGCATCCTGGCAAGGATGCTGGAGATCTACCAGGCAATGGGAGTGGAGCTGCTCTCCATGACAGAGCTGGGAGATTTCTGATTCCCGGGAAATCTTGATATGTTTTTTTGTATCAGAGGTCCCTATGTGCTAATTTCGTCCTGTATTTGAAGATTAATCCTATGAAAAAGTTATTCTATTATGTGGCAGTTGCTGCTCTGCTCACCGGATGCGCCACCAGTGAACCCCTGCAGCTTAAGGTGACTCCCCTGGGGCAGGAACCTGCAAAAGTTAAGGAACAATATCTCTACGTTTTGCCCCAGACCGTTCTGAAAGTAGAGGTAACCCTGAGGGAACTGCGCACTGTCCCCGGGCCCTACTGGGAGTATGCGGAAAAGTACCTGGGACTGAAAGAGGTGGTAAAGAAGAAATCCAGCAGCTGGAATATATGGGATGTGAGCATCGGGCAGCACCAGGAGCTTGATCCCAACCATTTCTACTCTCTGAATGTACTTGAAGGGGAGTTTGATAGCGCGGCACTGCTTCCCTATCTGAAACAGGGGACGGTATTGCAGGGAACAGAAATTCTCCATGAATCGGTGAAGGGCAATGGTTTGCAATCCACCAGCAGGGATAACTTTGTCCGCTATGAGGATCTGGGCGTGAATAACAATTTTGAGGAGCGGACAGAAACCATGTATAAGACTATCGTCACGGATACCGCTTTTGTGGAAGTACCCGTTCAACGTACGGTGGTGGAGCAGAAATCCTCTTCCACCAAAGCCAGGGAGGCGGCTGACTTTCTTTTGGAACTTCGAACCCGTCGTTTTGAAATGTTAACGGGAGAATACGAAGTATATCCTGATGGAGAAGCCATGGGGGCTGCCATTCAGAAGCTGGACCAGATGGAGGCAGCCTATTTGTCCCTGTTTACAGGCAAGACTATTACAAGGGTGATGAAACGTACCTGGTTTATCGTACCAGATCCAGGATCAGAACCATCCGCCTATCCGCTTGCTATTTTCTCAAATGTGCTGGGTTTTGTCCCTTCAGAACTGATGGAAGGGGAGCCCCTCCAGGTGGAGATCAGGCCCCTGGGTCAGATTACCAGGGTAAGAGGCTACTTTTCAGCAGCCTCTGTACCTGATAATGCTTTGTTATACCGGATTCCGGACCTGGCCGAATTAAAGGTAATGCTTGCAGAAGAGGCTCTGGCCACCCACCGTATCTCGATCTACCAGTCGGGACATGTGGTAACCAGCACGATCCGTTAAACAGGATTTCCCGGCTATTTTTCAGGAACCTCTTCCAGGATTAGCACCAGGAAATCCCAAAATTTCCTGACAGTTTCAATTTGCACCTTTTCGTCGGGAGAGTGGGGGAACCTGATGGTGGGTCCGAAGGAGATCATATCAAAATTCGGATACACCCCACCCAGCAGACCGCACTCCAGTCCGGCATGAATAGCCTTGATTTCCGGGATCTTCCCGAAGTTCTTATTGTAGACATCCTGGCAGGTTTTCAAAATGGGAGAATCCATATTGGGTTTCCATCCGGGATACTCTCCACTCAGGGTTACCTCTGCATCAATCAGCTGAAATACCGCTGCAATCTTCCAGGCAGTGGCCTCTTTGGCACTATCTACCGAAGAACGTGTGAGGCAGTAAGCTTCAAACTTGCCGTCCTTTATGGAGGCTATGGCCAGGTTATTGGAGGTTTCAACCAGCCCCTTCATGGATTGACTCATGCGTTGTACCCCATTGGGGCAGGCAAAAAGGGCTCTGATAAATTTAGACTGCTCCGCCAGAGGTAGCACTCCGGAAGGCTTGGCTGCAGGTTCACAGGTAAAGCTGAGGTCAGGTTCGGTTTCGGCGAATTCCCTGCGGTAGATCTCCTGGTAGTTTTTCACCATCTTCTCGAGCGCTGCAGCATCTGTGGAAGGAACCAGCAGAATGGCAGAAGATTCACGCGGAATGGCATTTCTCAGGTCACCTCCTGTAGCTTCGGATAGCCTGATCTTCAGATCTGCTTCGGCCTGCATGAGGAAACGGAAGAGCACCTTGTTGGAGTTGGCTCTTCCCAGGGGAATATCCATACCGGAATGTCCGCCTTTCATTCCCTGAGCAGTGACTTTGTAAGCTTCGTGCCCGGCTGGCACATTCTCAGGGGTATAATTCTTAGAAGCGGCAACATCAATTCCACCGGCACAACCCACATAGAGTTCTCCTTCATCCTCCGAATCCATATTGATCAGTATGTCTCCGTCGAGCAGACCCTGTTTCAGTCCAAAGGCACCGGTCATCCCGGTCTCCTCGTCAATGGTAAAAAGTGCTTCAACCGGACCATGCTGCATGGTCGTGGACTCCAGTACGGCCATGGCAGCCGCTACACCAATGCCATTATCTGCACCCAGGGTGGTGCCATTTGCCGTCACCCACTCCCCGTCAATAAGAGTTTCTATGGGATCTTTTTCAAAATCGAAGTCCCGGTCACTATTCTTTTGCGGCACCATATCCAGATGACCCTGCAGAACAACGCCCTTGCGATTTTCCATACCAGGTGTCGCAGGCTTTTTAATGATTA
>Ga0209345_10003919_pt1 | contig 14821 bp, 15 predicted proteins | sample Cruoilmetagenom7_FD_187294 | JGI IMG/M metagenome (GOLD analysis project Ga0209345, IMG submission 187294) | Oil polluted marine microbial communities from Coal Oil Point, Santa Barbara, California, USA - Sample 7 (SPAdes) (version 2) | ecosystem: Environmental > Aquatic > Marine > Oil seeps ... | reverse complement strand
AAATAACTTAGTGGCCCTAAAATCACGGGCTTTACTTTGTATCCCAGGTCTTGAGCTTCTTCAATTTCATCAAACAGTTTTGTAGAACTGAATGCAAACGATTGATTAAGGTAAAATTCAGGAACCAGGTAATGATAATTGGTATCGAACCATTTGGTCATTTCACAGGCGTGAACAGATTTCCCTTCGGGCGCGCGGCCTCTGGCCATTCTAAAATAGGTATTCAGATCCACCTGGGTATTTTTAAGATCTTCAGGATTGGCAGGGGGCCATTCATAGCGAGGTGGAACTACCCCAAGCGTGGCCGACATATCCAGTACCTGGTCGTACCAGGAAAAATCTCCAACGGTGACATAATCCAGGCCCGCATCAGCCTGTAGTTTCCAGTGACGGGCCCTAAGCATTTTTCCAGTCTCTTCCAGTTCCTTTAATGAAAGTTCTTGCCGCCAATACGCTTCTACCGCTTTTTTTAATTCCCTTTGCTTGCCAATACGTGGAAAACCCAGGATATGGGTGGTGTTCATTTTTCTCTCCTAACAGGTTGATGTATTGTCAGGCAGTTTAAAGAAGGGTTATAATTGAATCAATTTCATAATTTTCATAATAAAATTGAGAAAAACTAATAATGTTTCTTGAAGTCAGGCACTTACTAACCCTGAAGACGATTGCAGAAAGCAGAAATTTATCAGAAGCATCTGAAAGCCTGCATTTAACCCAGTCGGCTTTGTCACATCAGATCAAATCCATTGAAAATTATTTTGATACCCCGATATTTCAACGCCAGCACAAACCCTTGCTGCTAACGGCAGCAGGACGACGCCTGGTGGAACTGGCCGATCGGGTACTTCCTGAGGTGGCCGAAGTTGAATACGAATTAAAACAAATTGCCTCAGGCGAAAGAGGACGGCTGCACATTACCATTGAGTGTCATGCCTGTTATGAATGGCTTTTACCTGCACTGGATCAATACCGGGAATCCTGGCCAGATATTGAGATTGATATTCGACTTGGAATGAGCTTTGAACCTATTCCGGCATTAAGTCAGGGGAAAGTAGACCTGGTGATTACCTCAGATAAAGTTGAGATCAAAGATCTCGTGTTTGAAGAGCTGTTTAATTACCAGGCCATGTTGGCTATAGCCCCGGATCATCCTTTGGCACAAAAAGATTATATTGTTGCTGAAGATTTAAAAGAAGAAACCTTGATAACCTATCCCGTAGATCGAAATCGACTCGATGTTTTTACAAAGTTTCTATTTCCAGCGGGCATAGAACCGGCAGCAACGCGGCAGGCAGAGCTTACAGCGGTTATATTGCAATTAATAGCAAGTGGCCGTGGCGTGGCTGTGTTGCCGGATTGGGTATTACAGGAGAAACTGGCAAGTAATAATCTGGTAACCCGGCCCATTGGGAAATCAGGTATGTCGGGTACGCTATATGCCGGAGTTAGAAAAAATGATCGGCACGCGGCGTTTATAGAAGGTTTTATTAATTTGGCCAGGAAGATTCATGCCTGATTGATAAGCTATATTAAGAAAACTTTCAGCACTTGATGATGGAATTTAATCTTTCCATTATTTCTTTTTCAGTCAGGGTGTTTATTTTCAGTATTTTATGTGAGCTTTTCCCACCGGAAATAATAGTTATAGCTGTTTTAGGAATGTTGAGTTGGCTTGCCAATAGAGCGATTACGGCTTTATTGGCCTTGCCGCTTTCAGGAGGGCTTCCCACTTTTATTTTAAGGCTTTCACCTAACCAGCCTGCAATAATGTTTTGAGATGAACCTGGTACAATTTTTAATAGAATTTTCATGATTTCTGTCTTGTAAACCAGAGTGTAATGTAACTCACTGTATTGTGTTTTTAACAGGCGAGTTGTTATGTTCTACTTATTAAAACCCCGCCCGTTGCTATCATCAGGCTACCCGTAACTACTTTTGTGCCTGTTTCGATTTTCTTTGTTTTACTAAACAGCCGGGTTTTGCTGGCAGAAAAAGCATAGATTAGTTTTGTTCCACCTACAGCAATAATAGTGACAGCAACAATAATGATCACATCCTGGATGGTTATTTTGACCATATCCACAAATCCTGGTAAAAGACTCAGGTAGAAAAAAATGGCTTTAATATCTCCCAGAGTAATCAGGAGGCCAGCCAAAAAACTCGAGCCAGATGAAAATGCAACGTCAGATTGCTCTGGTAAAATCGAAGATGATTTTGATGGGATAGTTGATCTCAGCAAACCAATACCCAGCCAAATTAAATAGGCACCACCCAGAAGCTTTATGATAAAAAATAAGCTTCCCATTGTTTCTGCCAGTGTACTTAAGCCAGATACCACCAGAAGAATGAAAATGATATCGCCCGTCACAATCCCCAGAGTTGAATACAGGCCATGGGTAAAACCAGATGTTGCTGATCGAGCTGAAACCAGTATTACACTGGCACCTGGGATGGCCGCTAAGGGAACCATGATTAAGAAAAGTGTGACTATATCTAATAGACTCATAGCGTCTACGATACACTATTTTATGGGGATTTATCCGAGAGCATGCCAGTAGGAATAACTATAATTCACTACAGTTGTTTATTGCTCAGTTGATTTTAGCTGCTACGATGAACCGCCAAAACAGCCAGACTTTCCAGGGCGGTTCGGTATTTCGAATCGGGTACTATTTCAAGTGCTTTAATCGCCAGGGCGGATTCTTCTTCGGCTTTATTGATTGTGTAGTTCAGGGCACCTGATGATTTTACCGCAGCAATGATTTCATCGAGTTTATCCAGTCCGCCGGTTTCAATAGCAGTTTCAATCATTTTCCTTTGTTCCGGGGTGCCATGCTGCATGGCATAAATCAAAGGCAGGGTGGGCTTGCCTTCTGCTAAATCATCACCCACATTTTTACCCATTTCTTCAGCTGAACTGGTGTAATCAAGTACATCATCGGTAATCTGGAAAGCGGCACCCATGTGGCGAGCATAATCCACCATGGTGTCCTCGGCCTCCTTACCGGATTTGGCAACAATCGGCCCACTGATTGCTGCCACCTCAAACATTTTTGCAGTTTTGTATTGGATAACGTCCATATACTGTTCTTCGGATGTTCCCGGTTTGTTCACATTAATCAGCTGTAGTACTTCACCTTCAGCAATCAGATTGGAGGCTTCCGCCAGTATTTCCATTAAGCGCATATGCTTAACTGAAACAATCAGTTGAAAGGAGCGTGAAATTAGAAAATCACCCACTAATACACTGGTAGCATTACCCCAAACCGCATTTACTGTGGGCTTACCCCTACGCAAACTGGATTCATCTACTACGTCATCGTGCAAAAGGGTGGCCGTATGCAGGAACTCAGTAATGGTGGCAATTTTTATATGTTTCTCGCCTTCATCATAGCCAAAAGCCTTTGCAGAGAGCAAAGATACTAGAGGCCTTAAGCGCTTACCGCCGTTACTAACAATGTAATGTCCTATCTCACCGATAAGGCTCACATTAGAGTGAAGTTCATCCATGATCATTTTATCGACGTGAGTGAATTCGTCAGCAACTGTGGCGGTTATTTCTTCAAAATTCATTAAAAGGGTTCCTGTCGACAAGCCATTATGTGGTAATTTCCAGTTTGGGTCCGCCAGCTACGGTTTTTAGGATAAGGGTAAAGTGCCCACCCGCAGGATACCGTACACTAGGGATGGGATGATGTGATGTCAAGAGTGTAGATGTTTAACCTGGGAATATTCATCCGGGTTTGGTAGTTTCCTGGGGCTACTGATCATATATGTTTATTTTTCTATCCCGATGAATTTTCCGGACTCGGTTTTTTTTCCAAATACCGTTACAAAGCCTATAAAATCACTTGCTTGTAAGGGTGGCTTTAACGTAAAATTACGCCCCCTGAAGCACTGGCTTATGTTAATTGGTCCACCACTAAAACATTAATGTTTCAAGACTAGCGATTAATGAATTTGGTTTTTTAAGGTGGCAGGGTGTTAATAGGGCTATGTATAAGCCACTGTAATTAAAGGTTTTTTCGGAGTTTATTATGTACGCGGTTATCGTAAGTGGTGGCAAGCAGCATCGAGTTAAAGAAGGTGAAACCCTAAAACTCGAGTTATTGGATGTTGAGCCAGGTAATACCATTGATTTTGACAAAGTTTTGCTGGTAACCGATGGCGAAGACGTTAAGGTAGGTACTCCTTACGTTGACGGTGGTAAAGTGAGTGCTGAAGTGCTTACTCATGGCCGTGCCGATAAGATTAAAATCATTAAATTCCGGCGTCGTAAGCACCATCGTAAGCAAATGGGGCATCGTCAATGGTTTACAGAAGTTAAAATTACGGGCATTAGTGCTTAATAAAGAGGGTATAGGCAATGGCACATAAGAAAGCAGGTGGTAGTACCCGGAACGGTCGCGATTCAGAATCTAAACGCTTAGGCGTTAAAATGTATGGCGGTCAGGCCATTAAGGCCGGTAGCATTATCGTTCGTCAACGTGGTACACAATTCCACCCTGGTGTAAATGTGGGTTGTGGTAAAGACCATACCTTGTTTGCAAAAGCAGATGGTGTTGTTAAATTTGAAATCAAAGGCTCTAAAAATCGTAGATATGTAACGGTTGAGAGCGTTGAAAGTAGTGTAGCTAATGCTTAAAAGAATTTAGTGAAAACTAAATTCTTTTAAAATTTATAAGCCCTGTCAATGACAGGGCTTTTTTTTACCTTCATATTGGTTGCATAAAACTTATATTGGATAAATTAGAATGAAATTTGTAGACGAAGCAGTGATTCAAGTGGAAGCAGGTGCCGGTGGTAATGGCTGCTTGAGTTTTCGTCGCGAAAAATATATCGAATTCGGTGGCCCCGATGGCGGTAATGGTGGTGCGGGTGGCAGTATCTATATGCAAGCCAATTCCGATAACAATACCCTGGTTGATTACCGTTACACACGTGTTTTCAAAGCCAAACGAGGAGATGGGGGGCAAGGTCGAAACTGCACCGGGGCCCAAAGCGAAGATATTGTATTGAGTGTGCCGGTTGGTACTACCTTGATTGATGAAGACACTGAGGAAGTGTTAGGTGATTTGGTTCACCCCGGTCAAAAAATGATGGTGTGCAGGGGCGGCCGTGGTGGAATGGGCAATACGGCGTTTAAAAGCAGTACTAACAGAGCTCCCAGAAAAACCACAAACGGCTCACCCGGAGAAGCACGGCGTATTCGCCTGGAATTAAAAGTACTAGCCGATGTGGGTTTGTTGGGCATGCCCAATGCTGGGAAATCAACATTTATTCGTTCCGTCTCGGCAGCAAAACCCAAAGTGGCAGATTATCCTTTCACCACACTGATACCTAATTTGGGGGTAGTGGATGTAAATCGCCATCGTAGTTTTGTTATTGCAGACATTCCTGGCTTGATTGAGGGTGCAGCTGAAGGTGCCGGTTTGGGCATTCGGTTTTTAAAACATCTGGCACGAACCCAGTTATTGTTACACATTGTAGATGTCGCTCCTTATGATGAAACCGACCCTGTTGAGTCAGTAGAAGCCATTGCCAATGAGCTTGATAAATTCAGTGAAGCGCTGGCGCAGCGTGATCGATGGCTGGTGTTGAACAAAATTGATTTACTGCCAGAAGATGTAGTGGAAAAAACCTGCAATGACATTATTGAGCGCTTGAATTGGCAAGGACCGGTATTCAGAATATCTGCAGTAAGTAAGCAGGGCACTCAGGAAATATGTTATAAAATTATAGATTACCTTGAAGACAAAGCTTTGCAGGAAACAGAAGATGCAAGTAAAGCCAAGGCCGAGGAAAAACTGCTACTAACCCTTGAGCAAGAAGCCCGTGAAACAATTCGTGATTTAAATAATGAGCGGGAGCTGGAAAAGCGTAAAAGAAAAGAGCAAGGAAGTGCTGAAGACGACGATGAAGATGATGATGACGACGTTGAAGTTTTATATGTAGAATGAAAAAATTTTTTTTCATAGTAAAGCATTAGCAAAACAGCTGGAAGAATTGAGCAAGATAAAAGATAAAAGATAAATAGATAATATAGAAGCGAGATAAGTAGACAAGATGAGTCTGCATAAAAACAAACAAAGCCAACACAATCAGCAAAGCCAAAGAATAAAGCTCGGCAAAAGTAAGCGCTGGGTGGTGAAAATTGGCAGTGCTCTGTTAACCAATAACGGTAAAGGTCTTGACCTGGCTGCCATGGTTCAGTGGGTTGATCAAATGGCTCAATTGCGCCAACAAGGTGTGGAGCTGGTGTTGGTTTCTTCTGGTGCCGTAGCAGAAGGCATGAGTCGTCTTGGTTTGAACCGGCGGCCTGAGCAAATGCATACCCTGCAAGCCGCAGCCGCAGTAGGGCAAATGGGTTTGATACAGGCTTATGAAGCCCAATTTAAACGTCACGATCTGCAAACCGCACAAATTCTTTTAACCCATGAAGATTTGTCTGATCGTAAACGTTATTTAAATGCTCGAAATACTTTACTTGCTTTGTTAGAGCTCGGCGTGATACCCGTGGTTAACGAAAACGACACAGTGGTTACCGATGAAATTCGCTTTGGTGATAATGATACGCTGGCTGCCCTGGTGTCCAACCTGGTGCAGGCCGATGGGATGATCATTCTTACCGATCAAGCGGGTATGTATGAAAGTGATCCTCGTGATAACCCTGATGCGCTCATCATAAATGAAGCACGGGCCAACGATGAGAGTCTTCGCAGTATGGCTACTGGCAGTAAAAGTGGCCTGGGTCGAGGGGGCATGACCACAAAAGTTGATGCTGCGGCTCTTGCAGCACGTTCCGGAAGCTATACTGTTATTGCCGGTGGCCGTGATGATAATATCCTGAATCGACTTTATAAGGGCGAACAGTTGGGTACATTATTGCTGGCAGATAAAGAACCTTTAGCAGCTCGTAAACAATGGCTGGCTGGTCACCTGCAAATGCGTGGCGAACTTGTTCTGGATCCCGGTGCTGTCAATGTATTAAAGAACTCTGGCAAAAGTTTATTGTCTGTTGGTGTTAAATTAGTTAAAGGACAATTTGAACGCGGCGAAATGGTGGTATGCCTTGACGAAAGCGGCAATCGAATCGCTTGCGGTCTGGTTAACTATTCGTCTCAGGCTGCAGAAAAAATTGCCGGTAAAAACAGCGAAAATATTGCAGATATACTGGGTTATTCTGAAGAGCCTGAATTGATTCATCGCGATAATATTGTAGTTTTTTAAGTTTGTCGTTCCAATTATTCTGCAGTTAAGAATAACTCCGTCTGCTATGTTCCTACGCTTATTAGGTTAAGATATTAAAATGGCGAAAAAATTTTACGTAGTCTGGCAAGGAAGAGAAACAGGAATATTCACGGACTGGAATACCTGTAAAAAGCAGGTTGATAAATTTGCCGGTGCGAAATATAAATCCTTTCCGACACTAAAAGAGGCTGAAGCCGCTTTTAGTGGGAAAAATATTACGCCTGCTGAAAAACCCAAACCAGGCACAACATTTTTGGACCCAAAAAAAACACGACCTCAAACAATTCTTACCTATTCTGCAGAAGAAATTGCAGGAATGCCTTTTGATACAAAAATATTCACCGATGGTGGCTGTGAACCCAATCCAGGTAAAGCAGGCTCAGGTCTTGCAGTGTATCATAACGATGTTATTGATGAGCTTTGGTATGGTCTGTATAGCCCTAATGGTACAAATAACACCGCCGAGTTAAATGCATTAAATCAGGCTTTAAAAATGGCAAAAAATGAAATTATCAAAGACAGATCAGTTGCGATTTTTTGTGATTCAAAATATTCCATTCAATGTGTTACCCAGTGGGCAGTTAACTGGGAAAAAAAAGGCTGGAAAAAATCTGGGGGCGAAATAAAAAATTTAGAATTAATCAAAGACATGTTCGCCCTGCATCAATCGTTGAAAGACAAGGTTGAAGTTTTGCATGTGAATGGTCATGTAGGTGTTGAAGGCAACGAATTGGCTGACCGGATGTCTATATTAGCCATAGAATCGCAAAATTCAGATTTTGTACGCTATAAAGAACAGATTGATATTGAAGCCCTTTTGGCAATGAGGGAAGGATGATTCCTTTTTGGCCTGGTCACGATAACTAATGTGTTAATCCTAAAAAATCATCGCCTAAAAGCGCCTACTGTTGGCCCTGGCTTTTTCAGGATCGACTAATTAAAGTCGGTTTTCCTCCTATATACCCAGATGTTATAGATCTGCCGTTTTCTTCGAATCTTAGAACCCATAATGCGTGATTTTCAGTAATAATTAATAAATTCTTCCGAAAAATCAACCAAAGTACAAATACATAGCAATTAAAATATTCCCCCCTTTTTTTTACATCTAACGACTCTCTTTAGGTATAACATGACAATCCTGTCGCTTAAGGAGGTTTGATTGAAGATAGGCGTCTACTAGAGTTATCTGTAAAAAGAATTGGATATATTACTTTAAAGGGAGCTCCTTATGGGTAGCGCAGCAGTGCTTGATATCAAGGTGGGTGGAGGTATTGCTATGAAGGATGCGACAATTTGTCACATTATAAAAGTTAACATGTGGTCTTATAATAGGCTTATATACATATTCATCAATATTCGACGAAATAATCAAAACGAAACATGGAGGTGATTAAATATAGAAGTATGGATGCAATAGAGGAAGAGAGGACATTATGCAGCAAACCCACCTGTTAAATAAAAAAACACACCAAAATAGCCCAGGTAAATCCAACTGGTCGAGCAAGTTTGGCTTGAGCGCCATAGCATTAGCCGTAATCGCTTATAGTGCGGGTCTTACTGCAGAAGAAGGCGATAAGCTGGAACTACCTTCAATTGAAGTCACTGGCGCTGAGCAAAAAGAAGATGAAACCAGGCTTAATACGCAAATATTAGCCCCTAATGATACTGCTGAGTATTTGCGTAATTTACCTGGAGCGAGTGTAAACCAGAACGGCCCCTTAACCGGAATTGCCCAATATCGAGGTCTTTTTGGAGAGCGCGTTAATGTACTGGTTGGTGGTACCAATATCAAGCCGACCTGTTCAAATTCAATGGATCCGCCCTTAAGCCATATTCCGCCTTCGTTGCTTGAATCTATAGAGTTGGTGCGAGGTATTGCACCGGTGAGCAGTGGTCTGGAAACGGTGGGAGGTAGTATTTATGCCACGCCTCTTTCCAATGACTTTGGCCTGTCGGATGAGTTTGAGAATACCGGGAGAGTATCAGCTGGTTACAAAAGTGTTAGCAGTGGCAAGCAATTCGGTGCTTTCCTTGGTACAGCAAATGAAAACCATCGGTTAAATGCCAGCGTGAGTGCCGAACAGGGCGATGATTACGAATACCCTGATGGCGAGGTGTCACCCAGTGAGTATGATCGAACTACCTATGGTCTGGGTTATGGTTATAGCCGAGGTGATTATGAGCTGGATTTTGGCACTCACTACAATGATACCAGCAACACCGGTACTCCGGCTTTACCAATGGATATTATCACTAGCGATGCCGTGGATGCCCGAGTTGGCCTGAAAGTGGATTTAAAAGAAGATCGCCAATTTAATGCCCATATCTCGGGTCAAAGTGGTGAACACGAAATGGATAATTTTACCTTGCGTACACCGCCCACAATGATGATGATGCCAATGAAACGTGTTTCTAATTCAGAGGTGGATGGTGTTGGTTTTGGTATGAATGTGTTTTTGCCCACTTTTGATGGAAAATTGCAGCTAGGTCTTGATGGCGATACGGCTAAGCACACAGCCACCATTACTGACCCGACTAATGCGATGTGGTTTGTTGAGAACTTTAATGAAGCAGAAAAAAATCGCACAGGGTTATTCGCAGAATGGGAGGGCGACACATCGGAAGCGCTTTTTGTGAGTATGGGTGCACGATTGACCCAAGTGGATATGGATTCAGGTGAAGTGAATAGTAGTATGGCCCAGGCGATGCCTATGGGGCCAGCGGGGCAGTTGGTTGATCGTTTTAATAGTGCTGATCGAAACCAGGTTGATAATAATCTTGATATGGTAATTAATACTACTTACTCGTTATCAGATTCTTTGTCACTGGAAGTTGGGGTAGCCCAGAAAACCCGTAGCCCCAGTTATCAAGAGCGTTATCTCTGGATGCCGCTTGAATCTACCGGTGGTCTGGCCGATGGCAATAGCTATGTAGGTGATATTAATCTGGATCCGGAAGTTGCTCATCAACTGGAGCTAGGCTTTAACTGGGATAACCAGACAGCTTATTTCAGTCCAAGAGTCTTTTATCATCTTATTGATGACTATATTCAAGGTGTCCTCTCTGCAGATCCTCTTGTGATTGCTGCCAGTATGGGTGATCCCACACCTTTGCAATATGCTAATGTGGAAGCGGTATTATACGGATTGGATGCCCCTTTTGGTTATCAGCTTGATAGAAGTTGGAATTTGGATGGACATGTGAGTTATGTACGGGGTGAGCGTGATGATATTGATGATAATCTTTATCGAATTGCGCCATTGAACGGTTCATTGGCGCTTACATACTCTTTAAATAACTGGTCTTTAATGGGTGAGGTGCAAGGTTTTGCAGCTCAGAACAAGGTATCTGCAACAAACAGTGAAAAAGAAACCTCTGGATACGGTTTGTTAAATTTAAAGGGTAGTTATCGACCACTGGAAAATGTTGAGTTAATGGCTGGCGTTGAAAATCTGCTAGACAAAGAATATGTCCAACACCTTGGAGGCTATAGTCGTGTGAATGAGGGCAATCTTTCTAAAGGAGATCGTTTACCTGGTTATGGGCGTAACCTCTTTATAACTGCTGCTCTGGAGTGGTAAAATCATGCGAGACCTTAGCACGAGAGCCATTTTGCCCCCATGCTGCGTTAAAAATGTGCTCAATCAGTCATTTACTACAGTAAACTCCTTCTCTGTGCGCATTTTTGCCTTGCCTGGAAACAAAATCATCTCTCGTGCTAAGGTCTCTACGTAAGAATATAACCCCACGAAATGGATTTTGTAACTTTACAGGGCGCTTATAGCGCCCTTTTTTTTGACGGCACTTTTGATGGCACTAAGCATGCGAAAAAAAATCTGCACACACTTTATTGGTTTTTCACTTTTGTTGGCGGCTGGGCTCACCGTCGCGAATCCGGAGAACCTTGAAAAGGCGCGACATCAGCATCAACAAACCTTAAATGCCGGTATAAAATCCCAGCAAAAAGTGGATAAGGTAGATGACGAAATTCAGTCCCTGTCGGCAGAAATAAAAACCCGCCAGCACCAGCTGCAAACCTTGAAAAAATATAACCAACGGATGGCTAAGCTTGTTGATCATCAGCAACAGGAGTTGATACGTCTTGAAAATGAAACCCGACGAGTCGCTCATCTGGATAGAGAAATTCTACCCCTGGTTGAAGATATGCTGGCTAATCTGGATGAATTTATCACCAGTGATCAGCCTTTTTTACCTCTTGAGCGAAGCGCGCGAATGAGTAAGCTTAAAAATATGCTTGATCGGGCTGATGTGACCGTTGCAGAAAAGTTCCGCAGGGTTTTGGAGGCCTATCAAATAGAGAATGATTATGGCCGAACGCTGGAAGTTTATACTGGCCAGTTATCAGAAGGTGAAAATGGCCGGGTAGTTAATTTTTTAAGGGTAGGCCGCAATCTGCTTTTCTATAAAAGTCAAAATGGAAATGAAATCTCACGATGGGATAACAAACACAAATCCTGGGTAACTATGGATAAAAAATTCCATCGTGAAATTAAAAAAGCCTACTTGATTGCAAAAAATCAGCGTGCCCCGGAGTTGTTGCTATTGCCCATGCCTGCGCTTGAGCAACGTGTGGAGGTAGCGGAATGAAAAAAATCGTTCCCGTTATTTTGTTCACAATTCTTCAGTTAAGCGCTGGTTATAGTATTGGGGAAATTTCGCAGGATTCGTCTTTGTTAAAAAATGCTGAAAAGGAAGGCTTAAGCCAGCAAAATATAAACCGTAATCGAGAATATCAATTTCAAAAAAACCTGGAAAAACAGCGAAAAATTTTAAAAAAACTGAAAGATGAACAAGCCCGTGCAGAGAAGATTAGTGAACAATTCGAAGAAGAATTTAATCAGAATGAAAGTAAACTTGTAGAAAAAAATACAATTTACGAAGAACGCCTCGGGGCATTTAATGAATTACTGGGAGTTGTGCGCCAGGTGGCTGCAGATACCCGGGTTCAGTTTGAAAATTCCCTTATCAGCACCCATGATTCTGCACGCCTGGTCACACTTAAGAATATAAGCGAGCAACAGGGGTTGCCCACCACAGAAGACCTGGACAAGCTTTGGCAGTTATTGCTCAATGAAATGCAGGAGCAAGGTAAGAGTCAAAACTATGAAGCAAAAGTTATTGATGGTAATGGCCTTCCTGTTCTTCAGAAAGTAACACGTATAGGCCCTTTTGTTGCATTTAATAGTGAAGGGAAATTTTTAAATTATAATAGCGCTACATTAAGTTTTAATCAACTAACAAGACAGCCAAGAAAAAATTATCAGCAAGCAGCAAAAAAATATTCTGAGCTTGCCGGTGCAGAAGAAGGCATCGTGCCTCTTGATCCTTCCAGGGGTGCAATTTTATCTTTGCTTATCCAGAGACCAACAATAAATGAACGTATCCAGCAAGGTGGCGTTATCGCTTATATAATTCTTTTCCTGGCTGCGATTGGTTTTTTGCTTGCGTTTACACGCCTTGGTTTACTGGCAATAACGGGCAAACGTTTGCGTGAGCAATTGCGTAACCTGAACCAACCTTCATCAAATAACCCTTTAGGGGAGATTCTGGGAATTGCTCAAAACAATAGTCGCCTGGATATTGAAAGCCTGGAACTTATGTTCGACGATATTGTTCTTAAAGCGGCCAGCCGTTTGCGAAGAGGTTTAAGTACCTTGAAAGTCCTTGCGGGTATGGCTCCTTTGTTGGGGTTGCTGGGTACGGTTACAGGTATGATAGAAACATTTCAGATGATTACGCTTTTTGGATCTGGTGATGCGCGTTTAATGGCGGGAGGCATTAGTCAGGCTCTGGTGACGACTGCTTTGGGTTTAAGTGCAGCGATACCTATCTTGTTGCTTCACAGTATTGCTAGTAGCCGTTCCCGTATCCTGGTGGAGTTGCTGGAAGAGCAAGTGGCGGGCATTGTTGCAGAGCATGCTAAAAAGCTTGGTTTCAAGGCTGTAAATAATCATAGCGATGAAGAGAATGCCTCATGCTGAACTTGATGAGTTTATTTTCAGACTTTCTGCCGGGTTATGAAGGGATTAGTGACTTGATTTACAGGGGTGGCCCAGCTCTACCATTTATTTTTCTTACCAGTATTGTATTGTGGGCGCTTATTAGCGAGCGAATCTGGAGTTTGTATTTCTCGTCTGAATTGGTGATTCAGCCTTTATTAAAACGCTGGCAGTCAGTAGATCGTTTCGAGGATATTGAACGAAAAAAAATTCGTCAACAGCTAATTTCTGAAGCGAAGGTTTCTTTTAATTTAACTCTGGACTTTATAAAAACCCTGATTGCGATAGCCCCTTTGCTTGGCTTGCTGGGAACCATCATGGGTATGGTAGAAATATTTGATGTGGTTGCCGTGAGCGGGTCTGGCAATGTGCGTGCTATGGCTGCAGGTGTAGGGCAGTGTACGCTCTCAACAATGGCGGGTTTGGTTGTTGCATTGTCAGGGCTTTATTTTATTAATCTGATTAATAGAAGAGTTGAATACCTGATGGAAACTTTTTCCAGACAAATGGCAGTTAACAGGTAAAAAATATTTTTTACTGAGAAGGAAAAGCAATACAGATGCGAAGAAAACGACTGGCTTGTGATGATGAAAGTGGCTCAGTGGTAGATATGACACCTATGCTGGATGTGGTGTTTATATTGCTGATCTTTTTTATAGTTACGGCTTCCTTTGTTAAAGAAGCAGGTATAGACGTGCTACGACCCGGTGCGGCCAGTGGTGTTGATCAGAAAAATGTAACATTTTTTGTGGCCATAACTGCAACCGGGGAGGTATGGATTAACCACCGGCAAATCGATCGGCGAGCCATTCGGGCAAATGTCGAAATTTTACATGCGGAAAACCCAAAAGGCACTGTGGTCGTTCAAGCCGATAAGCGTACAGAAACAGGCGTGCTGATTGAAGTAATGGATCAAATCAGACTTGCTGGAGTTACAGATGTTGCTGTTGCTACTGTCAAATCGGAATAATGTTTTATCCTTGAACCTTGTTGGTGCTCACGAGAGCTTGATATGAGCAGAGCAAAATTTTCTCACACAATTCAATATTCTTTATCAGTGCTGGCATCCGTAGGGGTGAGTTATGCCCTGTTTTATTTTATGCAGACAGTTGTTTTAAATAACGATATTGACCAGGCCACTATATCTTTTTTACCCGCGCAACATATTGAATTTATTCGTGTAAAGAAAAAAGAAACCCTGGAAATTAAAGAACGTAAAGCACCAGAACCACCAACACCGCAACCCGTTCCACCTTCTTCTTATCAAACCAATCCTGTTGAAGTGAGTGTGTCATCGGGACTATCGCTGCCACCTATGGAATTCCCGCGTTTTACGGGCAGTGAAATGCCTTCAGGAGTTATTAATATCCCTTTGGGTTCAATAGCTATAGATGAAGAAGCAATGCCGGTGTTTCGTATTCCTCCTATATATCCCCAGCGAGCAGCAAAACGAGGAATTGAGGGCTGGGTTGAGGTTGAATTTACTATTACCGCATTGGGAACGGTAAAAAATGCCCGGGTTGTTACGGCATCTCCAGAGGGAATATTTG
>Ga0209345_10003918_pt1 | contig 14825 bp, 11 predicted proteins | sample Cruoilmetagenom7_FD_187294 | JGI IMG/M metagenome (GOLD analysis project Ga0209345, IMG submission 187294) | Oil polluted marine microbial communities from Coal Oil Point, Santa Barbara, California, USA - Sample 7 (SPAdes) (version 2) | ecosystem: Environmental > Aquatic > Marine > Oil seeps ... | reverse complement strand
GGCGAGGGCTTTTTGCATATAAAGCATGTTATATGCTGAAAGCCCTCGCCAAATTTTCAAGCGAAACAAGGAAGTTGAGCTTGATTTTCTTCTATAACACGAAATTCAGTGGTACTGCGGGTATTATTAAAAAATTTAAAGACTTTTGGCTGGTAACAACTTACTTCGCATGATGCCCTCAAGCAGTTCCCGGCTGGAATTTATTGTTGGGAGGGACAGGGGGTCAGACAGGGGGTCAAGTCTACTATTGACCCATGCTAATACTGTCTTGTATTTTTCCTATCTACTTTTTAATTTGACAAACAAACTCTAAAAACCCGTATCTCTGCTGTAAATCGCCTTAAAGACCACCACACTTTCTATGATCATCCATGCTTGCAAGACAAATACCGATAGCCCTATGGTCAGGAGTAACCAGTTTGACGTATTGTAGAACTTCTGGATATTGAGAGTCATGGCCCATCCGGTCATTGCGACCATAAAGACCATGGGAATCCCTGTATAGACAATGTTGATCTTGCGGCGTGCCAAATAGATGGTGATGACCAACAGGGCCAGACCGGCCAGCAGTTGATTAACTGACCCAAAGAGTGGCCACAGCTTCAAAGCGCCCTTGCCACTGCCGTCGTAGAAGGCGAGGAGTCCGGCTGTAATAACCGCAAATGCGGTGGCTGCCTGCCGTCCCGCCAATGGTCTGAATTTGTAAACATCGCATAACTCCACTACCACATAGCGCTGGATGCGCGTGGCAGTGTCAATTGTCGTGGCTGCAAAGGAAACAATAAATACGGACATTATGGCGAGCGCTATCTTGGCGGGTATACCATAGCTCTGAATCATGTTGGCCGAACCGTGGATAAATGCACCCAGCTTAGAGCTTAAACCAGCGGCAGCGCCCCAGCTTGCATAGTGATAGTTAAAGGCGGCTGTACCTGTGAAGGTCTCTCCTCCATTTCCGACCAGCCCCAGACCAATCCCGGCGCTAACCGCAATGATGACCAGCATAGACAGGGTGCCTTCCATCAGCATACTGCCGTAGCCGATAAGAAGGGAGCTGGTTTCAGAATCACACTGTTTTGATGATGTTCCGGAACTGACTAGACTATGAAACCCGGAGATGGATCCGCAGGCAATTATAACGAAGATAAAAGGCCATATGGGCGGCGCATCCTTGGCTCCGAAATTGACGGCTGGGGCCACTATAGGTGGATGACTCACGATGACACCAAGGGTCAGCAATGCCATGGCAACTAAGAGCTGGTGAGAATTGATGAAGTCCCGAGGTTGCAGCAAGGTCTGCACAGGTAAGCTCGAAGCCAGCCATGCATGAAAAACAAGGACAACCACTACCCATGTGATCATGGCCGATTTCGCGCTCATGCCAAGGATGACAGTAAGGTCGATCGGGAAGTAAACGCCGATAATTACCGTCGCATACATGACAATAACAGCGATGATGCTGGGCCCAAAGATATCCTTCCCCTTTTTGTAAACCAGATGACCGAGATAGATCGCAATAACCGGTTCGAACCATACGGGGATGACAGCAATAGGATACATGGCGAAGAGAATGGCCATGATCAATGCAAAGACAGCGATCACAATCCAGAGTTCAAAGAAGATGATGAGCAGAAAGAGGGTTTGGACTCTCTTGTTGATGATCTCCCCTGCCAGATCTCCAATGGACCTGCCATCAGCCCTAAGGGAGATCACCAGGGCTCCAAAATCATGGACTGCTCCAAAGAAGATAGAGCCGAAAAAAACCCAGACTACAGCAGGTAGCCATCCCCAGATAATGGCGATGGCAGGTCCGACTATAGGCCCTAAACCAGCGATGGAAGTGAAGTGATGGCCAAAAAGGATTTCTTTTCCGGTGGGAACAAAGTCATGGTTGTCTTGAAGCGCAGTACTAGGGCAAACAGCATCAGGCCTCAGTTTGAAAATCTTACGGGCCAAGAATTTTCCGTATGTATGGTAGGCCACAAGATACCCTACCATTATTAGCCCAGCTAAAACCAATGAATTTATCACAGTACGTAGGTTTGTTTAATAACATATGCAAAAGAGTAACTTTCGTCTTCCTTGACCTTGCAAAAACTATCTTATTTGCACATATCTGGATTCTTTGAGAAGTTACGAAGATTGTCCCCAATTTCCGCTCATGAACTCTATGCACCGTTGACGCTCATGGGCAAGGGCTTCAACTAAAGTAATATTGTCCCCGAGTTCGATCAGTTCTTTCATAACTCCCAGTACGTCCTGGTTAGCGGCACATATATCCGAGGCGATCTGTTTTGAACGTTGCATAAGTTCGTCTTGCGAAACCACCTCATTTACCAGGCCGTATTGGAGGGCTTGCTCAGCTGAAATGGGTTGACAGGTTAGAGAAATCTGTTTGGCGATTCGCTGACCAACCGCCTGTCGAAGTAGCTGTGTCATCCCCCAACCTGGACATATCCCAATCCTTGCATGGGTATCTTTAAAAGAGGCCAGTTCCGAGGCAATGAGAAAATCGCAGTTCAGAGCTATTTCAAACCCGCCGGTGATGGTATGACCGTTGATCGCTCCTATTATGGGTTTTTTGCAAGCGCCGAACACCTTCAAAAGGTCTGTGCCATCGCCTCTGGGATCACCAAGGTTGTCTGTTCCTATCACCGCAAGATCGATACCTGAACAGAATGAATTGCCGTTACCAGTAATTATTGCAACCTTGATCTTATCATCGCCGGCTACCTTATCAACGTAGTTGAAGAGGTGTGTCAGCAGATCCTGGTTAATGGCGTTACGCCTCTCCGGACGATTTAAGGTAATAAGCGCTACACCGTCTTCAATCTCAAACAGTACCGGCTTTTCCATATGCAATCTCCTTTTTTATCGGTTTAGGGGCGGGGACGAAATAACTTCCTCAAGTTGGGCTCAGATTTAGGTTAGATTTGTTCGATCTGAAAACGCAAAACCGCAGGAATAGTCGAACTATTTCGAGGATTTTGTGTTTGAAGATCGGGCAAAGATGGCCTGAAGATGAGATGCACAAAAGGGGAAGTTATTTCGTCCCAGCCTTTTAACCACATAGGTCCAATATCAACCTTTCCAATATCAAATTTTTCGGCATTCTACTAGACTTTAGAGCCAAATCGGTCTCCAGAAAAAGATGAAATGCCCGCTTCAGTTCATCAAAAGTGAATCGATTCACCTGTTTAATAAACCCTTTGAGAAAAAAGGGCCTAACCCCCACCTTTCTTCCCACCTCCGTGGGTGATAAACCCTTTTGTAACATCTCCTTTGCCCTTATTATCAAACGGAACTTGTATGTTATCATTGCCAGGATCTTCAAGTGGTCTTCTCCAGAGGCAAGTATCTTCTGAAGTAACACTAACACCCTCTCTCTATCCTTATTCCCCAATGAGTCTATCAGGTCAAAGATATTTTCTAGCTTAAGCTCTGTAACTAACGTCTCCAGATCCTCTATCTCAATGGTACTTTTATCCCTTATAGAGACGGATACCTTCTCTATTTCACTGTACATCTCCTGAAGGTTACCACCAACTACTTCGACCAAGAAGGCTATGGCATCTTTTGTGATCTCCTTACCGCATCTTTGTGCTAAATGTTTAACCCAATAGGGTAAATCCCTCTCCATTGGGTGGTTTAATTGGGCAATAACGCCACGCTTCTCAAATTGAAGGAAAAACCTTTTTCTGGAATCAACCTTTTCACCGATGAAAACGATGCATGAAGAGGGTGATGGTTTGGAAATATATGATGTGAATGCCTCTAAATTTTTTTCCAATAACCTATCGGCTTCCTTAACGACTATAAGTCTCTTTTTTGCCATCACTGGGATAGTATGAGCAGTATTAATTATGTCTTGTGCCCTATCATTACCGCCAAAATAAGTCTCGTAATTAAAATCCTTGAAACCTGGCGATATTATTAAGCTTTCAATCTTTCTCATGGCTTCTTCAATCAGGTATGTTTCGTTACCATAAAGATAATAAACAGGACAGATCTCTTTTTTTTCCAAATGTCTGTTGAGTTCAATTGGATTCATATGTGAAGGCATAGCGCTTTTAACACCTAGAAATCTTCGAAGATCATGTTGTGGATGTCTTCTGCCAGATCTTCTGCTATCTTTCTCGTGGCCTCTCTCTTGTTGGTGTCGGTAATGGTCGACGTTGACGAGACCTCGTATTCCTGATTGCCTGAAAGGCCTGACGATTGCCATATTATCGTGCCATCAGACTCTCGCTTCAAGGAGACTTCAATCGTCACAGTCGCCCTGTATTCTATTACAGTATCATTTTCGTCAAAGGATATCGAAGAGGTGGTAAACGATCTGACTATACCCGTTATGACCGCATCGGTGTCTTCTCTATTTGCGATCTTGACCCTCCCCCTCTTCAAGAACTCATTGATTAGAGCATCTGTGAAAAGGTCCTCGATCTTGGGCTCAAAAGTCTTATTTGTAAAGAACGGGATGGCTATAGCATTTATGTCCGACGGTAAGCTTCCCCCTCTGCCCGCAAAATTGTATCCACATGCAGATAGGCAAATGATAAAGATTATAAGTATGGTAATCTCATATATTCCCCTTTGTTTGGTCAGGCGGACAGCAATACCACTCTTACGGGCTTTTTTAATAGGAGTCTTTTTGATACCCATTCTTGTGTTCCACATCAGTCAACTGCGAGATTGGTGTCGGGTTTTGGGATTTTATTTAGATTTTTTCCGGCCTGTTACTATGTTTATCAATTTCTTCGGCACAAAGATAACCCTTTTTACTTCACTGTCTGCCAACAGCTCCCTTATTCTTGGGTTATTGAGAGCAGCCTCCTTGATCTCATCTTCAGAGGAAGAAACATTCACGGTGATTCTGCTTCTCAACTTGCCGTTGATCTGCGTAACCATCACTATTTCATCCTCCTTGATAATCTCTTTGTCGTAAGACGGCCACTGGACCTTAACAACACTTTCTTTCCCCCCTACCTTCTCCCACAGTTCTTCGCTAAGATGTGGCACAATGGGGGAGAGAAGGAGGATTACGGTTTCCACTGCCTCTCTCATTACGGAAAGGGAAAGATGGTTTTCATCATCCTTTATGTTGAACTGGTAAACGGTATTGACCAATTCCATTATAGCGCTGATCGCCGTATTGAAATGGAACCTGTCTTCTATATCCTCAGTTACCTTCTTTATCGTCTGGTGCGTTTTCCGATGCAGATCCTTCAAATTGTCATTTAAACATTCTTTGCCGACATAGGGGGAAATATTCTTGATCCTTTCGAGGTTCCCTGCCACCATCCTCCAGACCCTGTTGAGAAACCTAAAAGACCCCTCTACCCCCTGGTCGTTCCAGTCGAGATCCCTTTCTGGAGGGGAAGTAAAGAGGATAAATAACCGGGTTGTGTCCGCTCCATACTTACCTATTATGTCGTTGGGATCAACCACGTTCCCCTTGGATTTGGCCATCTTGGTCCCATCTTTTATGACCATCCCTTGTGTCAGAAGCTTGTCGTACGGTTCTCCTACCTTCAGAATGCCCAAGTCTCGCAGAACCATCGTAAAGAAACGGGAATACAAAAGGTGGAGGATGGCATGTTCAACGCCACCGATGTACTGATCAACCGGCATCCAGTAGTCAACAGCTTTCTTGTCTAAGGGGCCTTCTTTATACCTTGGACAAGTATACCTATCGAAGTACCACGAAGAACACACAAAGGTGTCGAGTGTGTCTGTTTCCCTCCTGGCCCTGTTATTACACTTGGGACAATCGGTAAAGAGAAAAGATGCTGTCTCCGGCAACGGAGATCTTCCATCTTCCTTAAATTCCACGTCTGTCGGCAATATTACCGGAAGTTGTTCATACGGTACTGGAACGATGCCGCACTTATCACAGTGGATCATTGGGATCGGAGTTCCCCAATATCTCTGCCTCGATACGCCCCAATCCCTTATACGATAATTAACGGTCCTCTTGCCGATCCCTTTCTCCTCAAGATGCATTCCTATCTTATCCAGCGCCTCTTGAGCACTTATCCCGTTGAATTGGCCCGAGTTTACCAGATATCCTTCTCCTGTATGGGCTTCAGTCATTGTCTCTTCATTGAGGGTACCGTCGTGAGGATGAATTACTACCTTCACAGGGATATGGTATTTCCTTGCAAAATCAAGGTCCCTCTGATCATGAGCAGGCACAGCCATAATGGCGCCCGTGCCATATTCCATCAGCACGAAGTTGGCAACCCAGATTGGGATCTTTTGATTCGTCAGGGGGTTCACGGCATATCTCCCGGTGAAGACACCGCTCTTCTCAACATCTTCAGATGAACGCTTTATCTTGTCTTCCTTGGATATACTAGAGATAAAATCGAACACTTCCCTTTCTTGACCTGTGCCTGCCGACAACCCTTTGGAAAGGGGATGTTCCGGGGCCAGACTCATGAATGTTGCGCCAAAGAGGGTATCCTGCCTTGTTGTAAATACCCTAATAACCTCGTCTGAATCTGCGACTGGGAAATCCACCTCAGCCCCATAGCTCTTGCCGATCCAGTTCTTCTGCATAGTCAAGACCTTTTCTGGCCACCCTTCAGAGAGGTTGTCGCACCCTTTTAGGAGATCTTCAGCGTACTGTGTAATCTTCAGAAACCACTGTTCCAATTCCCTCTGGCCGACCTCTGTTCCACAACGCCAGCAGAGTCCGGCTTCGACCTGTTCATTAGCCAAGACAGTATTGCATGATTCACACCAGTTAACCAAAGACTTCTTCCTGTATGTCAGCCCCATATCATACATCTTTAAAAAAAACCATTGATTCCATTTATAGTATTCAGGGTGGCAAGATGCAATCTCCCTATCCCAATCGTAGCTTAAGCCCATCCTCTTCAGTTGCTTTCTCATGTAGTCGATATTGTCGTATGTCCATTTTGCAGGATGGGTCTTGTTTTTAATAGCAGCGTTCTCAGCAGGCATGCCGAATGCATCCCAACCCATGGGATGAAGTACATTATACCCCTGCATCGTCTTATAACGGGCAACTACATCGCCTATTGAGTAGTTTCTTACGTGACCCATATGGATTTTCCCCGAAGGGTAGGGAAACATTTCAAGGAGATAGTATTTTTTCTTTTTGGGATCTTCGGTTGCCTTAAAAAGTCGTTCCTTCTCCCAGTATTTCTGCCACTTTTCTTCTGTCTGGTGGGGGTCGTATCTGTCTTCCATCGGGAATCCTCCGAAGAACTTAAAATTTTGCCACCTGTTCAGTTGGTCGGAATATGAGATGCACAAATGGGGAAGTTATTTCGGCCTCGTCCCTTAGTAACTGCACAGCTTGAAAATTTGTTAGGATCTTAGTACCATAATCATGAATGATTTTCAATGGCAATTTGGCAAATCGTATAATTCTTACTTATGGTTAACCGAGTTGACTTTTGTCCTTAAATCCTCTAAGATGCCGCTATGAGTGAGAGATAGAGGGTATGTTTGATGAGGTCTTCGAAACAAAACAGCTCATTTTAACCGATTGGAGGACTGTGAAGGTAAAATTTATTCTGGGTATTGTAATTAGCGTAGTTTTTCTCTGTCTCGCCCTTCGCAATGTGAGCTATGCAAAGTTATTCGCTTCATTGCAGGGGGTGCATTATCTATATCTAATCCCGGCGATACTTCTCTCATTATTGACCATGTGGCTTAGAGCTTTACGGTGGCGCTATCTGCTGGAGCCAATAAAGCGGGTGAGTAATCACAGTCTTTTTTCTGCAGTAATGATTGGGTTCATGGCTAACAACGTATTGCCTGTAAGGATGGGAGAATTTGTAAGGGCATACGCTATAGGCAAGAAAGAGAACCTTAGCAAGACTCTATCCTTTGCGACTATCGTAGTAGAGAGAATACTAGATGGTTTTACCCTGCTGGCATTTTTATTGGTGATGGTCATCTTCTTTCCTTTCCCGGATTGGGCAAAAAAGGCAGGAGTATTGGCGTTTGCATTCTATCTTTTGGTTATCGTTTTTCTTTTCTTGCTAAAGAAACACAGGGAAAATATGTTTAGGTTTCTCAACTATATCTTGTCACCCGTTTCTGAACATATTACCCAAAAGGTCAGTCAACTCTTGGAATCCTTTATTGCAGGTTTAGATGTTTTAAAGGGCAAAAGACAGATAGCATTAATCCTGTTTTATTCTGTTTCTATATGGATTGTATACGGCATCTTGACGCATTTGCTTTTTATGGCTTTCAACTTCACACTTCCTGCTTATGCCCCTTTCCTCCTTATCGTTGTCGTGACGTTTGGCGCAATGATCCCTTCGTCCCCTGGATTTATTGGTACGTTCCAATTTTTTTGTGTGACCGGGTTGGCCTTTTTGGGGGTGAAGGAAAGTGATGCCCTCGGTTTCTCACTGGTGTGCCATGCAAGCCAATACTTTCCCGTGACATTTCTGGGGCTGTTTTATCTTTGGAAGGATAACATGTCCCTCAAAGAGATCAAAGAGAGCAATGCGGCTGACAAGGATCTATAAACAGAAATTTTGAAACTCAATTATGAGCTACAAATTGTCGGGGGGGGCTATTCGATGGAGGTCTGAGATGATACTGTTGAGACTTTGCTTGAAGTTTCTCTTTGTGTTTGCTCTTTTGGTGATATCCTTTTTTTCAGGTTTTGTCTTTGCCGGTGATGGAAGTGCTTTGACAGAGAGGCTGTCCTGTGGATCTATCAACTGGACTAAGGGGGTTATAACCGCAACGGGAAACGGCGCTCCCCCTTCTTCATCAATGAAGGCAGCCCAGGCCAGGTTGATGGCGAAACGCGCGGCAATTTTAGATGCTCGCCGCAATCTTTTGGAAACGGTTAAGGGGGTCAGGATAAATGCGCAAACAACAGTCCACAATTTTATGATTATAAATGATATTGTTGTTACAAAGGTAAACGGTATAGTAAAATTGTCGAGGGTCATAGAGACAAAGTATATGAGTGATGGCGCTGTACAAGTTACGGTGGCAACCAATCTGAGAGGTGATTTATTGGAGTTGATGTTGCAAGAGTCCGGTGCGTTTAAAAGACCTTATACCCCTGGGACAATGCAGATAAAGGAACCCTACACTGCAACTCAACCATCGTCTTTTGATGTTCTTCAAAGAAAAACATCAAAGCCGACGCCACCCCAAATGTCATCAACCGTTGAGCCATCCGGCAAGCAGGTGGTGAAACCAGAGGTCAAGGGTACTACCGAGGAGAATACTCCGGCTGACTTAGATCTGAGCGAGCTCAACTATTCCGGTCTCGTAGTGGACGCAAGAAGACTCCAACTTCGTCCTGCTCTGATCCCAAAGATTTGGGATCAGAGAGGGGAAGTTGTATACAGTGCCTCAAACCTGCTGCAAAAAGATGCTTTGAAGATGGGCATTGTTGGGTACGCCAAGGATGTTGATGCAGCAAAAAGGAATCAGCGGGTTACTGCAATCCCTTTTGTAGTGAAGGGTGTCCAGGCTACAGGTCAGAAGAGGACAGATGTGATCATCGGTAATCGAGATGCAATGATTGTAAAAGGATCAGACAGATACACGAACTACTTGAAAAACGGGAGAGTACTTATAGTATACGACTGACCTGCTTTTTAAAAGGAGGGAATTTAGATTGAAACGGTTTGTCCTTTTTTGTGTTTATTCTGTGTTGGTTTTAACCTTGATCTTGACTTCCAAAGATCCTCTTTGGGCAAAAACAAGGGTGCTCACAGGGAACCATGTGGTTGTCTATGATATCGTAAACCCTCTTGGCGTGGAATATCTGCCCAACTATTCCAACAGTTCTTATAAACAAAAGATATTGGCTGCGGATGAGTTCAGCAAGCGGATTATGGTAGAGATAAATATTACGCCTCTAAATTCCTCATCCACTTTCCCCCCGCTGCCATATGAAATCCCACATAATGTGCAAAGGTTCCTGACTGCAGAGTCAGATGTCCAAACGAGAGATTTGGTAATCTCAACAAAAGCAAGAGAATTGGTTCAAGGAGCAAGATATGTTCATGAAGCCTTCGCTGCTATTGCTGACTGGATAATTGACAACGTGATATATGATGTCGGGCCCAAAGTGCATCAGGATGCCAAGTCAGTGATGACTGCAAAACGTGGTTCGTGTGTAGGCCTTACTCGCCTTTGTATTGCTATGTTGAGGAGTGTGGGAATACCGGCCAGGTATGCTCATGGTTATTTGCCGGCTGGTTATGATTGGGGAATCGCAAAGAGATACTGGGGGTTGAAGATTAAGAGTGGAGGGTTCCATGCATGGGTGGAGGCATACTACCCTGATATCGGCTGGACCTTTTCTGACCTGGAACACTCCAAGAATTTTGTCGACCCGTTTCATATCCTCAGATACATTGATGGGGTTGAACATACACCCCCTCACTACGAATCTGGAGAGCTCGATGTGGAGAATGCGACAACCTACACAATCATTGAAGAGGAAAACACTACATTTCCCATCGACCAGCTTCCGTCTCCCAGAAAAACGATCTTGGGCAGGCAAAGGATGTCTCAACAGTTTGGGACTGTTTACGGCTCAATGATAGACAACAGTGGAAAGCTGATCCCCAAAGGAGCAGTCGTCTTATGGGAGGGGAAAGATGGTCGTGTTTTCCCGTTTGAACGTGGCAGGTTTTCTGTAGTCGGGCTTAAACAGGGAAGTCACAGGGTTAGCTTTAAGGCAAAAGGGTACAAAATATTGAATAAGACGTTCGCCATCAAAGACAAGGAAGTGGTTAGTGTGAATATGAGGTTTAGGTAGTGTTTTAAGGTGACATATCGCAACCTTAGAGGATTATTGTTAAGTGACAAAGAGTTTTTTCTCCTTTATCAGACTGATATTTACGCAAAGAGACCTCATCGTGTCTATGGCAAAGAGAGAGGTGGCAACCCAGTATGTCGGATCCTTGCTGGGGTTTATCTGGACATTCATACACCCGATGGCTATGATAACTGTCTTTTGGGTAGTTTTCAGCGTGGGGTTTAAGGTTCAACCCGCCAGCAATGTTCCATTTATTGTCTGGTTGACAGCCGGTATGGCCGCTTGGTTTGTTTTTGCCGATATAGTTAATGGTTCTGCTGGTGTGATCCTCTCAAATGCCCACCTGATCAAAAAAACACTTTTTCAATCCCAGATATTGCCTGTAGTAAAGATTGCTTCATGTCTTATTACGCACTCAGTCTTCCTCCTAGTCCTTGTCGGATTGATTCTCCTTCAGAAAATGCCTTTTAGTTTCTATTATTTACAGGCTTTTTACTATCTTTTATGCTTGCTGGTGCTAGCCCTTGGGCTTGCCTGGGCTGTTGCAGCCCTGAATGTGTTTGTCAGGGATGTCGGTCAGATTGTTGCAGTGATAATCCAGATCGGTTTTTGGACAACCCCTATTTTTTGGGATATCAACATTATGCCTTTGAAAATTCAGACTGTATTGAAACTAAATCCCATGTTTTACGTGGTTCAGGGTTACCGGGATTCCTTTATCTACTTTCATCCCTTTTGGTTGCACAAATACCAGACCCTGTATTTTTGGACAGTGGCTGCAACGGTGTTTGTGTTTGGAGCATTGATATTCAAGAAATTAAAACCGCAGTTTGCTGATGTTTTATAGTGGAACATAATCAGATACATGAGTGAAAATATAGTCATAAGTGTTAAAAATCTGACAAAGACCTATAACCTGTATAGCAAGCACGGAGACAGGGTTAAAGAGACCTTTCACCCGTTTCGTAAAAAATATAACCGTCCTTTCAATGCCCTTAGCGATATTTCTTTTGATGTGAGGAAGGGAGAGTCTCTTGGCATTATCGGTCGTAACGGCAGTGGGAAATCAACCCTGCTACAGATTATATGTGGTATTTTACAGCCTACATCGGGCATGGTTGGGATTAAGGGTAAGGTGTCTGCCCTCCTTGAACTGGGCACCGGTTTTAATCCTGAGTTCACCGGCCGGGAAAATGTTTACCTCAATGCACGCATCCTTGGCCTGGCTGAAAAAGAAACAAACGAGAGACTTGATGACATCCTGGCCTTTGCTGATATCGGGGACTTCATCGATCAACAGGTGAAGACCTATTCCTCAGGTATGATGATCAGGCTCGCCTTTTCGGTCATTACCCACGTGGATGCTGATATCCTTGTCATAGACGAAGCACTTGCCGTGGGCGACGTTTTTTTTGTTCAAAAATGCATGCGTTGGATTCGCGAATTTGAAGAACGGGGTGTTCTCATCTTTGTGACCCATGACCTTGGGGCATTAACGAGCCTATGCAAACGGGCTATATGGCTCGATGAAGGCAGGATTGTGAGACATGGTCCGGCAAAGACAGTGGCGGAGTCTTACCTCGAAGCCTTTTATGAGGATCAGCAAGGGGCATCAGCCTGTGATAAGGAAATTGGCGAAGAGTTGAGGGAAGAAGAAGGTGAACAAGGCATAAGAAAAGGGGAGGCTCCTCAAAAGAGATATGTTGACCAACGATTAAAATTTTTAAACTACACCCAGTACAGAAACGATGTCCGAATCTTTAGATTTGATCCGAAAAGAGATCATTTCGGAAGAGGAGACGTCAAGATCTTAGAGGTTGAACTACGTAATATAGAAACCAACAGCCCCCTATCTCATGCCGTCGGCGGGGAACTTGTCAGATTATTTGTCAAATGCAAAGCGGAAAAGACTCTTACAAGTCCAATCGTTGGTTTTTATTGCAGGAATTATCATGGACAGGAACTGTTCGGTGACAACACTTATCTCACGTACAAAGACAAGACAGCCAAGTTTTCCAGGGGGGAAACATTCTACGCCTCTTTTACATTTCAAATGCCGGTGTTACTTGCTGGGGATTACTCATTTACTATCGCCGTTGCTGAAGGTACGCCGGATGATCACATTATGCATTGCTGGTTCCATGATGCATTAATATTAAAGTCATTTAACTCCAGCGTGGCTCAAGGCTTGATCGGAATCCCGATGATCCATATTGAAATCAATCGAACTGAGAGCCTGGTTGAAGAATAACTTCCTCAAGTTGGCAGGCCCCGTCCCTTAGCAGATGAGCGAAAAAGCCATGTTATCTAATATCATCTTCGAGACCCCTGATAGGATAGAACAGCCCTATTCCTGGATAAAACACATACCTTTTGCTTTTTTTCTGATAGAATTGTTGAGCCCGGAGGTTGTGGTTGAATTAGGGGTACACACCGGGAATTCTTTCAGTGCTTTTTGCCAGGCGGTAAGCAGATTGGAATTAAAGACAAAATGTTATGGTGTGGACACTTGGGAAGGGGATGACCAGGCTGGTTTATATAAGGAAACAGTGTTTGATGACTTGAATGGGTATGTTAATGAAAAATATAAGGATATTGCTCTTCTATTAAAAATGACTTTCGATGATGCATTGGATTATTTTCCCGACAAGAGTGTTGATTTACTGCATATTGATGGTCTTCATACATACGATGCAGCGAAGAAAGATTTTGAAATGTGGCTGCCAAAGATAAGCGATAAAGGTGTCGTGGTTATTCATGATACATCCATCAAGGATGACAGTTACGGAGTCTGGAAATTATGGGAAGAGATATCTTCTGGTTATGAATCGTTCAATTTTGAGCATGGGTATGGGCTTGGGGTAGTTATAATCGGCAAAGGTGTCAACAACCGGTTCAGGAGAGTTATCGATGAAATCAATAACAATTTGATATATCAAAATATATTCCAGGGATTAGGTGAGCTAATATTTCTTGGAGCAACACAAGAGAAGGAACCCTTGACCAAGTTATATGTGGATTGTGGGGAGGGGTTTCTGGAAGAGACATCGATTTCCAAAGACAGTGGAATGTACGAAGAGTTTATCAACGTAAAATGGAATCTCTCCCAATTTTTGCAGATTGAATCTCTCCGTTGGGATCCGTTGGAAGATAAATGGTGTGTGGTGAAGTTGAAAAGCATCATTTATCAGGATAAGGCCGGCAAGAAGTTCTACTTAGACCTAGATTCAATTACCCACAATGGCATCTCACATGGAGACGGTTGGATCTTTTTTGAGACTATTGACCCCTGGTTTTTTCTTCCGATTCAGGGTGAGTTGGAATCTCTGTCTATTCGCGGAAAATTGGCCATAATGGATCATAAATACATAGACGCCAGATACAGAGAGAAACACTTGATGACAAAATTATATATAGATTGCGGGAAGGGCTTTAGAGAAGAGACGGCAACCTTCACCGATGAAGGGATGTCCGGTGGATTCATTGACATTACATTCGACCTTTCGGAACGTTCAAGCATAGAGTCTCTTCGTTGGGATCCATTAGAATATCACCGATGTTCGGTAAAACTTGAAAGCGTTAGCTATCGAGATAGGAGAGGCGGGGAGGAGTCTTATCTGGATTTAGGCTCGGTAGTTCATAACGGCATTTCACATGAAGATGGATGGGTCGTCTTTGAGACTATTGACCCCTGGTTTCTTCTTCCTATTCAGGGTGAGTTGGAATCTCTGTCTATTCGTGGGAAACTAACGCTGATGGATCAAGATACTGATCTTATATCCGGCACAGAGGGAACTATTAAGGAGAAAGGTGTGGAGGGAGGCAGGGTAGGGCGGTTGGCAAGATTTTTTCGTAGGTCTTAAAGTTTCAGGGTTCTGAACGGTAATATATACAGAAATTTTGAAACTCAATCATGAGCTATAGATTTTCAGATATTAAATTTCACAAGGCCAGAGGGAGAAATCCGAGTAAGTCGTACATTGGAGTACGTCGTCGAGGATTCCGACCGATAACGCAGTGAAATTTGATATATGGAAATCTA
>Ga0209345_10003917_pt1 | contig 14826 bp, 1 predicted proteins | sample Cruoilmetagenom7_FD_187294 | JGI IMG/M metagenome (GOLD analysis project Ga0209345, IMG submission 187294) | Oil polluted marine microbial communities from Coal Oil Point, Santa Barbara, California, USA - Sample 7 (SPAdes) (version 2) | ecosystem: Environmental > Aquatic > Marine > Oil seeps ... | reverse complement strand
AGGAATGAAAACGATTATGAAGCTAGAACAACTGAACACACTTGACGCTATCAGCCAGTTTCTACAAGGCACGCAGGCAGTGGCCTTCAGCGTTGCGACGACCAAACAGGAACGCTACCGCTGGATACAGGGCGTAAAACTTTACGGCTATACACACATCCCTCAACAATACGCAGCTGACTCTACAGCATTAAATAGTGATCAAGTTTATCGGTACGTCAACTTCCACTGCCCTTGCTATTTCCCTACCACAGTCACTGATAGCAAGGGTAAACAGAAAAAGAAATACCTCTACGATGACATGATGACGCCCTATGAAAAGCTTCGCTCCCTGCCATGCCCCGGCCAACATCTAAAATCAGGTGTGACATTTGAAGCGCTGGATGCATTTATGGCTGAAATGACAGACAATGAGGCCGCTGAACAACTGAATTCAGCCCGGGATCAATTATTTAAACAACTCCATGATCGACTCAAGATAGAGGCCTAAAACACCCCTTCTTCAGGCTCATTTCTAGATTGGAAAATACTATATTCACCACGCAAAAGTTAACGAAGCATTTGATTTATTTCATTTCTTTTTCCTGATTAACTACCCATTGTTGATGGGCTAAGCTTAAACTTGGGTGATTTCGTTCGGGCTTAATCAGAAACTCCCGGAGCTTATGGTGAAGGTGCGAAAAGTACGTATATCGGTATCGGTTTAACGGCTTGTTTTTATTTATATTAGGGATTAAAAAAACACAGTGACGGTGTATCAACTACTAACAAAGCTTGGCGAAGCAGGAATCAGTTTGTGGGTCGAGCAGGGTGAACTGCGCTTTCGCGCACCAAAGGGCGCGCTAACCCCAGACTTGCGTGAGCAGGTGGTCGCGCAAAAGCCGGAATTAATTCGATTTCTGCAACAAAGCCGCAGTGGTGAAACGTTTAAGCAGCGCAACATCCAGGCGGTATCCCGTTCAATGGTCGTTCCTCTTTCCTTCGGGCAGGAGCGTTTATGGTTTTTGAGTCAGCTCGAGCCAGAAAGTAGCGCTTACCATATTCCCATACTGCTGGAGCTAAGGGGGGAGCTGGATCCCCATAAGCTGGATGCAGCCTTAGGAGAGGTGATCAATCGTCACGAAATTTTGCGCACGGCGATTGTGGCAAAGGACAGCTCTTCGGCCGTAGGGGGGTATCAACAGATTCTGCCGCAAGCACATTGGCCATTACACTATGAAGATATTAGTGCCTCTAACGACACCGATAAGGAAAACCAGCGACTAAAGCTGATTGAGGCAACTCGCAGTAGCGTATTTGTTTTAAACGAAGGGCCTTTGCTGCGGGCAGTTCTAATCAAACTGGAGGAGCAGCGTTACCAACTGATTTTGACTCTCCATCATATTATTTCAGATGGCTGGTCGATGGCGGTACTGGTCAAGGAATTGATGTCACTGTATCTCACCCAAGGCAGTGCGGCGGTTAATTTGTCGCAAGTCTTGCCGCCCCTGGCCATACAGTACGGGGATTATGCCCACTGGCAGCGACAGTGGTTGGCAGGCGGTGAGAAAGAGCAACAGCTCGACTACTGGTGCCACCAGCTAAAAGATGTGCCGGTGCTTGAATTGCAGCTTGATAAACCTCGCCCTGCTGCATTGCATCCACGCGGTGATGCGCATTTCTTTCTATGGCCAAAAGGCCTCCAGGATCAGGCGCGCAGCTATAGTCAGAAGCAGGGCGCAACTCTGTTTATGACACTGCTGGCAGCCTTTGAGGTATTGCTGAACTCTTACAGCGGGCAGGATGATTTTGCTGTTGGAACGCCCATTGCAAACCGCACCATGCCAGAGCAGGAGCCCCTTATTGGCTTTTTCGTAAACACCCTGGCTTTGCGCGCTCAGGTGGATCAGCAGCAAAGTTTTGAAAGCCTGCTTCAGGTGGTTCAGCGCACTACATTGGAAGCTTACGCCCATCAAGACCTACCTTTTGAGCAGGTGGTAGAAGGGCTGAATGTCTCCCGAGAGTTGGCCTATACCCCCTTGTTCCAGGTCATGCTCAGTCTGCAGAGCGAAAGTGATATTCAGCTCGAACTGCCGGGGCTTCAAATATCCACATTACCCCTTTCAAGACGAAGCAGTAAGTGCGACCTTAATCTGACTTTTACAGAAACGCCGGTCGGTTTAAGGGGGGAGCTGGAATACAGCACGGAGCTTTTTAAGCCTGAAACGATAAGCCGTATGGAATCACAGCTACAGCAGTTGCTGGAAAATTTACTGGCTGCACCGCAGGCACCGCTTTGTCGGGTTTCCATGTTATCTTCCCATCAAAAGCAGCAGATTCTCACTCAATGGAACCCGCCAGCTTCCCAGCTTGGGGAAGTCGATTTGACAACCTATGGCCTGGCTGCCCTGTTTGAACAACAGGTGGCTGAGCGCCCGCAAGCCATTGCCTTGCAGTGGGAGCAGGCGCAGCTCAGCTATGCGGCGCTCAACCAGCAGGCCAATCATTACGCGCAAAACCTACTGAAGTCTGGCGTTAAAGAGGATCAAGTAGTGGCGCTTTGCGGCCCGCGCTCACCAGAGCGTATTGTCGCCTTGCTGGCCATCGTTAAAGTCGGCGCTGTTTATTTGCCCTTGGAAACAGACCAACCAGCAGGCCGCCTGATGACCTTGTTAAGCCAGGGCCAAACAGCCTGGCTTATTGTGGCAGAGCAACAACATGACGCATTTTCTGAGTTATCCTCGATAGATTTACCCCCCGCTTTGTTGCCTTACCCGCAAATTAAAGAGGGTCTGGAGGAAATAAATAACCCTGGTTTGCCCGCCAGCCCAGAGCAGCGGGTCTATATTATGTTCACCTCCGGTTCGACGGGAGAGCCGAAGGGCATTGTTATTCCCCAGCGAGGCATCGTGCGTCTGGTGAAAGAGAATGGTTTTTTGGAATTAGGGCCAGACACCTGCTTGCTGCATTACGCGCCACTTGCGTTTGATGCCAGCACCCTTGAAATCTGGGGAACATTACTCAACGGCAGCAAGTTGGTGCTGCCCCCCTCCGGCCTGCTGGAGCTTGAACAACTGGGGGAGGTAATTCGCCAGTCTGGTGTGAATACCCTCTGGCTAACGGCGGCTTTGTTTCACGCCATGGCAGAACACTACCCCCAAGGCTTTGCACCGCTAAAAACCTTGCTCGCCGGTGGCGATCAATTAAACCCCCACGCCGTTAAGCGCGTGATGTATCGTTACCCCCGGCTTACCTTTATTAATGGTTACGGGCCAACGGAAAACACCACATTCACCAGCTGTCATGTTATGCACTCCGCTGACCAGGTGGGGCGTAGTGTTTCAATTGGCAAGGCCATAAATGGCACGCAGATTTATGTGCTGAATCAGGTCCTTGAGCCGCAAGCCGTGGGGGTGCCGGGAGAGCTCTGCACCGCCGGAGAGGGTGTTGCCTTAGGCTATCTCAAAGCCGAAGAAAACCATCAGGCATCCAAATCAGCAGTATTTATTGCTAACCCCTTTGCAAGCCTGCCAGGCCACGGCCCCACGCTGTATCGAACCGGAGACTTGGTGCGTTATCTGGCTGATGGCTCGCTGGAATTTCTGGGGCGCATTGATCAACAAGTTAAAATTCGTGGTTTTAGGGTTGAGCTGGGAGAAATTGAAGCCGCCCTGACCAGTTTGCCCTGGGTCAGTAATTGCGTCGTCGCGGTGCAGGATAAGAACAAGCAAAAATATCTGGTGGCTTACCTGGAGGGCACGCAATCGCAAAAAGATAGCGCATCTGAAAAAGAAGAGCAAAGTCAGCAAGATGCCTTGATTCAACGCACCCGCAGCCAGCTTAGCCGCTTACTTCCCGATTATATGCAGCCTGCCGCCTATGTATTGCTGGACACCTTGCCCGTCACCCGCAATGGCAAGGTGGATCGTAAAGCGCTACCTGCAGCCTCAATAGGGGGGCAGGCGACCGTCGATGGCAAACCTTCGACGGAGCTGGAAGCAGAGCTATTCAGCATTTGGCAGGCCGTTTTAAATATTGATGAACTGGGTATTCACGATAACTTTTTTGAGCTGGGCGGCCACTCCCTGCTTGCCACCCAGGTGACATCAAGAATGCGAAAAAAACTGGGCTACGAATTACCCATTCGGGAAATGTTTGCCTCACCCACCATTGCCCAGTGTGCGGCCTGGTTAGCAGAGCATGGCCAGCAGCATGCCGCTTCTGCGCAAGCGGTGATGGTTAAACGTGCTACAGGTGAAACCACACCAGCCACTTATGCCCAGCGGCGTCTATGGTTGCTGGAGCAGCTTAGCCCCGGCTCCAGCGCCTACCTGATCCCGGCGGCATTGCGAATACGCGGCCCCCTGGATATGCCTTGCGTAAACAAGGTGGTCAATGCCTTGATCGCTCGCCATGAAACCTTGCGCACTGCCATTGTGAAGGATGACGCCAATGACGAGGTATTACCGCATCAACAAGTGTTTGATAACGTTAGGCTAGATCTGCAACGAGAAGCCTACCCTGGCGAGGTAAACCCTAAAGCCATCCAGCAACTTATTGATGACGAAGCCGGAAAAAGTTTTGACCTTAGTCAGGCTCCGCTGATGCGCATGCGCTTTCTCGCCCTCGACAAAGCGAACAATCTAAATGAAGCAAGCCGCGCGGAACAAGACACCCTGCTGCTGCTCACCATGCACCACATTATTTCCGACGGCTGGTCTATGTCAGTGTTTATCAAAGAGTTCACCGGACTCTACGAAGCATTTCGACATCAAAGGGAAAACCCCCTTCCAGAGTTGGCTTTTCAATACGGAGATTATGCCTGTTGGCAGCAGCGATGGTTGGACGAAGCCCATTTGCAAACTGCCTTGGATTTCTGGGTGGAACAAGTTTCCGATAAAGACCCGGTACTGCAATTGCCGACGGATTTCCCTCGCCCCAACACGCCCTCTTCGCCAGGGGCATTGATTCACCACACTTTACCGGTTTCGCTCACCCAAGACCTGTTGGCCCTGAGTGAACGAGAAGGTGTCAGCCTTTTTATGCTCAGCCTTTCTGCCTGGCAGCTATTGCTTTCGCGTTATAGTGGACAGGCCAAGTTTAACGTTGGCTCTCCCGTGGCGGGGCGCACCATGGCAGAAACCGAAGCCATGATTGGCTTTTTTATCAATACCGTAGTGTTTGGTGCCGATGTAGAGGAAGACCAAAGTTTTCGTGAATTCCTTTATCAGGTACGGGAGCAGAGTCTCGCCGGTTTCGCCCATCAGAATTTACCCTTTGAAATGCTGGTGGATGCTATTGAGCCTGAGCGCAGCCTCAGTCATTCGCCGCTTTTTCAGGTCTTTCTGAATGTACTAAATTTCCCCTCCGCCAGCCGTGAAGTGGCTGACTTGCGCATCGAAGATTTAACAGACGAACAACAAAATTATGCCGCCAAATTTGATTTAACCCTGTATGTGCAGCCACAGGATGAAGGCTTAAAACTTTCCATGCTTTATCGCAGTGATTGTTTTTCGCCACAAAGTATCGAGCGACACCTGGCACATCTGGAAAGTCTGTTTAGCCAGTTGGTGGCTGATCTCGACCGACCATTGGCAGCATTTCAGTTACTACAACAAAATGAAAAACTCCTGTTGCCAGACCCTTTACAAACGCTGCCCTTAAAAGAATTTGTGTTACCCCAACAGCAAATCTCCGCGCAGGCGCAAAAGCGAGAAAAAGAAATTGCTTTAGTCGATATGGACGGAAGCTGGACTTACGAGGAATTGGAACAGTGCAGCAACCAACTGGCCCACGCCCTGCAACAGGCAGGTTTGTTGGCAGAAGTGCCAGTGGTGATTTATGGTCACCGCAGCGGTGCACTCGTGTGTGCGTTGTTGGCGGTAATAAAAGCTGGCGGTGCATTTGTGGTGCTCGATCCCGCTCACCCCGAGCAGCGTTTATTAGTTGCTGTGAATGATGTCCAGCCGCAGGCTGCCTTACATCTTGAACCGGCAGGTTTGTTACCCGAAAACCTTGCGGTGGCTTTTTCTTCTCTGCCCGTGCATTTGAGTGTGCCGGGTTTAAGGGGCTGGCAGCAGGAAAATAGTTTTTCTTCCTACAGCAAAGAAATGCCAGCACCACAAAGCAAGCACCTCGATCAACTCAGTTATTTAATGCTGACCTCTGGCACCAGTGGACATTCCAAAGTGATTCGCGGTAGCTTACGACCTATTGCCGCCTTGCTGGATTGGTATCCGCGTAGCTTTTGTGTTTCTGAAAAAGATCATTTCAGCCTCTTTTCCGGCCTGGGGCACGACCCCCTATTACGGGATATTTTCCTGCCCTTGAGTCTCGGCGCAAAAATAATTATCCCTGCCCCTGAATTAATGAAAAAGCCTGATCGACTGCGCCAGTGGATGATGGAGCAAGCCCTTAGCGTCTGCCACCTCACCCCCGCATTGGCACAATTGATTACGCAAGATGGCGAAAAGTGCCCGCCCTGTGAATCATTACGTTACCTTCTATTTAGTGGTGAAAAATTACATGCCCACACTTTAGAGCCGATAAAACACCTTGCGCCTCAGGCGGCGCTTATAAATTGCTACGGCTGCACCGAAACCCCGCAAATTCACAGTTGGCACCAGGTGAATGATAAGGATAAAGGATTAATCCCGGTGGGGCAGGGCAGTGAATATAGTCAATTATTGTTGCTAGACGAGCGCCAGCGTCTAGCGGGTATTGGTGAAATGGCAGAAATTTATGTGCGTTCGCCTTACCTTGCCCTGGGTTATAAAGATGAAGACCTAAACCGATTGGCTTTTATAAATAACCCGCTTGCTATTCAGAACGGAAAAAAATCGACCAAACCCTTATTGTACCGTAGCGGAGATTATGGCCGCTATCGTGCCGATGGTTCTGTGGAGGTGCTGGGCAGACACGATCTCCAAGTCAAAATACGCGGTTATCGTATTGAGTTGGAGGAGGTTTCTGCTTGCATTAAATCCATTACAAGTATAAAGCAGGTGGTGGTGTGTTTAGAGACAAACGAAGAAGCTTCCGAAAAAATACAACTGGTGGCCTATTTATGTACGCCTGAATTAAACAGTGAAACACTGCGCGCCCAGTTGCGTGAACATTTGCCTGACTATATGCTACCGAATGTTTTTATTGCCGTAGAAAAAATTCCTTTAAATCCCAATGGTAAATTAGATCAAGCTGCCTTGAGGCGTCTTGCTTCCGAGCGAGCCAATCCCTTCAAGGCCCCAGAAACAGAAAGCGAAATCACTCTCGCTGCCATTTGGGCAGACGTGCTACAACGCCCTACCGTGGGTGTGAATGAAAACTTTTTTGAATTGGGTGGCCAGTCATTGCTCGCGACACAGCTATTAGCACGAGTGAATAGCCATTTTAATATCGAACTGCCACTGAAAATGGTCTTTGATTTGACCAGCATAGAAAGCATGGCCGATTATATCGACACCGCCTTATGGGCGCGTGAGCAGGCCAATCAAACGCCCACAGAAGAAGGTGATGATTGGGAGGAGCTGGAACTATGAGCCAGGAAGTAGTGCAGCTCATTTCGCAGTTACGTAAAAAAAATATTAATCTGAAATTAGAGGGTGACAAGCTAAAAATTAATGCACCACCCGGTGTGCTGAACAATGATATTAAAAGCGCCCTAAAAGAAAATAAAAGCGCCATTGTAGAATTTCTAAAAAGTGCGCAATCGGGTTCGGAAACACTCATACAGCCCATAACGCGCCACGGGGATATGCCGCAATCCTACGCCCAGGAAAGGCTTTGGTTTCTGCATCAGCTTCAGCCTAAGGCCAGTTATAATATGGCAAATGCCTTGACGATTCACGGGCCATTGCACGTCGAAATGTTAAGCCAGGCCTTTCAAGCCATTATCAAACGTCACGAAAGTCTGCGCACGCATTTCGCCACTAATAATGATGGTTTGGCGGTGCAAATTATCAAAGCGCAGAGTGATTTTGATGTGCCAGTGATTGATCTTTCTGCTTTGGACGAGGCTCAACAATATAATAAAGCGCAGGACTTGGCCTTGCGGGAAGCGCAAACCGGTTTTGACCTCAGCCACGCGCCTTTATTACGCGTTAAAGTATTAAAACGCAACGAACACGAGCATATTTTATTGCTCTGCCTGCATCATATTATTGCCGACGGTTGGTCGCTGGGAGTGTTGGTGAGAGATGTAATGCTAACCTATGCCAGCCTCGACAAGTCAGGCTCGGCCCCACCTCAGCCATCCTTACCTAAACTTACTATTCAGTATGCAGATTATGCCCAGTGGCAACGTGAACGGCTCAGTGGCGAGCGCGGCGCCCATAGCGTGGCCTATTGGCAGAAAGCCTTGGCGGGCGTACCCGATTTATTGGACTTACCCACCGACAAGGCAAGGCCCGATCAACAATCTTTTGCCGGTGCCGCTCATTTTTTTTCCTTTGATGCTAAAGAAACAGGTGAACTAAAACAATTCGCGCAACAGCACGATTTCACCTTGTTTATGCTTTTGTTGGCAGCATTCCAGGTATTATTAGGGCGGCTTACCCAGCAGGAAGATGTCAGCGTTGGTGTGCCGGTGGCAGGGAGGGATAACGCACAGACCCATCCCTTAATTGGTTTTTTTATTAATGCCTTAGTGCTTCGGGGTGATATGCGTGGCAACCCCACGCTGCAAGAATACTTACAGCGGGTGCGTAAAACCACGCTGGGGGCTTTCGAGCACCAGGATGTGCCCATGGAAGAAGTGCTCAAGCAGCTGCCTTTGCGCCGCAATGCCGCGTTTAATCCAGGCGCACAAGTGGGCTTCAGTTGGCAGGCAGGGCTGGGGCAGCAACTGCCAGAGGATGCGCTGCAATCCGTGGCGGAGCTTTCTGTAGAACCCTTCGATGTACCGCACACCAGCACCATCCAGGATTTAACCCTCTCCCTTTGGGAAGGACGCGAAGGTATAGAAGGGCGACTCGAATACGCTAGTGATTTATTTCTTGCAGATACCATTTCCCAATGGGTGGAATACTACCGTTACTTGCTGAATGACTTTATCCGAAAACCTGATGAAAGCATCAGCAACCTGGAGTTACTTCCCGAAGAAACGCTGATAGAGGCTTTGGGTTTTGATTCCTATGGCGTAGAAAAAATTAATCCCTTAAGCCCCATGCAGCGGGATATTTATCTCGATGCCAGTATTAACCCTCAATCACTGCAAAATAGCATGGCATACGCCCTCCCGCTAAAGGGCGAAGCGAATATAACACAATGGCAAAGCGCACTGAACAAACTGGTGGCGGCAGAACCTATGTTGCGCACGGAATTCGTCAGCGCTGGGCATATGCAGAGTGAGCGCCTATATCAAGTGGTGAAAAAGCATCACCATCATAACCTGCACATTCTTGATTGGCGGCCAAAAAAATTAACAGCACAAACGCTGAATGAAAACCTACAAGACTTATTAATTCAGCCCTACGATATTAATCAAGACGACTTATTTAACCACTACCTTATTTTAGTGAGCGAGTCAGATTATGTGCTCGCCGCAGCCACACATCATATAAACAGCGATGGCGTGGGAATGTCCGCCCATATTCGAAAATGGCTGGCTCACTACGAGTTGATAGAAGGCGAAGGCGTGAGCCTTCCCCATAGCGAACAAAATTTCCAGCAACAAGTGACACAAATACGGGCGCAAACCGATCGCCTGGAAACCCTGAACTATTGGCGTGAAAAATTCCGTACTGTAGAGCCGCTGGTATTCTCCCTGCCTTCACAAAAAACCGAGCTAGATCAGGAAGAACGTATCACGTTAAAAATGCCAGTAGAGGGGTCGCACTGGCGAGAAGTCAATGCCTTTTGTCGCAAGCAGCGCATTGTGCCAGCCCTTTATTTTAAAGCGCTCTATGGCTATTTAATAAAACAGTATTGCCGCCCTGGTACAGATTTTGATATTACAGAATTTAATGCAGGTAGACATAAATCTAATCTTTACGATTTAGGTATTTACTATAATCAACAGCCTTTTGTTTTTGACGAGCAAAGCTTGAGTGGTGAAAATACGTTTACCGAAGTGCTTAAATATGGGCGAGAGCAACAAAAAAGCAGCAAACGCCACCGTTATATTTCCATTGGAAAAAAGTTGCGCCTTTCTCCACCAGGGCCATTAATATTCACTTACAACTACTACCACTTTGACCAATCTATGCATTTTTTTGGTAAGGAAGTGGATGTTACTATTCTTCCTCCGGTAATGGACCAAAGTGTACAATTTGTTGTCAGCCAGAATAGTGATGGCATCAGCCTGAATCTCGACTACAGCAATCGCTCTTTCAGAGATTACAATTTTCTTGGGCGGCTTTATTTCTTAAGTCAGCAAATACTGGCTTCGCCGGATATAAAATTAAGAGAATTCGAATTGGTATTACCCCGCGAGCGGGAATTATTGTCCAGCATGAACGCGCTAGCGCAGCGGTCACCCTCTGTTGGCTCTTTAATAAAAGCGAATAATGTGCAAGCTTTATTCGAACAACAGGCAGAAAAAACACCAGCAGCTATTGCGATTCGTTACCAGAACGAAGTAATCACTTATTCGGAATTAAACCAGCGCGCAAATCAGTTTGCATATTATTTAAGAGAAGTAGGGGTAGAACGAAACCAGGTGGTGGCAATTTGCTTGCCGCGTTGTTTGGAAATGATGGTGGCCCTTTTGGGCGTATTAAAAGCAGGAGCCGCCTATCTACCCCTTGATCCTGGTTATCCTGAAGAACGTCTTTCATATATCTTAAAGGATAGCGGTGCTGCCGCACTGATTGTCTTAGATAGCAGTAGCGAAAGAATAAGCGCCGGAACAAAAAACTATGCAGGTCTGCTCATTGATCTTGAAGAAAAGCGCACTTACCTGCAAAAGCAGCAAATAGTAAACCCGCAGCATATCAATGAATGTGATGATCTTATTTATGTGATTTATACCTCTGGCTCCACGGGTTTGCCAAAAGGCGCTGGCTTGAAACACCGAGGAGAGCTGAATTTATTAAATTGGTATGCGCGAGAATTTGAGATAAATGACCAGGCGCGGGTGATGATACTGAGCGCATTTGGTTTTGATCTCACCCAAAAGAATTTATTGGCCCCATTGGTGAATGGCGCAGAATTAATTTTGCCGGAAGGCGATCTTATTGATGCATTAAACATATCCAGACAAATCGAAAAATACCAGGTGTCTTTGGTAAATTGCGCACCGTCTGTATTTTATCCCTTATTAGAAGCCATTGATTCAGACAACTATCAAATACTTTCAAGCCTACGCCAGCTTGTATTTGGCGGTGAGCCCATTCAACTGACTCGTCTCTTACCCTGGCTAGAAGGCGAGCAGTGCCAGGCACAAGTTATTAATAATTATGGGCCAACAGAATGCACCGATATTGCGGCTTTTCACCGGCTGAGTGAAGCGGATATACAGTCCAATAATCCTATTCCCGTGGGCAGAGCAAACGATAATGTCGCACTGTATCTGGTGAATGAGAATAATCAATTGCTGCCCCACGGCCTGATTGGCGAGCTGTGCATCTCTGGTGAAGGAGTAGGGCTGGGTTATCTTAATCGCGAAGAACTGAATAAAACCAGCTTTGAAACGAATCCCTACTGCGATGAAATAGATATTAGCAGCGACCAAACTGAGTCTATGTTTCCAGAGGGTTTGCAGCGCTGGTATCGCAGTGGCGATTTAATGCGATACCTGCCCGACGGCAATCTCGAATTTATCAGCCGAAAAGATTTTCAGGTGAAAGTGCGAGGGTTGCGGATAGAGCCGGGGGAAATCGAGTGGGCATTAAATCAATCGCCACTGGTGGAGGCCTCCCTTGTTCTTGCCCATGAAGACAAGCTACAGGCGTTTGTATTAAAGAATTCCGGTAGCAAACAACAGGATTGGGAAGACTGGGACTGGCGCAAGCATCTACGTCGTTACGTGCCAGACTCCATGCTACCCTCCTTATTGCAGCCCCTTGATCAGTGGCCGCTAACGCCCAATGGAAAGATTGATCGCAAGGCCCTACCCAAATTGGCGGGTGATGAAATCCGAAACTATGTGCCGCCTCGTAATCCCGTGGAACAGGCGCTGTGTGAAATATGGGCGCAGGTGCTGGGTCTGGATCAAGTGGGTATCGAGGATAACTTTTTTGAAATCGGCGGCCATTCCTTGCTGGCTACCCGTATTATTTCTCGTTGTCGATCACGCTTTCAGGTGGAGGTACCGCTAAGGGAATTATTTGAATCCCCGACCGTTGCCACCCTGGCGGTGTTAGTAGAAAAAAGCAAAAACAAGCTTAGCGCACCACCCATTGAAATTGCCCCCGCCGGTACAGCTTTCCCCCTTTCTTTCGCCCAGCAGCGTTTATGGTTTATTGATCAGTTGAACCCCGGCAATGTGGCCTATCTTATGCCAGGGGCATTTAAAATTCGTGGCCCGCTCAATAATCCGCGTTTTATACAAGCCCTAAAAAAGGTGGTAAAGCGGCACCAGATTTTACGCACCCGTATACTCAGTCGTGATGGAGAAGGTTGGCAAGAAACTTATGATGCATCTACTTGGCAGCCCCATCTAATAGATCTCAGTGAAGAGAAAAATCAACAAGCGCTTATAGAAAAACTAATAAAAAGTAATTCAAATACGGCCTTGGATCTGGGTAAAGATGCATTATTTAAAACCACCCTGGCAAAATTGTCTGATAACGAAACTCTATTAGTCTCCTGTATGCATCATATCATTGGAGATGGCTGGTCTTTTGGCCTCTTGCTGCGGGAGTTGGCATTCTATTACGGCCTCGAAAATGGGCAAACAGATGAACAAGACTTACCCCCGTTACCAGTGCAATACGGAGATTATTCCCTTTGGCAGCGCAACTGGATGCAGGGTGAGGTTCTGGGTGCCCATATTAATTTTTGGCAAAACCATTTGTATGGTGCTCCTGCAGTTTTAAATTTACCCTTTGACCGCCCACGGCCGAAGGTGCAAAGTTTTGAAGGGTGTAACTATGCCTTTACCATAGGAAAAACACTGGCCGAAAAATTAAAAGCTGCGAGTCAAGATCAACAAATCACCCTGTTTATGTTATTGCTGGGGGCATATAAAATTCAGCTTTCTCGTTACAGCGGGCAAAAGGATATCTGTGTTGGCCTGCCCGTAGCGGGGCGTGACCATGCGCCGACAGAACAGCTTATCGGCTTGTTTCTCAATGCCATTGTATTGCGCACATGTTTTGAAGGTAACGCCACGCTCGCCGATTATTATCAGCAATTAAAATCGAGCTTACTGGCTTGTCTTTCTCACCAGGATCTACCCGCCGAGATTTTATTAGAACAACTTAATATCGAACGCAGTCTCTCCCATGCGCCAGTCGCGCAGGTGGGCTTTCAACTGCAAAATTTTGATGAGCTGGGAGAATTGCCAGCTTTTGCCGGATTAGAATTAGAAAGCCTTCCCCTCGGGCGGGTCTCTTCCAAATACGATATGACTTTTATATTGAGGGAAAGCCAGGACGGTTTGGGTGGTGTAGTGGAATACAGCACTGCCTTATTTGATGAAAGCAGCATTGCGCAATTTGTACAGCACTATATTACCTTACTTGGAAATATCGTTTCTTCTTTCGAGCAAGGTGTTGACGATGTCGCCTTGGTGACGGCCACTCAATTAACTAAACAAGTTCAGGGCGGCGACCAGGCTTGTGAAATATTCTCACTTAGTCATATGCAACGTGATCTGGTCTTATTAAGCCGTGTGACACCTGATACCCTGGATAACTGCTTCGGCTGTGCGCTTATTTTCCCAAACAAAATGGATGGAGATCTACTTTATAAAGCAATGGAAAAACTAGCTGCGCAAAGCAGTATTCTTAGAAGCCGCATCGGCTTGGCAAATACCCCTTGGTTGGATGATGCCTACCGGCTTATTTCTAATGATATGCAGGTGGAATGGGAAAACCGCTCGGATATTAGCTTTGAAAATGCGATCCAAAGCGAAGTCTATGTGCGTGCTTTCGTATTTCGTCCCTATGATCTGGCGGGCAAGTTATTACGGTTTCAATTATTAAAGACCGACGACAAGGATTATTTGTTAATCGCCGCCCATCACGCGCTGATGGATGGTATGGGTGTTGCTAGTATGGTGGCCTCCTTATTAGAGGTTTATCATTCTTTGAACACAAAGGATGAAACTCTTCTGCCTGAGGAATACTTCACTCAATACCTTAAAAAAGAACGTCAGCATACCGATACACCCGAAGCCATTCGATTTTGGCGGGATAAACTATCCACCACAGCGGGGCTTTCCCAATGGCGGATGAATAAATCGATAGATCAGCCCACAAGTATTGAGAGCGCTCAAGAAATAGTGCGGCATTCTAAAGCACTGGACGAAGCCCACTGGCAAGGGGTGAAAGAATACTGTCGTGCCCAGCGTATTACCCCCGCTTTGTACTTTAAAGGTTTATTCGGCTTATTGGTGCAACTTTATTGTCGCCCCGAAGAAGACTTCTCTTTGTTTGAAATCAGCGCTGGTATATTGGGTATGAAGTTAAATGCCGCCGGTTGTACAGTGCAGCGTCGCCCCTTTATTTTCGAACTGGAAACCATGCAGGCAGATCAAAGTCTGATGGATTATTTTAAGCGTTTGCGGGAAGAGCAGCGCGCAATTAACAAATCCGGTTTTCATACTTCTATTATGACGCAAAAATACATGGTGCCAGAAAGCCGGCTTAGTTTTATGTACAATTATTATCACTTCACCCGTGAATTAGAGGTGGCAGGCCATAGCTATGATACCTTGCTATTTCATAATGACGTGATAATAAT
>Ga0209345_10003916_pt1 | contig 14827 bp, 11 predicted proteins | sample Cruoilmetagenom7_FD_187294 | JGI IMG/M metagenome (GOLD analysis project Ga0209345, IMG submission 187294) | Oil polluted marine microbial communities from Coal Oil Point, Santa Barbara, California, USA - Sample 7 (SPAdes) (version 2) | ecosystem: Environmental > Aquatic > Marine > Oil seeps ... | reverse complement strand
ATATATATGGCTAACCCCCCGTAACTACGGAGTATTTACATGGTGGTATATGTGGCGGGAAAAGGGGGAGAGTGGGTGGTGCCGCAAGGGAGAATTGAAGCGTGTATTCATAACGTTTCCTTGAGTGTTAAAAGCCCAATAAGTAATTGTAAATAATAGATATTATGTTTTATGCTGTTGCATTGTGCACCTCTACGTCCCATATATAAGGGTGGATACAGAGGTGGATATACATGAGCCGTGCATTACATAAACTATCGCCAGCATTCGTTAAAAATGCTCCAGAAGGCAAACATTCAGATGGTGCGGGGTTATGGCTCCACAAAAGAAAGGATGGGGGCGCGCAATGGTTTCTTCGTGTAACTGTGCATGGACGTCGCAGAGAAATGGGACTTGGTTCTTTATCGCATGTTAGCTTGAAGAATGCTCGTCAAGCTGCAAAACGTTGGCGGGACATCAGAATGGAGGGCAAGGACCCTATCAAAGAGAGGGAAAAATTAAGGCGACAAGCAGAGCGAGACTTATTTTTATTTAAAGATGTTGCCCTGGATTGTTTTGAGGCGAGAAAGGCAGAGTTAAAAGGTTCTGGAAAAGCCGGAAGGTGGTTTTCCCCTCTACAGCTTCATGTTCTTCCAAAATTGGGGAAAGTGCCGATTGTTGATATAGACCAGATCGATATTAGAAATACCCTATCCCCAATCTGGCACAGTAAAGCTGCGACTGCGAAAAAGGCTCTTGCCCGACTGTCTATTTGTATGCGCCATGGAGCAGCACTTGGTTTAGACGTGGACATTCAAGCAACAGAGAAGGCAAGAGCCCTTTTAGGTACTCAACGACATACTGTAACGCATATTCCATTTATGCCATGGAAAGACATTCCAGAGTTTTATAAATCTCTTGAAGAAGATACAATTACGCATCTAGCTTTGAAATTTCTCATTCTCACAGTTGGAACACGATCCAAGCCTGTCCGTTATTTACATAGTGATCAATTGTTCGACAATGTGTGGATTGTACCTTCGGAACAAATGAAGGGACGTAAAGGCAAAACACCTGACTTTCGAGTCCCATTATCTGGCCAAGCGCAAGATATAATAAATCGTGCGAAGCCTTATGAACGTAATGGTTTCCTATTCCCAAACACAAGAAAAGGTGTGATTTCGGATGCTACAATGTCGCGTTTGATGGAACGTAGAGGTTTAGATGCAAGGCCACATGGATTTCGAACTAGCTTCAGAGTTTGGTGTGCTGAAAAAGCTAATGCTTCTTGGGAGGTGGCCGAAGCATGCCTCGCGCATTCAACAGGTAGTAAAATTGAACGTACCTATAAACGTACTGACTACTTAGAGCAAAGACGCGAGATAATGCAAAAATGGGCAGATTTTGTGAGTGGGACATGAAGCGGAATCAAAAAATACTTGAGTTACTTAATGCTGAGCTTGACGGAGATGTACAAGTTCATAAGGCTAATCTCCAAGGTAAGACGTATGAGGAAATTCAAGAGTATTTTGAAAAAATAAAAATACAGGAAGAGAATCGCGCCAAAAATTCGCCACGTTTTGACTTAGCCAAACTCCTAAATCGGTGGCTAACGAATAGTGATAATTATGATGAAGCTCTGAAACTTTGTGCTAAAGATCAGGCGCTCTACAAGGCACTGATAGAATACACAAAAATACGTTTAAGAAATAATGAGATAGTTGATAGTAATATTTCCGATCTTATTCTTCGAATGGAGTTAGGACTACAAGAGAAACCAAAACGCCATTCTGGTGCAAAGCAGAAAACTGAACGAAACCGGCAAGTTATTAGGTTAATCACCATTATTAAAAAAACTACTCAGTTAAAACTCGGCACTAATGCGCAACCCGCAAATGAGGATGAAACAATTATAAATATGGTGTCAGATTTATTTGGTTTGGGAAACGATACTATCAAGGATATTTGGAAAAATAAGGAAAAAATATAGGGCTTGTTGTCAGTCGTGTGAAATCAATAAAAACCATTTCACCCAATGATTTAATTGCAAACCTGAATCAAATTGAAGCTTCAATAATCAACATAAGGTGTTTCAATGACTCAGTATCAAACCTCAAAAGAAGTTCAATCCAGATATAAAATAAGCCGTTCAACTCTATTTAGATGGCAAGGTTGCCCAAAAATAGAGTTTCCTAAACCAATAAAAATAGGTCGAAGAATTCTTTGGCGAATGTCTGATTTAAATGCATTTGATGACCACATTAGAGGAGAAACCACATCAAATAGTGATGAAGCGCCTTCAAAATTAAAGGGAGGTAAATATGCCCTTTAAAAAAATTTATACCGATCAGTTTTCAAAAGATTGGCCCTTAAATGAAATTGCGGTGGAGCCGTTAGCCGCAACTATATTCGAATTTAAAAGCGGTATATTATTAGGTTTTAAGCCTCAGGATAATTGTAATAAATATTCAACCCTAATGACTATTGACGATGCTCAACAGTTAGCTGAGGGGCTACTACGTGCTGTAAAACGAGCAGGCAGCAATGATTGTTCGGGAGGTAAGCTATGACTATTCCTAATGGCCTCCCAGACCAATTTATCAATTGGAAATTAACGTCTGATAAGCGTAAAATTCCCTGTTCATTAGCTGGAAATCCCATTAATGCGCACGACCCAAACAATTGGTCTGATTATGAAACCGTTACGCAATCTGGTTTGAATATTGGTTTTGTGATTACGGCTGTTGACCCTTGGTTTTTCCTAGATTTAGATAAATGCTTTAAGGATGGAAAATGGACTGAAGAGGCAAGTAATTTATACAACTCATTTCCCGGAGCATGGGGGGAAGTATCTCAATCAGGTATCGGACTGCATATTTTAGGTAAATGCGATAAATCGAAACTTCTTGACAGAAAGAATAAATTTGAAGGTTGGATGGAATTTTATACTGACAAGCGATTTATTGCATTTGGTCACCAAGGATGGTCAAGAATTGGGAGTGCAAATGTTGATACAGATTGGACAGTACATTTAAAAAATATTATTCCAATAAAATCCAATGCAAATGTGAATACAGTAAACTATTCCAAAATTACGGGCGAAAAATTTCCTTTGCCGGGAGACAGCAACTCCGAATATAATGATCAGGAAAATGATGAAGAGCTAATAAGAAAAGCTAAGCAGTCAAACAACATTGCGAGTGCTTTTGGTGAAGGTGTGAGTTTTACTGATTTGTGGGAAAAGGACGGAGTAACTTTAGCTGAAAAATACCCTCCCAATTCTAGTGCACACCTGTTCGATCACTCAAGTGCTGACCTAGCCCTCATGTGTCATTTGGCTTTTTGGACAGGTAAAAACCCTAAGCAAATGGAGCGACTATTTCGCAAATCAGCTTTGTTTAGAGATAAATTTGCTGAAAGGTCGGATTACAGAAACCGGACAATAATGAAAGCGATTGAATTGTGCCGTGAAACTTATCAAAACAAACAGTTAGATAATCAACCTCAATCTACATATGTCACTGACCGTTCTGTAGATGCCTGCGCAAAAATATTTGTAGCTAGGCACGGCAATATCTGGAAGCACAACCATAATGAAGGTAAGGATTATTACTACAATGATAAATTTTGGGAGCGATCAGAAAAACAACAGCTTTTGCAAAATGTGAGGGAGTTCGTATCAACTACCATCCCAACCCATAAACTTGCCAAACATAAGCCCGCTTTTTGGGAGGAAGTCAGAAAAGCTATTACTATTGACCCACAAGTAGCGAAATTATCATCAGAATTTAATAATAATCCATTGCTTTTAAATACGCCTATTGGAACATATGAACTGATGTCTGGCGAAATGAAATCACATAGTTCGTCTAATTTAATCACACAGATAACTGGAGCCGTGCCACAACCATATGCCGGGTCAAGGTTTGAGCGGTTCGTTGCCGAGGTATGTGGTCAAGATAGCGAGCTTGCAACATACTTACAAATGATGTTCGGAGCTGCATTATCGGGAATGGTAAACGATCATTGGTTCGGCATCATATTTGGTCCTGGCCGTAATGGTAAGTCAATACTTATTGAAATAATAATGAAAGCACTTGGCAGTTATGCCATGCAAATTCCATCAGCTTGCCTCATGGTCTATAAAAACCCTCAATCAAAAGATGTTTTAGCACAATTAAGTGGGAAGAGGTTAGTCATTGCTTCGGAAGTTGATAGTTCAGCTCATTTTGATGAAGCTTTACTTAAACAATTAACAGGCGATGAATTCATATCAGCTAGACCGCTTTATAAAAACACATTTAGCTTTCCTCGTACATTCAAACTCATAATTGCAGGAAACCACAGACCACAATTACGAACTGACGATTCGGCGATGCGCAGTAGGATGAAAATTTGTGAATTCAAACAAGATTTCTCTGGTGACAGGGGAGACCCAAATTTGAAATCCACGCTTACCAATGAGTTAGGGGCTGTACTTCAATGGCTCATTGATGGAAACCGTATGATACAAAAACGTGGATACTTGGGCATGTGCTCACATGTAGAAAATCAAGTTGATGATTACTTTCAAGCTCAAGCCACTGTGGAATCATGGATGAGAGAACAGATCAGAAACATACCTGATGATGGCAGAGCAATACAAAAATGGCCACAAGGTTCCTTCCTATATAAAAATTATAAAGCTTGGTGTGAAATGAATGGGATTTATCCTTTCAACACAGCGCGCTGGTCAGATGCACTTAGAAGGAATGGCGTTAATAAATCTAAATCTAATGGTATCAGATACATAGGTGTGGAATTACTACAACAACACAATGTATGAAGTAATGCTGTGGCTTTCGCAATATTGCTGGAACCTTTGGAACCCTTTTCTTTACTTATATTAAGAACGAAATTATTTGGAAAGATTATAGGGTGAGCTTCCAAGGGTTCCTATATTCTTAACTTAAGGCTTAAAAAAACTATGGCTAGATTGTTTTCGGGGTCGCGCGTTACCCGCGTGGCTTTAGGTTGTCAGAGGACCCATTTGAAGTAAATTTACTTGATTTGCTATCTTAATGTATTAAAAGATAGCACTACCTTTAATTATAAAATAGGCTCCAATGGGTAGATATTTATTGAGTGTGATATTATTCGGCTTTGGCATTAGTTGCTTGGCAAGTGCAAAACCCGCATCAACTCTTGATGAGCTAAAAAAATCATTAGCGATTTGTGCTAGTACAACGGGGGAACTACTCAAATTAGATTGCTATTCTCAGTTAGCACGTCAAAATTCAATGAATAAGACGGAAACTATCATTCCTTCACAATCGAGTGGAGCATGGATTGTAAAGCAAGAAATTGATCAATTTGATGACACTGAATTTGTCAGTGTTCATTTAGTGTCCGATACAGGTAAGGGGGTGTATGGTGGCGATATTATATTAGGTTTTGCTTGTATGAGCAATGAAACTAGAGCTTTAATTAATTGGGAAAGTTATCTAGGAACGGAGGCTAACGTTTTAATACGTATTGGATCTGATAAAGCGATTACTCGTGAATGGGATGTATCTAATAATGGCCAAGCCACAATCTACCCAGTTAATACAATTGACTTCATTTTGGAAGTTATGGCTTCAAATAAGTTTATAGCTAAAGTGACACCATATTCAGAATCAACTATAACAGCAATTTTCGATACGACTGGTTTAATTAATGCTATCCAACCTTTGAGAAAATCATGTGGTTGGTAATGTAGAAATCACCTTATGGTTTGTACCTTTGATTTCAAACCTTGTTACCTAGGAACATTATTTACCTTTTGTGTAAACTTATAATTTGCGACCAATCAAAAATTCAGGGACGAAATGAACGCTGTTGAAATTGAAGAAGCTATATCTGCTCTGGTCAAAGAAGAGTTTGACCTTACAGAATTTCCGTATCAATTCCTCGAAGCATTTGGGAATAAGGACACCACGATTAAGCGCCTGCGCAAGGGCACATCAAACCGAACCGATGTTGACGGTGCCGTGTTACAGCGCAATAATATCCACATTCTTGCCAATGAGCCTGGAAGCGTTGAGGCGGGTTTAAAGACCTTACGGGAAAGCCAGAAAACCGAACAACAAAAAGCCAAATTCATTTTGGCGACGGATGGTGTTGAACTCCAAGCCGAAGACATAAATAGCGGTGAAGTACTTGCCTGTGATTACGGCGACTTACCAAATCACTTTGGCTTCCTCTTACCACTCGCGGGTATCACAACTGTTAGTGAAATTAAAAACAACGCTATCGACATCAAAGCAACCGGACGGCTGGATAAGCTCTATGTGGCTTTGTTGCAAGAAAACCCCGATTGGGGGCAACAAGAAAACCGTGAAGCGTTTAATCATTTCATGGCGCAATTGATTTTCTGTTTCTTTGCCGAGGACACCCGCATTTTTAATGGCGACAATTTATTTACAGCGACCTTGCAGCAAATGTCCGAAAGCGACGGTTCCAACACCCAAGAGATTATCAGCAATATTTTTGCCGCGATGGATATTGATCCGCGTAAAAACAAACGCAAAGGTGTGCGCCCTTATGCGGATGTGTTTCCCTATGTGAATGGCGGGTTGTTTGGCACCAAGGATGGAGAAAGCCCAAAGGTGCCCAAGTTCTCCAAAATGGCGCGGACATATTTATTGCGGGCTGGAGATTTGGATTGGACGGCGATTAACCCGGATATTTTTGGTTCTATGATTCAAGCCGTTGCCGACGACGAAGAGCGCGGCGAACTGGGTATGCATTACACGAGCGTTCCCAATATCTTAAAAGTCCTAAACCCGCTTTTCCTCGATAGCTTGAATGAGGATTTGGAAAAGGCAGGTACGAATAAACAACAGCTTGGCAAATTGAAAAAACGAATTGCCCGTATTCGCGTGTTTGATCCGGCCTGTGGCTCTGGAAATTTTTTGGTGATCGCCTATAAACGTATGCGCGAGATCGAGCATCAGGCAAACCAAGCTGCGGATTGGGGCGGTATGAAAAGCGTCATTCCGCTCACTAATTTTCGGGGTATTGAGATTAAAAGCTTTGCCGCAGAAATTGCTCGTCTAGCGCTGATTATTGCAGAATATCAATGTGATGAAGTTTATATTGGGCAACGCGAAGCCTTGGCTTTGTTCTTGCCGCTGGACGCACAAAACTGGGTGACATGTGGTAATGCACTCAGGCTTGATTGGTTGTCCATTTGTCCACCGACGGGTGAGACAAGCGTTAAATTACATGGGGATGATCTTTTCAATACGCCGCTCGATCAAACCGAAATAGATTTTGAGAATGAGGGTGGTGAAACTTATATTTGCGGAAACCCGCCTTATCTTGGCTCCACATGGCAAAGCAAAGAACAAAAGGAAGACTTAAAACAGATATTTGATGGCCGCACCAAAAAATGGAAATCACTGGACTATGTGGCAGGTTGGTTCATGAAAGGCGCGGATTATTTAACCTATACGGATGGGGTGTGCGCCTTTGTGTCCACAAATTCTATCTGCCAAGGTCAGCAAGTCCCCATTTTATGGCCGTTGATCTTTAATACTGAAAACGAAATCGTCTTTGCCCATACCTCCTTCAAATGGGCTAATTTGGCAAGCCACAATGCAGGCGTTACCGTCGTGATAGTCGGGGTGTCTAAAAGTTATGATGGTGCAAAGCGTTTATTCGAGATTGCGAACGATAATGAAGTAAGAGAACGGGAAGTTGATAATGTCAATGCGTATTTGGTACCAACCAAAAATGTCATAGTTGAGAAAGTATCAAATCCTGTAGCCCAACAATTACCAAATGTAGTGAGAGGAAATATCCCTGTTGATGGTGGAAACCTATATTTATCAGTTACTGACAAAAATGGAATAGATGACGATATCGATAATGAATTTGTTCGTCTATGTTTGGGCTCTGATGAGTTTATATCGGGTAAATTAAAATATTGTCTTTGGATAGATGATAATAAATTATCAGAAGCTACCACAAGTGAATTTATAGCGGATAGACTAAGTAAAGTTCAAATTTCACGTGCCAAAAGCCCAAAACCTGCGACGCGTGCTGCCAGCAATCTCCCCCACAAATTTTTTGAAAAACGGCAACAAGGCGATGAAACTATTATAGCAATCCCCGCTATTAGTTCGGAGAACAGGCCTTATTTGCCATGTGGGTTATTAAAAGCTGGTACAATAATTACTGGAAAAATGTACGGTATTTATGATGCTCCACTATGGAATATGGCGCTTATTGCGTCGCGATTGCATTGGGTTTGGATTGGAACGGTTTGTGTGCGTATGCGGACTGATTTTTCCTACTCCAATACCCTTGGTTGGAACACCTTCCCTGTGCCAAAATTAACCGCCAAGAACAAAGAAGACCTAACCCGTGCGGCAGAAAATATTCTACTCGCCCGCGAAGCCCATTTCCCCGCCACCATAGCCGATTTATACAAACCGGATGCCATGCCCGAAAACCTGCGCGCCGCCCACAACGAGAACGACCGCATATTAGAAGAAATCTATATAGGCAGAAAATTCAAAAACGACACAGAACGCCTAGAAAAACTCTTCGAAATGTACACAGAATTGACAACGAAAGTGGGGGCGTGATGGCAAAGTATGCTCAAGGTGGTGACCAAACGGCGGTTAAGAAAATCGCGGATACACATTATGGCGGGTACGGCGAACTGCTGGACGCGCATGGATGGGAGCGCACATCCGGTCCGATTATGAATGATGTCTCGCGCGGCATAGTCGACAGATATGACAGTATCGATAGGTTTGAAAAATATCACGAGGCGAAGCCAACAAAGCATCTTGAAAAGGCGCATGATGTCCTGGATGCCTACGAAGGTGCTTGGATGAAGGGTTTTTGGGGGTGGTCTCCTGATTCGTGGGGGTGTGTTGGCTACCCCTCTGCAGGTCGGCGAAAGACTGTGCTTCAGAACGAACTGAATACGCGCCTAATGTTCATTTATGTCACGAAAAGCGCGAGAGGGCAGGAGCATACGCCGGAGCATTTAATCAACCGTATTGTAGGCTTTTACCTTTTATCTGAGGAGGTAGGGCATAGAAATCAGTTTCAGGAACAGTTTCATCACTGCCGTGAGCCTGATAAATGGGTTCACTCTATCAAGGCTCTACGCGCTTTCGAAATAAAGGCCCCCGTTCTCCCTTTGGTTAAAGACGTCGAGGAAAGCTGCAATCGGGTAGGTTGGGGCACACGATACGCCATGAATAGTGACAGCTTGAGTTCCGAAGCTTATGAAATTTTGAAGACATTCACTTACGAAGAGGTTCCGGTATTTGGATCCGATAACACGAAACTTAGCGGTCTCTCGCGCCCTAAATCATTGTCGTCAGGTGAGGAAACCTCAAATATAGTACGTGGGAAAGCCAAAGGGTCTGAAGGCAGTACACATCCTTTTGACGACTACGAAAAAGCTTTTATCACTTCGTTTTTAGGTTGGGAGGCAACGGAGCACGCAAGTTTTTCAGTCCGAACGAAAAAAGTGACAGATCGATATCTAAACGAGAGCAATCCTTTTCTCGTTGCGATTTATATTACCTATAAAACTGAATATGAAACGAGCTTAAAAGGTCGTTTGGTGGGTTTTTACGAAGTATCTCATACTAGGGGCAGTGCCACTAGTTTTATGTCAGATGCGGAAGCTAAAGAGTCTCTTGAATATGATTATTCTTATCAGGCTATTCGGGCGTGGGAAGTAATTGATGGCTACCAGCCTCAAGCCGAAAAGCTGCTGCCCGAAATAATTCCTCATGTTTCAAACATTTTTCAATATGGTCGGGAACTTTCTGAAAGTGGATTTCAAGAAATAAAGCGCTTACCTTTGAAGGCAGTGGCCATTTTTGGTCAAGAACCCCCAGAGCCATTTGAGTTTTGGCCGCAAAACTCGGTTGATCTAGCACTTCCTGATGCAACACCTGATAGCCCGAACAAGAATTATGTAAATGATGGCGGTGGAAATTTGTCTGGCTACTTTGCGGAACCAGAAAACCCAAATAAGCACATTTATATCCTTAAATTAAATGGGCCATTGGATTCCGTTTTTGACATCAACGTCGAAGGAAAAAGTGTTATTAAAGTTGGCCTATCTCATTCTCCTAAAAAACGTCGGGATGCATTTAACAAGTCTCTTCCTAAATGTAAATTGAATTGGACTGTTCTAAAGGCGACCTATATCGATGGCCTATCAAGTTTTCCAAACCGCCAAATTGCTGCCGAGGGAGAAATGGCTATGAAACTCTATTTGGCCGATCATGCAAAGTATTTGGGAGGTGAGTTTTACTGTGTCGATCATTCATTAATTGATGAGGTTTGGACGCAAGGCAAAGCGGCAGCCCAAGCGGCATTGAAAAACTACACGAAATGATGCCGGGAGAGCAGTTGATAAGACATCTTGTTGAATCGAAGGAGAGCGCAAATGGGTGATATAAAATTATTTGATATTTCGGTTGGTGCCGTCCGAGAGTTACCTGCCACCACGTTAAAACTTGAACGCCGCTTACAGGCTATTTTTGAACAAAACCTTGAAACTATTTTAGGGGTTCGGTTTTTGGCGTCAGAATATCCGACGAGCGACGGTGGGCGTATGGATACGCTTGGGCTTGATGAAAACGGTTACCCCGTCATAATCGAGTACAAACGCCACAGGGATGAAAACGTAATCAATCAAGGTCTGTTTTATTTAAATTGGTTGATGGATCATAAATCTGCATTTGAGCTGTTGGTGCGCGATAGTCTTGGGCTTGAAATTGCAAAAAATATCGAATGGTCGGCTCCCCGCTTGATCTGCATTGCGGGTGATTTCAAAAAATATGACACTTTTGCCGTTAAGCAGATGCCGCGTAATATTGAGCTTATAAGGTTTGCCTTATTTGACGACGACAAGCTTTTGCTTGATCAACTTACATCCACATCGGGTGAAAAAACGTCGATGGCTCGTAAATCTGATACGGTAGGAACGATACATTACCGCACGGTCAGTGAAGATTTAGACGGGGCTAGTGAAGAGCTCACAGCACTCTACGATGAAGCTCACGACTTTTTACTCAACTTAGGTGATGATGTTCAGCAGCGCATGACTAAATTCTATATTGCATACAAACGTATCAAAAATTTCGTGTGCATGGAAATAAAACGCACGGTTGGCAATGGCGTAATAAGGCTTTATCTGAAAGTTGACCCCGATTCAGTTGAAATCGACGAGAGCTTTATGCGTGATGTCCGGGAAGTTGGGCACTACGGTACAGGTGACCTTGAACTTACCCTGGAAAATTCTGATGATTTGGAGCGCGCAAAGCTGCTTATCCTGAAATCTTATGAGGCGTCCTAAATGACCAAACCCACCATACCCACAACAATTGTCACCTTCTCCCAATCAGGAGCATCGACTACATCGGATGAACGCGGTATGCGCGAAATGCAAGCACGGGCTTATGCTAAACGCGGCTACCAATATTTATTGATTAAATCACCGCCTGCTTCGGGTAAATCACGGGCGCTGATGTTTGTGGCGCTCGATAAACTTTATCAACAGGGCCTCAAGAAAGCGATTATCATTGTGCCTGAGCGGTCTATTGGCGGTAGTTTTGCTAATACTGACCTTATGGTTCATGGTTTCGATTATGATTTTGAGGTGGAGCCAAAGTGGAACCTTTGCAACAAACCTGACGCTGATGAACCACGCGCCAACAAATCGACTGTTAAAGCCGTTGGTGAGTTTTTAAACTCTGATGATCGTATTTTAATCTGCACCCATGCGACATTTAGATTTGCCTATGAAGCGGTTGGCGTTGAGTCGTTTGATGACTGCTTGATTGCCATAGATGAATTTCACCATGTGAGCATGAGCGATGATAATATATTGGGTCGGCAGTTGGCGGCAATCATAACGCGCGATAAAGTTCATGTTGTTGCTATGACGGGCAGTTATTTTCGCGGTGATGCTGTGCCTGTGCTTTCCCCAAGCGATGAAGAGAAATTCGAGACAGTTACTTATACTTATTATGAACAGCTAAATGGCTATGATTATTTGAAATCCCTGTCGCTTAAATATTGTTTTTATACAGGGCGTTATTTAGGCGCGCTTTCCGAAGCTCTCGATCCGAATATGAAAACTATTTTGCATATTCCGAATGTTAACGCGCGCGAAAGCACCAAGGACAAAATTAAAGAAGTTAATGAAATAATGCATTTTCTTGGCACTTGGCGCGGCAAAGACACAGACACAGGCTTCCACTTGATTGAAGCAGCGGATGGGCGCATTTTAAAAGTCGCCGACTTGGTCGATGAAGATGACCGCGAACAAGCTATTCAATTCTTAAAAGACCCGCGGGCCAATAAAGACCGCGACTGGGTCGATATTATCATTGCTCTCGGTATGGCAAAAGAAGGTTTTGACTGGGTATGGTGTGAACATGCGCTTACGGTTGGGTATCGTTCTTCGCTGACTGAGATTGTACAAATTATTGGCCGTGCTACCCGTGATGCAAAGGGGAAGACGCATGCACAATTTACAAATCTGATTGCGGAACCAGAAGCCGACGAAGGTGTTGTGACAGATGCGATCAATGACACGCTCAAGGCAATCGCAGCATCTTTGCTCATGGAGCAAGTGTTGATACCAAATTTCAAATTCACCCCTAAAAACCCGATTGAGCGGGCCAAACCGCAAGACGGGTTTGATTACGGCGAAGGTGGATATAAAGCTGGTGGTAATAATGTCGGTGTGAGTGAAGGTAACCAGGCGGAGTTTCATCTTGAAATTAAAGGCCTTAAAGAACCTACTACCGATGAGGGCAAGCGGGTTTGCAATGAGGATATTAAAGAGCTTGTTGCTGCCGTACTTCAGGATAAGCCGACAGTTGAACAAGGTTTGTTTAACTTGGACGCCATCCCCGAAGAAACAACGGTTGTGCGCACCATGAACATCGTGCGTAAGCGCTACCCTAACCTTCCAGAAGAAGATCAAGAAGCGGCACGGCAACGGGTTGTGGCAGCTATGAATATGGTTGAGGCAGCGGCTAAGGGCAGTATGGCGCTTAAAGCAGAAGGCATAGAGATTAAAGCCAACACACAATTGCTCGACGGTATCCGTAAGTTTGCAACAGATGTACGTGACCTTGATGTGGATCTAATAGATTCCATTAACCCATTTCAGTCCGCATATGCTATTTTGTCCAAGACTATGGACGAGAAGACACTGCGGCAATTGCAAACTGTTATTACAAATAAGAAGCTTAGCATCCCTTATGATGAAGCACGGCAGCTTGCGCTCCGGGCTATGGAGTTCAAGCGTGAACGCGGAAAGTTGCCATCGACAACGTCTACGGATGCATGGGAACGGAAAATGGCGGACGGCGTTGCGGCACTTGCACGTCATGCTCAGAAAAATACAGGTAAAGATTCCTAATGAGTGATCTTAGCGACTTAGATATTCTCAAGGATTTGGGTGTTGAAATTGAGGTTGAAAAACCCAAGCAATATTCGCCCCTGGAAGCTCGATTGATCGCGGGTTTTGAGGAAATTCAAAAATTTGTAGAAGAACATGGACGTGTTCCTGGACACGGTGAAGACAATGACATTTTTGAACGGCTCTATGCTGTTCGGCTCGATCAACTTAAGAAGAACGATCAGGCAATTTTGTTACTAGAAAGTATTGATGCCGGTGGGTTGCTTACTGGCATAGCGTCGAAGGTGGACGTGGATATAGAGGATGATGCTCTGCTCGAAGAGCTTGGTATTCAGATTGATGCAGATAGTACAGACGACATTACAAAGCTAAGGAATGTTTCCCCTGTTGCTCACAGGCGAGCCGCCGAAGAAATAGCGAACCGTGAAGTGTGTCGAGACTTTGAGAAGTTTGAGCCATTGTTTGAGCAAGTTCAGCAAGATTTGAAAATGGGAACGCGCATGAGCAGAGATGCTGCTACTCAAAACGATTTTGATGTTGGGCGCTTCTTTATTCTACGTGGGCAAATGGCTTATGTCGCCGAAAAGGGCGACGACTTCAAAGCAACTGGTAAAAACGTTTTTGATGCCCGTTTACGTGTTATATTTGACAACGGTACAGAAAGTGACTTGCTGATGCGCTCGCTTCAGCGCTCTTTTAATGAACCTAAGAACAAAGCCAGGGCTGTTTCCACTTTAAACGCGGGACCGTTATTTGCCGATCAATCAGATGCGAATGACGAGACAGGTATAATTTACGTTTTACAAACGAAATCAGACCTACCCGAAGTATTGCCCGTCAAAGACGCTATTTTGAAAATTGGTGTTACGGGTGGAGAAGTAAAGCGAAGGATTGCTAATGCTCGGAATGAAGCTACATATTTGTTGGGTGATGTAGAAATTGTAGATGAGTACAAGCTCTATAACATTAATCGCAATAAGCTTGAAAAGCTATTACAACGTATCTTCCATGATGCACGGCTCGTTATTACGATTAAAGATCGTTTTGGGAAACCAGTTGAACCCAAAGAATGGTTCATGGTGACAAGAGAGGCCGTTTCAGAGGCTGTTAGCCTCATTCAAAGCGGGGAAATACAGAACTACACATATGATCTTAAAACAGCAAAGTTTACGTCTGTGTGATGTGCAGTGTAAAATGTCTGTCCTTAGTGTAAGATGAGATAGATTTAAGTCCAGCTATTCGAAAGCTAGAAGGTAGGCATTAAATCAAGAGGTGGGGGGCATATTTCAGGCTATAAGTAAACCATAGGGGGGGTAGTTTGGCACAAGCCCATAGTGTAAGTTCTTAGGCACTGCACTGGTTCTTTATTTGGTGTAATAAAAGCAATAATATTAAGTTTCAATATTG
>Ga0209345_10003915_pt1 | contig 14829 bp, 10 predicted proteins | sample Cruoilmetagenom7_FD_187294 | JGI IMG/M metagenome (GOLD analysis project Ga0209345, IMG submission 187294) | Oil polluted marine microbial communities from Coal Oil Point, Santa Barbara, California, USA - Sample 7 (SPAdes) (version 2) | ecosystem: Environmental > Aquatic > Marine > Oil seeps ... | reverse complement strand
TTTAACATAATCGTCAGCCATCTCTATATCCATGCCTTTCTGCTCGAAACAGGCAAGCGTGGCTTGTGTGCCGTCGATTAGCAATTGAAGCTTGTCGATAGTAAGTAGGTGTTGGCTATTGTTCAATCACACTCCACCCCTCTCCTCCATAGTAATTGGCCGTCAATTTGATACTGACGGCCATATAAATTAATTTAACGCTGACCACAATACCACTTACTGCAGCCACAGATTTCCCCCATCGTCCTCTTCACCTCGTGTCTTTTTTCAATGTGAATAAATCTTTATCAATTGACTCTCTTTAAGTAACCATCTGGCGCAACTGTGATCATAAGCTTATTGTGAATATGCTTATCAATTTCAAACTCACTGTGCTCTTTTAAGTATTCCCAAACAGCCGTTTTTGGGCTATCACCTGGCCCCCATGGGCGATCAGAAAACATATCAGCTGGCATATCCTCCACTAAAGTATCAAATACTACACAGTAGCTTCCAACACTGGTCAGAGGCGCATAAGCTTCCAGCTCGGCTAACACATGCTCATGAGTGTGATTAGAATCCAGACAGACCATCACGCGCTCGTAACCTTTGGCTATTTTTTGAACCTGCTCAACCACGTCAGGCGCAATGCTGGAGCCTTGAATCATTTCAATTCGTGAGGCCATAGAGTGGGTTTCAATAGCCTCCCTATTGTGAGCGCGAATATCGATATCGATACCCAGCACTTTACGCTTCGACTGTTTGGGATCAATTGTTGCGCCTGTATCAATGGCTTCGCACATATCCAGCATCGCTAGCATGGATGCGCTGAGCATAAGCGAACCACCGTGGGCGATACCCGTTTCAATGATCAAATCTGGCTTTATTTTCCAGATCAGCTCCTGCATTGCGACCATATCTTGGGGAAACTGGATAATTGGTCGTCCTAGGAAATTGAAGTTGTAAGTGTAGTTATGGCTATTGGCTTTAATAACCCAATTGACTGTACTGGCCCACAGTGGCTGATCTTCTCCAAGCATTCGGATATTTTCCGCGACCTCACGGTGATGTTTAGCGATTGGTGCCATTTTTTGAAACTCCATGATTGCGCTTCCAAAGGGGCTGGATATTAGATTAGGCAAGCGTCACACAAGCGTAAATGACGTTACAGTCCTCGGGGTTCTTCTTTCCGTATTCGTAACATGCTCGACAGAACTCCGCCTTCCAATCACGAGGCTCGGCACCGACCCGACCCCAACCAAAGCCGCCTTCCTTCCAGGGACCATTGCGCAAAAACCAATCCATTTGCGGCGTGGAAAGCATCTTATAAAAGACCCCACCAGTAGCTGCAACTTTCAAGCCGCTGGCCTCAATATCAGCGCACAGACTAGCTAAGTCGTAAGAGCGGCGATGGCCAACAACATTGATGTCGAAAGGCGATAGCTCTTCACAGCTCTCCAACGTACCCATCAGGACGGCAATTTTGCGATTGACAGCCTGAGCGTTTGGGACATGCACAAGCAATACACCGTCATCGGTGAGAAAACTGGCAGCTTTTCTTAACACGCCAATAGGATCTGATACATGCTCAAGTACATTGAGCATGGTGATGGTGTCGAACCGTTCATCTAGCTGTAAGTCTTCGATAAGTTCATGGTGAAACTCCACTTTCGGTAGCCGTTTTTTCGCCTCACCGAGATGAGGAGAAGAGGCATCTACTCCGACTATCCGCTGAAAATGGGGCTCCATAAGAGCAGTTAACGTGCCATCTCCGCACGGCATGTCAAGAAGAGTATCGCCTCGAGAATGTTCTAAGCATGCCTGCACCTGGTAGTATCCGAGGGCACTATTATAGTCACTAAAGTCAACAGAACGAGCCCAAGTAAAAGTCTCCTGAAGTGCTTTTTCATTTTCTGTCACAATCATCTCCAACGGGGAATTTTGATACCGCATTTTGAATAATGTTATTGAGACCATCTTGCCAGAAAGTGCTAGGTAGCCAACCCAAATCACGTTCTGCGCGGCTATTATTCATAGTGATGTTCGGGGCGTATTCTTCGATATTTTTACTATCGATAGTGCTATTTGAATGACATTTTCGTGCGATCCACTCGGCCACCTCACGAGTACTAACCGCTTGTCCGCTGCCAATATTCAGTGTACCGTCAAAATTACTGTGGATAGCGGCGACCACTGCGGCTACGAAATCGTCCACATGCATCAAATCCAGGTAAGGGTCACCGTTCAAGTAACGGTGAGTTTGGATCGGTGAACCGCTTAGAGCCTTTGCGAGAAAGTTATAGATAAACTTCGGCCTGTCACTACTCTCGCCGTAAAGCGGCGAGGAACGCAGTAGTGCGCACCGAAGGCCATATTGGGATTGATGAAACCCAATTAATTGCTCGCAGAGCACTTTTGTCTCGCCATATGGCCCTTTGGGGAGAAGGGGGGTTGCTTCGTTGACTAACATACTATTTACGCAATAACCGGAATAGACCTCCCAACCTGAAGGATAAATAAGCCTTAGGTTGTTGTCCTGGCATACTTCAAGCACATTGCGCAAAAGCGTTATCGTTTCACCCATTGCTCGGTTAGAGGTATAAACACGAGGATTGGCCAAATGGACGATAGTGTTTATCCGATGCTCTTTAACCAATAAGTTGAGCTCCAGCGCGCCGGCTGACAGGTCGGCCTCGCTACGGCTAGGGGCAATCCAATAAATGTCGCTACCCAAAGTCTTTTGCAGCTGCTTTCCGATAAAGCCACTACCCCCAGTAATGAGTAATCGGATCTCACCTCCCAATGGAGCAGCGTCAGCATCTTCCAAAACAGCGCGCACTGCTCTTAATGGCCCCAGCTTGATTTCTTTTTCGCCGGTCGCTTGTATCACTTGCCGAACCGACGCCGCCAGTGAGGTGGAGTATTGCTGTGATAATATTCCTGCCGCTATAGCGTTGCTACGCGATATGCCATAGTCACAGCAAACCACTACTCGTTGCCCCTCCCTTAACAACACCACTCCCTGCTTGATCTTCTCACGGATGGCATTTACAGAATTACCATGTTTATCAACGAGATCGCGCACATCCAGCACAGTCAGATCAGGCCCTATCTCCGGGTCAGTGAAGGCGGCAGTTCCCAGTTGTTCGTTGATCCAACGAATCATGCCCTGATCTCCTTAGGAGCGACATAGCATTCAGTGAGCGAGCGTAAATACCATCCCTCACGTATTTCAGTTAGCTGAGGTTCGCACCCGTTCGCGGAGTATTGCAACAATATATCAACCTCGTTAAACCCGGCCAGTGCTCGTAGGTAGGTGGAAGCAGAAAGTCGAGGATTGATTTCGAAAGGAATCAGCTCTCCGTTACGGACTCGCCCCTGAATGTTGATCGCCCCACGGCTGCCGACCGCTAACGCAATTGCCTCTGCACGGGCGCGAATGGTCGGAAAGTCGCCGATATACCCTTGTGAATAACCACTAGATATAAGCCCACCTCGCCCATGAGTTAAAATTGATAGTTTTGCATCAAGACTGCGACGTAGCGCGATTGAACTGACCAATCGGCCATCAGGCAGAGTAAGAACACCAACTGTAAACTCTCCCTCATCTAAGTCGATATACTCCTGGGCCAAAGGGACGCCTCCAGCGCGACGAATATACTCGGTGTAAGTCATTGCCTCCTCAACATCGATGGCGAAAAAGACCATAGCGCTGCCGCCACTACCAGTGGCGGGTTTGACGATGCAGGGCATCCCCACTTCTGCGAGATCGGCCGCAGCACGAACCTCTACTGTAAGCGGAACAGTGAAGCCCAGTCTGGAAAGCAGCTCAAAGGTTTTTCCCTTATCAGAAAAGGTGGCAATCACCTCAGGAAGATTCCCAACCAACGTTATTCCCGCGTCTGCCAGCTGGTTCGAAGCCGCACCGAGCAATACCATAGGCTGCTCCCCTCCTGGTACCAACCATCGTGCTCCCACCTGTAGGCAGCTATCGATCACCGAATTAACATAATCGTCACGCTGAACAAGAAAAGTACGAGAAAAAGCCGGTTCATAAAGCCCATAGGCGGTGGGTGAGACATCACAGCCAAACACCTCGTAACGTCCAGCCAGGGTCAAGCATTTCAAAAGCTCTGTTCCCAGAGAGGCTCCACCTATACCAGCCAACATCACTTTCAGCTTTTGTGTATCAGCCATACGACAACCCCTCAATGACTGCAATTACGCGCTCTTTCTCGTTATGACTCATGTCGTGAAAGCTGGGCAGATTGATCGCCCTCTCTGGTATCGAATACGCATGAGTATTTGCTAAAACGGAGGCAAACATGGTCAGGCTAGACAGCGGCCAAAAGAATACCCGAGCATCTATATTTTCGGCGGTAAAGGCCGTTTGCAGTATTTCTTGTGTTATATCCGTTTCAGGGCCAAATACCACAGTCGGCATCCATGCCCCATTTACCGCCCCCTCGGGTTCAGGGTTCATGCTAATTCCAGGAACCCTAGCCAGTTTTTCACGATAGGCTGCCAGTATCTCTCTTTTTCTACTTATCAACTCATCTATGCGCTCCATCTGAGCACAACCTATTGCGGCCTGAATATTAGACATTTTGTATTTGAATCCAATCTCCTCAGGCCAGAACTGCTTGACCTGACCACGCGCTCGGCCGTGATTGCTTAGGGTGAGCACTCGTTCATAAAGCTCCTCGTCGTTGGTGACGAGTATGCCTCCCTCTCCAGTGGTGAGGGTCTTGGTACCATGGAAAGAGAAAGCACCAAATTGCCCCATAGAACCAGCTCGCTTACCATGGTACTCCGAGCCGATAGCCTCAGCTGCGTCTTCAATTACGGGAAGACCGTACTTTTCACCGATAGCCAGTAGCCGATCCATATCGCATAGGTTGCCGTATAGATGTACAGCTACGATGGCTTTTGTATGAGGGGTAATAGCAGCTTCTGCCTTTTCTGGATCAATGCACCAGCTATCAGGCAAAATATCCACAAATATTGGTTTTGCTCCCAAGTGAACGATGGGCGCTGCAGTGGCAATCCAATTGCTATCTGCCATGATCACTTCGTCTCCAGGGCCAATACCAAGCGCTGCCATTCCCATATGCAAAGCGCCAGTACAGCTAGAGGTTGCTATAGCATACTTCACTTCTACATGCTGCTTGAACAACTCCTCAAAACGGTGAATGTAGGCGTAGCACTGTTGGCCCCAGCCATTAGCAGCAGCATCGGTGGCATAACGTACCTCTAGATCAGTTATGGAAGGCTTAGTGTAAGGTATTCTCGTTTTCATAAGACCTTCATCTCTGGAACAACCGTTACAAATCTCACCCCATCCTGTTCAAGTACAGCATTCTGCCGCCGGACTTCTTCACAAATATTCCACGGTAGAATCAGAACATAGTCAGGTTTTTCAATAAAAAGCTGATCGGGCGAAAAAATGGGGATATGGCTTCCCGGCATAAACTTACCCTGCTTAGCAGGCGCAGCGTCGCACACGAAAGGAAGTAAATCTGGCTTGACACCAGCGTAGTTAAGCAGGGTATTGCCTTTGGCAGCGGCTCCATAGGCAGCCACTTTTTTTCCTGCGCGCTTTTGCTTGATAAGAAATTCTAGTAGATCGTTCTTTATTTTGTTTGCGCGAAACTGAAAGTCAAGATAGGTCTCCAATTGTTGCAAGCCACGGTTTAACTCCAACTGCAGTATTGCCGCAACTGATTTATGATTTTCCCTCTCCTCCTCATCATGACAGCCAAATATACGCAAACTCCCTCCATGTGTATTAAGTTCTTCAACTTTCCAAACACGAAGGCCTGCAGACTGGAAGATACGACTTACTGCGGAGAGCGATAAATAAGAGTAGTGTTCATGATAGATAGTGTCGAACTGACAATGCTCAAGCAAGCGCATTAGGTGGGGGAATTCTATTGTAATCGTTCCGCTTGGCTTAAGTACCGCCTTAAGACCTCGGGTGAAGTCGTTAATATCCGGCACATGGGCGTAAACATTGTTACCAACAATTAGATCTGCCTGTCTCTCCTCATAGGCTAGTTGCTTACCCAGCAGTTCGCCAAAGAACTCACGTAGGACAGGAATGCCTTTCGCTTCCGCGACCATAGCGGTGCTGTCTGTTGGCTCAATGCCAAGGCATGGGATCCCCATGGCAACAAAATTCTTAAGCAAATACCCATCATTTGACGCCACTTCTATAACTAGGCTCTCAGAATTAAGATTCAGCTCACTGGATACCTGTTCAGCATAATGCTCAGCGTGGGTCAACCAGCCGCTAGAGGTACTGGAGAAGTAGGCGTAGTCAGGGCTAAAGAGTTCATTTGCCTGGGTATAATCCTCGGTCTGCACTAACCAGCAATGGTCACAAACCTTCACTTTTAAGGGAAAATACTTTTCGGGCTTAACAAGTTCCGCGGAGGTAAGGTAGGCGTTTGATGGCGGGGCAAACCCTAGGTCAAGAAACGTGTGACTTAACGGTGTTGCACAATGCCGACAGTTCAAAGCACGACTCCTTCAAAGTTTTTATCAATCAGCTTGTGAGAAGCATCTCGATCCGACAATTTGTTAAGAGGGAGTGGCCAAGTAATCGCTAGACTAGGGTCTTGCGGATGCAAACCTCCTTCCATGGTCGGCGTGTAGCTTTGGGAATGACAATAGAGCATTTCAACGTCATCACTTAAGGCTTGGAAACCATGCGCAAATCCTTCGGGTATCAGCAAGGATCGCTGATTCTTGGCACTCAGTTCTTCTGCATGCCAGTGGAGGAACGTAGGGGTACCGGGGCGTAAATCTACTGCCAAATCCCACACCGCACCTTTCAAGCAGGTTACCAGTTTCATTTCAGTATACGGTGCGTATTGAAAATGTAGGCCACGAACAGTGCCGCATTGTTGTGTAAAGGTATGATTGATTTGCGCAATAGGAGCATGCCAACCAGCCTGCTTTAAAAAATCAGCGCAAAAAAGCCTCTGAAGAAAACCTCGATGATCTCCAACTTGCCCTCTTTGCACAAGCATCAGTCCATTTAACGGGGTATTGCTCACAGTCAGTAGACCCATTATGCTTTCATACCTTTTATTGTGACTCATAGGCAGTGATATTTTCTAAACACAGCGCTTGAGCTGATTCCCCTGCAAGCTGGCGTCTATACCAATTCATAGTGCAGTCTACAGCTTGCACCAACTCCCAATTTGGCTCAATGCCCAGTACAGTTCGCGCCTTGGCAGTCTCTAAAGCCAACCAATTAGCTTCATGTGGCCCTGCACGACCATCGCCCCATTCAATCTCACCGCTCCCGAATGATTTGCACGCCTGTGTAATAACGTCTTCTACTGTGGCTGCATCATTAGGGAGAGGACCGAAGTTATAAGCCCCTGCTTTTTGCGGCTCCACATAGAGCTGTTCTGCCAAGCGCAGATAAGCTGAAAGCGGCTCTAACACATGCTGCCAGGGACGTACTGCTTTCGGCCGTCGAATATACAAAGGCTGCCCGGTACTCCAAGCGCGCACAGCATCAGGCAATAAGCGATCTTCAGCCCAATCCCCGCCGCCAATAACATTGCCAGCCCGAGCAGTTGCCACAGCAACCCCTTGTTCCGCCAAAAAAGCATCCCTATAACTAGCAACCACCAACTCTGCGGCTGCTTTGCTGGCACTGTAAGGATCATGCCCACCAAGATGGTCGGTCTCGCGATAGGGGTATGGCTGCTCTAGATTGCGATACACCTTATCGGTGGTAATCGACACTACTACCCGTGCTTGCTCCAATCCGCGCAGGCTATCCAACACATTGGCCGTACCTTGAATATTAGTAGCATAGGTAGCTAGCGGATCTCGGTAGCTGGCACGCACCAATGACTGCGCAGCCAAGTGAAAGACTATTTCTGGTTTAGCTTCCTGTATAGTGCGCGAAATTTTATATGTATCGCGAATATCACATTCGTAACTCTTTAAGCTGTTACTTACATTGGCAAGCATAAACAAGCTGGGGTATGTATTTGGCGCCAAAGCTATACCTGTTACTTCCGCACCCAACCGCTGCAACCACAAAGCCAACCAGCACCCCTTAAAACCTGTGTGACCAGTCACCAGCACTCGTTTACCTTGCCAAAACGATAATGACGCTTTATTCATGACCATAATTTCCAGGGGGGTTGTCCTGAACCCCAAAGATGCTCTAGATGGTTTTTTTCACGCAGAGTGTCCATGGGTTGCCAGAATCCAATATGTTCAAAAGCTTCTAACTGCCCATTCTTTGCAATGCTCTCCAAGGGATGACCCTCCCATGAACTCTGGTCGCCATCAATAAAGTCCAGAACTTGCGGGTTTAGGACAAAAAAGCCACCATTGATCCATGCTCCATCGCCAGGGGGTTTTTCCTGGAAACCAGTGACGGCAGTTCCGTCACGAAGCAGTGACCCATAACGACCGGGAGGCTGTACCGCAGTTACAGTGGCGAGTTTTCCATGCTGCTTATGAAAAGCGAGTTGAGCACCGATATCGATATCAGCCACTCCATCACCGTAGGTAAAACAAAAAGATGGCTCATCGCGGACATAGTTGGCGACTCGCTTAAGACGCCCACCGGTCAGAGTTTCCTCTCCCGTATCGACCAATGTAACCCGCCATGGCTCTGCATGTTTTTCATGAACCTGCATCGTATTACTTGACATATCAAACGTTACATCAGACATATGCAAAAAGTAGTTAGCAAAGTACTCTTTAATAACATAGCCTTTGTAACCACAACAAATAATGAAATCATTCACCCCATAAAAAGAGTAAAGCTTCATTATATGCCAGAGTATTGGCTTGCCTCCGACTTCAATCATCGGCTTTGGCTTTAAGTGCGTTTCTTCAGAAATTCTAGTACCCAGACCACCAGCTAATATTACGCATTTCATAAACACACCTATTGGTTTAAACTATTACTCTTAACGCGATCAACTTCTCTCTGTTTTATCGACCACCAAATATCGATTTTATCCGATATAGCGCTGTACTGCTGCGGCGTCAACACCTCCCTTATTCTTTTAACCGCTTGATCAAGAGGGTTTTCCTCTTTTGAGTCATCATTTAAATTCGCCAAGTAATTTTTAGTATAATCAATAGAGGGAGTTTTATCTCTTTTTATCAAAAAATCTGCTTTTTCAATTTTACCGATTTTAAGCAATGCCGTTACTAGCACCCAATCTAAAGCTTCACAACTCGCACTACCAACATCAGCCATCACCTTCTTGAAATCTTCCAACCTTAGTATTGAATAAAATATTGAGTTATCTGCCGGAAAAGGAAAAGTCCAATAACTCATCAGCCGATCATTAACACTATCTTGATTAGTGAGCAGCGCATTAGTTTGTGCACTGTAAGAAGCACCTCCCCCATCTTCAAACAACACTTTTCCAGAATAGCCAACAGTATCATCGTTTACGTTTTTTAAATTCACGCCATTAGGAAAAAATAATTTATCATCTGAAGCACACAAGATTATAAATTGAGTTTCAATTTCATCAAGTGATTTCTTTATCCTTAAAACTGGAGCCTCGTCATGGCTCTTTGACACAAACACACATCCATACTTATTTTTAACAATCTCTTCTTCAACATCGCCCTCAGAATAGGCTAGAATTACATGATAGCCTAAAGAAATTATTTCTTGGTGATTTTTTTTCCACTCAACCACATCCGAAGCCTTTTTACCAAAGGCTAAAATTGTCAATTCATTAATACTGGAAGATTCACTTTCGCTTCCAAGACCCAAGGTCTTTTCTATCACTCGCTTTGTTTGAGGAGCAAAGTTCGCCCAATGGTACTGTTTTTTTATTTTCTTACAATTTTCTACTAGAACTTGATATATATGCGTCTCCATATTGCAACATTCGATAATCATACTCTCTAACTCATGTGCATCGTTTTGTTCATAACAAAGCGCCCCCTTCCCCGCTCCTTTAAATTCATCTAAAGATTCCAAATCAGGAATGATTATAGGAGTTTCAAAAGTATAACTTAGGAGAACAGAAGATGAGTTCAGTATTTTTTTAAAACCAAAAACACTGAAATCAGACGCAGCAAAAAAAGATTGAACATCTGCATCACTAACTTCATAGTTAAACAATTTTATTTTTCTTTCATCCCCTGTGTAACATGTTCTTAAGGCACTCCTAGCATCCCCTCTCCCTACTATCAGCAGAATACAGTTTTGATTCTGAACACTTTCTTTAGAAAAAGCGGAAAGAACTTTATCCAAACCTTTATAGGGCCGTATATTACCGAAAAAAAGAAACACTTTACAGCTTTCACTTATCCCTAATCTTTGCCTTGCCCCTTTCCTTGTCATACTACCAGAATAAAAACCTTCATAACTACCGTTAGGAATTATTGCTATTTTTGAAATTGTCTTTGGAAATTTTTCAACTATAACATCTTTCGCTTTATGTGAATGAACTAGTATACTATCAGAATAACTAGCAAGAAAATTTCTAAGAGTGTTATCAATTTCTGGGAAAAAATTCTCATGTGGCGCCTCATTATGAACCGTCCAGATCATTTTCCACCCATCGGCTTTGGAATGTTTTACCTTATTCATAAAACTTTTAGTCATAGCTTTTGCTTGACTGATATTTGTGGCTTGACGATATACTACATCTTCCCAGTGAACGTGAAATATTTTATGATTATAATCAAGCCCTGAGTATAACCATGGAACACCTGCTTCTACACTTACATCTTGAGGAAATATACTATACAAAAGTTTTTGATAAGGATTTGCATGACTATAGTCTGGAAAAAACAACACCTTAACATTTATATGCAAATCTTCTTTTTTAGAGCTATTCTCGAAATATTTATTTAGCGCTAAAACACTTGACACATCATCTGGATTATCCTCGATAGGCTTAGCCACTAGTTTTTCTTCAATTAAATATTTTTTAGCCTGACTTTCACTCAAACCAGCCAACAGTTTATAGGCCATATCCTTAATGCCGTAAACTGTATGCAGTAAAAAAGCCAGCTTGACACACTGATTTTCGTTTAGCTCAGTCATTCGTGCGTGGCTAGGGATAAATAGCGCATCAGCACTTTTAAGCTCGGTAGCCTGACGTTTTCCACTAACAACGCTTTCAGGAAAATGGCTTAGGTGCTGTTGATCATTAAAACGGTAAAAGCGAAAACCATTACGTGACATCCAGTGCTGAATTTCAGCTAAATTTGGTTGCTTTCTATGCGTCGGCTGAAAGGCAATACGCACTTGAATAATCAATGTATTTTCTAAAGCTTTGATTCCGTTATCAAGAATAGCGGTGGCATCACTGAGATCATCCAGGATTAACCAATCCAAACTCTTTAGCCCTTCGATGCTATTTAAAGCAATTGTATTGATCGGAAGCTTCGCAAGCACGCTTGTGGCAGAAGGATTGAGCGTATACTGTTGCTCAATAGGTAATGGTTCTAACGTGCTACTCAGCGACGGATCTAAACAAGAGTAAAGAGTCGCTGGGTTGCCGTTCCCAAGCACAGCGTGTGGGAAAACTTGTACATCGTCGCTGCCTTCAAACTGACTTGGGTTTTCAACGCAACTGGCGGGATCAAAGGCAACAATGCCAAAGGCGTTTAGCTGTCGTAAATTTTCCAAGCCCTGCTGTTGAACCAGTTTTGAGCCATTATCCAGGACTATAATCTTGCTAGGTAGTGACCAGTTAAACTCGGCCCCATCAGTTTCCATACTTTCTGCATAAACAATATCAACAGATTTTTCTTCATCCGCAAATTTTGCCTGTCCCGTTTTATCGAACCTTAAAGCAGCTGGCTGTTTTCCCTCGCAATGGCGCTGCCAAATAGCGCGCATTGCATCAGTGAAATGTCTTGCAAAGCGAGGGGCATCACACACAGGTGACTCTAGCAAGACTTGGCGAAGATGCTGCCTAATAGTAGCAAGGCTATCTAAATCAGAGGAAAGTTCTAGAACCCTTTCTCTGTACTCTTCCCAAGAACTAACCACAAGCTCTGGCATACCAGCATTAATCAAATGAGTAGCACTATGGCGCCCTGCAAAGGTAGGCCCAGGCATGGTGACTACCGGCACTCCCATTAGAAATGACTCACAAGTAGTTAAGCCACCTGAGTAAGGCCATGTATCTAAAGCTATATCAACACGATTATAAGCGTCTAATAGTTCCGCATGTGGTGAAGGGCCTTCAATGAGTAACCGCTCTTCTTCAACTCCGTAACCCACCATAGCATTAATGACTTTTTTTCGACGCTCTTCACTTTTATATTGCATGCTCTTTAACAGCAGCTTTGAACTGGGCAGTTCTAACATTATTTTAGCCCACTGCTCTAATAGTACATTATTTATTTTAATAGCATTATTGAAGCAACCAAGTGTTATGTAGCCATTTTCTAATGCAGGCAGCGACTTAACATCTGGCTCATATCCGCTTGGGGGTACGTAACATATATAATCATCGGGTAGCCGTATTAGTTTTTCAACGTAGTCTTTATCAGCACCTTGAGGGGTTTCAATATGATCACTAATTAAATAGTCAATTGCTGCAACACCTGTCGTATTAATCAACCCCCCTACCCACTTTACCTGTAAGGGTGCCGGACGCATCGCAACTGATAACACACGATTACCAGCATTATGTCCTGCTAAATCAATCAATATATCAATTTCGTCATTAACAATTTGTTCTGCCACCTGCTCATCTTTGAGCGGTTGTACACTCACCCACTTCTCTGCAACTGTTTTAAGTCTTTCAGTAATACCATCTCTGGCGTTATTAGTACTATAGAAATAGAAGGCTATTTGCTGTTTAGAGACTTCAAGTAGTGCAGTAGTAATCATACGACCAACAGGATGACCACGAAAACCATCAGAAATTAAACCAATGCGCAATCTTTTGTTATCTTTTTCATTTGATCTAGCCTGGGAACAAGCCGTTGCAGGTGGGTATTTACTATCCCACTGCTTGCATAACTCATTAATCTCTTCACCTGTTTTATCAGGATCATAATGATAAGTAGTAATGATATTAGAGAATGGGCCTGGTGCGTAAGGCGCTACATGATGTGCTTTCCAATAATTCTTTATAGCTTTATCAAGATCCCCTAGCGCAATATGCACATTACCTAAATTATTCCAAGATAAAAAGTTACTAGGTGCTAGCTGAGCAGCTTTGGTGAGCACATCTCTAGCACGGGCATACTCGAACTTGAACAGCAGTACATTGCCTAGCGTATTAAGCAGATCTACGTCGCCAGGTGCAAGCTCACACGCACGCTCAGCATATGGCAAAGCTTCATCATATCGCCCTTGGGTGTAATAGATATAACCAGTGTAGTGCTGCGCTTTAGGATAATTAGCGTTTAGGTCAATTGCTAAATGCAGAAAAGATAGTGCACGCTCAGCATCGCCTAATTGATAGGTTGCCCAGCCCTTCAGTGTCAGTGTCTCGGCGTCATCAGCTCCCAGAGAGCTAGACTGCTCCAACGCCTCCATCGCCTCTTGGAACTTCCCGGCAGCTGAAAGCTCTGCGCCAAATTGTCTCCAAGCAGCAAAATTAGTTGGCTTTAATAACGTGTGTTCTTTGGCTTTTTTCAATGATTGCGCTGTACCCATCGCACCTGAAGAGCGCTGGAGAGACTTGCGTGTAGAGCGATTAGGCTTTTTATTCGACATGGTAGAGGACGTCCTGAAGGCGGTTAAGCTATGAGTAACATCATACCTGATGAACTCTCCTCGCAAAGGTACAAAAAGCGCTGAATATAGTTGCTAACTGATTCTGACAGTCGTTAAAACAAGACAGGCCCCCATATGGGAGCCTGTAGGTAATCCGAAAAATTCGGATTAATATAGCGAGGGCTTAGCCCAGCAGAGACAGTACGTTCTGCGGAGTTTGGTTCGCCTGTGCCAAAACAGAGGTACCCGCCTGTTGCAGGATCTGAGCACGTGTCATATTGGCCACTTCGCTTGCGTAGTCAGCATCTTCGATACGTGAACGAGCAGCAGAAAGGTTAGTTTCGTTGGTCTGCAGGTTGGTGATCGCAGATTCAAAGCGGTTTTGGATCGCACCTAAACCTGAACGTAATTCATCAACCTGTTTTAGGGCTGCATCTAGCTGCTCCATTGGGTTAGCAGTGGCAGAACTCAGCAGGTCTTTCGCTCCCAAGTCAGCACCTGTAACATTATAGGCAGCATTAGTACTGCCTGAAGCAACAGTTGCTTCTGAAGGGTCAAGAGCCACTTGGAAAGTTACGCCAGTACCGTTAGTAGCCTCAATACCTTGCAAGCTCAGGGCCTTAACTTCTGAATCACTAGCCGCGGTAATAGTGACATCAACGAACCAGTTGCCATTATCGTCAACTTGTGCTGCACCTGCAGTAGCAACAGAACCTGTTCCAATACCTAAATTAGTGGCAAGGTCGGCGCTAAAATCGTTGACGGTGTTTGCAGTTACACCAGTACCAACACCATAAGCTTCATCATAATCAGCCTGAGCAGCAGCGCCTAAGCCTTCACCCGGACCATTAACGTTGAAGCTGGCAAGGCTCAATGTATCAGCTGTAATTTTTTCCAAGCTAACATCGATTGACTCGCCATCGTTAGCGCCTACCTGGATAGAAAGGCTTTGGTCTTTAGCCAATACTTTAACACCGTTAAAGTCAGTCTGTTCAGAGATACGGTTAATCTCAGTCAGACGCTGATCAATTTCGTCCTGGATGGAAGCACGGTCATCAGCAGAGTTGGTGTCGTTCTGAGACTGAACGGCCAGTTCACGAATACGCTGCAGGTTGTCGTTTACCTGGTTCAGGGCGCCTTCAGCGGTTTGC